>Ga0209048_10000596_pt1 | contig 38276 bp, 33 predicted proteins | sample FrelakmetCRP12CR_FD_187146 | JGI IMG/M metagenome (GOLD analysis project Ga0209048, IMG submission 187146) | Freshwater lake sediment microbial communities from the University of Notre Dame, USA, for methane emissions studies - CRP12 CR (SPAdes)... | ecosystem: Environmental > Aquatic >...
TGTTATTGGGCGTTCTCGCCCGTGTACGTTTGGCTTGATTTGTCTCGCTCTGTTCGCTCATATACCAAGTTTACCAGTTATTCGGATAGGCTCTTAGCCGATATTCTGAGGAGATCTCCAAGGAGGTTCTCCACATGCGGGAAGCACATCCGGGCTGGGGTCCACTCACGCTCTTGGTGGAACTGAAGAAGGATGCTCGTTTTGTTAGGAAGACCCTTCCCAGCCGTTCTCGAATTGCGGCTTATCTCAAACAAAAAGACCGGGTAAGGAAGTATGAGCGGCATCGTAAATTACCGGAGCCTAAGCCTCAGGTTATTGAACGGCCTCATCAAGAGTGGGAGGTGGATGCACAAGGCAAGATTACCATTGATGGAGTAGGAAGTGCATCCATCATCAACATTGGAGACGTATTCAGTCATCTGAAGATTGACAGTCTGCCTTGTTTACGCACATCCCATGCCAGTACGTCAGACTATCAATTGGTTCTCCGCCGGGCATTTGTCCAATACGGTCTGCCAGACCAGATCAGTCTCGATCATGATAGCGTCTTCTACGATAATCAAACCTGCTCTCCCTTTCCAACCGTGTTGCATCTCTGGTTGATTAGCCTTGGGATCGGAGTCCGATTTATCCACAAGACACCACCCGCAGAACACGCCCAGATCGAGCGTACTCATCAGACCATTACAAACCAAGCGATCCTTGGGCAGACCTTTACAAGCGCAGCACGTACCGGGGCGCGGCCGGTTTCGACAGGGCAGCCTCGAGTTCCGCCTGGGTACTGCGGCGGCGTTGCACTCTGTCGCCTCCTTCACTGCCGCGCGCGCAGTTGCAGACCTACCAGCACGCGTTCGGTGTTCGACAAGTCCCCGATGATCTTGCTCAGCGGTGGCGGCAGTTTCCGCACCAGCGTGGGGATTGCGACGATCTGATCGCCACGCGCGAGTTGCGGGTTCTTCACCAGACGCGGCGGCAGGCCGCATCGGCGAAGTGTGCCGCGAGGCTGGTCTTCCCGGTGCCAGCCGTGCCGGAGATCAGCACGGTACTGCCGCGGAAATATCCCCGACCGCTGAGCATCGTGTCGAGCCGGGCAATGCCGGTCGAGATCCGTTCGGTGGAAGCCGGATGCCGCAAACCCAGCGAGGTGATCGGCAACACGAGAAACCCGCGCTCGCTGATCAGGAAGGGATATTCATTCGTGCCGTGCACCGAGCCGCGGTACTTGACGATGCGCAGCCGCCGCGTCGAGACCTGGTCGGTCACCCGGTGGTCAAGCCGCACGACGCAGTCCGAGACGTACTCTTCCAGACCGTGACGGGTGAGTGTGCCGCTGCCCTGTTCGGCCGTGATGATCACCGTCACGCCCTTGTCTTTCAGCCAGCGGAACAGGCGGCGCAGTTCGGCGCGCAGGATCAGCATGTTGGGCAGGGCCGCGAAGAGCGACTCCACGGTGTCCAGCACGACGCGCTTGGCCCCGATCGAATCGATGGCATGGCCCAGCCGAATGAAGAGCCCCTCGAGATCGTACTCGCCGGTTTCTTCGATCTCGCTGCGTTCGACGTGCACGTAGTCGACGTACAACAGCTTGCGACGGATCAGCGCTGCAAGATTGAACCCGAGTGAGGCGACGTTCTTTGTCAGCTCATCGGCGGTCTCTTCGAACGCCATGAACACGCCCGGTTCGCGGTAGTCGGTCGCGCCACGGACCAGGAACTGCATTGCCAACAAGGTTTTACCGCAACCGGCGCTGCCACACACACGTGTCGGCCGCCCCCGGGGCAAGCCGCCACCGGTGATTTCATCGAGTCCCTGAATCCCCGTCGGGCACTTTGGCAGACCGCGTACGGCTGCTCGCGGCGTGTGCTGCGTCTTGGCCAATCTCAGACTGCTCCAACTCTGGCTGCAATTACGGAAACCGAAGCCGTGCTCAACTTGTCCAACATATTCATCTTTCCTTGTACAAGAAGGACGGCAGCGCCGTAAGCTCGTAGTACTACGCGCGTAGTTCTACGCGTTCCACTGCCCCGCACGCCGCCGACAGGCTATGGTACCGGCGACCGAGAAACCTCAGAGCAGAGCCGTGACAATCATCGCGCCGGCTGCGGCACTCATCGTCGCAGCGGTGGCCCAGCCGACCCACCGCAGGAGTGGCGGATTGGCCCGCGCACCCATCACCTCGCGATCACTCGTCAGGAGCAAGACCAATACGATTAGTGGAGGCGCCAGGACGCCGTTCACCACCGCGGACCAAAAGAGCATCGCCACCGCATTGAAGCCGACGACGTCAAGCAGGAGTCCAACGAGCATCGCGACTGCCACGACCGCATAGAAGCGGCGCGCGCTATTCGGAGTATCTTCGAGTGACCCGCGCCACGCGGAGGCTTCCGCGATGGCGTAGGCGCACGAGCCAGCCAAGACCGGCACGCCGAGCATCCCTGTTCCGATGAGTCCCAATGTGAAGAGCCAATAGGCGGCCGGGCCGGCCAACGGGCGCAGCGCCTCGGCGGCTTCGCGCGCCGTACTGATGTGCGTTTGGCCGCTTGCATGCAGCGTGGCCGCGGTCGTCAGAATGATGAAGTACATGATGAAATTGGAGAAGAACATCCCGACGACCACATCGATGAATGAACGGCGCAGCTCCGCAGCGGTCGAACCTTGCCGTTGGCGCAGGGTGCGACGCCCGATCGCACGGTCCTCCTCGACTTCCACCGACGCCTGCCAGAAGAAAAGATACGGAGAAATCGTCGTGCCGAGGACGCCGACCAGAACCGAGAAGTACCGCGCCGACCACTCCACGTGTGGAATGAAGGTCGCCCGCAGCGCCGTTTCCCACGCCGGATGTGCCAAAATGCCTGCCCCGACGTACGCGAAGAGCACCAGCGTCAACCATTTGAAGGTGCGTGCGATCTGCCGATACGAGGAGAAGAAGAGGAGCAAGACGATCAGCACGCCATACACCGGGATCAAGACGCGATGGTTGAGGCCCGTCACCAACTCGGTTGCCTCGGCCATGCCTCCCAAGTCAGCGCCGATGTTGACCACGTTGGCAACGATCAGTAGCGAGCAGGCACCCCACAACACCGAGCGCGAGTAGCGGGCGCGCACTACTCCCGCGAGGCCTTTGCCCGTCACCATCCCCAGCCGTGCACACATCAGTTGCACGGACACCATGAGCGGAAAGGAAAACAGCGCGATCCACAGGGGCGCGTAGCCGAATGCTGCGCCGGTGACCGAATAGGTGGAGATGCCGGACGGGTCGTCGTCCGCCGCGCCAGTGACGAGCCCAGGCCCAAGCTCGGCAAAGAATCGTTCCACCCGCGCCGGAACGCTGGCTGCGTCACGCCGCGGACGCGGCTTGGTCGCCCTCATCTGACGAGGCTAGCGGCTGTATCGTCGCCGAGCGGATAAATTGCATTATGCATGTGGAGAGCGGCCGCCAATCTGGTTTGTCGATCTTGGTGCTGACCAGACTACAGCCCGAGATCGAGTGAGCGCACCTTCTGAAAGCGCTGCGCCACATCCTCCCAATTGACCACCTTCCAGAAGGCCGCGACCCAGTCGCCTTTGACGTTTTGATACTGCAGGTAGTAGGCGTGCTCCCACATGTCGAGGACCACCAGCGGCACCGTGCCGTTGCCGATGTTGCCCTGGTGGTCGTAGACCTGTTCCACGACCAAGCGCTGACCGACAGGCTCCCACGCCAGCGCCCCCCAGCCCGAGCCCTGAACGTTGAGCGCTGCTTCCGTCAGCTGGCTCTTGAGCGCGTCGAATGAACCGAACGACTCTTGGACTGCCAGTGCCAATTCGCCCGCTGGCTGCCCACCACCGCGCGGACTCATGTTGCGCCAGAAGAGTGAGTGCAGCACGTGCCCGGAGACGTGGAAAGCGAGGTTCTTCTGCAGCTGGTTGATCGCACTGAAGTCACGCTGCTCACGCGCCGCAGCGAGCTTCTCGAGGGTCGTGTTTGCGCCGGCAACGTAGGCGGCGTGATGTTTGCCATGGTGCAGTTCGAGCAGCCGCGCCGAGTAGTGAGGCTCCAGGGCGGAGTAGCCGTAGGGCAGCTCAGGAAGCGCATATTTCTTCATGATCGATCTTCTCCCGTTTTTTCGACCCTTCCATACCGAACGCCACACCCCGGTAGACGCAGAATGTGGCTGCCGGCATGTCACTATCGAAGTGATACGGACAGCGCTCCGGAGTGGCGTGTGCCGGGCCAGTCTGTGGCGCCGGGTTTGTGAATGCGGCGGTCACCACTCCACCCGGTTCCGGCAGCTGTGCTGACGACGGCTGCTCAGCGAGAACGGCTGCCGGAGCGCAGCCCACGGCGATCGCCAACATCGCAAGCACCTGCAGTGTACTCATTGTCACGTCACCAGCTGGCGGTTGCTCGATCGGGAGCTGCGCGCTTCGGTTGCTGCGATACGCTCTACTGGCAGGCAGTGCCGAGGTTGCGCCACTCGCTGTCCTCGCAGCGGAAGGTGATGCCCGACTTGCAGATGGTGGACTGGGTTGCGACTGTTGCGCCGCTGTATATACAGGGGCGCGCGTCCGGCGCCATCCGCGCCTCGATGTCGCCGCTTCCGCAGGCGACTACGAGATTCTTCCACGCTCCGTCATCACAGCGGTACTGGGTGCCCGATTGACAGCTGGCTGAACCGGGGGAGTACGAATGTCCATTCAACGCGCAGCCCTTTGCAGCCACGAGCGGACTCTCAACGCAGGCGATTCCCAACCCCCTCCACTGTCCGTCGTCACACCGATACTGACTTCCGGATTGGCAGACTGCTGACGCGTGTGAGTACGTGGTCTCTTTGTACTTGCAACCATCATCACCAAACAGCGAGCCAAAAGCGCGAGGACGGGAGTCACATCCCGCAACAAGTAGCGCGCTCACGGCGAGGAGCGCCGCCATTCTTTCAACCATGTGTTTCTCCTTTTCTGTCTACCCGACAAGGTGGTTCCGATACGCGCGGCTTGCTGAAACCACCGAGACAAGACTCGCTGCAGCCGCCACAACCGTTTTTCTTATACAGGAGGACGCAGCCGCGTCGTAAGCTCGGACTACTACGCGCGTGGTTCTACGGGTGGCTTTGCGCCAAGCCCTCGACGTCGATGCCGAGCGCGTGCACCACGATCCTTCACCGTGGCACCGGCGCCGCCGTGGGAGCGCAGGATCCTACGCTCACACAGCGAGGCGTCGACAAGCACAGGTAGGTGCTAAACGTGCAGCCGCCCGGTCAGGAACAGGAGGAGCACGACGATGAGGACAATGCCGCCGATCCCGGATGGCGCATACCCGTAATTATGGTACCCCCACGTCGGCAAGCCACCGAAGACGAGTAGCAACAAAACAATCAGAACTAGTAGTGACATAGTGGTTCTCCTTTGTCCCCGAGATTTCAGACGCTTGATCCGTTGGTCGACGGCGCCGGCTGTGGCACCTGCGCGCGCAAATGTTCGCCAATCTCGCCGACCTTCTCGGCAATGTCGTGGCGGATTTCATGGCCGGCCTTCGGTGCGAACAACAGGGCTAGCCCGGCGCCCAGGATCATCCCGGTGCCGAAGATGCCGAAGGCCGTGAGCATGTCCCCGGTCGCGGAGGACCGCGCCTCGAGACCGACCGCACTGGCGATGTCTTCCTTCGATGGCAGTGCTGCCAAAATGTCTTCAATCTTCATGATCGCTCCTTTTGCTGCTCCCGAGGTGTGCTCAGGCGCTCTTTTGAGCGGATGCAGAACCGCTCTGCACAATCCGGCTGCCGAGCTCGCGGGCGACGAGTGCCGTGGCCACTCTCGTCGCTACGCCGAGCAAGACGGTGGTCAATCGTGAGCTGAGGCCTCCACCCAGAACGTACCCGACCCCAGCGGCCACGCCCAAGGTGGTGAACGGTCGCTGCTCCACCTGCGCCGTCAGGCAGCGTTGCACGCCATCGGTCGCGTCCCGCACGGCCGCGGCAAGGGCTTCGGCGTCGTGCTGGATTTGTCGACCGTGGTCTCCCAGAGAGCGGGAATTGTGAGGCTGCCGCTCGGTTGGGCTCGACGCAGCGCGCGCGCGCCCGTTTCCTGCATCACTCATTGTGCTCACCTCATTCCACGAGAAACGAGACGGGCAACCAGGTAGCCGACGCCGGCGGCGGCCAGCACCGCGACGACCGGCCGTTGTCTGATGAGTGTGCGGGCCTGTTGTTCTATCTCCGTCACTGTGGAGCGGAGGGCTGCAATGTCTGGTTGCGCTTGCTCCGCGCGTCGCGGCAACGGCTGCTCCCCGGCGATCTGATCTGTGGTCATCATGCTCTCCTCTGTCCGGCGCCGTTCAGTGGAGCGCCGCGACTGCCCAGCCACACGCCGACGAGAAGTGCGCCCACCGTCCACGTCAGTGGGAATTCCTTGATGTGCTCGCTCACGTTGAGCTTGGAGCGCGCCGCACCCGTGAGCTCCTGCACGGCGACGCGCACCTCTTCTTGATCGCGTTCAATCGATTGCAGGAGATCCTCCCGCTGTTCGGCAAAGTCAGTTTTTTCCACGGTCCGTTCTGTCCTTCCGCTGCTAGCGGTTCACGTTGTGGGACTGGGATCCATTGCCGTTCGATCGCACCCGTCTCTGCGGCCGACTGCGGCGCAGGGCAAGCGTAACAAGCCCCACTGCACAGGTTCCATTGAGCGATGCAAAGGCAGCCAAGCGCACGACCGGGTTGGCATCTGGGATGACGAACAGCACGAGTGCTGCGGCCCCGGCGAACCACGCGGCCGCCGCCAAGACCATGCCGGCACTGACCAATGCGGCGCGTTGGAGCGTACGCGAGAGCAGCTCTTGCCCCTCGAGCAGCGCCAAGTCGATGCGCTTGGTGATCACGCCTTGACTCCCGGCCACCAAGTGCTCGAACGATGACGACACGGACGGTTCGGCTGTCGCATTGTCCCCGCCGGCGCTGTCGGCCTGGGTTACTGGTGTGTTGGCAAGCTCCACGTTTCGCCTCGCTCGATGCCGCTCTTCCGTGACGGCCGATTCGCTTGGGCTCCGATCAGAGAAAAGGTTGTCAGCCCGCTGGTATTGTTTGTACAAGAGCTACGGCGCCGTAAGCTCGGAGGACCTGTGCCGGTGCTGCGCCGTCATGTCCGTCCCTGGCTGTTTTTACCTTGTACCCGTCGAGGTGAAGCAGGGTCCGCAGGCTTTCGCGGACTCCGCGATCGTCTCAACAACTAACACCGTCTGCCTGCTTGCTTGTGCGCTCATGCGAACTCCTCTTGACGTGCGCTCCAGCCGCTACGGGATCACTTCACCAAGGCTTGGTCGACGTCATGTCACGGACCCGGTCAGTGTCCCCTCAGCACGGTGCGAACCAGCTGCGCGGCCGAGGAGACTTTCGCCTTCGAAAAAACCCTGCGGCGGTGTCCTTCCACGGTACGGACGCTGACATGCAACGCCGCCGCGATCTCCCTGGACGGTTTGCCCGCCATCAGCAACTCCATTACTTGGTGCTCGCGGGGTGTAAGGTGCGCGAGTCGCTCGCTGACGGCGGCGCGGTCGGTCCTCACCACGCGTGCCTCGTGATCGAACTCGATCGCCGCACCGATGCGCTCCAGTAACACAGTGGGCGCCGCCGGCTTTTGCAGGAAGTCGAATGCCCCCGCCTGCAGCGCTCGCACGGAGGTCTGCACATCCCCGTGGCCGGTCAGGACAATGATCGGGAGTAGCGCCCTGCGCCGGCGGAGCTCGTCCTGGAGATCCAGGCCACTGCCGTGTCGCAAGCGGACATCCAGCAGCAGGCAGCCGGGGCGCTCGGGATTGTAGGCGGCCAGGAACTCTTCAGCCGAGGCGTAGGTCTCGACTGCGAGGTCCGCCGACTCCAGCAACGCGCGCAACGACTTGCGCACACCGGCGTTGTCGTCCACGACGAAGACAGTCGCCGCGGCAGCCGTGTCGAAGGCCTCTGTCGTGCCGTCCTCCGCCGCTGCAGTGCACAGTGGGGGGCTGGCAGGCTCAGCCTTGGGGCGCTCTCGAGAAGCCAGTGAAGACGGCATGGCTACAGGATCATTACCGTTGGGGGGGAGCCCCGGCGGCACCGGAGGGGGTCCGGTAACGCCACCGGGGCTGTGTGTGTAGAGAGATGCCGTCATTCGACGCGCAGCTCTACACGTCTTCTGAGCCCGACAGGTTCGCGGTGTCCTCCGACGCCACGCGGGCTGTGATTCGGTAACACAAGTACTGCCTGTGGCTCCGGCGCCACGCGCAGACGCTGGCGCACGGCGTTCGAGTCGAGATCGAGGACCCCACAAATGCATTCGAAGGAGTACGGCCATTCGGTCTCGTCGGCGAGGAACCATTGCTTTGCCTCGTGAAAGAGCCGGCGGCCGTGACTGCTCGTAGCGCAGCGATACTTCTCAAGGCAGTCGAGCGCGTCGTGCAGGACGGCAATCATCAGCCGTTGCTCGGGTGCGTGCTTGCGCCGCGGTCCGAAGTGCTGCGACGGCAGGATGATGTCGAGCTGCGTCAAGCTACTGGGAACTCCCGCCAGCTGTAGATTCGATTCGATGGCCATGGGCCTGCTTTTAGAGCATGGACGGCTGCGCCGTAAGCCCGGATTACTACCCGCGTAATTCTACGTGGGTGGGCTGTGCGCCTCTTCGAGCGGTTGGGGGCGGCATTGCCTCTGGTGGTCGCTGGTGGATTTGTGGCCGTCGATTGCCTAACCTCATGAGCGCGCGGCCGCACACGGGGCACCACGAAGTAAGCAGGGGCGATGGCGAATTTACCAACTGGCGACGCGGGGGTACGTCCCCCCAACGGTGGACCGAAGACTGCGAAGGAGCCTCCGGGCAAGCCGCGTCTGCGGCCGCAGCTCTGGTGGCTGATCTTCGCGGTCCTCATGATCGGCAACTACGTGGTGACGCGAGTGTTCTTCCCGGAGCCCTCCTCGATCACCATCCCCTATACGTTCTTCAAGCAGCAGGTCGCAGCGGGCAACGTCGACGAGATCACCAGTGTGGGTGATTCGATCCAGGGGAACTTTAGAGCGGAAGTCACCTATCCACCCCTCAAGCCACAACCGCCGAGTGCCAGCGCGCCCGCATCACCGTCCTCCAACCAACCGCCGCCGCGCACGGCGATGCGGTTCAAGACGCAGCGGCCCGTCTTTGCCGACCCCGGTCTCGAAACGCTGCTCGCGGAGAGGAGTGTGGTTGTCGAGGCGGTGGATGAGAGCGGTTCCTCCTGGTTCAAGCTACTGGTTGGCTTCGGTCCCACCCTGCTGCTGATCGCCGCCTTCGTCTGGATCAGTCGCCGCGCCGCGGCGGCTGGCGGCGGCATGTTCGGCCTCGGCCGCAGCCGCGCCAAGCGCTACAGTGAAGAGCAGCCAAAGGTCACCTTCGACGACGTCGCCGGCATCGACGACGCCGAAAACGAGTTGGTCGAGATCGTCGACTTCTTGAAGAACCCCACCAAGTACCAGCGGCTCGGCGGAACGGTGCCGAAAGGCGTGCTGCTCATCGGTGCGCCTGGAACCGGCAAGACGCTCCTGGCGCGGGCAATTGCCGGACAGGCGGGCGTCCCCTTCTTCAGCCTCAGTGCCTCCGAGTTCATCGAGATGATCGTTGGCGTCGGCGCGTCTCGCGTTCGTGACCTGTTCCGGCAGGCTCGGGAGGCCGCGCCCTCGATCATTTTCATCGACGAGCTGGACGCCATCGGCCGCACCCGTGGCAGCGGCGCGCAGCTCGGCGGCCACGACGAGCGCGAGCAAACATTGAACCAGATCCTGACCGAGATGGACGGCTTCGACTCGCGTGAAGGAGTCATTGTCTTGGCTGCCACCAACCGCGCCGACGTGCTGGACCAGGCGTTGTTGCGACCGGGCCGCTTCGACCGGCGCGTCGTGGTCCAGCGTCCCGACCGCGCCGGGCGTGCTGCGATTCTCAAAGTGCACACCAAGAATGTCCCTCTGGCGCCAGACGTTTCCCTTGAGCGTATCGCCGCCGAGACGCCCGGTCTGGTCGGCGCCGAACTGCGGAACCTGGTCAACGAGGCAGCGCTGCTGGCCGCACGCAAGGACGTGAGTGCGGTCAGCGCGGAGGACTTCGCGGAGGCGATGCAGAAGATCGCCCTCGGGCCAGCCCGCCACATTCTGCTCACACCGGCCGACCGCGAGCGTACCGCTTACCACGAGGCGGGCCACGCGGTGCTTGCGCTCCTCGTGCCAGGCAGCGACCGGGTTCACCGCGTCTCGATCGTGCCGCGTGGCATGGCGCTGGGAGCGACGTATCAACTCCCTGTCGACGATCGCACCAGCTATGGCGAAGACTACCTGCGCGCCCGCATCACCAGCACACTCGGCGGTCGCGCGGCCGAAAAGCTCGTCTATGGGGTGGTGACGACGGGCGCGGAGAATGACCTCCAGCAGGTCACGGAGATTGCCCGTCACATGGTATTGCGCTGGGGCATGAGTGAGAAGCTCGGTCCGATCAGTTTTGTCGCGCCGCAGGACGAGGGCTTGCCGCCGGCCTTCCAGCACCAGCCGTACAGTGAGGCCACCTCAGAACTGATCGATGCCGAGGTCCGCCGCATCGTCGAGGAATGTCACCGCGAAGCTGATCGCCTGTTGAGCGAGCACCGCGACAAGCTGGAAGCTCTCGCCCAGGCGCTGCTGAAAGCGGAATCCCTCAACGAGAAGGAGATCCGCGAAGTCACCGGGCTGGGCGTGCCGCCCGTCCACGAGGAAGACGCGTCCATACGGCTCCAGGCAGGCAAGCGATAGTGGTCGGACGTCCCCAGTCAGGGTGCCGCCGCGCCCAATTGTCGCTGTGCGAGGCGCTTTGGAATCGCCTTGGAGATCACGTCTTGGTCCCGCCGCGCACTGGCCCGGCCTCTCGAGGTGCTGCGTTCAAGCATTGGGGTGAACGTTGGGGTCATGCCGCGAGGCACTGACGGATGGTCCTGGCTGGCAAGCGGTGCGGGCTTGCCTGACGCGATGCTTGCGAGAGCGTCCTCTTGCAGAATGACGTAGCGGCGACTTTCCTTCGCGAGGATCCTGCCCTGTGCGAGTGCCTTGAGATGCTTGCTCACCATCGGCCGCGAGGCGCCGATCAACTCCGCGATGTCCTCGTGTGACAGTCGCAGGGTGATGAGCTTGCCGCGTGCGTGGGGAACGCCAAAAGTCTGCGTGATTTCCCCAATGGCCTGGGCGAGGCGACGGCGCACGTCCTGGGTCATGAAGGTGAGCAGGCGGCCGCAGAGCGTCACCCACTTCGAATCCATGCTCTTAATGATGCGCACGAGGTCCACAGCTCGGAGCTCCTGGAGCCGGCGTACGACTCGGGCCCGCGCGATGACCGCGACTTTGCAGCGCGAACGGGCCTGCGCCGTGAATAACTGCGCCTCGCGGCTCTGCTTGGCGTCGGGCGCGTGGAAGTCCGTGTTGCCAAAGAATTGGCCGCTGCGGATGATCGAAACCAGCAAGCGCGCACCGTCGACAGTTCCGAAGTACGATCGGACTTCGCCGCAGAGCAACACATACAGCAGGTCGGTTGACCCACCCGCATGGAAGATCGTCGCATGTTTCTCGTAGGAGACGACGTGGGCGTATTGCCCCATCTCAACAGCGATGTCGGTGGGCCATCCGAGGTCCTGCAGAAGGGCTGTGCACAGTGCAGTGTGTGAACTATCCAATGAGTACTCCTTGGGCTGGGGCCCCCGCCTCGTAGCAGCAGGGTTTGAAGAACTGGGGCGCGCTAGAAGGTGCATCGCTTCTACAGCACAAGCAGGGCTGTACGCTTCCATGGCCAGCACGGGCTTATACAAAGGTCGCGACAACGCCGTAAGCCCGGAGTACTACGCGCGTAGTTCTACGCAGGTAGTTTTACGCGCTGACCGTGCTCGCAGGCTTCGCCAGCGGGTAGAGGGAGCGGCAGGGAGGAGACGCCTGCAGACGCCAGGCGCCTACGCGCGTGGATCTGCGTCCCGCGCCCGCAGCACGGCGCGGACGAGCTGCGCTGCCGAGGAGACGTGCAGCTTCGAGAAGACGAAGCGACGGTGTCCTTCGACGGTGCGGATACTGACGCGCATCGCCGCCGCGATCTCCTTGGATGTCTTGCCGGCAATGAGCAGCTCCATGACTTCGCGCTCGCGTGGGGTGAGGCGTGCGAGTTGCTCCATTACGACGGCGCGTTCGGCGGTCACCGTCCGTGCCTGGAGGTCGCTGTCGAGCGCCGCGCGGATGCGCTTCAACAACAGCTTGGGCGGTGTCGGTTTCTGCAGAAAATCCACGGCTCCCGCTTTCAGCGCCCGTACGGAGGTCGGCACATTCCCGTGCCCGGTCAGCACAATGATGGGGAGCATCGCCTTGCGCCGGCGGAGCTCGTCCTGCAGGTCCAACCCGCTACTCTGCCGCAAGCGAACGTCCAACAACAAGCACCCCGGGCGCTCCGGGTCGTAGACCGCGAGGAACTCTTCGCCCGAGGCGTAGGTCTCAACCGCGAGTCCCGCCGACTCCAGCAGCGCGCGCAACGATTTGCGCACGCCGAGGTTGTCGTCGATGACGAAGACCGTCGCTCCGGTCGTCATGCGGAGCTCCGCTTCCGCATCGGTCGCAGCGGCAGTGTGAAGGCCACCGTTGTCCCGGGGCCGCCGTCAGCACGGCGCTTCGCCCAGATCCGGCCGCGATGGGCCTCGATGATGGAGCGGCTGATCGCCAGGCCCATTCCCAGACCGGTTGGCTTGGTGGTGAAAAACGGTTCGAACATGCGCTCCGTGGCTGCGGCAGAGACCCCGGTGCCGGTGTCGCGCACGGCCACTTCAGCGAGGCCCTTCGTTGCGCGCACCTGCAGCTGGATCTCACGGCGGTCAGGGGGGGCGTCGCGAAGCGCGTCGATGGCGTTCTGTATCAGATTCACCATGATCTGCTCGATCTGGATGCGGTCTACGTAGATCGGCAGGGGTCGCGGAGGCAAGTCGAGCCGCAGTGTGATCTGCCCCTCCTGGATCTCGCGACCCAACAACCGCGGGACGTTGCGGGCAACTTCCCGCAGATCCATCCGCTCGAACTGCGGCTTTCCCTTCTCGATGAAGTGGCGCAGATGCTCCACAATGTTGCCGGCTCGCAAGGCCTCCCCCGATGCGTCGTCCAACAGGGTCAGGAGCTTATCGGACTCGGCTTTGCCCGACCGCACATAGCGCGCACACGCTTCCACTCCGTTCGCAATCGCCGACAGGGGCTGGTTGAGCTCGTGCGCCAAACCGGTGGCCAGCTCGCCGACCGTGCTGATGCGCAGCGCGTGCGCCAGCTCGGCTTGCCGCTGCCGCACCTGGTCCTCCACGTGCTTGCGAGTCTCGGCTTCCCGCAGAGCTTCTTGTGCCCGCTTGCGCTCGGTGACGTCTTCAATGGCGAGGAGGACGAGCTCGGGACGATTGTCGCCGCGGTCGATGGCCCGTGCATTGAGGTGCATGATCCGCGAACCAATCGACTCGAACGTCGCTTCCAACTCGAAGTCATCGAGGGCGCGCTTGTGCGGCAGGACATCTCCGAGCAACGTCCGCAACTTGGGAATATCCCACTGGCGATTGGCCAGCTCGTACAGCAAGCGTCCGACCGTGTCCTCCGGGGAGGCGCGGAAGGTTGCGTAGAAGGACTGATTTGCCGAACGCACCCGCAAGTCTCCGTCGAGCACCAGCAGCGGTTCGCGCACCGTGTCAACGATGGACTCGGCATACCGCCGCGCCTCATGGAGTGCCTCCGCCGCCACGTCGGAAAAGGTGATCACCACACCGTCGGTCCGGTTGTCGCGCGTGCGGTAGGGGAGAACCTGGCGGACGTACCAGCGGCCGTCGTGTCCCTGCACTTCCCGGCTCGGCGTTGTCGGCTGTTGCAGGACCGCCGCGGCGTCGAGCAGGAGATCGGGGTCGGCAAACTTCTGCGCGATGTCGCCGATCGGGCGGCCGATGTCCGATGGAATCAGGCTGAAGAGCCGCATGGCGGGCGGTGTGAATCGCCGGATGCGGAGCTGCGTGTCCAGAAACAACGTCGCAATGTTGGTGCTGGTCAGCAGGTTGTCCAGGTCGTTGTTGGTCGCCTCCAGTTCCCCGATCTTGGTCTCCAGCTGCGTATTCGCCGTGGTGAGCTCCTCGTTCATCGACTGGAGCTCTTCCTTCGAGGTTTCCAATTCCTCGTTGCTCGACTGGAACTCCTCGTTGACCGACATCAGCTCTTCATTCGCTGCTCTGAGGTCCTCAATGGTCTGCTGCAGATCCTCCTTGGTGCTCTTCAATTGGTACTCGAGCTGCTGCACGAGCGCTGCATCGACGGCGGTGATGCGATCAGCGGATGGTGCCGCGGTTGCGATCTCTGGCTCGTCTTCGAGCGAGACCAGCCACAAGCCCTCGCTGTCGGTGGTGGCAGCGGTGAGCGGCTCGACCGTTATCTTGACGCGCGGGAACGCGTCGCCACGGCGCATCTGGATGCCGGGGAGGACGACCTGCTGGTTTCCGCGGATGGCGTCCTGAAGGGCACCGCGCAGCTTGGTGCGCAGCCCGTTGCGCGCCTGCGCAAGCAGCTCCTGCGTCGGTATACCCGCGGGTTGCATGAGGTAGTCGTCGGTCCGGCCGTGGAAATAGACGATCTCGCCGGTGCGGTTGACGATGACACACGCCGGCGCGTAACGCTGCAGCAGCAGGCTCTGCGCCAGCGCCGCCAGCCGGGCTGGATTCGGCATCCTCGGCGTGCGCCCGCGCACGGTAGTCGAGACAGGTGCAACGGCGACGGGAAAGTGGAGCTTGTCGTGGCGCGACGGTCCGATGCGGCGATAGATTCGCCATTTCGTCGACACCGCCTCAAACAGGTCCTCTTGCAGTCCGATACCCTCCGCACTGCCCAAGAACAGGTAGCCGCCTTCGCGCAGCGCAAAGTGCAGCAGGGGAATGAGTTGCTCCTGGAGCGTCGGCTCGAGATAGATGAAGAGATTGCGACAACTGATGACATCGAGCCGGGAGAACGGTGGATCGCTGACCAGGCTCTGTTGCGCGAACACGACGGTGTCGCGCAGCTCCTTGTTGACCTGGTAGCTGTGTTCCTTCTTGATGAAGAATCGCGACAAACGCTGCGGTGATACATGCGCAGCGATTCCCTCGGGGTAGATGCCGGCACGCGCCGTCTCCAGCGCCTCGGCATCAACGTCGGACGCAAACACCTGCAGGCGACAGACCTTCCCCGCGGCCTCGATCTCTTCAATCAGCAGCATCGCGATCGAGTACGCTTCCTCGCCGGTTGCACAGGCGGGTATCCACACCCGCAGCGGGATGTCTGTGTCCTGCGCGGCGACCAGTGGTCGAATCACTTGCTCTTGGAGGACCTGCCACGCCGCCGGTTCGCGGAAGAAGCTGGTCACATTGATCAGCAGATCCTTGAACAGCGCGGTCACCTCCGCGGGGTCGTTGCGCAACACCTCGACGTAGGCGGGCAGCTGATTGAGGTGTCTCAGGCTCATGCGGCGTTGAATGCGCCGCCGCAGGGTACCCTTCTTGTATCCGCTGAAATCGAATTTGGTGCGCGCGCGCAGCACCTCCATCGCGGGCGTGAGCGGATCGGGCGGCTTCTCCGGCAGCGCAGCCATGCTGGTCGCCGCCACGGCCGCGTGTTGCACGTACGCCAACAGCGCGCCCGCCATCTGTTCGGCCGGCAAGACGTAATCGGCGCTGCCGCTAGCAATCGCGCTGCGCGGCATGCCATCGTGCTGCACGGTGTGCGGGTCCTGCACCATCGTCATGCCGCCGGCCGCCTTGATCTCCTTAAGCCCCAGGGTCCCGTCCGTGCCGGTGCCGGACAAGATGACGCCGATTGCGTTCTCATGTTGGTCCTCCGCCAGCGAACGCAGAAAGAAATCGATGGCCATGCGCAGGCTGCGCGGCGCGGTGGGCGCGCTGAGCCGCAGAGTGCGCCCGTGAATGCTCAGATACGTGTTGGGTGGAATGACGTAGACACGGTTCGCCTCGACTCGCATCGCGTCCTCCACCTGTACCACGCGCATCCGTGTGTACGAGCCGACCAACTCGGTGGTGAGGCTTTCGCGTGTCGGGTCGAGGTGCTGGATCAGCACGAAGGCCGCGCCACTGTCGGCAGGCAGGGTGCTGAAGAATTTTTTGAAGGCATCGAGCCCGCCGGCGGAGGCACCGATGCCGACGATCGGTAGCGCCGGCGCGTTCTTCGCTCCCGCGGCGACGATTTGACCCGGCGCGCTGGGTGAACGCTTCCGTGCCTTTGGCTTCCGGGACTGAGGCTTGCCGGGCTTCATCTACCCACTCGCATCCAGTGCTTGAGCTGACTTACGTGCCATGACCGCCTGAGGTCAAGCCCAGACCAAAGCCACCACACACCGGCCCACAGCTCGTTACCGCAGTGACGACCGCACTGAAAGATTGTCTCAGTTAGGATACGGGACCCACCGGCCCCTTGCCGCCCAGCTGGCGCCGGTTGGGTGGCATCACTTTCGCTTGCCATCAAAAACTTCTTTGAAGCGCCGGCGCATCACGGCGTCAAAGGTCAACAGGCAGAAGTGGGAGGCGTCGCGTGAAAGGCACAGTTGTAATTGTCGATGAAGACGTGAATGCGCGGATCATCGCGGAGACCTTGCTCCAGGTCCGTGGCATCGACGCGCGGTCCACGGCAGATGGCACGGAGGCGTGCGAAATTGTACGTCGCGAGGGTGCAGCCGTGGTCATCGTGGACTTGGGGTCACCCGGCACTAACGGGCTGGAGGCCATCCGCCAGCTCTGCGGCCGTTTCGAAACCCTACCTCTGCCGGCGCAGCCACGCATTGTTGCATTGACGAACTCCGCTGCCCCCGAGCTAGAGCAGTTCGCGCTGCGCTTGGGAGCGGACACCCTGCTGCGCAAGCCGGTCCCACCAGCGCAATTCGTGTTGACGGTCGAGCGACTCATGCATCTCCCCCGGCTGGCGAGCACCTACGCCATGGGCGCGCCGGTCTCCCTGGGGGACCAGTAATCAGTAATCAGTGGTCAGTAACAAGTAACCAGTGGGTAGCAAGTAGCCAATAAGCGGTGATGACTCACCAGAGGATTGGTTTCTTGACTACTCATCACTGATCACTTTCAGCCCCTCACCCGCACGCGCCGGATGCCTTTAGCGCGGCGATCTCGTCGTCGGATTTGCCCAACGCGCGCAGCGCCTCGGCGGTGTGCTCGGCGAGGCCGGGCGGCGGGATGCGCAGTGCGCCCGGCGTCTCGCTCATGTGGAACACCACGTTCATCGTGCGGAACGGCCCCTGCGTCGGGTGCTCCCAATCGGCCACGGAGCCGATCGCTTTGAGCTGCTCCATCTCGAACAGCTCTTCCAAGCCGTTGACGCGGCACGACGGCACGTCGTTGTCCGCACACAGCTTGATCCAGTGGTCGCAGCTGTTACTGAGGAAGATCCCTTGCAGGACAGCGATGATCTCCTCGCGATGCCGGCAGCGGGTGTTGTTGCTGGCAAACTTCGGGTTGTCCAACAAGTCCTCGCGCCCGAGGCCCTTGCACAGCCGCTTGAAGAACGCGTTGGTCAGGCACGCGACAATGAAGTAGCCGTCGTTCGCTTGAAACGCCTGATAGGGAACCAGATCGGGATGCCCGTTGCCGAACTTCTCGTAGTGGTGACCGGTGTTCAGATGCGCGGTCGAAATATCGGCGAGCAGCGAGATCACCGCATCGAGCATACTGAGGTCGATGCGTTGGCCGACGCCAGTTTGCTGGCGATGGTACAGGGCCAGCGCGATGGCGTACGCAGCGTAGATCCCCGATGAGATGTCGGCGACTGGTCCAGCCGCTTTCGCTGGAGGGCCGCTCGGAAAGCCGGTAAGGCCCATCATGCCACCCGTCGCCTGCAGGATGAGGTCCATGCCAGGATTCTGCGCCATCGGTCCGGTGGCGCCGAATGCGGTAATCGCTGCGTAGATGATGCGCGGGTTCACCGCCTTGAGCGCGTCGTAGCCGAGGCCCAGACGATCCATCACGCCCGGACGGAAATTCTCAACCACGACGTCGGCCTGCCGGGCCATCTCCTTGATCAGCGCCGCGCCGTCGGGATGTTTGATGTCGACGCCGACCGACCGCTTGTTGCGGTTCAAACCCCAGAAGTTGTAGCTGCCGATCTTCGGGTCGGCGCCGCGCGCATAGCGGATACTGTCGCCGCGATCCGGCTTCTCGATCTTCCAGACGTCGGCACCCATATCGCCGAGCAATGTCGTGCACCATGGCCCGGCGGCCTGGTGGCTGAGGTCAATGACGCGGACGCCTTTGAGCGCTCCTCGATTCTCCATCGGTTCCCTTCCCTCAGCCCAACCCTCTCCCAGAGGGAGGGGGGGCGGGACTGAACAGTTGCCTCAGCACACTGGTCTGGACCTTGTTGGCGGCATTGCGTGGCAGCGCGGCGACGAACTCGACGCGGCGCGGTTTTTTGAAACCGGATAGGCGCGTGCCCGCGAAGTCGCTCAATGCCGCCGGGTCCACATGCACCCCCGCTTTCGCGACCACCACGGCGGTGACTTGCTCACCCCACTTCGGGTGCGGCGTCCCAATCACTGCAACATCGGCGACGGCAGGATGGGTGCGCAGCACGTCCTCGACTTCTACTGGCGAGACGTTCTCGCCGCCGGTGATGATGAGATCCTTCACGCGTCCGGTGATGAAGAAATAGCCGTCGTCGTTCCGCCGTCCGAGATCGCCCGTATGCAACCAACCGTCGCGAATGGACGCGACGGTCGCCGCGGGATCGCGATAGTAGCCGGGCATGACCGTCGGCCCACCGATGACCAGCTCGCCTTCCTCGTTGTCGGCGGCCAGCGTGCCGTCGGCACGGCGCACCGCGACGTGCACGTAGGGATTCATCCGCCCGACGGTCCCCGGATGATCAAACACGCTGGCGCCGCGCGCCATCGCCACGCCGTCTGTCGATTCGCTCTGTCCATACGCTTCGATGATCTCCGCACCGTCGAAGATGGCGGCAAGGTCGTGCTTCGCTTGCATCGGCGTCGCGGCACCCCCGACGGACACCTTCTCGACCGTGCGGCGCACGGCGGGAGAAATGCCGCGCAACGCGACAATGTCGAAGACCATGCCGGCAATCAGCGGCAGGTCGGTGATGCCGAAGCGCTCCGTCGCTTCGAGCACCGCGCCGGCGTCGAACTTCTCGAGCAACACCGCGCCGGCACCGAGGAGCACGCGGCAGAGCAAGTGCGACACGAAGACTGGGGTGTGCGTCAGCGGACTCAGGCACGCACCAACGCTGTCGGGCCGGTCGCCGCGCGCGGTGGCACAGGCGAGCGTCGCCCACAGCAGGTTGGCGTGGGTCACTATCACGCCCTTGGGCGCGCCGGTCGTACCCGACGTGTACGCGAGCACCGCCAGCGCTTCCGGTCGCGGCCGGCGTGGTTCCTGCGCACGGCGGGCCGGTCCACGGCGCACGATGCGCGGGCGCAGCGGCAGATCCGGTTGACACGCGTACGCGGAAATCGCCGCCGCAATCGCAGCCGCGCGCGCCAGGTCGACACGCGTGCTGTCGCAGAGCACCGCTCTGGCACGCGAGTGGGTCACCAGGTGCGTCGCCTCCTGCGGCGTCGAACGTGCCCCGATCGGCACCGCCACCGCCCCGATGCTCCAGACGGCGAACGTCATCACCACCATGGCCGGCTCGTTGGCGGCGATGATGCCGATGTGATCGCCGGCGCCGTGTCCGTGCTTCACCAGCCACGCCGCGAGCGCATCGACACCGGCGGACAGCTCGCCGTAGGTGATCTGCCGGTCGGCGAAGAACAGGCCCCCCTGCGCGGCGCGACGCCGGCCCTGGAAGCGGAGGAATTCCGGCGTCGTGGGCAGCAGGAGCGAAGCGTTCATCACCGACGGCGCGGCGCTCAGCGCTTCAGCTCGTCCGCCGACGAGATGATCTTGCCGACGATGCCGTACTCCTTGGCCTCCGTGGCGGACATCCAGAAGTTGCGCTCGGTGTCCTTCTCGACCTTCTTCAGCGCCTGACCCGTCTTCTCGGCGATGATGCGGTTGAGACGCGCCCGTGCCTTGAGGATCTCCGCGGCCTCGATCTCGATATCCGTGGCGCGGCCGCCCATTCCACCAATGGGCTGATGGATGAGGAAGCGCGTGTTCGGCAGACAGTAGCGATCTTCTTTTTCGGCGGCGAGGAAGATATGCACACCTCCGCTTGCCACCCAGCCGGTGCCGATCATGCGTATCCGCGGCCGGATGAACGTGAACACGTCGTGGATCGTGTCGGACGATTCAACGTGCCCACCCGGTGAATGCACGTAGACGGTGATGTCGTCGTCCGAGACCGCAGACAGGGCCAGCGCCTGGGCGATGACCGCCTGCGCCAACTCCGGGGTGATCTCTCCGCAGATGAGGATGTTGCGCGCGTCGAACAGCTTCTGTGTGAGGAAGCCCAAGGGAACGCTGGGTGCGGCGTCGTCGTCTTTGTCTCTCGTCATGCAGGTCCTCCGCAATTGTGGTGTTCCCTGTTCCATAGCGGGCCGATGGCACGCGCGCGAGGGGTGTGCCGGGTCCTATCCGCACGCCGGCTGAGCACCCCGACCTTGACGGGCGCAAACGGCAGCCCGTGCGGTGTCTGGCGCGGCTCAGGCATGCACTACTCCTCCAAGCGATCGGCGTAACCCGCACGCTCGAAGCGCGTCCGGAGCGCCGCGAGGTCATCACGTGTGAATGGGCGAAACTCGCTGGCGCCGCGTGGGCGCCAAAAGACCGCGTCGGCAATCCGGTCGACGAGGAACTTCTCGCGCCGCAAAACGCGCTTGAGCACCTTGTTGGTGTGCGTCGCGGCCACGTCGTGAGTCACACGCACAAACAGCGGTCGCCAGCGCGGCGGCAGGTTCGCGGCGCCATCGACAAACCGAGTGAACGCTACCGAATCGAAGCGCGCGCCGGTCTGCAGCGTGAGAGTGACCATTACTTGGTCCCCGGCCTCCGGGTCGGGGACACCGTAGACGCTGGCGAGCATGGCCTCGGGATAGCGGCCCAGGCTGTCTTCGATCGGCCGCGCCAGAAAGTTCTCGCCACCGACCCGCAGCCACTCGGCGTCGCGCCCGGCGAAGTAGATGAAGCCGTCGGCGTCGCGGTAGCCAAGGTCCCCGGTGTAGAACCAGCCGTTGCGCGTGCGCGCGCGCGTCGACTCTTCGTCCTTGTAGTAGCCCTCGAAGAAGAGCACGCCGTTGGTGTTGACGATCTCGCCAACCGCTGCGTCCGCGTTCAGCAGGCGATCGCTCGCATCAAAGCGTGCGGCCGGACATTCGGCGCCCTCTTCGTTGAGGATCTTCACGCCCTCGGCGCGCCCCAAGGCACGCGGCGGGTCCGACGGCTCGCGCGAGAAACCGACACCGACTTCGCTGGCGCCGTACCCGTCGATCACCTCGCAACCGAAGCGCGTGGCAAAGGCCTCAACGTACTGGCGTGGGGCTTCGTTGCCACAGGCCAACCGCAGCGGGTTGTCCGCATCGTCGGGGCGCGCGGGCGTGTCCATGATGTACGCGAACGGCGTACCGACGTAATTGAAAAGGGTCGCGCCATAGCGGCGGACGTCGCGCAGGAAGTTCGTCTTGCTGAAGCGGCGTGCCAAGGCGATGCCACCGCCCGCGCTCAGCGCCGCCACCAACGCCAGGATCTGCGCGTTGGCGTGAAACAAGGGCATCGCACAGTAGACCGTATCGGACGCGGTGAATCCCCACATGCGCGCCATCGCGCCCCACCCGAGCATCATCAAGCGACCATGACTGTTGAGCACTCCTTTTGGCGCCTTGGTGGTACCGGAGGTGAAGATGATCATCAGCAGATCGGTGGACTCGACGGGCACCGCGGGGTCGGTTGCCGGAGAAGTCGCGAGCTCATCATCGAGAATGAACCATTCCTGCCCTGCCCCGTTTGCACGCGCGGTGGCCGGCTCACCATCTGCAACGAGCACCGTCACACACGCAGACGCGTCCGCCTGCAAGGCGGCATACAGCTGCTCCGCGTAGCGCGTTTCGACCACAACAATCTGGCAATCGGCATAGACGAGGTCGCGTGCCAGGAAGGTACCGGTGCGCGTCGGGTTGAGGCCCACCAAGGTCGCCCCCGCCAACGCGCAGCCGAGCTCGGCAAACACGAACGACGGCACGTTGTCCATGAGGACGCCGATGTGGAACGGCCGGCCCGTTGCACGCAGCCGCAGAAACAGGTTGGCGAAGCGGCACGCTGCGTCAAATGTCCGTGCGTACGTCCAGCTCGTATCCTCGAAGGACAGGAAAACGCGTGCCCCGCTGTCGGCGACGCGCTCGCGTAACGCCGCGGCCATCGTCGGTGACGGAGGTGTAAGCGGCAGTTGTGCGTTAGCCGGGTCCATCGGCGAGAATCGTCTCGGTGGTTAACAATCGTTAGTCTACCGGATACCAGCCCGCCGCGCGCGCTGTCAACGACGCTCCGCGATCGGGGCCACGTCAATATCGTTCACGGAGGGCGGCAGCAGCAATGACTGCGCCGAACTGCGCATGCGGCCGTGCACTCGTCGCACCATTCCGCCATGAGTACGATACGATGTGGCTCGTCCCGTCAACGCACTGCTTCTTTCACCCGCATGATCAGTCGAAACAGGCGAAGTGGGTGCCGGTGGATCGTACGGCCGTACGACCCACCGGCACCCGTCGAAAAGGAGAGGAGCGCGGGCGGGCGAACCGCCCGCGCCGGCAGTCGCGGAGGGGGGTCCACGGACTGCTAGCCGGATAGACGACTTCCCCCAACATTCATTCAAAGCGATGTGCCGCGATTCAGCGCGGCAAACCGGGGTCATAGTGCTGCCGCCTCAGAGGAGGGGCAGCATACCGTTCAGTCGCGCGCCAGAATGTGTATGACACACACACTGCCGCCACCCATCATGTGGCACAGGCCGACGCGGGCATTCTCCACCTGCCGCTTGCCTGCCTCGCCGCGCAGCTGCAGCGTCGTCTCCCAGATCTGCGCCAATCCGGTGGGACCGCCCGGATGGCCGCGGGCGATGAGCCCACCGTCCGTCGATACCGGCACGCGACCGCCCAGCTCGAATTCACCGCGCTCGATACACGCCTCGGCTGCGCCTTCCTCACACAGCCCGAGGAGCTCGTAGTACTCCAGCTCCTCGATGGCGAAGGCGTCGTGCACCTGCACCAGGTCGAGATCCTTGGGTCCCAGCCCTGACTCCTCGTAGACGGCACGAGAGGAATCGATGGTCATCTGCGCGGGTCCGACGACTGGACCCTGGAACAGGTGCCCGCGCGCGTAGCGTTCACTCTGCAACGTCGAGGCAACAACTTTCACGACCGGCCGATCGGGTCGCAGCTGCTTCGCCAAATCGGCGCGGCCGACGATCGCGCATGCTGCGCCGTCGCCGATCGGGCACGACATCATCGTCGTCAGCGGCCACGCGACCATGCGCGAGCCGAGCACCTTCTCCACCGTCACCGGCTTGTCCGCCTGGCGCTGGCTCATCGGGTTGAGCGCGCCGTTGTTGAAGTTCTTCGCACCGATGCGGGCGAGATGCTCCGGCTTCATGCCACGTTCATGCATCCGCCGCGTCGCCCACAGGGCGAAGAACGCCGCCGGCAGGATGGCGTCCTCCATGTTCTCCAGCGCCGTGCCCTGCGCGTTCTGCTGGATCATCGCGGTCATCTTGTCGAAGCCGAGGACCATCACGACGTCGTAGACACCGTGGGCAACGGCCAGGCACGCTTCGCGGAACGCCGCCGAGCCGGTGGCCGAGGCGTTCTCGATGTGCTGCACCGGCAGGCCCGTGAGGCCGAACTCCTTCATCACGCGCACCCCGGTCATGACCGGGGCGAACATGTGGCCGACATACGCAGCCTGCATGTCACGAAACGATAGTCCCGCGTCGCGCAGCGCGCCCATCCCGGCTGCGCGTGCCATGGTGGCATTGGTCACGTCGGACCACATGCCGAAGCGATACATGCCCACGCCGAGGACGGCGACATCCTTCATCGCGCTGCCTCCACCGGCCGGAACCGCACGATCACCAGGTCGCGCCCGCCGTCTTCACGCAGGGTATCCAGCTCCGCCACCAACTGTTGTCCGATCTTGAACTCAGCTTGCTTCCCCGCCAACGGCGCCTGGATGCGCGGCCCTTCGGGGAGGTCGATTTGACCGACGCCGTAGCCGTCCATGTGCTCGATGTTCGTCGAACCGAACAACGGGATATGAACGAAGGTGTAGCTGTAGAGCGTCCCGCGCCCATCCAACTCAACATCCACCGTCTGCTCCGACAGGCACTGGGCACAGATGGCGCGGCGCGGATAGAAATACTCGCTACAGCTTTCGCACCGGGTCGCCAAGAACTTCGGGAGCGCGTTCGGATCGTCGGGGACGGTAAAGAAGCCGGGTTTGATGGGCACACGCAGTCGGCTGGCGGTGGTCATTGATTCCTCGCAGTGGACACGGAGTACTCGTCCCGTCTAACAAGATGAACGTTTGTTCGTCAACCACGTTGGGCTCGCCCAGCCAGATCGGGCACAACTGTAACGAAAAGTCGGGGTTCGCTGCTCGTTTTGCGGAGCGGATCCTGCGAGCGGCATGATGTCATGTCGCTTTGGTCCTGCCCGCTGGCGTGAGTGGATCAGCAGGTCAGTTTGAATTGTGCTCGTCGAGGAGAAACCCGAGATCCCGAGCAGCGTGGAGCACACGCACGATCTCTATGCTCTGGGCCAGCGGGCGATAGCACAGCGTTACAGCCAGCGCAGCTCGCCTGATGCGGTCAGGAGCACACCGATTTGCAGCTCGCGGGTGCCGACGACGTCCGCGGCACGCAGTAGATCGCCGTACAGGCGGAGCTGTGCGGCGTACTGCGGAAAGGCAGCGGCCAAGGGGCCCGGCCGTGGGGCATCTGTCTTGTAGTCGATGACCGTAACGCGCTGCGTGGTCACGGCCAAGAAGTCGAGGTAACCGCTCAGCAGCTTGCCGTCCTTCCACTGCATGGCGAGCGGATACTCGATTGCCACGCTCACCGCCGCATTGCCCAGTACGCCGAGCTGACGCAACGTATCGAGGGCGCGGCGTACATCCGCCTCCGCTTCGGCACGATGCTTGTTGAGGCCCGCCTCTTGCGCCGCAAGCTCCACCGCCGTCTGAACCGCGTCGACGCATGGCGTGAGCAGCAGCTCGAGGGCGCGATGCACGACGGAACCGAACGTCGCACCGAACCGGCTGCGCTCCGCTTTCCGCAGGCGCTCCGCTGCCAGGTCCGATTCTTCGCCTGCGGGTGCGCCGCTGACCTCGGCCGTCACCGCGACGGGCACTGCGATGGGCCGCGCAGTCCGACATGCCGCATCCGCAAACGTCTGCTGCACTGCATCCATCCGATCCTGCAGCTGCGGGTCGGCGACAATCTGCCGGTCAATCGGCACTGCAGCACTGCGGCTCCAGAGCGGCAGCTGCTCCAGTTGGAACGTCTCGAAGCGTTCGACCAGCGTGGCGTCGGCATCCGCCGCCAGCTCCGCGGTCGCATAGCGCAGCGTCTTGCTCTTGGTCAGCGGCACCGGTAGCACGAGCAAATCGCGCGCGCGTGTGGCGGCGACGTAGTACATGCGGCGGCGTTCTTGCTCGGCGAACTGCTTGTCGCGTTCGAGCAGATGCGCACCGGCGGGATGCTCGATCGCCACGGCGCCGAGGTTCAGCGCCCACGCGCGGCCGTCACGCTCGACCTGCCAACCGCTGCCGACGCCGGGGTCGCTGAAGGTCTGGAAACCGTCCCACAGAATGACGACGGGAAACTCCAGCCCCTTGGCGCCATGAATGGTCATGACGCGCACGGCACTGGCGCCCAGCGGCTCCGGCGCGTCCAGGAACACGGGATCGCGCGCCCAGGAACGAAAGAGCTCGGTTGCCGCGTCGAAGTCGAGACCGTCCAGCGCGGCGCGACGATCGAGCTCCGCAGCGATCTCGTACAGCCCGGCTAGCGTCTGCGGGCCGTTGTGCCCGGTCACCACGCCGCGACCGAGCGCCGTGCGCTCGATGAGGTCGCGCGCCGTTGCGCCGGGCAAACGCAGATGGCGCTGTGCGCGCAACGCGGCAATGATGGCGCGGGCCTCCTGCATGCGGGCGCGGCGCGGGTCGGGCGGATTGTCCTTGTCTACGCGCTCCACCACCGCGTCGCCCCAGTCGACCGCAAAGAAGGGCGGCCGCAGCAGCGCCGCCTCCGCGACACCGTCATCGCGATCGGCCAGCGCGCGCAGCCCCAGCAGGTACTGCCGCGCCGCCGGATGCCCGAGGAACAGCGCGCCTCCGCGAGCCGTGTACTGGATAGCGAGCGCGTCGAACTGCCGCAGCAGCAGCCGCAGGTTCGTCGTCACACACGCCAACACCGCGACGTCTCCCGCCTGCACCGGACGTTCCTCGTTGGTGTCCGGATCGCGCACCAGGCGCCCGGATGCGAGCAACCAGCGCACGTAGCGCGCTAACATGGCCGCTTCGACGGCACGGCCGTCAGGTGCCAACAAGCCCCCGCCACCAACGTCCGTGTATGGCAACACCTGCACCGGGAGCCCACCGGGCAACACGCTGGCTGCCGACACGAGGTCTTCGTAGTTGGCCCGGCCGGTGTGCGGGTCGAATGCCGGCCCGTCGCTCTTGCCCAGCACCTTTCCGAGCTGCTGGTTGAAGAACCCAATCAGTTCCGGACGGCTGCGGAAGTTGGTTTCCAAACGCTGCTCGAGTGCGCCGTTCGCCGCCAGGCGTTCCGTGGCACGGCCGTACATGGCGATGTCAGCCCGCCGAAAGCGGTAGATCGACTGCTTCGGGTCGCCAACGATGGTCAGCTTGCCCGGCGCCAGCTGCAGCGCGTCCCACGCTGCCGTGCGGCCGTTGCCGTTGCTGGGATCCTCACAGAGGTAAAAGACGATCTCGCATTGCAACGGATCAGTGTCCTGGAACTCGTCGACGAAGATGTGGTCAAAGAGACTCTGATAGAAGCGGCGCGCGGCAGGGTCGCCGCGCAAGAGATCGCGCAGTTTGATCAGGAGGTCGAGGTAGTCGACCACCTCGTGCTCCGCCTTGACGCGCTCGTACATCGCCTTGACGGCCGGGAACAGGCGCACCAAGCGGGTCGCCAGCCAGCGATGCGGGCCCTTCAGCTTGTCGCCGAGCGTGTTCGTCCTGGTACCGTCGAGACGGATCGCATTGTAAGCGCTCCAGCCGGCGGCGTCGTTGTTGAACTCAACGCCTTTGCGCAACCCCCGACCACGCAGCGCTTCCTGCACGACGCGATACGCCTCGGCCGGATCGTCGACGTCGCGCAGCCGCCGGAGCGCGTGCGCCATCAATCGTAGGCGCCGGTGCCCGCGCTCGCCGCCACGCAGCAGCCGCGTCATCTGCGCGAAACGGTCCGCGGCCGCTCGCGCTTCGAGCAGCTGCGGGTCGGGAATGGGTGACAGCTCGACCGCAACGTCGCGTGTATCGATCATGCGGGCTAGCGTTGCCTCCAACGAAGCGAGCGGACCGAACGGGCTCTGTGCACGCTCCATCTGTAAGCCGGCCCGGGCTGCAGCTCGCACGGTGTCTGCGGCCTCATCGATCAGCGCAGCGTCAACGTCGACACCGAAGGCGCCGAGCTCGGCGCGCAGGGTGCCACTCTCCGCAGCGCGCCGCAGGCGCAGGAAGGTCTCGCGCACCAGCTCGGTGTTGTCGTCGATCAGCGCATATGCCGGGCTCAACGCCGCCTCGACCGGACGCAGACGCAACAGACGGTCAGCAAACCCGTGGATCGTGCCGACGAAGGCGGCGTCGAGGTTGGCCAGGGCCTCACGCAAATGGCCGGCACGGCGTTGGCCGGTCAGCGCATCGCGTTCCAGCTCACGCAGCAGATGCTCGCGTATGCGGAAGCGCAGCTCACCGGCGGCGCGCCGCGTAAACGTGATGAGCGCCATGCGCGTGATCGGAATGTGCCGTGCACTGGCCGTCACCGGCGCGAGCAAGGCGACGGCGCGGTCGATGATGGTCTTCGTCTTCCCGGTGCCGGCACCGGCAACCACGGCGACGTTGGTGGCACGCTCGCTGATGATCGCGTCGCGCGCGGCTTGGTCTGCGGGAGGAGGGTAATGGAGGGTCATCGGTGGGGTCGCTCCTCCTTTTCGTCCCAACCCAGCTCGGCGCTACGCCTCATCTTCACTCCGCTTGCGCTTGAAGCGCGCGAACCGCTCCAGTGGATGATCGGACGGGAGCGCGTTGAGCTTGGCGGCGCTGCGCTGATGGGCACCCTCTCCGCACGCCGCCAGGAACGGGCAGTACGTGCAATCCTCGGCGTTGGGTGTCCGCGGGAATGCCCCGGCGCTCAGCAGCTGGCGCGCGATACCCAACCACTCGCGCGTCTGCCGGCGCAAAACGTCCAACTCCGGGCCGCTGAATGCACGGTCGGGTTCTTGCGCAGCAGAGGGATGGACGTACGCCGCTGCGCCGACGGGTGCATCGCCGTACCCGGCGGCCTCCACCGCGAGGACGTAGAGGCCGATCTGCAGGTCTCGTCCGGGGTTGATCGGATCTTCTCCGAAGTCCCGTACCCGGCCCGTCTTGAGGTCGCGCACCGACAGCGTCGCCGAGCTGCTTCGATCGATGCGGTCGATGGCCCCACGGACGTAGAGCGCGCCGCCGTCGATGTCCAAGCGTACCGCTTGGTCTTCACCGAAGGGCAACTCACTGGCGAGATACTCACGCGGCGCGAGTTGCCATTCGTACTGCACGAGCTGTTCGATCTGCCGGAGCAACCGCTCGCGTTCGCGCGCGATGCCATCTTCGCCGCGCATCGGATATTCGTATCGCAAGGCCTCGAATTGCTCTGCGGCGATGACCCGAGCACGCGCCACCCAGTGATCGAGTGTTCCCTCGCGCCGGCAGATCGGCGCGCCGGCCTCGCGGAAGAAACGCTCCGCCGCGGCGTGAAACAGCGAGCCGTAGACGATCGGCGCGATGACATCCGTCGGCGGGCGCGTGGTGGGCTCGCTGAGATACAGTACCCGCTCGAGAAGGAAGCGGTGCGGACATGTCAGCAGCATCGTCAGGGCGGTCGCCGAGATCGGATGATCGGGGACCAAGCCCAACGGGTGCACGGTGCGCCACGCGTCGCTCACAATGCCGTCGACGCTGCTCAGCGTGCTCGCGTCGAGCGCGCTTGCCAAGTGCCGCAAACGGTCGACCGCCTGCGCGCCACCCTGCACCCAGGCAGATGGCACAGTCAGCGCGGTTCCGTCGCGCGAGACCCGCGCGACGCCTGCGGTCAACGCGGCGCGCGGCGAGAGTGGCGCGTCGAGCGCGTGCTGCCGGCGCACGGCCCGGCCGCAGTTGAGGTACGCAGCCCGCAGCCGTGCCGCGGTCGGCACGTCGCCCTCACCGCCTCCACTCTCGCTCGGGCGCCCGAGCGCCGTTGCCACTTCCAGCATGATACCGGAAATCTCGCGCTCGCTGCGGTCCACCCACTGCCGCGGCGCTGACAGCGCCACACGTTCCGCAGCGGCGCTGAGCACCCGAAACACGTCATGGATGTCGTCGAGCACGCGGTCGGCCAGACGCGGCAGGACAATGTCTGATAGTGTCTGCTGCGCGGCCTCCTCGATATGCGCGCGCAGGTTGTCCGGGACGATGGGATCGTCGTGCGGCGTGTGCGGTAGCGCGCCCTCCGCCAGGCCGAGGACGCGCACGGCCGTGAAGGGCAAGCCGGCGGCCTGCGCGCTCGTACCGATGAAGACGCACGGTTCTCCGAAGCGGGCAGTCGGGCGCCGCTCGCGGTGTACTGCATCAATGCAGAAGCGCACCGCGGCCGCACCGCCGATGGCCTCGGCGACCGGATGCGCCAGCATGGAATGCAAGGATTCATCGAGGCGCGCCAGCAGGTTGGGTGGATCCGGCGGCACGCGCAGCCACCGCGTCGCAAAGCGGCGCAGCTCCTGCCAGATGGTGCGCAGCGACGCGCCGGCAGTAACGGCCTCACCCAGCTGTTGCAACGCGGCGATCGCCGGGAGGATTGGCTCGACGTCGCGCAGCCAGCGCTCCGCCTGATGGCGCGCGCGGATGTCGACTTGCTTTTCCGGTTCCTCCTCGCTCAACGCCGTGACGCCGGGGCTGGTCTCGGCCGCAGCTTCCTCGATCAGCGCGCGCAAGGCGTCGCGCCGGCGTTGCAGGCGCGGCAGCCACTCGCTCAAACCTGCACGGTCGCCAGGGCTGCCGCCAACGATGCCCGCACCGTAGACGATCGCGGCGGCGCGCGACGGCGTCAACCGCTCGCGACCTTCCTCGTTCCCCTGTTGGCCGCGCCGCAGTGCTGGTAGGAGGCGAATGGTTGCCTCCGCTTCCAAGCCGCGCGCCAGCGCGTTGAGCAAAGTGAGCAGACGCAGGCCAGCAGCCGAAGCCGCAACCGATAATCCGCCGGCGACGTAGGTCCGCAAACCTGCGCCGTTCGGCGTGACCGTGAGGCGCGCCAAGCGGTCAGTCAGAAACGTGGCGTAGGGGTCGCTTTCGGGTACGATCAGGGCGATCTGTTCGGCTGGAATGTCGGCCATCACTTGCTCGGTCACCCAGGTCGCCGCCGCCTCGATCTCCTCCTCGATGCTCGAATACTCTTCCAGGTCGACGGACCCGTCCGCTCCGCCCGAGCGCGGCCGTTGCGGATCGGTCAGGATCTCCGGCGGCTGGAACAGGAAGCGCTGCACCAGGCCCAACTCCGAGTCGGCGGGCGCACTGGGCACGGGCGGCCGCATCGTTGCTAGAGCGCGCCAGCGTTGTGTGCCCTCGCGCAGTGGCCGTGCTTCCTGGAAAATCGCACGACACGCTGGCACGGCGCGCAGGAGACGCAGCAACGCCGTCGATGGCGATGCAGTGAGCACCGCAAGGATGGGGCCGAAGGGCGCCAGAAGGTGCGGACGTGCTGCCGCCAACTCCGCAGCTTCCACCAGCAGCCGCGGCGTGCTCGTCAACACGTTCTCTCCGGCATCGGCGGCCTGCCACACCACCGCGACATCGTGCAAACGATCGGCCGCCAGCGCGTCACGCGGTTGCAACTGCTGCGCAACGGTCAGCGCCAACGCGGCGTCGAGACCGCTCGCTTCGAGGTCCGCGATGGTGCGTGCAAACGCGTCAACGTACCCTTGTCCCGAGCGCAGCTGGTCGGTGCTGAAGTAGCGCAGCTCACTAGCGAGCACGGCCGCCTCGAAGAGATGGAGGATGCGCAAGCGGCGCACGTCCTCCCACCCGGGCCGGCGCACGGTGCCAGCGCGCGCGAGCAGGTCGCGCGCGAAGTCCGCGGGCCGCATGAAGCGCACGCCTGCCAGACGGGCGGGTGCCCTCAGATCCACGCACACATGCCGGCGAATCGCGTGCGCCTGCCGTTCAGCCGCCACCAGGACCAGCGCGCGCCGGCAGGGCTGGGGCGGCAGGTTCGCGAGTTGATCCGCGACCCACGTCACTGGGCACGTAAGGACAGCTTCGAGGTTGTTCACCCAAAATCTCGCATCACCAAGCGGCGGCCGGAGTCTAGTCGAGCGCAGCGCGGTCTGCCAACAGGAGCGGGCGTTTGGTCAGCGGGCCGTTCACGGCCTGAATGCGAAATTTCCCGTGGGCCGACGCGCACACGCCGGAGGGACTTGGCGCGCTACGGCCTGCGGCCAGCGTCATTTCTATGGCCCGCTCCCCATTGGGTCGCTGTGGGCTTCCAAGTCCCACAGGCTGCTAGGGCAGGATGACGCAGGCGGTATTACGCCAGGCGGAACAGGCGCAGAGTGTGCTGGTAGGATTCGGTCTCGGGCAACAGGTGTCCGAGATAGCGCGTGATGTGTTCGATGAGCGACTGCCGCTCTGCACTGCTCAGGTCGGGGCGCCCCTTGAGGATGCTGGGTCGAGAGTTCCGGGGTCCGGGTTCTGGTCCCGAGGTGTCTCCTCAGTAGTCCTCGACGTAATTCCGGATGATGACCTGGCGGACCTGTTCGTTGAGCTCATCGCGTCGTTCGAACGGGTAGTCCCTGGTTTCCATGGGACGGCCGAGCACGACCTTCACGCGGCCGCCAGGGCGGATGATGACGTGGCTGCGCGGCAGGAACTTGCGGGTGCCGCTGACACTCATGGGCACGATGGGCAAGCCGGTCTGCAGCGCCAGGGTAACTCCCCCTTTCTTGAACGCGTGCACCTTGCCATCCCGACTGCGCGTCCCCTCGGCATAGAAGAGGACGCAGAAGCCGCCCTCGATCTGTTGGGCGACGCGTTCATTGATACGCGCAATGGCTGCCTCTGGGTTGGAGCGATCGATGATGATGTGATCGCTCAGCGCGAGTGCCTGCCCGAAGATGGGCAGACGCAAGAGCTCCTTCTTGGCCACGAAGTGGATGTTCAGCGGAACGGCGGCCACCGTGGCCCAGATATCGAAGTTACTGAGATGGTTGGAGATGATCACGTAGGAGCGGGTGCGGTCGAGGTGATCGAGCCCTTCGACGTCGATCTGAATGCCACACACCGCGAGGATCCAGCGGCACCAGATGCGGCCATAGACGTCGGCCGCCCAGCCGCGGCGGGTGATCAGGATGGTCACGATGCACAGTCCGCCCCACCACACGGTGATGAAGAAGATGGCGAGAGTGGCAGCCAGGCCCCACAGCCAGCGGGCGATGCGCGTCAGCAGGCTCGGAGCGCGCGGTGTCATACCTGCACGAGGGCGGTCGCAAGATCTGAGCGCATGTAGCCAACGGTCATGTGCGGCGTGCTATAGGCATAGCCAAAGCGTCCGAGCGGATCGACGATGATGATGCCGCCGGACCCAGCGGCTTGGCGCGTGAGGTAGCGGATCGTGCGTTGGGCAACAGTCGCAGGATGAGAGCCATCGCGCAAGACGTCGACTGCATACTTGGTCAGCACTGCCCGCATGATGGCCTCCCCGTCACCGGTCGCGGAGGCCGCCCCCAAGGCATCATCCGCGTAGGTACCGGAGCCAATGATCGCCGAATCGCCGACCCGCCCGGGCAGCTTGCAGAATATTCCGCCGGTGGAGGTCGCCGCTGCAACGTGACCGGCGCGGTCTACCGCCGTCGCACCGACGGTTCCGGTGCTCCCAACGTCGCGGCGCTGCCGCCAACGCTCCAGTTGCCGGTCGGTCACCAACGCCGCAGGGTCGCAGCGCGCGATGCCACGCGCCGCCGCCAGCGCTTCCGTCGAGACGCCGGTGAGCAACACGTGCCGGCCATCTTCCATGACGGCACGCGCCAGGCGCACGGGGTTGCGCACGCCGCACACCACCGCTACCGCACCAGCGCGCCGGCCGGCACCCTGCATCACACTCGCATCCATCTCCACCGTCCCGTCACTGGTGAGGCACGAGCCCACGCCGGCATTGAAGGCCGGAGCGTCTTCCAAAACCGCGACCGCTGCGCAGACCGCGTCGAGCGCGCCACCCCCGTCCGCAAGGATGCGCCAGCCGGCGTCGACGGCTGCGGCGCAGCCGACGCGCATCTCGGCCGCCAGTTCAGGCAGCGCGACGCCCGCACCCCCATGAACGAGCAGCACCGGACGCAGCATGGGCGACGCGTGCTTCATCGTCCCCGGCCACTAGGGCCTGCGGCCAGCGTCATTTCTATGGCCCGCTCCCCGTTGGGTCGCTACGGGCTTCCAAGTCCGAGAGGTTCCTAGCCAGACGACAGACAACAGAGTTCAGACAACAGACTCAAACGCTTGCCAATGAAACCGTCTGTGGTCTGTTTGTCTGTGGTCTGGTCTTCCCCTGCGGCTCAGTGGCCGCCGCTGGTCGTCATTACGATCGTGCCTTCATCGCCGGCGGCCCAGCCGTTGCGGGCATCGACGAACGCCACCGCGCTGAGCAGATTGAGCACGCCGCTCTCCTGGAAAACCCAGTGCGCACCCCCGTCGGTCGTCGCCTCGATAATACCGAAGTCGCCGACCGCCCACGCCGTCTGCGCGCCGATGTTGGTCACGCCGAAGAGCGGGAAGGGATTGGTCTGGTCACCCATCTGCTGCGTCCAGGAGGTGCCGCCGTTGGTGGTGTTGAGGATGACCTGGGTCGGGTTCGTGTCACTCTGTGTGCCGCCGACCGCCCAGCAGATATTCTGATCGGCGCAGGTGATCGCGAAGAGCGGTTCCTGCGTGCCGCTCGGCTGCGGTGCCCATGTGGCGCCACCGTCGGTGGTGTGCACGATCGTGCCGGCGTCGCCCACGGCCCAGCCGGCTTGTGTTCCGAAGAAGGCGATTCCGTTCAGGGATTGCGTGGTATTGCTCGTCTGAGTGCCCCATGTCGTGGCGGAGTCGGCGGTGTGGATGATGGTACCGTCCGCCCCCGCGGCCCAACCCGACTGGCCGTCGACGAATTGTATGGCAAAGAGGGACGAGCCCGTGTGGCTCACTTGTGGCCGCCAATTCACTCCGCCATCGCCGGTGGACAGAACGGTCCCGCTTTCACCCGCCGCCCACGCCAGCTGTGGATCGACGGACGACACAGCGAATAAGCCCATGGTGGTGCCGGACGCCTGAGTGGTCCAGCTGTTCCCGCCGTCTGACGTCCGCGCGATGGCACCGAAGTCACCGACGGCGTAGCCGTCAGTGAGCGACGGGAAGGCCACACCGAACACGGAGTTGGTGGTTGACGTAGTCTGGGGCAACCAATGCGTCCCATCGGCGGCATGCAGCAAGGTGCCCCCGTTACCCACCGCCCAACCCTGCGCGCCGACGGCGGCGACGGCATTCAGCTGGTTGCTGTTGTTGCTGTCCTGCGGCGGCCACGTCTGGCCACCGTCAGTCGTGTGGAGAATCGTCGCCATGCCGCTGGCGCTGTCGACATCGCCGACGATCCATCCGTTCTGACCATCCGCGAAGGCAATGCCGAACAGGGCGTTAGAACCGCTGTTCAGGACCGTCCACGTGCTACCCGCGTCGGTGGTGTTAACCAGCGTACCGCTGTCGCCGACGGCGATGCCACGTTGCGCAGTGAGAAAGACCACGCCGAACAAGTTGAGTGCCGTGTTGCTGGTTTGCGGCTTCCACGAGTCACCGCCGTCGCTGGTATGCAAGATCGTCCCCGCGTCGCCGACGATCCACGCGTTCCGTGCGTCGAAGAGGGAGATGGCGTTGAGCGAGCCGTTCAGGCCACTGGCCTGCGCCGTCCAGCTCGCACCGCCGTCGGTCGTGTGTGCGATCGCGCCTGACGTTCCCACTACCCAGCCGTTGAGTATGTCGACGAAGGTGACGGCATTGAAAGCGATGCCCATTACCGTGGACTCGATGCCGGCGCCCTGTCGCGTCCACGTCGCGCCACCATCGCTGGTGTGGATGATCACGCCCGTCGACGCGCCCGTCGACGGGTCCGTATCGGCACCAGCAGCCCAGCCGTTCTGCGCGTCGACGAACTTCACGCCGAAGAGATCGGCAGTAATGGTACTGGTGGATTGGAAGTCCCAGGTCTGTCCGCCGTCGGTGGTGTGCAGAATGTCGCCGAAGCCGCCGACGGTCCATCCTTGGTTGGTATCGACGTAACTGACACCGAACAGGTCATCGCCCACCGGGCTCGGCGCCTGCAGCAACCACGGGTTGCCCGGGCATCCGTTCAGGGCGTTGTTCACCGCGCTGATGATCTCGTTGATCTCGATCGACCCGCTGTTGTTGCTGTCGCCGACCGGGCATGCCGACACCGGCTGGTTGCCGAGCGCAATGTTGACCATCGTGATGATCTCGTTGACGGTGACGTCGCCGCTGGCATCGCAATCGCCGACACACTGGCCTGAGGCCGGCTCGATGCCACCGACTACGGCAGCCAATATGATCCCGCAGGCGAGTGCGACAGCGATGGTGAAACGGGCACACATGGGACTGAACTCCTCTCGGCGGCTCGTCAGAAACCACCTCCGACCGACACGACAGCAGGCAGGGCGGGGCAACTAAGTCACAGGCCCCAGGAGAAGCTCGCGGTCGGCGTCACGCAGACGATGAAACTGCGGATGAACGCCAGGATCTTGCCGCGCAGGCGGTGCGCCATAGGTTACGACGCCGTGCCGGTCGAGGACGGCGCCGGCGTCTGCCGCGTCGTCTGCTCGATATCCAAGAAGACGCGCAGCACCTCGATCTTCACCATGACCACGACATAGGCAATTGCCGCGAATGCCAAGGCGATCAGAAAGTAAAACACGCCACCAAATCCGCCATGGTGGCAGGAGCAGACAGTCCCGCTCAGCACAATGATCAGGGCGACGGCTCCAGCAATCAGCTGTGCCGCATCGATGACGAATCGGATGTAGGGGTACCGGTCTTCCATAGGATCTCAGCTCTCCCGCAGCGCGGCCAGTGGACCGCCGCTGCGGTTACCGCGCCACACATCGAATGCTTCGGACCCTACCCAATTTCACAAATTCAGACAAGTTCATTCTGAAGCCGCCCCTCTAGGCGCACCGCACCGAGGTTGTTCGGCAAGTGCCCTTTCGGTATTTCGAAGAGGATCGAAATGAAGATCACTGCCGACCAATCACGCATGCACGTCCTCTTCGTCATCGACCCGCTCGACACGCTGAATCTGACCACCGAGACCTCATTGCTGCTCATGGAAGAGTTGGCACGGCGTGGACACACCACCGCAGTCACGACGGTGCCAGACCTCTTCCTCACCGAGACAGGGGCGGGGGTGCGCGCGGCAGCGATTCGGTTGCGCCCGTCCGGTGACCCGTTTTACGAGCTGGGCGCAGCCGCCGATCATGCATTCACCGACTTCGATCTCGTGCTGATGCGCAAGGACCCGCCGGTCGATACGGCGTACCTCGCCGCCACGTTCGTTTTGGAGCGCGCCGCCGACGACGTTCCGGTGGTCAACGATCCAGTGAGTCTGCGCACCGTCAATGAAAAGCTGTGGCCCTTGAGCCTGCCGCAGTTTGCACCGGCGACCCTGATCAGCGGCGACGTCGATCGTCTCGTGGCGTTTGCACGGCGGCATGGTCGCGTCGTCCTGAAACCGTTGGAGGACTGCAGCGGCCGCGGCATCGCGCTGGTCGATTCGGCGCAGGCGCCGCAGCGTATCACCGACTACGTGGCCGCTCACCCCGGGCGCCCCGTGCTCGCACAGCAGTTTCTCGAAGGAGTGGCAGCTGGTGACAAACGGATCCTGCTGCTTGCGGGCGACCCGATCGGCGCCGTCAATCGTATTCCGCGCAGCCGCGATCACCTGGCCAACATCCATCAAGGCGCTCGGGTGGAGGCCACAACGCTGACGGCGCGCGATCACGCCATCATCGCCGCAGTGAAGCCGCTGCTCGTGCAACGCCGGCTGTGGCTGGCGGGAATCGACGTGATCGATGGGCACCTCACGGAGATCAACGTCACCAGTCCGTCCGCCGCGCGCCAGATCAATGCGGTGAGTGGCGCCCACATCGAGGTACCGATTGTGGACTTTCTGGAAAACGTCACACGTAACACGTAAACCCCGCCCCTGTGCTTCGGTTACGTTTCACGCTCTCCGTCCCCCGCACCCCACGTCCCCACCAACAGCGACGGCAGCTCTGCCAGCGCGCGAATCTGCAGCGGCGCTTTCACCTGCTCGCCCACAGCGACAAAGTGCGTGCCGGCGGCGCACGCCGCGGCGCGGTCCGACTCCGTGTCGCCCACGTACACCGCCTCGGGTGCAGCGATGCCGAAGTGCTCAATGCACTTCTCGATCATGTCTGGAAACGGCTTCGGCCGGGCGACGTCGTGGATGCCCACGGTCAACTCGAAGAACTCGTCCAGCCCGAAGCGCTGGACCACGCGGCCCGCGGTCACTCCACGATTCGTCGCCATCGCCAAACGGTAGGTTGTCTTCAGCCCTGCCAATAGCGCATGCAGCCCGGGCGCCGGCTCCATCCATTGATAGAACGGCTCGAAGTCCAGATCACGCGCCAGCACAATGGCACGCTCAGCCAACTCCGCATCATCGCCAAAGAGCCTGGCGAACAGTTGTGGTGACGACATCATATGAGCGTCGCGTTCACCTTCGGCATCCAGGGGCGGCCGCCCCAGCGTGGCCAGCAGCGCGTTGTAGAAGGCGACGTTGGCGCGCCATGAATCGAACAACACGCCGTCGCAATCGAAGATCACGGCGCGCAGCGGCGGCATGGCTTGATCTCTTCGAAGGCCGAAACTCATCGCGCTTGAGTCAAGTTTGCGAGGGCAGCCCATAGCGACCAACACGTCCGCCGGAAGCCTCTGGAATGCGGGCGGGAGCGGTCCATAGAAAAGACGCTGGGCGCAGCCCGCTAAGGCTCCCGGTTGAGT
>Ga0209048_10000597_pt1 | contig 38273 bp, 22 predicted proteins | sample FrelakmetCRP12CR_FD_187146 | JGI IMG/M metagenome (GOLD analysis project Ga0209048, IMG submission 187146) | Freshwater lake sediment microbial communities from the University of Notre Dame, USA, for methane emissions studies - CRP12 CR (SPAdes)... | ecosystem: Environmental > Aquatic >...
GTCCTTGCCGGCCGTTGAACCGCTGATTTCCCGCATGTAGTACCATTCCCAATCCATCCGGGCGTCCGTGTCGCATGCAACCACCACATCATGTCCGCCGGGAAAAGGCGGACAATTCATCAGGTTGGCCTGGAACACCGGTTCGTAATCGAATTCCTTACGCGGCGACCGGATCAGATAGTTCATCGCCCACTGCGCCATGCGCTGGAAATCAATGTCAGCGCTCCGCTCCACGGCAGACACCGGCGGTATGCTTGTTGGCGCCGGTGCCCGCACCGTAACATCGCGAACTTTTCCTGTAAGGCCTTTTACTGTCTTCTCCGAGAGTTTTTCATCGACTGATCCTTGCATGGCGGACCCTCCCAGTGCCGGAAAACAGAAAACCAGAGATAGGAGAATTGCCGTCACTTTTGCCTTCATTTGTTCCTCCCAACGTATGCTTCACCTGGCGGGCGGCTTCGCCCGATCAGGTGGAAGCAGTTGTTCGCTTATGGTGTCCGTGCTGACTCCACCTTTTTGTTTGCCTGAAGTAATATCAAAGACACGGATAGTGGTCGTATGTTCCGATGTGGCTTCGCGAACAGTTAGTGCTTTGCCCTCGTCAGTGAATTCAAGGTGTACTACCGGACTGGGCACAGTCAATTTACGACTGATTCCCAAGTCCGAGATTGTCCAGAGTATAACCAGATTGTCCTTGCCGCCGCTGGCTATCAGATGTCCATCACGAGAAAATGCGAGAGTCGTAATCTCATCGGTATGACCGTTATTGTTGAAAAATGTCTTGCCTGTCGCATTTTCAACCAGGTTGAATGAATTACCTTTGCCTTGCGCAGTCCACTTGCCGTCAACCGACGTGGTTAGTGCCCTTGTGAAGAAATCCAGTACCTCGGGATCGTTCTCCCTGAGATCATTGAACAGTTGTTCGGCTTTCTCATACCGGGTCAGGTCACGTTTGAGCTGCAGCACCCGGTAACCGCGGCGTGCAGACACGAGAAACAACCCGCCTTTTGCGAGGTCGTATTTACGTCCCTCGACTGTAACCTCCCCTGTCCTCCCGTCCTTTGTTTCGCCGGCCATCTGGATCAGCTTGCCGTCATTCGTGTTCTTTACCCATCCGCTATATTTGAGCCTGTTGATGTCCTCTCCTACGCTGAAACTTCCTCCTCCGCCGAAATCACCCCATAGAAATACGGCCTTTGTGGCAGTATATGAGCAGACATCAATGCCCGGCGTCATCCGGCCCTTGCCGTAAAGATCGTCTCCGCCTACTGGTGCTGAAGAAAGGCCGCCAGCGCCAACCGGTCCGTGGATATCGGTTCTCGGGTCAACTTTTGGCTTGCCGCACCCGTCTGCAAACACCAGGGCCAGAAGTGTCAGCATTACACATACTCTTTTCATCTGATTCTCTCCCTATTGCGAACAGTATTTATTGAACGAACTTCAAATCCATGTATGCATGGCGCAACTTACGCCCATTACTGACGGTTACTATAGGTACGAAAGGTCACGCAAGCCAAGCACAAAATGTTATATTTGCGGAGGTTGTGAAGAGGTGCTGTAATTTAGCTTGACGGCGAAGTAGTCTTTATGCCGATGCGCCGCCGATCGCATAAAGACTACTTCAGAGGCTCAAAATGAGCGCCCTGCGCCGGTTCCCTTGGAACGCGAGTGCGGGAGCCGTGACATACCGTGCCCGTTCAACAGCAACCTGCTCATCATGAAGCGGTTGCCCTACAACTGGCCGCCGGCAACCGGCCGCCGATGGGCGCGGTAGAAGTTGATCAGCGCGTTGGTGGAGGGATCGTGGGCCGGCGGCGCGTCAGCGGCAGCCGAGAGTTCCGGCAGGATCCGCGACGCCAGTTGCTTGCCGAGCTCGACGCCCCACTGGTCGAAGCTAAAGATGTTCCAGAGCACGCCCTGGGTGAAGATCTTGTGCTCGTAGAGCGCGATGAGCTGACCCAGCACGCCGGGGGTCAACTCCTCGGCCAGGATGCTGTTCGTCGGCCGGTTGCCCTCGAAGACGCGGTGCGGCACGAGGTCGGGCGGCGTGCCTTCGGCCGCGACTTCGGCCGCGGTCTTGCCGAACGCGAGCGCCTCGGTCTGGGCGAAGAAGTTGGCCATGAGCTTGTCGTGATGATCGCCCAGCGGATTGTGCGAGCGGCAGAAGCCGATGAAGTCGCACGGGATCAGCTTGGTCCCCTGGTGGATGAGCTGGTAGAACGCATGCTGGCCGTTGGTGCCGGGCTCGCCCCAGATCACCGGCCCGGTCTGCCAGGTCACGCGGCGGCCCTGCTGGTCCACGGATTTGCCGTTGCTCTCCATGTCGCCCTGCTGGAAGTAGGCGGCGAAGCGGCTCAAGTACTGGTCGTAGGGCAGCAGCGCGTGACTCTGCGCGCCGCAGAAGTTGTTGTGCCAGACGCCGAGCAACGCCAGCAGCACCGGCATGTTGCGCTCCAGGGGGGCTTCGGCGAAGTGGCGGTCCATCTGGTGAAAACCATCGAGCAGCGCGTCGAAGTGCTCCGGGCCGATGGCGATCATCAGCGGCAGGCCAATGGCCGAGCACAGACTGTAGCGGCCGCCCACCCAGTCCCAGAAGCCGAACATCTGGTCCACGTCGATGCCGAACGCGGCCACTTTTTCGGCGTTGGTCGAAACGGCGACAAAGTGCTGCCGCACCGCCTGGGGATCGCGCAGCGCCGCGAGCGTCCAGTCCCGCGCGCTGTACGCGTTGGTCATCGTTTCCTGCGTGGTGAACGTCTTGGAAGCGACGATAAACAGCGTTTCGGCGGGATCGAGATCGCGCACGGCTTCGGCGAAGTGGGTGCCATCCACGTTGGAGACGAAACGGACCGTCAGCCGCCGGTCGCTGTAGAACTTCAGCGCCTCGCAGGCCATGGCCGGGCCGAGATCGGAGCCGCCGATGCCGAGGTTGACGATGTTGCGGATCGGCCGGCCGGTGAAGCCGCGCCACTCCCCGGAGCGCACGCGGCGCGCGAAGGCGCGCATCCGCTCCAGCACGGCATTGACCTCCGGCATGACGTCCCGGCCATCCACCAACACCGGGCGATTCGAGCGGTTGCGCAGCGCGATGTGCAGGACGGCGCGGTTTTCCGTGCGGTTGATCTTTTGGCCGGCGAACATCGCCGCGATGGCGTCCGCCAGCTTCATCCGCCGGGCCAGCGCCATAAGCAGGCGCAGCGTCTCCGCCGTGATGCGGTTTTTCGAGTAGTCGAGAACCAGGTCGCCCGTCTGCAGCGAAAACCGTTGCGCCCGCTCCGGGTCGTCCGCAAACAGCGTCCGCAGGTGCAGGGCCCGCAGCACGGCCGCATGCTGCTGTAACGCCCGCCATTCCCTCGTCCGATTCACCGCCGCTGGTTTGCGCATGGTATATGCTCCGAATGTTTTGCGTCATCTTGCCGCGGGCGCGACCGGCTGGCAAGCCAGGAAAGCGCCATCAGGATGCGCCGTCTGCCGCAACTTTGCGCGTCCGATATCGCTTCCGATACCGACTTGGAAACGACCACAGGCGCCACAGCAACACTCAGTAAAACGCGCTCCCCAAGCCAGGGGCGCATGGCACTTCTGCGGGGGTAATCGCTGTCACGCACATTTCACGGCAGGATCAAGGTCAGCCGAATATTATCCGGTTATTCATCGCGTCGCAACGCGACGCTTTGGAGTGCGCTGGCTTGACAGCGCTTTTCTTTATAATCAGAGCACCGAAAGTCAAAGCGGCGTCAAGCCGCCGCACTCCAAATATAATCTCGACACCGCCCCTCATTCCCGCAGAACTGCCTTGCGCCCCCAAGCCAGGGATTTCACACTTGCCTCATCGCGCCGGTAGGCTTAGTCTGTCAGCCACGATCGGAGGTGGACCATGGCGGAAATCGAGATTGGAAAAGTGACGCATTATTTCGGGCACATCAACGTCGCGGCGGTCCAGATCGTCAGCGGCACGCTGACCGTGGGCGACACGATCCACATCAAGGGGCATACATCCGATGTCACCACGCGGGTGGACTCCATGCAGGTCAATCATGTGGATGTGCGCGAAGCGCGGGTCGGCGACGCCGTCGGGCTCCGGGTGCCGGCGCACGTCCGCGAACATGACCAGGTATTCAAAGTGATACCGTAAGCCGGAAAATCAGCGGTCGCCCAGGCAGGTGTCGAGGAGGCGCGCCGTCTGGATCATGGGATGATCCAACGGCACGGTTTTAAGGATGCCGGCGACTTCTTCGATAGGCACCGGCAGGCATTCCTCGCCGCGGACGGCAACCATGACGTTGTACGTTCCTTCCGCCAGCAACTCCGCCGCCCTGGTGCCGAGGCGGCTGCACAGCAGGCGGTCGGTCGGCGTCGGGATGCCGCCGCGCTGGACATGGCCGAGCGACGTGACGCGCGCCTCGGTGCCGGTAAGTTGCTGGAGCTGCCGCGCGAGACGGCTGGCCATCGGCTCCTGCACGGTGTGGTAGCTGAGAATTTGATTGTTGATACGCCGCTTCACCAGGGTCTCGGCCGCTAAGAACTCGTTGGCGTATTCGTCGTCGCTCGTGCGGTCGCGGCGCTTGCTGCCTTTGCCCATTTTTTTCTTTTTTCCGGCTTTGGCCTCCTGGGTGAAAGCCTTGACCTCCATGTCGGAATGGGCTCCTTCGGCCACGCCGATAATGGAAAAACGGCTACCCCCACGGCGGCGTTCGATGAGATAGTCGGCCACGACTTCGAGGCTGTAGGGGATCTCCGGAATGAGAATGACATCCGCACCCCCGGCAATACCCGCGCCGAGCGTCAGCCAGCCGGCGTTATGGCCCATGATCTCGCAGACGATCATCCGGTGATGGCTCGTGGCGGTCGTATGCAGGCGGTCAATGGCCTCGGTGGCGATGGCGAGCGCCGTGTCGAAGCCGAAGGAAACGTCCGTCCCATAGACATCGTTGTCAATCGTCTTCGGCAGGGTCATCACGTTCACGCCGGTGGCCTGATGCAGCCGCAAGGCATTCTTGAGCGTGCCGCCGCCGCCGAGGCAGACGAGGCAGTCCACCTGGTGCCGCCGCAGGTTCTCCGCCGCCACGGCGGTCATATCCATTTCCTTCCCGCCCATGGGCATTTTGTGGATCTTCACGCGACTGGTGCCGAGAATCGTACCGCCGTGTGTCAAAATGCCGCGGACCGCCGCCGGATCCAACACCATGGCCCGGTTTTCCACCAAGCCGCGGAAACCGTCGAGAAACCCGACGACTTTCATGCCATATTCGTGCATGGCGGCCTTGGCGACCGCGCGGATCGCCGCATTGAGACCGGGACAATCTCCGCCGGATGTGAGCAGGCCTATGCACGGTGACTTGGTTTTGCGCGCCATGATGGTTCTCCCCGGCACGGAAAGTACTATCCATGCCGCAACTATTTTATCCTCTGCCGCGCTCATTGGCAACCGGCGAATCGCAAAAATACCGCCGGCCACCAAACGCCCGCCCAGCCAGGCCATAGCTTTGGCGCTAACAAATAACTAACGGTATCATCGCTTGTTTCACACCCGGTATTTGGCTAAGCTTGTGGGGCGATGGGCTCATGAGCAAATCCGAAAATACAGGATCGTCCAATGTGGAAAAATCGCGGCGCGTCGAAACACCGCCCGCGGCGCCCGCCGCCGCCGCGCGCCCGGTGGCCGTGATTGACGTCGGCACGACGGCGATCCGGATGCAGCTCGCGGAAATCCAGGAATCCGGCGTCGTGCGTTCGCTGGATGCGCTCCAGCAGGCGGTGCCGCTGGGCAAGGACAGCTTCACCCGCGGCCGCCTCCAGCAAGCGACGATCCAGCAATGTGTGGATATTTTTCGCGGCTACCACCGCGTCATGCAGGAATACGGCATCACCCGGTCCGATCAGATCCTCGCGGTCGCCACCAGCGCCGTGCGCGAGGCGCTTAACCGCGACACGTTGCTCGACCGCGTGTATACCGCGACGGGCCTGGTTGTGCGGGTCATTGACGAAGCCGAGGAGAATCGTCTGACCTACCTGGCGTTCCAGGGCCTAGCGGCTGAGGAACCGGGCTTGCGGGAGGGTGACGCCTTGGTCATCGAAGTCGGCGGCGGCAGTACGGAGGTGGTACTGGTCCAGCAGGGCCGCGTCAGCTTCGCCGACTCCTACCGGCTCGGCGCGTTGCGGATGCGCGAGTCGCTGGAAACCTATCGCGCGCCCAGCGAGCGTGTCCGCTCGATCCTCACGCAACATATCGAGCGCACCGTTGAGTTTATCCGGCGCAGCATGCCACCCGTCAAGGACCTGCGCTTCATCGCCATGTCCGGCGATGCGCGGTTCATCGCCGCGCAGCTCGGCGCCGACTGGAAGCTGGCGCCGCTGGTGCGCTTGGACATCAAGGCTTTTGCCGCCCTGGTTGAGAAAATCGTGCCGTTGAGCACGGACCGTTTGGTGCGCCGCTTCAAGCTGCCCTACCAAGACGCCGAAACCGTTGGCCCGGCGCTGCTGGCCTACTTGCTGCTGGCCCGCGCGTTCCAGGTCGAACAGATCCTGGTGCCACGCACGTCCCTGCGCGACGGCCTCCTGCGGGAAATGATGGTGCGCGACCTGTGGAGCGGCACCTTTGCCGAGCAGGTGCTGGACGCGGCCCTGGCGCTGGCCCGGAAATACCATGCGGATGAGGCCCACGTCCGCCACGTCGCTACGCTGTGCACCCGCCTGTTTGCCGAACTGCAGCCGGAGCACCGCATGGAGCGACGCCATCTGATCCTGCTCCAGGCCGCGGCGCTGCTGCACGAGATCGGCGGCTTTGTCAGCAACCGCAGCCATCACAAGCACTCGCAGTATCTGATCGCCAACAGCGACTTGTTCGGCTTGACCCGCGAGGACATCGCCGTCATTGCGCTGGTCGCCCGTTACCACCGCCGGGCCGTACCCAACCCCGCGGCGCATCCGGAATATGCGGCGCTGGATCGCGACAGCCGCATCGCCGTCTCCAAAATGGCCGCGCTCCTGCGTGTCGCCGACGCGCTCGACCGCAATCACGTCCAGCACGCGCGCGATTTCACCTGCACGCGCGAGCCGGGCCGGTTCATCATCAATGTCGCCCATGTCGAGGACCTGACACTCGAGCGGCTGGCCATGCGCGAAAAGGGCAATTTGTTCGAGGAGATGTATGGCCTGACCGTCGTGCTGCGCGAGGCGCGCACCGATGGCAACGGCGAGCGGGGGCCTTTATGACGCGGTGTTTTAAACCTTGGGGAAACAAACGCCCCGGTTTTTCAAGGCGGGGATAAGAACGGCCAGGGTATGGGCAAAAAAACGCACCTTTATTTCAACCGCGAACTGAGCTGGTTGCGCTTCAACCAGCGGGTGCTGGATGAAGCGCGCAATCCGGAGCGTCCGCTGCTGAGCCGGCTCAAGTTTCTCGCGATCACCGGTTCGAATCTTGACGAATTCTGCATGGTCCGCGTCGGCGGCTTGCAACAACTCGCCGCGCAAGGGGCTACCGAAAAGGATCCGGCGGGCTTGAGCGCCGGCGAACAGTTGGACGCCATCGGTACGGCGATGCACGCGATGGTTGCCGCGCAATATGACTGCCTGCTGAAGGAACTGGAGCCGAAACTGGCGGCGGTGGGGCTGCAACGGTTGGGCCTGGCGCAACTCTCGCCGGAGCAGGCCGCCTACGTCGAACGACTGTTTGAGCATGAAATCTTTCCGGTCATCACGCCGATGGCGATCGATCAGGAGGAAGTGTTTCCGCTGTTGCCGGGCCTGAGCCTCAACCTGTTCGTGCGGCTACCGCCGGCGCCGGGCACCGACGGACTGCCCCGTTACGCCGTGGTCGTGCTGCCCAAGGCGCTGCCGCGTTTTCTCACGCTGCCAGCGGCGCAAGGTTACCAGTATGTCCTGCTGGAGGACGTCGTCAGCGCCCATCTGGCACGACTGTTCCCCGGCCAGACGATCACGGCCAGCGTTCCGTTCCGCCTGACGCGCAACGCGGATTTGAGCATCCGCGAAGACCTCGCGGGCGACCTGTTGGCGGGCATGAAGGAGGTGCTCACCGAGCGCCGGCAGAGCGCCTGCATCCGCCTGGAAGTCAGCCAGGCCATTGACGCGGAATCGCTGGCCTTCCTCAAAATGGCGCTCGGTTTGCACAACCGCGATCTGTTCCCCGTACCCGGTCCGGTGGATCTGGCCATGTATTTCCGCATCGCCGCGCTGCCCGGTTTTCCCGACCAGCAGGAGGCGGACTGGCCGCCGCAGCCGTCGCCGGATATCGCGCCGCAGGAGCCGATGTTCGACGCCATCGCGCGCAAGGACTTGCTGCTCGTCCAGCCCTACGACAGCTTCGAACCGGTGGTCCGCCTGCTCACCGAAGCCGCCGATGACCCGCACGTCTTGGCCATCAAACAAATCCTCTACCGCACCAGCGAGAACAGCCCGATCGTCGCCGCGCTCGCCCGGGCCGCGGAAAAGGACAAGCACGTCACCGCGGTGGTCGAACTCAAGGCGCGGTTCGACGAGGCGCGCAACATCGGCTGGGCCGCCGCCCTGGAACGCGCCGGCGTGCAGGTGATCTACGGCTTGCGCGGGCTGAAGGTTCACGCCAAGGCCTGCCTGATCGTGCGCCGCGAAGCCACCGGCATCCGCCGCTACCTGCATCTCGGCACCGGCAATTACAACGAAAAGACCGCGCGGCTTTACAGCGATGTGAGCCTGCTGACGTGCAACGAGGATTTGGGCGCGGACGTTTCGCAGTTTTTTAACACCATCACGGGCTACGCGCAGCCCAGCCGCTACCGCAAGATTGAGTCCGCGCCGCTTACCCTGCGCGAACGCCTGCTGGAATTGATCCAAAACGAGATCGAACGCAAGCAGCAGGGCCAGCCGGCGCGCATCATGCTCAAATTGAATTCCCTGGTGGATACCGTGATGATGGATGCGCTGGTGGAAGCGTCCCAGGCCGGTGTAACCGTCCAACTCAATATCCGGGGCATCTGCTGCCTGCGTCCCGGCGTCGCCGGCCTGAGCGAGAACATCACCGTCACCGGTATGGTGGATCGTTTCCTCGAACATGCCCGCATCCTGTACTTCCATAACGGCGGCGAACCGCAGGTCTTCATCTCCAGCGCCGACTGGATGTCGCGCAACCTGGATCGCCGCGTTGAACTGCTGGTGCCGGTGGAGGACGCCGCGGCGCGGGCGCGGCTGATCGACATGCTCGAAACCTGCCTGGCCGACAGCGTGCAAGGGCGCCGCCTGACTGCCGCGGGCGTCTACGAACGCGCCGCGGCCGTGGGCAAACGCAAAAGCATACGAGCCCAGGAAGTCTTTTATCGCCAAGCCCGGGAGGCCGCCGCCCAGGCGCGCCGCGGCCAGGACCGCGTCTTCGAGCCGCAGCGGCCGGCCGCACCGCCGCCGCCGCCATGAAACCTCGCTTCCCCGCCCGGAGGTTGTATCGCGCCTTGCGGCAGGAATTGCGCGTCCAACTGCGGTTGATTCTTCGTGTGGAGAACGCCGTGCGCGGCGGGCGCGCTGCCGCCCTGCATGATCTGCGGGTGGCCATCCGGCGGTTGCGCGTGTTGTTGCGCGCGTTTCGCGCGCCCTTGGCCGCCACGCGGGCGGACGAGTTGGACCAGCGCTGGCGTGACTGCACCTTGCAGCTCAGTGCGTCGCGCGACGTGGACGTGTGGCTGGAACTGCTCCATGCGCAGCCGGCGGCTCCTGCCCGGGCGCTGCGAAAACTGGAGCAGCTCCAACGCCGGCAGAAGGCGGCCCTGAACACACGCCTGGGCAGCTATACTTACTTTGAACTCAAACGCGACACCCAGCAATTGGTCGAAACGGAAGCACCCGCGGCGCTGGAAGCAGCCATCCGCAAATTGACGCGCGCCGCCGCCGAAGCCTGGCGGAACGCCTTGGCGCAGGTTTGCAAACGCGGTCAGGCCGACGTGGCCCGGCGCCTCACCGCCGCCCATCGGCTGCGCATGGTCTGCCGGCGTGCCCGCTATCTCGCGGAGTTTTTCAGCATGGTGACGGAGGATTCCGCTGCCGAGGCCAAACGCTGGCGCGCACTCGCCCGGCGCCATAAAGCCGTGCAAGACGCCCTCGGGGCCTTACACGACAGCAGCAACCTGCGGGCCGGTCTGCGCCAACACCGCGTGCCGTGCCCGCCCGCCCTGGCCGAGGCGTTGAACCGTCAGCAGAAAAAGAGCCGCCGCGAATTCCAGCGGGCCTGGCGCAAGCTCGCTGCGGGGTGATGGCCGCCCTGTGTCGGCTGGGCGACACATAACAAGTGCATATACAACGGATAAGCCCCGTAACGCAGCGTAGCGTTCAAATCAAGGCCCTGAACGGATGGCACGGTGACGATTTTCCAAGACCAATGGGGGAACCCGCGGGCCGTTCATCCGCCCGGCGAACAGCGCAGCAATAATTGCTGCAGCCAGTAGGCCATCAGGGCGGTCGCGGGGATGGTCAGCACCCACGCCCAAACCATTTTGCCGACAATGCCCCATTTGACCGCGCTGAGGCGCTTGGTGGCGCCGACGCCCATGATCGAGGTGGAGATGACATGCGTGGTCGAAAGGGGGATGCCCCAATGGCTGGCGATGGAAATGATGGTGGCCGCCGTGGTTTCGGCAGCGAAACCGTGAATCGGCTGCAATTTAACCATCTTGTGACCGAGGGTTTTGATGATGCGCCAACCGCCGGCGGCCGTACCGGCGGCCATGGTCAAGGCGCAGGCTATTTTGATCCAAAAAACCACCTTGAACTCCGGTGTCCGCAGGAAATGCAGCCCGGCCGGCAAGCCCGCAAAAGTCCCCTGCTGGGTGGCGGTATAGAGCACGAGCGCAATGATGCCCATCGTTTTCTGCGCATCGTTGGTGCCGTGGCTCAAACCCATGAAGGAGGCGCTGACCAGTTGGAGTTTGCCGAATACGGCGTTGATGACACGCGGCGTCAATCGGCGCAGTACGATCAACAGGAAGGACATCAGCAGAAAGCCACCGATGATGCCGGCGGTTGGCGAAATAAACATGGGCATGATCACCTTGGGCCAGAGCCCTTCCACATGGTGCGTCACCGGGTTCACCACGCTCCAGTGAATCACCGACCACTGCCCGTGCGCCGACGCCAGCGTCGCCCCGCATAACCCGCCGATGAGCGCGTGACTGGAACTCGAGGGCAGGCCCAGGTACCACGTCAGCAGGTTCCAGACAATCGCGCCGATCAACGCGCAGAAGATGGTCTGCACGGTGACAAACTGCGTGTCCACCAACCCCTTGCCGATGGTCGTGGCGACCGAAACGCCCCAGAGCGCGCCCATCAGGTTGAACACGGCGGCCATGCTCACCGCCTGCCGGGGCGTGAGCACCTTCGTCGAGACTACCGTGGCGATCGAGTTGGCGGAATCGTGAAAGCCGTTGATGTACTCGAAGGCCAGCGCGACCAGGATGACGCTCAGGATGAAAAACATGAACGCACCGGCCTAGGAATATTTCAGCACGATCTGAAAAACGACGTTGCCCGCGTCGCGGCAGCGGTCAATGATCTTCTCCAGCGTTTCATAGAGATCCATGGTGATGATGACCTGCAACGGCTCGTGTTTGCCGCTGTACAACTCGCGGACCAGCTCCAGCATCAGCTTGTCGGCCTCGCCCTCCAGGTAATGCAGCTGGCCGATCTGGTCCTTCATCGATTCGAGATGCTTGCGCTGCCGCAGCTTCTGCACCATCTCCACGACCGTCTGCACCGCCTTTTCGAGCAGGTTGATCTGCCGGGAAAAATCCACGTCCTGCAGCGTCTTGCGGCACAACAGGAATTTTTCGCTGAACTTTTCCGCCGTCTTGGGGATTTTGTAGAGGGCAAACGAGAGCTCCTCGATGTCCTCGCGCTCCAGCGGCGTGACGAAGGTCCGGCACAGCTCCTCCGTGATGTTCTCCGTGATGCGCTTGTCCTTGCGCCGGGTCACGATAAAGGCCTCGAGCGTCGGGCACTGCTTGGAATCGCGCAGCAAGTCCACCAGCAGTTGGACGCTGCTGCGCGCCTCAATCGCGCTGGCCTCGAGCAGGTCAAAAAATTTGTCGTCGTACCCCAGTAGTTTGCGCAGCGAAATCATGATGCGACACGTTCGCATAACCCCTGTAAAAAGTCGAACCTCAAATTCCAGGCTTAAATTTCAGGCCGGCCGTTGCAAGCACCTAACCATAAACCATCCGGCCGGAAGGTTTATGGTTAGGTGCGACAGCGGCACTTTCGCAACAAACGGCCGTCACCAGGCGTAAAAATCGGATTTGACGCATCCCGCGCCATTCGCTAGATTTCGACAACGTCCATTAACCAGGAGAGGCATATGACGCGACCCATCCATTTCGGCCTGACCCAGGCGGAACTGCCTACGCATTGGTACAACATCCAGGCCGACCTGCCCGAACCCCTGCCGCCGCCGCTGCACCCGGGCACCAAGCAGCCGGTAACCTTGCAGGATATGACGGCCATTTTCCCCGAGAACCTCGTGATGCAGGAAATGAGCCCGGAGCGCTACATCGAGATCCCCGCGCCGGTGCGCGAGATCCTGGCCCTGTGGCGCCCCACCCCGCTGCTGCGCGCCGTCCGGCTGGAAAAGGCGCTGCAGACGCCGGCGCATATTTATTACAAGTACGAAGGTGTCAGCCCCGCCGGCAGCCACAAGCCCAACACCGCCGTGGCGCAGGCGTACTACAACAAGCAGGCGGGCACCCAGCGCCTGGCCACGGAAACCGGCGCCGGCCAGTGGGGTTCCGCGCTGGCCCTCGCCTGCCAGTTGTTCGGCCTCGAGTGCCGCGTATACATGGTCAAGGTCAGCTTCACCCAGAAACCCTACCGCAAACTGATGATGCAGACCTGGGGCGCCACCGTGTTTCCCAGCCCGAGCGATCAGACCGAGTACGGCCGCAAGGTGCTCGCCCAGGATCCGCATTGCGCCGGCAGCCTCGGCATCGCCATCAGCGAGGCCATCGAGGACACGCTGCACACGCCCCACACCAAGTATTCGCTCGGCAGCGTGCTCAACCACGTCTGCATGCACCAGTCCGTCATCGGCCAGGAAGCCATCAAGCAGATGGAGTTGGCCGGCGAAAAGCCGGATATCATCATCGCCTGCGCCGGCGGCGGCAGCAACTTTGCCGGCATCGCTTTCCCCTTTGTGCGCGAAAAGATCGTGGACAAGAAGGAATACCGCATCATCGCCGTGGAGCCGTCCGCCTGCCCCTCGCTGACCAAGGGCGAACTGCGCTACGATTTCGGGGATACGGAAGGCTTGACGCCGCTGATGATGATGTACACCCTCGGCCACGATTTCATGCCGCCCAAGATTCACGCCGGCGGCCTGCGCTACCACGGTATGGCGCCGACGGTCAGCCACCTCTACAAGCTCGGCCTGATCGAAGCGCAGGCCTATCACCAGGTCAAGGTCTTCGAGAGCGCCGTTCAATTCGCCCGTACGGAGGGTATTGTCCCCGCGCCGGAGTCCGCGCACGCCATCGCCGCAACCATTGACGAAGCGATCAAGGCGCGCGAAGCGGGCGTAAAGAAGGTCATCCTGTTCAACCTGTCCGGCCATGGACTGCAGGATATGTCCGCCTACGACGCCTACTTCTCCGGCCATCTCAGCAATGCCTAGTCGGGAACCGCGCATCCCCGTTTCGGGCTCCCGGCCACCTTGCGTGCCGCGCCGGAGCCTTCCGGCGAAGATTAGGTGTGGCCGGAGCCTGAATTCTGCCCCCCGCAAGCAAGGTCACTGGGAGACACGTCCCCCATCGGAGATGCGCCGCTTTTACCTGGTCCGGTTAAAAGTTTGCGTCCCGCAGCGAGAAATGTGGTATAGTATACGAGTTCCTTGATGGTACGGCGAAAGGGACGTGTATGCGCGACCCAGCCGGAATTGTTGCGGCGCTGTGCTTGCCGCTGGCGCTCGGGGTGCTGCCGGTACGAACCGACGGCGTGAACAGTTCCCTGTATCAAGGGGCCGCGGGCCCGCGATGGAACCATGCCGGCGCAACGGGCGGTTATGTGCAAACCGGCCCGTCGGGGAACTCATTCTTCTGGAGCGATGGTTATTACGGTGACGGGTTCTACGCCTGGAACAATTTTCTTTACGGCTTCAATCCGTACTACTTCGCGGTGTATTACCCCAATCCGTGGGCCATAGGGCCGGGCTCATCCGTATCCGCGGCCGATTCCCGTGACGTATCCCCCGTGCTGCTGGCCTACCGCACCCGCGGCAAACTGGTGGCATACCCCGACGGCCAGACCGTCATTCTCTATCAACCGGAGGTCCCCTATGTGTACTGGGGCACCATCTGCATCCCGCCGCCCGCCGTCACCACGCCGGCGCCGCCCAAAACCGGTGTCACGATTCTCCCACCGCCGCCCAATTACTGGATCCGCAAGGATAACCCGTCGGCGCGTGCGGGGGCGTTGTCCGCCACCACTCCCGATCCGCATCCGCTGCCCGGGCGCACGTATATCGTCAATGGAGGGCCGGCAATTGGCTTGGTGCGCAGCAGCAACGCGCAACCCGTGGTGCGAACCGATGCCGCGCCCGTCGGCTCTTCAAAATCCTTCCTGATCGTCCGTCCGACGGTCGTCCCGGCCACAGCGGCAGAAAAACAGCGGTAGTCCCGGCCGTGGCGCCGTGCGGTTATCAGCCCTCGATCTGCCCGACCTCAAAGCCGGCTTCGGTCAGCATGGCCAGATCGCGGGACGGCCCCTGTCCCGGCGTGGTGAGGTAGCCCTGGGTGAAGATGGAATTGACGGCGAACAGCGCCAGCGGCTGCAACTGGCCCAGGCATACTTCGCGTCCGCCGGCGGCGCGCAGTTCCGCCGTGGGATTGACCAACCGGAACATGGCCAGCGCCTTCAGGCTCTCCATGGGCAGCATTTTGCCCCGGCCGGCCAGCGGCGTGCCCGGCCGCGGATTGAACAGGTTGACCGGAATGGCTTCCACCTGCAGCTCGCGCAGTGCCAGCGCCAGATCCACGCGATCATCCAGCGTTTCGCCCAGCCCGAGAATGCCCCCGCAACAGGCCTCCAGGCCGGCGGCCCGCGCACAGCGGACCGTCGCCACCCTCTCCTCCCAGGTGTGCGTGGAACAGATCTGCGCAAAAAAACGCTGTGCGGTTTCCAGGTTATGATTGTACCGTGCGACCCCCGCCGCCTGGAGTTCCCGCGCCTGTTCGGCGCTCAGTGCGCCCAGCGACACGCACAGCCGGATGGGCAGTTCCGGCACGATGCGCCGCGCCGCCGCGCACACCACTGCCAGCACCTGCGCCGACGGCCGCCGGCCGCTGGTGACGATGCAATACTTCACCGCGCCCGCGTCCGCCGCGGCGCGCGCGCCGGCGACCAACTCGTCCGCGGACTGCAACGGATACTGCTCGATGGGCGCGCTGGACACGGCCGACTGGCTGCAGAAAGCGCAGTCCTCGCTGCAGCCGCCGCTCCGCGCGTTGCGGATGACGTGCAGATTGACCTTGCGGCCGAAATGCTGCCGCCGCACGCGGAACGCCGCATCCAGCACCGCTAACAACTCGTCGTCCGGCGCCTGCAGCACGGCTAACGCCTCGCTGTGCGCCAACGCCCGCCCCGCCATAACGTCATCCGCCACGTGCTGCCAGTTCATGCAGACAGCTTATCACAGTCGCGCCGGGCGGCACAACGCACGACGGGCGTCGCCAATCCTCGTCTAAGAATAATCCGTCACGATAGCGACAGCCCGAGCATCCAATGCCCACACGGCGGCGGAGGCCCGCCGCCGTATTGACAAAGGCGAGCTTGGCTCGCATCGAATGTGTCCGTAGGCTTACGTGAGGATCAGGGGGTGGTGCCAAAACTGCGAGAGTTGGGCGCAGAACGAGGTTCGGTCATCTTGTCCCCCTCCAAATCCGCACCTAACATTAGATGGTCCGGCCGGAACATATAATGTTAGGTCAGAAGCTGCGGGAGTTGACGTGGCAGCGAACAAATCATGAGCGAAACTTCACCCGGGAAGGCGCCAACGGCGCGCTCCCCTCCACCGGTTTCATCCATGGCGCGTGGATGTGAGCCGTGGAGGGCCGCACGCGTTTGCCGCAGCTCATTGTGCGTGTCACGCGCATGATCGATAACCGCACATGCCACGGGGCCGGCAGAATGGGGTTCGGCGCGATGTTTACCGGCTTGTGGACGGCGACACGGCGGCCGGCGGCGCGGCGTTGCTGGCCGCCTTGTAATACTTCGCCTCGCGTTCCGAGAGCTTCTGCTGCCGGATGAGTTCGCGAATCCGGGCCTGCGTCTGTGGCGGCAGCGCCTGGACCGTGGCGCCCGTCGCTGCCGGCGACAGGGCCGAGGCGCCGGCGGGCAGCCCGCCCCAGGTCGGCCAAACCGGGCCGTGCAACAGCGCCAGAAACGCCGCCGCCGCGCCGACCACCGCCAGCAGCCAGGCGATTTCGTGTTGGAACAACCGGGGCGCCGCGGATTTCAACTCCGGCCGGGCGGCGGGCATCCGGCAACGATCGCAGCACAGGCAGTCGAATTCGCCGGTGTGGCGGACGCCGTAATCACAACAGGATGGCTTCGTCGCCGGACGCCAGCGGCGCGGCAGCAACGGCAGCCCGCCGGCCAGCGCCAGAAAAGCCCCGGCCGGACACACGTTGCGGCACCAGAACCGGCCGAAAAACAGCGCGCACATCAAGGCCGCCAGCGCGATCCATAGCACCGGCTGTTCGGCAAATCCGCTGAAGAAGGTGATCAACGGATCGGCGCGGTCCATGGACGCTGCCGTGCTTACGGCGTAAAGCACGAGCACGAGGCCCAGCAGCGCGTATTTGACCAGCCGGCCGTAGCGTCCGACCGCCCGCCGCGGCTCGGTCCGCCAACGGCGCGGCCGCAACCAGCCCACCAACTCCTGCGCCGCGCCGAAGGGACACAGCCAACCGCAATAGAAATTGCCCAGCAACGCCACGAGCAGGGGCACGGCCACCACCAGCAGGAACGGCAACGTCAGGCCGAACGGGGGCAGTTGCCCCCGCACCAACGCCGCGACGCCCTGGAGTGAATACTGCGCGTTCAGCCAGACGCCGCACGCCGCCAGGACCAACAGCAGCCACAGCCGCCGTACCCAAGGCCGCGGCCTCAGCCGCAGCAGCAGTGCGGCGATCAGCAGCAGGGCGAAAAATCCATCGGCCCACGCGCGCCCGCCACGTTCGCGAGGCGCCATGCGCGCGGCCACATCCTGCCGCAACACCCGGACAGCAAACGCCGCCCCCGCCCGCTGGAAGGTGTGCGCCAGCGCACGGGCGGTGATGGTAGCGCCACTGACCGCGTCCACATGGAAGGACTCGGCGGGCGACGTCAGTTTCCGCCCCTTGAGCGACGCCAACCAGCCGGACAAACGCTGGAGGTACGCCGGCGTTTCCCGGTTCTGCAGCAGGCTGAAATCCGCCAGGGTGCCATCGGCACGCAGCAGCAGTGCCAGGACCAGCGGACCGCCATAACCGTTTTCAGGCGCGGCCAGGTGATCGGAACGAATGAGGTAGAGGACTTCCGTGCCGCGGCGCAGTTCCAGGAAGGACGCCTCCGCGCCGCCTTCCGCCGGGAGGATGCGCGCCTCTTGTTGGGCGTCAGGTAGCCACTCGCGCGCCAGCGCCGCCAGTTCCGCGAATTCGGCCGCGCGATCCGGCGCGTGCGCTTGAGCTCCATGCCGGATCCAGCCCGTCACCAGCAGCAACCACAGGACGCAACCGCCCAGAGCATATCCCAGCCGACGCACCCAACGGTCGGCGGTATCGCCGGCCGTCGCCATCGGCCCCGCCACCGGGAGCAGCAGGGCGGCGAAGTTAATGGCCACGCAGCCCATGGCGACCAGCACGGTCCCGGCCATGCCCAGCATGGGCAGCAACATCAGTCCGGTCAACAAGCCGCCCGCGGCGCCGCCCAGGTTGTCGAGCGCCTCCACGGCAGCGCCGGAGGCGGCCGTGGAAAGGCCGGCCGCCTGCCACCGCACTCCCGCCAACGGGATATATACGCCCTGAAAAACTCCCGCCAGCAGGATAAATGTTCCCAGGACCAAGGCCTGGAACGAACAGGCGCCGGTCACCACGAACGCCAGGAGCCCCGCCTGCGCCGACAGCGTCAGCGCCAGCCAGCCGCGCCAGCGGCCCGGCCAGCGCGCGGCCAGTTCCGCGCCCAGCCGCGCACCCAGCGTCAAACCCAGCATGAACAGCGCGGAAATCAAACCGAGGTGCAGGAACAGTGCGCCGTAACGCATTTGATACAGGAACAGCAACACCAGGCTGGTGGTCATGCCGGCGAAACCGGTCGTGGCGATCAGCACATAGTAATCAAAGGCCGGCTCCACGCCGTTGGCTGGTGTGCGCCGTGCCGTACGCCGGACATAGATCAGGCGCAGGAAGAAATAAATCAGGGCGGCCAGCGCCAGGGCGCAGCCCAGCCACGGGCCGGCCGGCAGCACGGCCGCCAGCCACGGCAGCGACCAGCCGTATTGCTTGCCGAGCAGCAACAGGTTGAACAGCGGCGCCAGCGGGCGCTGATCCGTGTTCAGTTGCGCATCCCGCCGCCCGGCCAATACGCCGGACGGGGGCGACCGGCCACCCTCGTCGCGCAACGCAGAGCGATAAGCCTGCCATTGAAACCGCACGCGGTCGGGCGGCCACGCGGCGTCGAAACCCGCGACGGGAAACACCGCGGCCGCGCCGGGGATGGTCAGCCACCGCCGGCCCAGTTCGGCGGCGTCCTCGCTCAGCGGCGCGTCGCGGGCGGCGAACAGCCACGTCTCGTCGCCGGGTTTCAAGGCCAGCCGCGGAAAGACGCTGCCGAGGGTTCGCACCATCGAAGCGCCGATCTGGATCAACTCCGCGCCCAGGTAATTCTCGCCGCCCGCCAGCCGCACGCCGACCACCCCGGCCGGGGCCAGACGCGCTTGCAGCAGCTTGAAGAACTCGACCGTCAGGTAGCGGTTGGCCGTCAGCGTCGCGGGGTCGGGCAGGTTGAGCAGCACGGCATCAAACAGATTGGTGTTGTTTGCCAGATAGGTCCGCGCATCGGACGGCGGCGCCGCGAAGTTGTCCATGCCCAGATGCGCCTCCGGCGGCAGCGCCGCCAGGACACGGCGCGGGTAATCGGGGTCCGGATGCAGCCAGACGATCTGTGCGATGCGCGGCAAACGGCGGAGGCGCCGCACGAGGGCGGGCCCCTCCGGGCCGATCAATAACACGCGCTGCGCCGCCGGCTGCTGCGCCAGGAGCAACGCCAGGCGCTCCGAGGCCGGCGCGTCATTCGGAAACGTCGCGACCACGCTTTCGCCGCAGAGCACCTGGAATTGACCGGCCTGTTCGCCGTAGAGGTAGCGCGCCTGCGGCGTCACGAAAGCGCCCCGGTAAGCGGCTGGCGGCAACAGGCGCGACCAATGACGGAGTTGGCGCCACTGTTGCCAGACCCCGCCCCACCCCAGCAGCAGCGCCGCGAGCAGCAACGCCGTCGCCCCGCCCAGCAGCCAGCGCGCGCGCCCGCGGTATCGGGCGGCCAGCAGCAGGACCAGCAGCAGCGCGCCATCGAGGAAGATGGCCTCCTCGGATATGCCGGCGGCCAGCAACAGCGTGGCGGCCGCGGCGCCGCTGGCGCTGCCGAGGGATTCCAAGATGAAGACCCGCGCCACCGGCCAGGGCGCGGCGGCCAGCGGCGGCCAGCGACAGGCGAGCGTGAACAGGAAGCCCGTCAGCAGGCTGACCGGCGCGTTGGCCGGCACGGCGATCGCGAGCATGCGCAGCCAGGGGAACAGCTCGTAGGCCGGCACCTGGGTCAGGACCCGCGCTTCCTGGAGCAGGGTCTGCTGAAGCACAAAGGCTGGCAGATAGGCGAGCAGCAGCAGATCGAAATGGCGCAGGCTGCCCAGCACCCAGGCGGCGCGCAGCCTGCCGACCAGGGCGCCGACGGCCAACCAGACCAGCCACGAGCTGAAAAAAAGGCCCACCGCCAGTTCGTGGCTCTCGAAAGCGGACAGGAAATCGCGAAACAACAACGCCTGCGCGGCCAGGGCGCAGCCACCCAGCGCCCAAGGCACCGTCGCGTTTTTCCATGCCGTGGAAGATTCCGCGGTCATACGGTGGAGATGCTAGCAGAAACCACACTGGGCTTCAGCCGCAATATGGGCTGACGTTCCAGCACGCCATCGCGCTTGCGGATGTCAGCCTGCGAATCGGTTCTGAGCTTGGCTTGTCCGCTGGCGGTCAGATTTTCGTGCTTACGCTCACACCCACCATGTGGGCACAACCGTTCGAATAATCCGACTCCAATACGCCATCCATGGGCCGCGCGGTAATATGACGGTCCTTGATCATCAGGTATGTATAGGACACGTCCAGCATCCAGCGCGTCCACCGATAGCCGCAGCCGAGGCTGAAGAGTTGCCGGTCGTTCGCCGGCACCAGGTAGTCCGCGGTCTCCTGGGGGATCGGCTCTTCGTCATACACATAGCCCGCGCGCAGGGTCAGCGCCTTGGTCGCGGCATATTCCACGCCGGCTTGATAACGCCAGACGTTGGACCAGTTCTTGGGGATCACGACCTGCGGGCCCAGCACTTGCGGATTCGCGAACTTCAGATCCAATTGATCGAAGGAATTCCAGCCGGTATAGGTTGCGCCCACTTCCACAGTGATCTTGGGCGACGCCTTGACCGCGATGCCGAACGAGAATTCATCCGGCAGCTCGACATGGTCGGAGGCGTCCGTCTGCGCTCCGCCCAGATTGGCATCGCCCTTGACGTTCTCGCGTACCTTGCCGAGATAGGACGCCCCCAACGCCAGCCAGTCGTTCGGCGCGTAGCGCACGCCGACGTTGTAACCGAAGGCGGTGTCGTCGCCCTTCAGCGTGAGAATGTGGTCCGGCCCCGGCGTGCCGGGGATTTTTCGTTCCAGCTTGATATCGAACCACGTCGCATTCACACCGACGGCCAGCGAAAGTTGGTCGGTCAACTTCACGGCGATGTCCGGATTCAGCGTCAGGCTCCGAATATCGGCGGTGAAGCTGTTGTAGCGGCCCGGCCAGTTGGGATCGAATTCCGTGCCCAGGCCAAAGCGCGAAAACAACCCCGCTCCCAGCCAGAGGGTGTCATTGATCTGATGGGTGGCGTAGACGTGCGGCGGAATCCAGGCGTTGTCCTTGGTGCTGCTGGTAATCCAGCCCTGCGGGGTCAGCGTCCGCACATCCGTCTTCGGCGCAATGAGCGTGGCGCCGACCATGAACTGGTCGCCGGGCAACTGTGTGATCCCCGCCGGATTATAATAGATGGCCGAAGCATCGTCGGCTCGGCCCACCAGCGTTCCACCCAACGCGTCCCCACGCGCACTGCCTTCGTAGATGCCAAAACCGGCGCCCCGCGCCGCCGGTCCGAGCGCACCCGCCATCAACACCATCGTCAGCACCGCACCACCCAGTCCTTCGCGCTTCATACCAGCCCCCTTTCTTGTAAACGTTCATCCTGCCGATCGAATACCCCCCCTAACCTGACCCTAACATGATGGACTATCGCCAAGGTTGAGAAATAACTCCAGAAAAATATTTCACGCCTGCGTCCGTGCCGCGTCCGCCACGGCGCCAGCCAGAGCTTCGGCCAGCAGGTCCGCCGGCGGTGGCGCAATGAAACCCTCCCGGGTCAGATGCTCGAGCAGTCCGCGCGCCTGCTGGATATCCGCGCGCGCCCGCTCATAAATCGCCGGGCGTTCGGCGGGCGCGCGGGCGACACCGTCGGCGATGGCCTGCATGGCCACGTCCGCTGCCTCCTGCGGAAACACGTCCGCCTCGTCCATGGTCGGTATGATGTACTCCGGATGAATCCCTTTCTTCTCGGCAAAGGCGGCCAGCGAGCGCGCGGCCGTGATGGCCATGGCGTCGGTGATCTTCCGCGCGCGGACCAGCAGCGCGCCCTTGAGGATGCCGGGGAACCCGACGGAGTTATTGACCTGGTTTGGAAAGTCGCCGCGGCCCGTCGCCACGAGGTACGCGCCGGCCGCCTTGGCGGCGTACGGATAGATCTCCGGCACCGGATTGGCGCAGGCGAAGACGATGGATTTCGGCGCCATGCGGCGGATCCAGTCCGGCTTGATCTCGTCCGGGCCGGGCTTGGACAGGGCAATCAGCGCGTCGGCGCCGGTCATGGCGGTCTCCATGTCGCGGAGGCCGTCCGGATTGGTCTGCTCGCAGATTTCCCATTTGCGGTAAAAGCGGGGATCGGCCCGGATGTCGTCGCGATGGCGGCCGAGCGCGCCCCGGCTGTCGAACATGACCATGCGGCCGGGATCGCCGCCCGCCAGCATGATCAGGCGGACTATGGTGGTGTTCGAGGCGCCGGCGCCGTAGAAGACCAGGCGGGCGCGGGCCAGGTCCTTGCCGGTCACCTTGAGCGCGTTGATCAGGCCGGCCAGCGTTACGCAGCCGGTGCCCTGCGCGTCGTCATGCCAGACGGGGATCTCGCAGGACTCGCGCAACGCATCCAGGACGCGAAAGCAATTGGGCTGCGAGATGTCCTCGAGATTCACCGCCCCGAAGCTGGGCTGCAGCCGCCGGACGAACTCGATGATGGCCTCCGGATCGTTCGCACCCTGGGCGTTGCGGCTGTCCATGCACAGGGCCACGGCATCCACTCCGCCCAGCACCTTCATCAGGAAGGCCTTGCCCTCCATCACGCCCAGGCCCCCGGCGGGGCTGCAGTCGCCATCGCCCAGCACGCGGGTCGAATCGCTGACGATCGCCACCAGGTTGCCGCGGTTGGCCAGTTCGAAGGAGGCGTCGCTGTCCGCGCGAATCGCGCGCGAGACGGAGGAGACCCCCGGCGTGTACCAGACGTTGAACCAGTTGAAGCCGAACGCGCCGACCTTTGGCAACGTCTGCATTTTCCCGCCGTAAAATCGGTGGGCAGTCAGCGCCAGCCGCTGCAGAAAAAGCGTCTTGGCTCGCGCCACCTGCGCTTCCGAGAAGTCGGGGGGCAAACAGCGCTCCAGATTGTCCAGCTTGAGGTTCAGTTTCGTCGTCACCAGGACTCCCTTGCGTTGCGAATGTAGTCTGCACTTTGCAGTGGGCGCCCCGGCGTGTCAACGCCGGAGTGTAGCTTTATCGGCGTATAGCTTACACAAGCGCGCTACCGCGGCGATGCCGCTGGCCACGGAGTTCGACGAGTTGAGCACCTGCCCTTGGACGGTATGGTCGGGCAGCATATTGTCGTGGCGGTGCGCAGAAGCGATGGTTCCGCCGGTTTATCCGGCAGGAGCCCGAATTTCGGCCCCGGCGACACCCGCCTTCGCCGGAAGGCTCCGGCGGGGCAAGCAAGGTCGCCGGGAGCCAGGCCCCAGCACACGCCATAATGAGAACGGCTACACCCCCGCCCTAACGCGCTGATCCCTCCAAGCCCATGGCGTCGAACCGCCGCTGCTCACGGGTTCGCGGATGCCACCGTGTTGGTTTTGGAGGCCTCGTAGAACTTGCGGCCTTCGCGAATCGCTTCCCGGTTGAGACGTTCGATCTCGACCCGCGCCTGATACTTCCGCTCGCGCTGCTGATCCGTCTCGCAGGCGACAAAGCCCTCGGCGTCCGGATTCGGTCGGACTTTGAACGCCTCCTGCCCGGCGCGGATGATCGCGAGCGCCTGGTTGTAACGGGGATCTTCCATCGGCAGCCGCGCGAGCCCCGGACTCATCTCCGGCCGGTCAAAGCTGAGGTCCGTGATCCCGGTGGCCACACCGAGCCGATGGAGTTGGCCCATTTGCCCGCCGTCCAGCGGGGAACGGCCGAACTGATTGTGGGGATAAGCGCTGGCATAGCTGGGATAATACGGGGCATTCAAATCCACCCACGTCACAATGCGGTCCAGCTCTTCTGCGTTGAGTTTCACCTTCTGATGCACATTGGTGCCGGTCAGGATTTGGGTCAGCTTGCTGGCATGCGAGCCCCACGAATAGGCCTGCTGAATTTCCGGCGGCCCGGCGCCCACGACCTTGAGCGCGCCCTTGGTCCACAGGTTCACGTACGAGACATTGAAGATCAATCCCCGATCGCCCGCCAGATTGAGCTTGGTGCCGGGTTCCTTGCCGTAGTCGTGACAACTCGCGCATTTCTTGTCGAAGACCGGCTGGACCTCGGTCCGGTAGTTGAACAGGCGCGGCGGTCCGCGCCAGCCTTCCAGCCGGCTCGGCGCGCGCTGCATGGCCAGCGTGGCGCGGTTGTTCAGGGGCGGCGGCGCGCCGCGGCGCTCCTCGTGGCAGCCGACACAGCCGGTGTGCTCGCCGGACTGCACGATCGTGCCGCTGCGCATGGACTGGATCATCAGGCCCTGCTCGTCCAGCAACTGGAAATAGACGAACCGGTCCGAAGGCAGGGCAAAGTAAGCGGAGCCGTCGGACTCGACCGGTACGGTGCCCAGGATGCGTTTGCTGTTGAAATCGTGCCAGCTCATGCCCGGCCGTTCGACGCCCTGCCCGTTCCAGCCGGGCTCCGTCCAATAGCGCTTCTCCGGCGACTCCACCACCCGCAGGGCTTTCACGCTGCCCGGCTTGACGTCCTGCAGGTGGGTGCCCACGTACACGTTTTGCACATATATGTACCCGTCCGCGTTCTTGAAATCCCGCCGTGCGGCCATGACCGGCGGGCGCGGGCGCGGCCCGAGCGGCCGCGGGTCATAACAGCCGGGGCCTTCCGTGTGCAGCAGAATCTCGTTGCCGAAGACATCCGCCAGGTAAATACCCATCTGCTCGCCCTGGCCGGTCATGCGCGCGCACAGGAAATATTTGTCCGACAACGGATAGGGATCCTCGTATTTCGGGTGGACACCGCTGAAGGTATCGAAGCCGCCGTTGGGTCCGCCGGGATCGCCCACCCGGTTGATGGCGTCGGCCGGCCACGTGCGCACCACCGGCGCGCGGCCGTCCACGCCGCGCCGCCGGTCCAGAATCGCCATCGCGCCCCACGGCCGGTCGTGGCAGGCGCCCAGAATGCACAGCACCAACTCCGTGCCCGGGATGATCTGCGGATCGAGCACCACGCCCCCGGACGGCGTGCTGGTGCCGTAGAAAATCGCATGGCTGGTCCCGTCGGGATTGACTGTCCACAAGCCCTGGGCATTGCCGAAGTTGCGGTCCACGTAGTCCCAGCGGTCGTAAATCACCCGGCCATCCGGCATCAGCGCCCCATGCCCCTCGAAGAGCGTGCTCTTGCCGATCTGATGAATGTTCGCGCCGTCGCCGTCCATCTTGAACAGATTACCCATGATGTGGATGTTGCACATGCAATACTTGGGCTCACGCGAAGACGTGAAGATGATGCTGTCGTCCGGCAGGTAAAACGGATCGATATCGAACACGCCCTCGGCGGACGTCAGTGTTTTGAGCCCGGTGCCGTCGGCGTTCACTTCGTAGAGGTGGTAGTTGTCGTTAATATTCTTCCGCATGGAGAAAACGATTTTCTTGCCATCGAAGTACACGTCCGGATCGCGCAGGCAGCCCTGCGGCCCGGGGTCCGCCACGACACGGGACTCCCCGTTCCGGGCGAAATCGATCGCCTTCAGGGGTCCGCCGGGCTGGTAGCTGCCGGTGTTGCACTCGCCGGTCTGGAACATGGTTTCGGTGTTGTGATGATCGCCACGATACTGCTCGCGCACCACGTAGAGGATGGGCTGTCCGCTCACAAGAGGATTGGCGATCAGCGCCACGCGGCGGAACTTGTCGAACTCCTCGCGCGCGGCCGGCGGTTGCTTCCCGAGCGCTTCAATCTCCGCCAGGAAAGCGCGGCCCTGCGGATACCGCGGGCCGAAGGTGGCCGTCAGATCGGCGACGGCGGCGCGCAGCATCGCCACCTCATTGCTGGCCGGCGGATCGCCCCAGGCGCACGCCGCGCCCAGCGCCGGCAGCAGGGCCATGAACAGCGGGAGCGCGAGGCGCCACGCGCAGTTGGAGGGATATTTCATATTGTGCAAACAATGTTTTAGCGCACCGAAAATTATATATTTTCAGAATAAATGCGTTCCGGCAAGCACTTGCGCACCCAATCCCCGCGCCAGCGCTCAAAGCGCGGAAACCGCCTCGGGCGGCGGCTGGGTCTTCCACCGGCGGTGCAGCCAGATCCACTGGTCGGGGTGCTCGCGGACGGCGGTCTCGATGATGCGCGTGTACTGCTGGGTGGCGGCCCGGATCGTGCCCGGCTCGCGGTCCGGCGGCGGTTCGAGCAGCGCCAGAATACGGCCGCGGTGTCGGCCGTCGGCGTCGCGCACCATGAACGCCGGCACGACGGGCGCGCCGGACTGCGCGGCCAGGTAGGCCAGCCCCGGCGTGGTGCAGGCGGGCCGGCCGAAAAACTCCACGAAGATGCCTTCCCGGTCAATCATGTTCTGATCGAGCACGAATCCCACGATTTCGTTTTTCCGCAGCGCCGTGAGACAAGCGCGAAACGAATGGCGCGCCGGGACAAAGCGCAGCCCGAACCGTTCGCGCGCCTGCATCCAAAAGCGGTTCAGGCGCTGATTGCGCAGGTTTTTCGTGATAATCGTCAAGGGATAGCCCCAGCGCGGCGCGAGCGTGCACAGCATGTCCCAGTTGCCCAGGTGCGCCGTCAGGATGATGGCGCCCCGGCCGCGCGCCATGGCGGCCTTCAGATGGTCCCACCCCTCCATAATCACGGCAGTTTCCAGTTCGGCCGCGCTCATCGTCCCCAGCCGGCAGAGTTCGACGCCGTTCAGGCCGAGCTGGGCATACATCCGCCGCACGAGGCCGCGGATTTCGTCCGCCGATTTTTCCGGGAAGCTGCGCTGCAGCGCCGCCAGCGCGTCGCGCCGGTGATAGCGAACCACGGAGCCGAACACCCAGCCGGCTCCGAGACCGAGCCGCCGCGCCGCCCGTGGCGGCAGACAGGCAATCCACCCGGCTAGGATGGCAAGCAGGCGATTCATTTATTATCGGCCGGCACGAGCAGGACATAGTCGCGAGCCTTATCACCGGCGTGCGGGACGCGCAGCACCCGGATGGGCCGCCCGGCCAGCAGGGGCCGGACGGCCGGCAACTCGCCGGCCGGCAGGATCACGCCGGCGGGCGGTGGTCGCGCCAGGAGATAATCGGCGATCGGGGCGCCCACCGGCAGGATGTCCAGCCGCGACTGGAGATAAAACGTGAAGGCGCCCGTGGCGCGCTCCTCCTCGCTGGCGAAGGCCACACGGCCGCCGGGGCCGACCTCCCGCCGCACCAGTTCGGCCACCGGCCAATACGTGCGTTGGAGGTCCATCACCGGCATCAGCGCGCCAACGATCAGCAGCAGCACAACTACCAGGACATGCGGGCCGTGCCAGCCGACATACTCCCAGCGGCCGGCACGCCCCTGGCGCAGCAGCCAGACGGCGCACGCGCCGACGGTGCACGCGGCGAACACCGCCATGCCGCAACTGTAGTCCGCCAGCTCAAGACCCGGCCACCAGCAGCGTCCGCCCCACGTCCAGCGCAGCACCCGGGCGGCGATGAGCCCCAGCGGCGCCAGCAGCGCCAGCAAGAGCAGCGCCGCGCCGGTAACGGCCAACACCAGGCGTTCGATCCAGCGGGCGCCGCCGGGGCGGAGCGCGTCTTCCAGCCACAAACCGGTCATCAGGAACAGGAAGGGGAACAGCGGCAGGGTATAGCAGGCGGTTTTGGCCGCCGAGACGTGCAGCAGCACCAGCATGGCCGCCAGGGCGCAGCGCAGGAACAGCGGCAGTTCGCCGCGGTAAGCGCTCGCGCGCCGGAACCAGCCCGCCAGCGCGCCCGCCACCAGCAGCGTCCACGGCAGCAGGCGGACGGGGAGGCTGTGCAGATAGTAGTAGAACGGCTCCTTGTGCACAAAGTAGGGATCGAGCGGCAGGGCCGGATCGCTGAAGGAGAGGAAGCGGCCGAATTGATTGTCCCAGAACACACTGACAAGAAAAGCGCGTCCGCCCTCCCGCGCCAGCGCCCATACCCACGGCGCCAGCAGCAGCAGGAAGATCGGCAGGAAGGCCAGCCCCAGCAGACACAGCAGTTTCCCTTCGCGCCGGACCAGCAGAAACAAGCCGACGCTCACCCAGATGAAACCGGGGCCCAGCAATCCCTTGGCATAGAAAGCGGCCGCCGCCGCCAGGAGGAACAGCCCATAGCGGCCACGCGGCGCGTTTTCCGCCGTGTAGGCGCGCCAGAACAAATGCAGCGCCAGCAGCACCATGAACATCAGCGCCGCATCGGTGAGGACAATCCGGGTGTATTCGGCGAACAGCAGGCTCGTCGCGCAGAGAAACGCCGCTATCAGCCCCGCGCGTTCGCGGCCGAGCCGGCCGCCCATCCGCCACATGAGCAGCAGGGTGCCGAACCCGTAGAGCGCCGCCGGCAGGCGCACGAGCCCCTCGTTGACCGTGCCGGCCAGCCGGCACAAGAGCGCCCCGGTCCAATGCAGCAGCGGCGGCTTTTCGAGGTACGGCACGCCGTTCAACCGCGGCACGACCCAGTCGCCGGTGCGGACCATCGCGGCGATCATGGAGCCTTCGCGCGTGTCGTTGGACGACCAGAGCGTGTGATCGAACAGCCCGAAGACGCAGAGCAGCGCCAGCAGCGCCAGCGCCGCGACACGTTCGCGCGCCCCCAGGTGCGTCGTGGCTGGCATGTCTCCAGGCTTCATATTAATTCCGGTACCGTTGCTGCTCAGACGTACTTATTCTGACTTCTGAATTCTGACTCCTGACTGCTATCAGTTAGCCGGCACCTTGAGCTCCACCACCACGGTATCCGGCGTCCGCGGGAATGTGGTCGGCAAGAAATACTGGTCCATGGGTTTGACCCTCTGCTGCAGATCGTTGGGATCAATCAACGCGAAAACCCGGCCGCGGCATTGCTGCAAGTTATCGCGCAACTCCCCGATCGTCTCCACACTGCCGCGCCGTTGCGGCTCGGCGGCCATGCCGAAGTCCAGTTCGTTCTTCACCTGAAACGGGATGTAGGCCCGCTGTGCATAGAACGTCAGCGCGGGCCGGTAGTCGTAAAACACCACGAGTTGGTCTTCCGGCGTGAGCTGGGCCGCCAACTGCTTGTAGAGGATGGAATTATTAAGATGGATGAAAACGTTGAAGTCGCGGCCCGCGAGCGGCGAGACCAGCAGCGCAATGGCCACCAGCAGACTGGCCTTGACCAGCGTCACGCCAGCAGGCGTGGCCAGCGCGCGGCGGGCAGCCCAGAGCGCGCCGGCCACGGGCAGAAACGCGAGGGCGCTGAGTTGCGCGATCGCCGGGACGCGCGGCACCCATTGGCCAACGCTGGCCGTCCACAGCAGACCGACGGCGGCGAGCACGACAAAGGCGCCCGCCACCCCGATCCGCCAGCCGCGGCGGTCCCGGGCGGTGCCGTCGAGCGGCTCAGCCACCCCCCAGCGGCCAAGCAGCAGGCCGAGCGGCAGGAAGGCGGGCATGATATAGGACATGAGCTTGCCGCTGCTGATGGAGAAAAAAACTATGATGACCACCCCCCAGACGAGCAGAAAACGCGTCAGGCTGTCGTGCTGCCCGCGGGCCTTCCGGATCGCGCGCCACGCGAAAAAGGTCCAGGGCAGCAGCATCGCCGGCGCCAGGGCGAGGAAGAACCAGAACGGTTCCGGGTGGCCCTGGATCCGGCGGGTGCCGATGAAACGCGAGAAATGCTCCTCAATGATGAAGCTGCGCGCGAAACCGGGGTTGTGCCGTTCGAGTACGGCGAGCCACGGCACCACAATGGCCAGGAACAGCAGCGCCGCCCCGAGCAGCGACCAAGTCCACAGCCGGGCCAGGCGGCGTTCCCACAGCAGCCAGAGCAACAGGATGCCGGCCGGCAGCACGACGGCCACCAGGCCCTTGGTCATGAAACCCAGCGCCGCGGCGGCCGCCACCAGCAACAGCCAACGCCGCTGCGCGGCCGGCGCCACCTCGGGCTGGTAGGCCTCGAACAGGCCGACGCAGACCGCGGTCAACCACAGCACGAGAAAGGCGTCGGTCATCAGCATGGTCTGGCCGCTGAAAAAGCCGGCGGTCGAGAGCATCGTCAGCAGCGCGATCCGGCCCGCGGACGCCGGCCAGCGGCGGCGCACCAGCCGCGCGCCCAGCGCCAGTGTGCCCAGCAGTGGCAACAGCAGCGGTAGGCGCGCCGCCCAGTCGCGCGCTCCGAACACCGCCAGCGCCGGAGCGGTCAGCCAGTAGCTGAGAATGGGTTTTTCATAATAGCGGTAACCCATCATCCGCATTTCCAGCCAGTTTCCGCTGGCCACCATCTCGCGCGGGATTTCCGCGTAGCGGCCCTCGTCCGGATCGAAAAACCCGCGCCAGAACAGCATCAGGCCATAGGCCGCCATCAGCAGCACCAGCGCCGCCACCCATGTTGCCCGGGTTGCCGTTTTTTCCGCCGCCCCCATGCGCTTTCCGCCTCCGTCGTGTGCGCAGCACTTTAACGGCCGGCGGCGAAATTGCACGAAAAAAGGCGCGGCGGCGCGGCGAAAAAGACTTCCCGCCCGCCGCCGCTTGCGGCACACTGCGCCTCGTGCGTGACGGACCCTGATGCCATGAACGCCGCAAACGCCCAGCCGATTGCAGCCCTGCCGCCACGGGAAGCCGCCGTCCTAATGCCCTGCTGGCTGGTCGGGTTGTGCCTGTTGATCTCCTTCTGCGGCATCTTCAATCGTGAACTCTGGACGCCCGACGAGCCGCGCGAGGCGGCGATTATCCTGGCGATGAGCCGCGCTGGCCATGATCTGGTGCCGCAACTGGCCGGCCAGCCCTTCGTCGAGAAGCCGCCGCTCTACTACCTGATGTCGGCAGGCTGGTTGCGGCTGGGCGGGGCGGTCGGCCACTCCGCCGGCTGGCTGCGCCTGAGTTCGGCCCTGTGGGGACTCGGTACGCTGGGCATGACGTTTCTGCTGGCCCGCCGGCTCTATGATCGCCCCACGGCGCGGCTGGCCGTGGTGATTCTGGCGACCATGCCGGGCTTCATTCATGTCACGCACTGGCTGCTGGTGGACAACGCCTTGATGTTTTTTCTCGTCGCCACCTGCTGGGCGCTCGCCGCCGCCTACCAGGGACAGCGCCCCGGTTTTCTGTTGTTGGCCGGCCTGTTCGCTGCCGGCGCCTTTCTAACCAAAGGATTGATCGGTCCTGCCTTCGTAGGACTCGGCTGGCTCGGCCTGTTCATCCCCTGGCGGCGCGACCGAAACGCATCACGCATCACTCCTCACTCCTCATTCGACCCTCCGCCCTCATCACCCATCACTCCTCACTCATTACTTTCTTCCCAGTTCGCTTTTCATCTCCTGGCCGCGCTGGTGTTTCTCGCGCCGGTGCTGGCCTGGGCCGTGGCGTTTCATGCCGCCGCCGGGCCTGCGCTGTTCATGGAATGGTTCTGGACCAACCACGTCGGACGTTTCAGCGGCGCGGCTGCGCAGTTGGGCCACATCGCGGGCCCCTGGTATTACCTGGGCGCGCTGCCGGTCTATGTGCTGCCCTGGCTGGCGCTCCTGGCCTGCGGTCTGGGGCGGGTCGCGCAGGACATCCGGACGCGCGCGCCGCTGGCGACGGGGCTGCTGCTGCCATTGGCTTGGGGGTTGGGCGGACTGCTGCTGCTCTCGCTCTCGGCGACGAAGCGCGAGATTTACCTCAGCGCCCTGCTGCCGGCGCTGGCGCTGCTGGCGGCGCAGACGCTGCGCCGTCCCCTGCCCCGCTGGGCGGATGTATACCACCGCGTTGCCACGCTTATCCTGCTGCTGGCCGGCGCGGCAGCCCTGGTGGCTGTCGGTTGGCTGGCCGCGCCGACGCAAGCGGCGGCAGGCCTGCTGAACAGCAAGTGGGTTTGGCTGCTGACGGCCCTGCTGGCCATGGCGGCCGGATTGGTATGCTGGCGGCATTCGCGCCTGACGGTCCTGGCGCGCGCCGCCAGCGCCACCGCGCTGGCCGCCATCGCACTGCTGACGCTGGCCGGGCCCACGCTGGACCCCTGGAAGAACTACGGACCGGCTTTCACCGCCTTCGCCCGGGAACTGCAGGCACAACCGGCGCTCCGGCCGGTCGCATGGGATCTCGATGAAACCACCCGCGCGGGTTTTTACTGGTACACCGGCCGGATCTTCCCGGCGCTCCGCGCGGCCAGCGAACTTCAGGACGTGCTGCAGGGTCGGCACCCTTCGGCCAACGCCATCGTGCGCTGCCGGAAGGACCAAGCCGCACCGTCTCCCGGTCTGGACCAGGCGCGCGTCCTGATCGAAACGCCCATGGGTCCGCGGCGTACGCTGCAACTGCTCGCCGGCCCGGCGGTAAAGCAGTAGCAGTCGCTGCATGCCGCGGCCGGGTTCAGTCCTGGATCCGCTTACGGCGCATCCACCGCTTTCACTTCGACTTTGTAGAAGCGCTGCGTCACGCCGGAGCTGGGGTCCTGGATGGTAATGGTCACACCGGTGGTGCCGTTTGTCCAGCCATCCGGCAGGGGCGGCGTAACCGCATTCGTCCACCCGTTCGAATCCAGCAGATCCGGATTGTAAACGATGCGGTACTTGAGGCCGTTGGTGGTATTGATATGGAACGTGGCCTCCCCCGTGGCTTTGTCCACGCTGAACTGGTTGCTGGTCAGGGCGGGCTGCGGCGGCACCGCCGCGACGTTGATCACCTGGTTGGTGGTGCCGGCCGCGCCCTGGTCGTTGGTGACATTCAACGTCACCGTATAGGCGCCGACGCTGCCATACAGATGGGTTACGACGGCGCTGACATCCACGTTGGTGTTGCCGAGACCGCTATCGCCGAAGTCCCAGAAACAGTTGGTGATCGTGCCGTCCCCATCCGTCGAGGTGTTGCTGAAGGTCACCAGCAGGGGCGCATAGCCGCTTGCCGGCGTGGGGATGAAGTTGGCGACCGGCGCAGCATTCATTGCGGTGAGCACCAACTGGCCGGCGGACACCGTCACCACCGCCGTCTTGTTGGTCACAAGGCCGCTGCCCGTGATCGTCAAGGCACCCGGCGTGCCTGTGACCAAGGTGGAACCGTTTGTGGCGATCAACACGTAGAGGCCGTTCGGCAACGGCGTGGTGGTGTTGACCGTCACCGGGGCGCCGTTCATAGCCAGCGTGCCACCGCCACCGCCAGCCGTCAGCGGCGCTGTGGACCCGCCGTAATAGGCCGTGAACACCAGACCGTTCGTGGACAGGACCAGCCCGTTGGTGGCCGCCAGCGTAATAGTGGCCGTGGCGTTGGTGCCGGTGGCACTGGCTATAAGCGTCTGGTTGGAAACCAGCGCCGCCGCCGTGCTCCAGTCCGACACGTCCAGCGTGCCGTCGCTGGCCAGCGTGATGTTCGGGGAGTTGACCACCCAACTGGCCGACCCGCTCAACACCAGGGTGCCGTTGCTGACCAGGGTGTCACCGGTGTAGGTGTTCAGGCCGGCGAGGACCTGGGTGCCGGGGCCGGTCTTGGCGAGGGACATCCCGACCAGGTTGATATTGCCCGAGTAAACGTTCGTCTTACCGGCAACCAGGTTGAGCGTCAGATTGGTAGTAACCAGCAGGGTGTTGAGGTCCACGCTCCCAATGAGACCGCCGATGACCGGGGCCGTGATGCCGGTGTTGAGCACGATGCCGCCGCCGGCGCCGCCGGTGTCGAAGGTGCTATTCTGGAGCGCCAGGTTGTTGTTTAATTGCAGCGAACCACCATCATTCACGGTGGTTCCGCTGAAGGTATTGGCCTCGGTGAGCGTCAGCGTGCCGGCGCCTTCCTTGTAGACCGTGTTGGTGGCGGGGCCGGCAATCACGGAGCCAATGGTGCATCCCCCGTTGTTAAAATAAGCCGGTCCAGCGATGTTGACCGTGCCACCGCTGGTCCCGACACCATTCACCCGGCCACTGTTGACATTCATCACGGATGAGGTACTCAAGCTCACACCAACAATCAACGAAGGGATACGACCTGTGCCGTTGCCAAGGTTCAATACCGAAGCACCGGATAAGGTACAATTACCCGGCTGGAATAATGAAGCACCATCATAGAGGTTTAGCGCGTTGCCGGATCCACCCCCGTTGCCGACAAAGAAATCGGTCGAATTGTACATGTTAAACGTCAACTGCGAGCCTGGGCCGTACATCGTCAGCGAATTGCTGTTGGCGCCGCTTTGATTGCCGACGTAGCCGCGCCAGCAAGCCACATGGCCGCCATTCGAAATGATCAGGCTGTTCTCCGAACCTGAATTGCCAACGACCAAGAATGTTGTATGAAGATTCCAATATGAATTGGTGTCCGTAACGATCACGGTATTATTATTGGCCGTAACAGCATCGCCGATTATGGATTGATTATAGCCTTGTTGAGACGGTCCCCAGTCAACAAGCCCCCCATTACTGACAATCATCGAATTCCCCGACGTGATACTGCCGATGTCAATAAAGTGACTGGTATCACTGATGAACAGGCGCGACCCGGCGCCGGCCATCCGAATCGTTACGTTGGTATCGCCGCTGACCGCGCCGATCTGGAGTTGGACGGAGGTCAATCGGCCGCCATTTTCTATGCTCAGCATCCCGGCCTTGATCTCCGGCGGATTAGCCAGCGTATTCGTGCCCGTCAGGCGCAACGTCCCGCCGCCAGACTTGGCTATCGCATTGCCGCTGATGCTGCCGCCCAAGGTGAGGGTGGCACTGGGGGCGGTCGTAATAACTGACGGCGACGAGCCCGCCAGGCTGACGCCCGCGTTGATCGTGGCGCTCTGGTTGACGACGATGGCGCCGTTGACCGTCAGCGTATTGCTGTCGTTGGTGATGGTCACCGGCGTGGTGTCGTTAAACGTAATGTTGCTAACTGACATGGAACTGCCGAGCATGATATCGGCCTGCTGGGTGGCGCCGGTGACGACAGAGAACACTATACTGGCTCTGCCGTTGGGCGTCAGCGTGGACGCGGCATAAACGTCGTTCGACCGGGACCAGTTGGTCGCCGACATGGAATTGCTGAGGCTGGCCACACCGCCAAACCAGTAGCCGGCAGGATCCCACGCCGGTTCGCTTGGGGTACTATAGGCAACTTGTATGGCCGTATCATTGGTGATGATGGTTCCGCCGCTCGCGTTCGCCAGCGTGTACGTGGCCCCGCCCAAGCCACTCGTGGCACTGATCAGGGTGTTAGTTGAGTTGGGGACGCCGGATGGACTGCCCAAGTCAAGGGTGATGCTGCCGCTCGCGGTGGCGGCCCCGCTCACCGCGATCAGGTCAAAATTGGAACTTGCATAATCAAAATAAAGCGTATTGCCACCAGCAAGGTTTAATCCGGCAGCGGCGTGCGTGCGGGCCGTGCCGTCGGCCACGTTCAGCTTGGCATTGGCCGCCAGCGTGATGGTTTGAAGGCTGGCATGAGTCGCGCCTTGAATATTGAGCTGGCCGCCATTGACGGTGATACTGCCCGTGAAGCCGGACAAGTTCGTGAACGTGAGCGCATCCGTCGGCGACGCCGGCTTGATCAGGGTGCCGCTGCCGGTGACCGCGCTAGAGACCGTATTGCCGCCCGTCGCCGGGGTGAAGGTAGCCGGGCCGCTGATATTGATCGTGCCCGGGCCGGAAACCATCAGGCCGCTCGTGGTCACGACCAAATTACCGCCATTCACATTCAACCGGGAGTCCGCCTTGGTGAGGGCCACGCCGTTGGTGGTTGTGACACTCGAAGCTGCTCCAATCTGCATCACGCTAGTCACGTTGCCATTCCCCAGGTTGACCACGGAATTCGTACCATACAACATCAGGTTTCGCGCGTTGGTAAATGCGCCGCCATCCTGGATGGTAAGAAAATTGCTATCGGCGGTAGGTTTGTCAGTTGGCAAACCGGTCCCAGCGGCAGCGTCGGCGCCAATCACCCACAGCGTTGCGACAGTTGAATTATACCACGAGTCGCTGCCGATCACAATCGAGTTACTGACGCAGCCGGCGGCATGCGCAATGCCCTGGTTCTGCGAACCGCCGGAGTTTACCTGAATATAGCCACCGTTATCAATGACCAGGCTGTTACTGACACAGTTCGTAGAGATGCCCCATCGTAAGGCTGGGCCGGACCCGTTGAGTAACCAATTCGAGCGATTCGAGCCGTTTTTGCCCGTGACGCGAACGTAATTGCCGGTCGAAGCACCGTTCAGACCCACAAAAATCTTCGTGGACTGCATGTACGCGCCGTTGCTGACGATCATCGTGTTATAGTTCGCGCCATTAGTAGTTCCGATGTTAAATTGTGAACCATTGTTGGCATCGACTTGAATCTTCGAGGGATAATCGGTCAGGATGCATTGATTGGAGGTCGCCCCGGCGAACTGACCAACATACATGCCATTTTTGGGCCACACAGCCGCGCCATTGGTGACGATTATGGAATTGTTCGTGCCCGATCCACTGCCGCCAACGCTCAATGTGAACTCGCCGTTAATAATCGTCGTGCTCGAACCGATGCCCTGCGCCAGTACCGAATTATTATTGCCACCCGTTCCACCGATGTTCATCGTAAACGTCGATGAAGTTGTATTGCCACCGTTCTGCAGCTCAACACTGTTACCGGAGGTGGCAATGCCGACATCAGTAATCTTGGTGGCATTGGAACCGAGCAGGACGAGTTTGCCGCCGCCGGCGACCGTCATATTGCTCGAAAGCCCCGTATTGACGCCGCCGAGGGTCAAGGCGCCCGTTCCCTTTTTGTTCAACCCGACAGTGCCGGCTAGGGCCGAGTTGACGGTCGCGGTGGCCGCATTGACGGTGATATTCGCAGTCCCGCTCAGCATCAGCGTGTTGCCGGTCACGAGGTAGCCGCCCCCGCCGTTCGGCGCGTTGAACGTAATGCCGTTGTCATCGCTGATGGCGGTTGTCAGCGTGATGGTCCCCGCCGCACCCAACGTACCGCCGCCGATGATGGCGGTGTCGGGGGTGGCGTTGGTCCAATTGTCGTCAACGCCCGCGTTGTTCCAGTTGCCGGCGAGATCCGCCCAATTGCCGTTTCCATCCGTAATTGTCGCGCCATCGCCCGTCGCCGTGTCCCACGTCAATGTTGCCGCCTGCGCCGTGTCGGCCAACGCGCACACCACCGCGAGCATCAAACTGCACAGCCAACTGCATACGGACTTCTTCATACAGTTCTCTTTTTTTCGATTATGACCACCAGCCGCCGAACTTTGCAATCCACCGCTGAACCGCTTTACTTTTGCTGAGCTTTACCCGATGGTTCTTCTTGTGCAAGTTATTATTTCTCGTTTCGTGTCATCAATTTTGATGGCACACACAAGCGCCTACATGGCACGATAATTGCCGATGGGCCGCTGGTCGCGGACCCGGCGAAAATTCAGACTTCGGCCGTAGAGCGCTGCGCTTCCTTGCGGGTTTTTGTTCGCTGCAGACGAAAGGAAGTGAAAAAGCAGAGGGGCTGGAGAAGGCGAAAGTCAGCATGCGGCGCGACAGAATCATTGACGACAGAATGATTTGTTCCGGCCTGCGCTGCTCCCGTATCCAATGCTTCTGTTGCAAATGATTCTGTCATTCCTCCCCATATTATCCACATCATTCGCATTCGGCAGGATGCCGGACGCGGATGACGCTGTCAGGTTTCAAGTTTCAGGTTTCCGCCTTTTCAATCTTGCTTTCCCACCCGGACTGGCCTAGAAGGCCTGCGCGCGCAGATGACCACAACGCCTGGACTATTTACAGGAGGCGCATGAATTGGATGCCTGGCAACCGCCGTTTCGCTGTCCGCCTGCTGGCCGCGGCGCTGGTCTGGTCGGCGGCGGGATGCGTCACCGGCCCGCAGCCAGCGCCCACCGCCACGACACTCCCGCTGCCGCTGGAGGCCCTGCAGGCCAAACTGGCCCGGCTGCAGCCCGTGGACATCACCGCCTCCGTCGCCGGTCTGGCGCCGCAGGACCGCCAAGCGCTGGACAAGCTCATCGCCGCCGCCCAATTGATGGACCCGCTCTTTCTGCGCCAGGTCTGGAGCAGCAACGAGGCGCTCGCGCGGAAACTGGCGCAGGACGATTCGCCGCGCGGACGGGCGGAACTCGGGTACTTCCGCGTGAATGCCGGCGCGTGGGAACGGCTGGATGCGGAGGAGTCATTCCTGCCCGGCGTCCCCCGCCAGAAGCCGCCCAAGGCCAACTTCTATCCGGAGGATATGACCAAGGCGGAATTCGAGCGCTGGGTCAAGGGGTTGGCCCCAGCCGCCCGCGACCAGGCCCAGGGCTTCTTCCACCTCGTGCGCCGGCAGCCGGCGGGCGCGCCCG
>Ga0209048_10000598_pt1 | contig 38224 bp, 31 predicted proteins | sample FrelakmetCRP12CR_FD_187146 | JGI IMG/M metagenome (GOLD analysis project Ga0209048, IMG submission 187146) | Freshwater lake sediment microbial communities from the University of Notre Dame, USA, for methane emissions studies - CRP12 CR (SPAdes)... | ecosystem: Environmental > Aquatic >...
GAATGATTCCGCCGCTTTCAGACCCAAAGCCGACCCCATGACCACGATGGCGGTCTTGATGAAGAGCTCCGGCCTAGCCGCTTCCTTCAGCAACTCCGCAAACCCCGGGAAAAAGTTGCCGATGATCAGCCCTGCGATAAGCGCAATGATGAAGCCAAATTCACCGGAAAGACTCAACGCCCAGGGGATTTTGAATTTGGCAAGGTCGACATTGGTAGCCGCAATATAGGCATAATGTCCCGCGAAATAGCATATGCAGCTAATCCAAAATATGAAAGAAAAGCTGATCAAGAAGCGCGGGACATTAGCCCGTAGAGCAAGGGCAGCAAGGGTCATGATAACGAGCAGGAAAAGAAAAGTATAAATTACCGACATGAAGCCGGAGACACCGGCCTTCTGGAAAGTGTCACCCGGTTTCAGTTTGGAGACATCCTCCGAGGCTACGATGGTGCTTTCCTTGCCATCACTCTTCTTTATGGTGACCTTTTGCCCTTCCACCTTGACCACGGTCCCCTTTTGCGGCTCGTAGGCCGGCGAAACGACGCTAAGGGCCTTGCCTGGATCGACCCAGACACTGAGCTTGGTGCCCCACCCCAGCAGATCGCCGCCCCAAAACACCCCCAGCGAGAGGACGAAGATCAGCAGGCCAAGACAAAATGACAGCCAGTCTTCGCTCATGCCCGCCTGCTTCTTGGGCTCATGGGGTTGGGTTGAATCGGGAGGACCTCCGGTCGCTCTATTTTCGTCAATTCCCTTTTTGAGATCAGTCATGAGAAACACTCCGTTTGTCAGTTCTGCTCTTATTGTGCTGCAAACCAGGACTACTTTCTCATCCTTTCCTTCGTTTTCAAGCTTTTTCCCACCCCCTTCCGCTGAGTGCCTGCCTAAATTCCGTTTGCGACTGCAAATGTATCATAAACCTTGCACAAGATTGCAAACATTGGGTTAAAATAAAATATCCACTATCGTCGGATAGTTAATGCGACGTCCCATTTGGTTCCCACCCTTATCCGGAGAAAAGAGGCTAATGAGTTTGCGAAGTTTAAGCTTAATGAAAATTCAGGGAAATCATAATAAAGTTAGCATGCATTATCAAGCACTAGAAGAGGTTGAACGTATTTGCATATAGGCGTTTGATGCATTAAGATCACGTCACAGGGCTGGGACTCAGATGACAACTTCGTTCGGGCACGATCGCCGCGTATGATCTGGCAGGCATTCTCCTTTGAGATGGAGAAGTCCGTGGTCCAGCAGAACGACTGAAATTGGCTACGGGAAGTATTGATCCTCAAGCAATCTTGCTTTGCTCTTGATGTCATTTCCCTTTGCCATGCCTCCTTTGATTTGACCATGACGGTCTGTGGTCAAATTGTTTCGGTGGCAAGAATCGTCAGAACAGTTGGCAACACCAGACGCACCGGGGTATTGGGCAAGCGATGACACGATTCGCACTCGATCAGAACGAAATCCTCTTCGGAGTGGATCCCTCTCCTGGAATTGTAGCTGTGGAGTCAGTTTCCGGGAACAAGATGCGACTCTTCCTGCGCCAGGCTGGGCAGTTGGCGAAACAGGACCAGATCTTCACGCCCTTCTTGCTCCTTGAGGAAGAAAAACTGCTTCAGGGCTTCAGAGAACCTTACAGAGTGGAAGGGCTCGCCTCATCAAATGCCTTCAGATTCTTGGTGCTGTTCGAGAATCTGGGAGATTGCGAGAAGGCGCGAGACCACCTGCGCAAAACCACAGGGGAATCGGCATCTTCGCAAAAGGCGCCCTATCTCTACCTTTCCGACCCCGTTCATCAGTATCTCCTCCTGACCGGCAAAACCCTGTTCAAGGGCCTCGCTTTCAAGGACATCCATCGTCTCGCCATCGATATCGAAACCGGCTGTGCGCCTGGGTTTGAGTTTTCCAATCCGCAAAGAGAGGAGGACCGCATCCTCTCTATTGCTCTGATGGATAGCCGCGGGCATGCAGAAGTATTCTTCGGCAGGGAAATGGGTGAAAAGGAGATGCTCCGGACTCTGGGTGAGAGGATTGTAGAACTCGACCCCGACGTTCTGGAGGGTCACAACCTGTTCAATTTTGATTTGGAGTATATCGTTGCACGGGCGCGGATGCATCGTATCAAACTCCACTGGGGACGCGACGGCAGTCAGCCCAAGATCCGCACTTCCCGTTTTGCGGTTGCCGAGCGCATCATTGATTATACGCGCATGGATATCTTCGGCCGGCACATCGTGGATACGATGTTCCTGCTGCAATACTATGATGTCACGGCCCGTGAACTGGAAAGCTATGGGCTCAAATCCGCGGCGCTTCACTTTGGTTTGAGCGACGAAGACCGGACCTATATCGACCGTGAGAAGATTCAATGGACTTATGAGCACGATCCGGAAGCCCTGAAACGCTACAACCTGGATGATGTGCGAGAAACCCTGGCCCTCTCGGAACTTCTTGGTTATCCGTTTTTCCTGCAAGCACAAATCTTTCCCTTTTCCTACCAGAACATTTTCATTAGGGGCAATGCCACCAAAATCAACGCCCTGTTTTTGCGGGAATACCTCAGAAGACGGGCCTCCATTCCGAAACCCATGGCAAAAGGAGATTTCGAGGGTGGGTACACGGATGTCTTTGTCGAGGGAGTGGTGAACAACGTGGTACACTGTGATGTGGCGTCCCTTTATCCTTCCATCGTGCTCTCTTTCAACCTGAAGCCCGCGGGCGACAGTCTGAACATCTTTCTGCCCCTGCTTCGGGACCTGCGCGCCTTTCGCCTGGAAGCCAAAAGGAAGGCCTATGAAGTCGCATCATCTCATCAGCGGGAATATTACCAGGCACTGCAGCAGACATTCAAAATTCTGATCAATTCTTTCTACGGATATCTCGGGACCGCTCTGCATCATTTTTCCGATCCGGGACTGGCAGCTGAGGTCACGCGACACGGCCGGGATCTTATCCGCAGGATGCTGGAATGGCTGGGGCATGAGGGAGCGATGCCGGTGGAGATAGACACCGATGGGATTTACTTTGTGCCGCCTCCCGGAGTGGTGACTGAGGAGCAGGCGAGGGAGTTGGTCAGCCGGCTTTCCCAGACCCTTCCGGAAGGTATAGAAGTGGAAATGGATGGCAGGTATGCCGCCATGTTCTCATACAAAAAGAAAAATTATGCTCTATTGAATGAGGCGGGACAGATGATCATAAGAGGAAGCGGCCTCCGTTCCCGAGGGATAGAGAAGTACCTGAGGGAATTCCTTTCGGCCATGATGCGCCTGCTGCTTGAAGGCAAAGGTCAGCAGGTCTATCAGCTTTTCGAGGACTATAACCAGCGACTGGTGCACCACCAAATGGACATTGCCTTGCTGGCGAAAACCGAAACGCTGACCGAATCGCCTCAAAACTATCAACAGAAAATCAAAGCAAAGAAACGCAACCGGGCAGCAGCTTACGAGCTTGCGTTGACCTCGGGGCGGGATTTCCGCGCCGGAGACCAGGTTTCCTACTACATTACGGGAAGCGATAAAAAAGTGCGTGCTTTCGAGAGCTGCAAATTCGCTTCCAGCTATGATCCTGCTCACCCGGATGAGAATATCCTGTACTATCAGGCTAAACTGCTCGACATGTTAAAGAAATTCCAGGATTTCCTGCCCCCGAAGCCTTAGGACTGATCTTCAAATAGGGGCGGAGGTCCGGAGCTTAGTATACGTCAACACAATGAAGTGCCCGAAAATCTGTAGGTTGGGTTGAGCGGAGCAAAACCCAACATTCCTTTCCCGGGCAGCGAGGGAACCAATGATAGAAGTGATGGACCGAATCTCCATTCCCGAGGAGGAACTCAGATTTACTGCATCCCTCAGCAGCGGACCGGGCGGGCAGAACGTCAACAAGGTAAACACCCGGGTTACCCTTTGGTTTGATGTGTCCAACTCGCCGAGCCTTTCTCAGGAAGAAAAAGAGCTCATCATGAGCCGCCTCGGGAGTCGTATCAGCAAGGATGGCGTGCTGCGTGTCATATCGCAGCAGACTCGAAGCCAGATGGCTAATCGCGAGGTGGCCGTCGAGCGTTTCGTCGAACTGCTGCGCACGGCCTTAAAGGAGACAAAAGTCAGAAAGAAAACGGGACTTAGCAAAGGGGCGAAACTGAGACGTCTGGAAGAGAAGAGACAGCGGAGCATCCTGAAACGTGAGAGATCGAAAGGAGTCCCCACCGAAGATTGAGCATATAGCTTGTAGTAAATGCTTTTTCATAGAAGCATTTGTCGATTGAGGGTATCCATGGACAGTGAGGGACAGAAGCCGGACGAAGAGCTTGAGGCGCTTCGCGAACGTGCCGACAAATACCAGAGCATCTTTGAAAACTCGACTATGGGTATCTTTTAACCCATCGCAGAAATCGCTATTAGCAATATTACACGCTTCCTTTTGGGTTTTTGGATCAGTCCCGGCTTATCAAGAAAAACAAAAGGCGATGCCCCCCCTCGGCCGGAGGGGCAAGGCTGAGGGGGAGGGCATGAGGATGGGCGCCCGTCATGAGCCTCGTTTATAGAGCCTCAACGATGAGAGACTAAGCAGAGAAGACGGTGACCTTCCCTTTGGGTCGCATTACATGAACGGCGCAGGAAAGACACGGGTCGAACGAATGGATCACGCGCACGACCTCGATTGGCTGATGTTCATCTTTAATGGGAGTCCCGATTAGAGCATCCTCTATCGGTCCCCGTACACCTTTACCATCCCGCGGAGAAGCGTTCCAGCAGGTAGGAGTGATGATCTGGTAGTTGGAAATCTTGCCACTGGCCACCTTCACCCAGTGCCCTAGCGCCCCCCGGGGAGCCTCCGTAAGCCCCACCCCGCTGCCGCTGGCAGGCATATCGAGGGTAAATCCCTGGTCGTAAACCGCCCCCCCCACCGTAAGTTGACCCAACCAGGTTTTCATGGCTTGTGCAATCTTCAGGGTCTCCTGGGCGCGAGCGACATGGCGGTCCATAACCGATATGCCTTTCCTATAGTTCCCATTCACCCACATCCTTGCAAGAGGCCCGGCTTCAAAAGGTTCACCCAGATAGCGTGGGGCTTTCAGCCATGAATAGGCTCCACTTTTGGGATAGATCGGCTTGGTGGAGCCATTCGTAGGAGCCAGATTATTGGTGGTGTCGTCATACCAGGAATAAGTCACCGCTTCGCTTATACTATTGGTGTTCACCTGCCGGACCGTCTTGGGTGATGCAGCCCTCACAAACCCTCGTTTGAAGAGCTTTGTAGTGCCTGCATCGTTTAGATCAAAAACCCCGAAGGCCATAAGATTTCTGTAGCCGTCCCCAATTGCCTTGTATTCGGGATAGACATTGGAGAGCATCTGAACGTCCACAAGGTAGAAGTTTTGGATGAAAGTGATGAGCCAATCAAGATGCGCCCCGAATTTTGTTATCTTATCGCTGGTCGGCACCGCCGTGATTCCGCCGGCAACATAGGTGTGGGGATGCGGCATTCTGCCGCCGAAAAGGGCGCCCATCTCATGGGCCCGCCGGCGTGCTTCGATGGCTGTGGGAATGTGCCCGGCTATGTCCAATCCAGATGTTGCCGGGATATCCCATGCAGGGGTCCAGGGTGCACTCGCCGGCCCTTTCACATAATCCAATGCAGCAAGGAGATAGAAGTGAAGGATATGGGAATGCAGATAATCCGCGCCCAAGACAAGATTGCGCAGGATTCTCGCGTTGCCGGAAGCCTTCCGCCCGGCTGCCGCTTCCAGTGCCATTACCGATGCCATGCTATGAGAGGTTGGGCAGACCCCGCAAATACGTTCGGTGATGATGGGAGCATCCCATGGATCGCGCCCAGTTAAAATAGTCTCAAAACCTCGGAAAAGCGTTCCCGTGGATTGTGCATCGATGACCTGCCCACCCTCGATGGTGACTTCAATCTTCATATGGCCTTCGATGCGCGTTACCGGATCTACAATTTTTATCGTTGCCATTTCGTCCTCCTATCTGGAACAGCAGAGCCTTCTAAGTCCTGAGTCGTCATTCTTAATCGTCTCCACCTGGGCTACTACCATGGCATTGGATACAGGTTTTTGTCGTGTCCACTTGCTCGTGGCCGCGGGGAAGCGCTCCCGTGGCGCTGAAGAAAGGAGAGAATCCATCAGGGAAGGTGCTCTCCGTGCACCCGAGGCAAATGGCATTTGCCGCCACACACCAGTTGGCCTGGTTGTTCCACTGCCGGTTGGGACAATCGGCATGAGTGCTGGGTCCCTTGCAGCCAAGACCCTGCAAGCACAGATCATTGATCCCAAAATTCAGCGCCCAGTCTCTGCCATTCCTAGGACATTGGTCGTGGACCGTAGCTGAAGGGAAATATAGCTTTGGCCGCCCATAGGAATCGAGTGTGGGGGTAACCTTGCCAAGCAACTGGGCGATGGTCCCAACCACCCAGTCCGGGTGAACGGGGCATCCGGGAATGTTAATCGTAGATTTGTTGGTCACTGCTTTGACACTTTTGATCTGGGTGGGATTAGGTTTTCCCGAGGGGATTCCTCCGAAACTTGCACAGGTGCCTATACTGAGGATCACCTTAGCGTCAGTCGCGAGACTGGTCACCGCTTGCAGCGCTGTGACTTCCTTGTCATTTTCTGTCCACAACACACAGGCATAGCCATCAAAAGCTGTGGGGATTCCCCCTTCCACAGCAAGGATATAGTTCTTGCTCTTGACCACATCACGCAGCGTACTCACTGCCAGATCGCCCGCCGCTCCCATAAGATTGGGATGATAGGCAAGATTGATGGAATTGATCAGGAGGTCCGCGACGTCTGTCGGCTTTGAAGCAGATGCCAGGTTGGCAAGGGAAACGGTGCATCCCGTGCAGCTTGCTCCGCTTAGCCAGATAATGGGCGGACCACCGCCCGCGGCAAGCACCTTCTCCAAGTTGCCCAATACGGATGTACTGAGACCCAAAGTCGCCGCTGATCCTAAGCAATACTTGAGGAAATCCCTTCGTGATACCCTCATCGGTGCCTCCTTTGATTGGTTGTTGGCGCTTCGTATGAACTTTGTCTACCAAAATACTAGGAAAAGATTCATTTGTCAACATTAATCAATAAAAGCTATGTGATTTGTCATATTATCTTAGAAATACTATATTTTTTAAGAGTTCGCTTCCTTCGAGAGAGGTTTCTTCGAATCGATAGAGTATCCGTCGAAATCTAGACAGAGCAAACCTCATGCCAAATTAGTCAATCATTCGCGTTTGTAAATTATCTTGCTGATATCCCAATAATTTACTAATTAAACTTTTCCTTTATCCCTCCATCATGTTAACAATAGTCTCGATTTGATAACCCAAATGTTAACTAGGATTAACACCATGGAAACCGGCCTCTTTAAAATAGTAGTGGAAACCATCGGAGAAGGCTTGTTGGTGGTGGACACCGGGGGAATGATCCTCGCGGTTAACCCGGCCTTTGAGAAGATGACGGCCTACTCGAGTTCGGAGTTGGTGGGGAAGCGTTGCACAATATTGAACTGTACGGGTTGTAAGATCCTCGGGGAGGGGTCCGATACGCCATGGTGCGGTTTGTTCGTAAGGGGCGGCATCCGCGATCGCAGATGCGAGATTACCGCCAAGGACGGTCACACCATTCACATTATTAAGCACGCAACCGTCCTGCATGACGAAAAGGGCTCCGTCACCGGCGCCATTGAAGCCCTGACGGATATTTCCGAGATGATACGCAAGGAAGAGGAAATCCATTCCCTGCGATCAACGCTGCGTCAGCAGGCCGGCGTTTTAGGCTTGGTGGGTACTTCTCAAGTAATGCAGAACCTCTCTCACCTTATAGAGAATGTGGCTCTATCCAGTGCGCCGGTTTCGATTCATGGGGAATCAGGAGTCGGGAAGGAACTGGTAGCTCTCGCCGTCCATGAACTTGGAGGCAAGGGGGAGAAGACCTTCATCAAGGTTAATTGTGCATCCCTCAACGAACATCTTCTGGAGAGCGAATTGTTCGGACACGTCAAGGGGGCCTTTACGGGGGCCAATCGGGACAGGGTGGGACGCTTCGAAGCTGCTTCCGGGGGGTCTATTTTCCTGGATGAAATCGGTGACCTGTCTCCAGCCATTCAGGTTAAGCTTCTTCGAGTTCTGGAATCCCAGGAGATCGAGCGGGTGGGTGATCACCGCCCAATTCCCGTCCATGTGCGTGTCATTACTGCTACCAACAAGAACCTGGATGACCTTGTGGATCGAAAACTATTTCGCGAGGATTTGTACTACCGCATCCACGTCGTGCCGATTTACGTGCCGCCTCTAAGAGAGCGGAAAGAAGACATTCCCTTGCTCGCCCAGACTTTTATAGACCGCATTGCCGCACAGAGCGGCAAGCATATTGTCGGACTCAGCTCGCAGGCTCTGGAGAACATGTACGGATATGATTGGCCAGGCAACGTTCGTGAACTGCGTAATGCCATCGAATATGCTTTCGTCCTGTGTCACGAACCTCTCATTGGAGCTCAGCATTTGCCGCCCCAGCTTACGGCTTGCGAAGGGTCCAGCCGAACACTCTTTCCCACTGCGAGTTTAAGTCATAGTCACAGTTCTCGTGCCAGCGGACTCGTCCAGGAACGCGAGAGGCTCAATAGGGCTTTGCAGGAGGCCGGTGGCAGCCGGTCCAGAGCGGCCGAGATCCTTGGTTTCAGCAGGGTCACGCTGTGGAAAAAAATGAAGAAATTGGGGATTCAACGGAAAGGAATCAAAAGTAAGACCTGAATAGAGCGGTTCTGATTTCCATCGGCTTGATGTTGTTTCAGCTGTTAAGGGAACGCTCGATCCAGCCGCCTCCGAGCAGTCGGTCCCCGTCATAGAAAACCGCTGCCTGCCCGGGCGTTACGGCCCTCACAGGCTGGTTGAAGGTTACCCGAACGCTCTCCGGTCCAAGGTGTTCGACCACCGCCGGAACCGCAACGTGTCGGTAACGGACCTGCACGGAACAAGCAATCGAGTCACTGTTCGAAAAGGGATGGTGCCACCTGACCCCCGTGGCAATCAGGCCTTTCGACAATAATTCGTTCTTATCAAGGGCGAGGATGACCCTGGCGCTTTCGGGATCGATCGACTTCACCCAGGCCTTCTGCCCCAGAGCAATCCCAAGGCCTCTTCTCTGTCCGACGGTAAACTGGTGAAAACCCTGATGCATCCCCAAAACTTTCCCCTCACCGTCCACAACCTCTCCGGATCGCCCCGTATCCTGAAAATGCTGCCTCAGGATTTCAGCGAAGGCCTCTCCTTTTGCCACGAAACAGGCATCCTGGCTTTCCTCAAGGTCGGCATTCTGCAGCCCCAAGCTTCGGGCCTTTTCGCGCACTTCGTTCTTGGTGAAGCGCCCGACGGGACAAAGCGCTGCCGCCCGCTGTCGGCCATCTAGCGAGAACAGGAAGTAGGATTGGTCCTTGCCATGGTCCAGCCCGCGCCTCAAGAAAGTCCCGCCGCTCCCGGCATTTTCCAGCCGCACATAATGGCCGGTGGCAATCTTGGTGGCTCCCAAGGATTTTGCCATATCCAGCAGGAAGCCGAATTTTATCCTTTCGTTGCAGATGACGCAGGGATTCGGGGTTCGGCCTCGAGAATACTCCGTCCAGCTGTAATGCAGCACGGCGTCATGAAACTGTTGGCGGCAGTCCAGCACATAATGGGGGATTCTGAGAACACCGGCTGCAGCCCTGGCGTGGGTTGGCCCGGGAGCGCTGCAACAGGAACTACCGAAAGCCTCATTTTCGCAGGATTGCAGCTGTAAGGTCACCCCGATCACTTCGTAACCATCCTCAAGCAGCAAGGCAGCAGCGACACTGGAATCTACCCCCCCGCTCATGGCGACGACGATTCTCCCCTTATTATGCTCGAAATGGGATGGGCCGGAAATCATCAGAACCTACTTTTCCTCCAAGCATCTTCAAACTGACAACCATTGCCCCCAAGCCAATGCCTTCACCTAAGTCTATTCGCCTTTCGCTTCGCGCATCAAACGCTCCCGGTAGAGCGCAACGAACTCTTTCAGATCTTCTTGCCAGGGGCGCATACAATTAATGCCCTCCGTTTTGAGGCGGCGATTCTCCAGGATCGAGTTCCTCGGCCTGATGGCACGGGTCGGATATTCGGCGCTGGTACATGGATGCACGTTGTGGGGGACTCCCATCTGCTTTAAAAAAGTGGCAGCTACTTCATACCAACTGCTGTATCCTTCCGCAGTGGCGTGATAGGTCCCCTGACCGTCAACCTCGATCAATCGATCGATTTGCAAGGCAAGTCGGTAGGACCAGGTAAGCGACCCGAACTGGTCGTTCACGACCTTGATCTTCTTTTGGGGATTTTGGATGGCAAGCCGCAAGATCGTTTTCAGGAAGTTTCTGCCAACGACGCCGTAAAGCCATGCAGTCCGGACGACGATGCAGCGTTCGGTGAGCTCCCGGATGACCCGCTCACCTTCCAGCTTGGTCTGACCGTAGTAGGAAACCGGTGCCGGTTCATCCTCTTCCACATAAGGATTGTGCGCCGCTCTGTTGCCGTCGAACACATAGTCCGTAGAGATATGGATCAGCTTTCCGCCGCACCTCGAGACACAAAGAGCCAGGTTCTTCGGACCGGTAACGTTGGCGGTGAAGGCTAACTGCCTGTGCTCTTCGCAATCGTCCACTCTGGTGTAGGCCCCACAGTTGATAACGATTGCAGGGGTGAAGCTCTCCATCACCTTTTCCACCGCCGTCGGATCAGCGATATCCAGATCCGACCGTTTCAGAGCCAGGATATCATGCGTTCCACGCAGGACTTCAACAACATCGGTTCCCAACTGGCCACTGCTGCCAGTAACGAGTACTTTCATTGCGACCTTCTCCGGCTCTTGAAATACCTTACAACTTCGGACACGATGGAGTTCAGTTCCTGTTGACGAACCTGGGGAGTTGGTCCGGCGCCATGTCTCTAAGAACCGGGTATGTTTTATCTTTCTCCGAAAGGACTGGGGCAGGGACAGGCCAGGGGATGTTCAGTGTCGGATCATCCCAGCGGATGCCGCGCTCTTCCTCCGGATCATAGTAGTCCGTGCATTTGTAGAGGACGATGGCTAATTCGCTAAGCACACAAAAACCATGAGCAAAGCCCTCGGGAATATATACCTGACAATAGTTGTCTGAAGAAAGGACGAACCCCTCGTAGCGGCCAAAAGTGGGAGAACCTTTGCGGATGTCCACCGATACGTCGAATATCTTTCCTTGAACCACCCACACCAGCTTCCCCTGGGGGTGTCCCAACTGATAGTGCAATCCCCTGATCACGCCACGCGTGGAGATGGAGAGATTATCCTGCACAAACCGGTCTGGAATGCCCAGTTCGCGATATCGCTCAGCCTGGAAAACCTCAAGAAAATGTCCCCTGTTGTCCGCAAAGACCCGGGGCTCCAAAATGATCAGATCAAGACTCTGAGTACGGTTTGTTTTCATCATAAGCACCCTTTTTTCTCTATCCCGACTTAGTGAGAAGTCACCGCTATTCTTGGCGTTCGTCTGTCCTCAAGGTCTCGTTCAAGGAACCGGTCCGATAGCCCTGAAGGTCAAGGGTCACATAAGTGTATCCGGCCCTTTTGCAGGCTTCCACGATAGAGTCGCGCAGGTGGGGCGCAAGCAGCCGGTTCAGATCGTCGGCAACCAGTTCGATCCTGGCAAGGGAACGATGGTCTCGAACCCGCACCTGCCGGAACCCCATTTGCCGGAGCAATGCTTCAGCTTCGGCAATGCGATTGAGGCGTTCTTTGGTTATCTTTTCTCCATAGGGGATTCTTGAGGCAAGGCACGCGGATGAAGGTTTGTCCCAGTTCTCCAGCCTCAGCTCCTTAGCCAGCCTTCGGATCTCTTGTTTGCCGATACCCAGTTCCAAGAAAGGGGAGCGAATACCGAGTTCCCGGAGAGCAAGAAGACCCGGCCTGAAATCGGAAAGATCATCCGCGTTCGTTCCTTCGATAACGAAGGGCAATGCTTGCTCCTTTGCCTTTTCGAGGAGCAACGAAAAGAGCTTTCTTTTGCAGAAGTAGCAGCGGTTGGGAGGATTGGCCCTGAATTGGTGATCATCGAGTTCATCGGTCTCCAGAATGATCCAGCGTGCGCCGAGTCGGGATGCGATTTTTCGTGCAAACTCGAAATCCTGAGCCGGAAAAGTAGGCGAAGTGGCGGTGACGGCCAGGGCAGCATCGCCCAGAGCGTCCCGCGCCGCCGCCAGGAGGAGAGTGCTGTCCACACCACCGGAAAAGGCGACCAACGCCCCGTTCATTTCTTTCAACATGGTTGTCAGCGTTTGGTAGAGTGCTTTCACTTCAAATGCAAATCACTTTGACTTGGAGGGCAACTTCAACATTCGGTCCAGGGCAAGTAGTGCATCTGCCTTTACTGCCTCAGGGACGGTCACCACATTGACCTGCCCAAGGTTTTCCAGGGTCCAGAGAAGGTTTGTCAAGTTGATCCGGAACATGTTAGGGCACAGGGAACGGTGGAGCTCAAGGACTTTCTTGTCCGGGTATCTAAGGGCCAGCCGATGGATGAGGTTGATCTCGGTGCCGATAATGATGGTTGCACCTGGAGGAGCATTCCTCACATAATTGACGATGAAACTGGTAGAGCCGCAGGCATCCGAAAGGGCTACGACTTCCTGGGTGCACTCTGGATGCACCACGATTTTGGCCTCCGGATACTTCTCCCGCATCTTCAGGATATGTTCGACTTCGAAGCGGGTGTGCACCAGACAGTATCCATCCCATAGGATGAGCCGTGCTCTTTCAATATCTGCCGGGACATTGCCGCCCAACGGTTTTTTCGGGTCCCAGACGATCATTTCATCAGGCTTGAGGCCTATTTGATTGCCGACGTTGCGGCCAAGGTGTTGGTCCGGAAAAAACAGAATCTTCTGACCGACAGTGAATCCCCATTGCACAGCAATATCGGCGTTGGACGAGGTGCAGACAGCTCCTCCGTGACGTCCGCAAAATGCCTTAAGAAGTGCATCTGAGTTCATATACACAATGGGAACAAGGGAGCCCTTTCCGGAGATCGAGGCAATTTCTTCCCATGCCCTTTCAACATCGCCAATCCCGGCCATATCCGCCATCCAGCATCCGGCTTCGCGGTCGGGGATTTGGACTGTTTGTTGCGGTTGAGCCAGAATTGCCGCGCTTTCGGCCATGAAATGAACGCCGCAAAAAACGATGAACCGAGCTTCACTGCTCTCGGCTGCCGTTTTGGAAAGACCAAAGGAATCGCCTCGGAAATCCCCCAGATCGATAATCTCTTTTCGCTGATAGTGGTGAGTAAGGATGAGCAGCTTTTTTCCCAGTGCTTCCTTGACCATGCGAATGCGTTCGACAAGCTTCGCTGCTTCAATTGGAGCTTCCATCTTCTCTCCGCTCAACCTTCGGATTCAATGTGAACCAAACATATCGGATCTCCACTCTGTATGGCGCCTCCTTCCAGCACTCGTGCGAAAATGCCCTCCCGCGGCATAATACAGTCTCCTGCCTGGTAATAGATGGCGCACTTCTGGTGACACTCCTTGCCGATCTGGGTGATTTCAACCAGGGCGACATCCCCCAGCTTGAGCCGCGTTCCGACACCCATTGTCGTCCAGTCAATTCCTTCTGTGGCAATGTTTTCCGCAAAATCTCCAAAACTCACATTGAGACCAGTCTGGCGGGCTTTTTCGATGCTCTCGTTGGCAAGGAAGCTTACCTGGCGGTGCCACGGCCCCGCGTGTGCGTCACCCTCGATACCGTGGTCCTTTATGAGATTTACCTCAGCCACGCAGGTCTTGCGCGTTCCTTTTTTTTTGCTTATAGCAACGGATACAATCTTCATGTCCTATTCCCCATCAGAGATGCAGCCAGCCATTTCGTTATTCTCATTGGCCCGGACCATTATGACGAGGTCGGCGAGGGTAACCGCGTCGAGTTTTTCGGTCATGGCGTCTGTGGCTTGTTTCCAAAGCAAACGCGTGACGCATGATTCGGAGCGTTCGCAGACCTCAGGATCACCCGTGCACACGGTCAGCTTAAGCCCGCCTTCCATAAGGGCAACGATCTCCCCAACGGTGATTTCATCGGGGCGCTTAGCCAGCATGTGTCCACCCTTGTAGCCTCTTAGACTTTTGACATAGTTCGCTTTTTTCAATGGAATGATGATTTGCTCGAGGTACTTTGAAGGGATACCCAGTCGTTTGGCGATGACCCCAAGCTGTATCGGCCCTTTCTCGTAATGCTCGGCCATGTCCAACATCAGTCGAGTGCCATACCGGCTTCTAGTTGATAGTTTCATCTCTTTGCTCAATTTCCCCATTCATGCACAACATACTCATAACCCATAACTAGAGACCTGAAAACCTATACCATTATCGTATAGAAGGTTTCGGTAGTTGCAGTCAACAGAGAAGTCCACGAAATAAAGTCAGAGAGCCGACATAGGTTTGTCCGACAGGACTCGATGCAATCCTTCATCGGTTTATGTCATTTTCCAATGCAAAACTGCGAAAAGATGCGATCCAGCAGCTCATCATCTCGAACCCAGCCGAGAATCGATTCCAGTTGCCGGCGGGCGATGCCGAACTCAATGCTTGCCAGCTCCCCATAACTCCCGGCCTGGAGCAGATCCCGAGCCCGGAAGAGCGCATGGAATGCTCGCTCCAGGCACTCCTTCTGGCGAAGGTTTGGGGTGATCAATGAGTGGCCCATTTCCAGGGGATTGCGGAGAAAGGTCTCGGTCAGAAAGTCCCGAAGACTCCTGATCCGGCGAGGATCAAGCACGGAAAGACCGAGTATCGGAGCGCTTCCGCTGAAGCGGTCCTGAACTTCCTGAAAGGACACCTTCGCCGGAAGGTCCATTTTATTTACCAGCACAACATAGCGCTTCGAAGCAATGTTGGCAAAAACGGCGTCGTCTTCCTCCGTCAAGGGTTGGCTTCCGTCAATCAGCCACAGGACTACGTCGGCTTCTTCTACCGACTGGAACGTCCGCTCGATTCCCAGGGATTCAATGTCATCGGGCTTGTGCCGAATACCCGCCGTATCCAAAACCCTCACCAGAATCCCGGAGAGGAGAAAGCTGTCTTCGATGACATCCCTCGTAGTGCCGGGAAAAGGGGTGACGATCGCACGGTCTTTCCTGAGGAGGGCATTCAAGAGGGATGACTTGCCGACATTTGGCCTGCCAACCAGAACAATGGTAAACCCTTCCCGCAGAATGCGCCCATCTTCGAAGTGGTCCAGGACTTCTTTCAGAGGATGAAGCACTTGTTCATGCAGGTTTTGCAGCATCAGAAGTGGATCGGAAGGTTCGTCTTCCAGGTCCTCAGAGAAATCAATAGCGGCTTCAAGTTCCGCTTGCAGGCCAAGTATGGTCTCGTGCCAGGACTGGATTTCTTTGCTCAGATCTCCCTGCAGGATGCGATTGGCGGCCGACAGGCTTTGTTCCGAGCGGGAGCGGACAAGCTCGATGACTGCTTCCGCCTGACAGAGATCGATGCGCCCGTTCAAGAAAGCCCTTCTGGTGAACTCTCCCGGCTCTGCCAGCCGAGCACCAGCCTGCAGCACCAGTTCCAGAATGCGGTTCAACACCGCGTACCCGCTATGACAATTGACCTCAACCACATCATCGCGCGTATAGGTATGGGGCGCGGCCATATAGCTCAGGAGCACTTCATCGACAACTCGATTGGTAGCGGGATCGCGAATCCAGCCGTAATAGAGGCGGTGGGATTCCAGAGGCAAGGTGGCAAGAGCTGGTTGGAATAGTTTCCGTGCAATTGCAGGCGCTTCCGAGCCGCTCACTCGAATGATGCCGATGCCGCCCTCACCAACAGGGGTTGCAATTGCACAGATCGTGTCTTCCAGTGAATAAATGTCCATCGTGCGAGCAGAGTTGACCACTCAGCAATCAGTCATTCCCGGCAGCAACCTTTTGCGGTTTTCTTCCTCGTTTGACAGGATAGATGACCACCCGGCGGAGATTACCTTCCCCTTTACTCTTCGTTCGGACTTCAAGGTCTTCTTTCAAAGCAAGGTGAATAATGCGGCGATCTTGAGCATTCATTGGACCGGTCGTCAAAGACCGGCGAGACTTCTTGACTTTCTCGCCAAGTTGTTGGGCAAGCTCTGTGAGGCTGACTTCTCGCTTGGAGCGATAGTTCTCGGTATCGACAACCACCGTCACATTTTCGCCCACTTCCCGGTGCACAATCTTCGTGACCAGGTGCTGTAGTGCACCGAGGGTCTTTCCCCTTTTTCCAATGAGCAACCCAGTGCCGTTACTGATGATGTTCAGGCAGATTTGATCGTCCCTCAACTCCGACTCAATCACCGTGGGCAAATCTACATGTCTCAGGATTTCCGTCAGGATCTCTTTGGCTCGTTCTGCGGTAGCTTCAAGGGAATATGCCTTGGGGACAACACGAATTTTGGCCTTCCTTGCACCTACAATCCCAAATATGCCGGAAGAGCCTTTGGAAATTATTTCAATTTCAAGTTTTTCTCGAGGCAGTTTGAGTTCTTGGCATGCCACGGCAATGGCATCCTCGACTGTTTTTTCTTCAATTTCAAGAACTGACATGCTCTCCTCCGTTAGTACTCCGAACCGAGCGGGTTGTCGCAAACATGAAGCGGGGAGATCGGTACTACGTACTGCGATTGATCCAGTACTGCTGCACGATGGACAATATATTGTTCACTAACCAATATAACACAAGACCAGCAGGAAAGTTGATAAAGAAAACGGTGAAGACCACAGGCATGAGCAACATGATCTGTTCTTGCCGAGGATCTCCAGTGGAAGGCGTCATCTTCTGCTGGACGAACATGGAAATCCCCATCAGGATGGTCAAAACCGGAATGCCTCCGAGGTAGGGAATGGGTATTCCGATGTTTAGACGATCAGGAGCGGTAAGATCATTGATCCACAGCATGAAAGGCTCATGCCGAAGTTCTACAGCCGTGTTGAGCATGCGATAGAAGGCGATGAAAACCGGGATCTGCAGGACCATGGGGAGGCAGCCCCCCATGGGGTTTACCTTATAAGTCTTGTATAGACCCATGAGCTCCTGGTTGAGTTTTTCGCGGTCGTCCTTGTACTTCTCTCGGACTTGCGCAATCTTTGGCTGTATCTTCTTCATGGCCTGCATGGATTTGATGCTTTTTTGGGTGAGTGGCCAGAAGACGATTTTTATGAGAATCGTAACCAGGATGATGGCCACTCCATAGTTGTGGGTATAGCTGTAAAGCCATTTGAGCACATATAGGGCTGGTTTGGCGAGAAACGAGAACCAGCCGTAGTCGACCGCATCGACTAAATTGTGTTCCGCCTCTTGCAGATAGTCCAGCTCCTTCGGCCCGGTGTAGAGCCGCAGTTTGAAGGTTTTCTCTTGGCCTCCCTCGATCTGAAAAGGTTCCGTCAAATAGACCACCTGCAACAAGCCCTTGCCGGCGTCCAGGACCCGCGGAATCACTTCGTATCCGCCCTCCTCCAGCGGAACGAGAGCCTGCAGAAAATAGTTGTTGCCATAACCAACCCAATCCAGCGGTGACTTCAAAACGGTTTCTTTTTTAGAAAGTTCGCTCAAGTCAAAGCTCTTCAGCGAACCTTTTTCAGAAGCAGCCAACTGCGATTTGTTATAGGAAGTCTCATCCTTCGCTTCGGATAAAGGCTGAAAGAAAAGACTTACTCCTAACTGATCCACCAATTGGTCTTGAGAAAGATTGTTGAGTTGAATCTCCAGATCCACAGCATAGCTTTCCGGTCTAAAGGTGAAAACCTTTGTCAGTCTGACCTGGCCTGGAATCTCACAAGAGAGCGACATCGTCCGGGGGGGGGCCTTGGGAGACAGCAATAGTTCCTGCGGGGCCTGGCTGATACAAGGAGTGGTCGAAAGCAGCCAGGCTTTGTGATGCAGAAGATCAACCGACAGAGGCAGATATCCGCTCCTTTGAGAGGGGACCATTTCCACCAGTGGAGAGTCGGCTTCCACCGTCTGACGGAACCCTTTCAACAGATAAGAGTTCACACGTGCCCCGGGCGCCAGGATCTGGGTTGTGTAAAGAGGTGCATCCAGTGTCCATTTCTCGAAATGCTGATCGAGGCGAAGGGAACGTTCCTGAGGGAGGGCGTCAGGGGCGACCGTCGGGGGGAGGGCAGGGGATGGCGTCTTGGGCTGGCTTTCGGCAGGACCAGGGGCCGTAACGGCGGATTGCTGCTCATGCCGCTTTTCCGGGCCCCGGATCAGCCCAAAGTAGTATTCCCAAAACAAGAGGACAACTAATGACAGCACGAAGGCCAGTAGCGCTCTTTTTTCCATTCAAAAACACTCCATCTATTTAGAAGAAACTGCGGAAGGGGGCTCAATCACAGGATCATAACCACCAGGATGGAAAGGATGGCACCGGGCCAGGCGCTTCACGCCCATAACGGCGCCCCTTAAGGGTCCATGGAGTCGGATCGCTTCATACGTATATTGGGAACACGTGGGAAAAAAACGGCAACTGGAGACCTTCAGTGGAGAGAGCAAAAACTGATAGGCACGAATTAAAAAAAGCAACGAAAATCGGATCATACAGACCGACCATCCCGCTTCCCAAAAACCGCGAGAAGTTCCCTTGCCATGTCGCTCAATGATAGTTTTTCCGCACCGGGTCGGGCAATGACAACGATATCCTTACCTGGAAGCGGCATCACGTGTTTGTGGAGACGGAACCATTCTCTCAGCCGCCGTTTGATAAGGTTTCTCCCCACGGCGGGCCAGAAACGCTTTTGAACCACCGTCCCAAGGCGATGGTAAGCGAGCCCGTTGTCAGCAAGACTCACCCCGAAATGGGGAGTTCGAAAACGTCCACCAGTCTTTTTCACCCGTAAGAAGTCTGAAGACGACCGCAGTCTTTCGTGAGGTCGGAAGCAATTCAATCCCCTCAAGGTGTTCCCTCACTCCAGAGACTGTCTATACAGATGCTTATGTGGTATCAGAAAGGACCAACTACTCATACGCTGAGGCGTTTGCGTCCTTTGGCTCGCCGCCTTCTCAAGACAGCCCTCCCCGATTTTGTGGACATCCGTTCCAAGAACCCGTGAGTTCTCTTCCTTTTCACATTGCTGGGTTGAAATGTCATTTTCATGGGAATTTACCTGACAACTCCTATTCTTTCATTATCCGAATTGGAAGCAACCCGGATCCAATCACGCCTCTATGAAGTCCCCTGCGAAAGCCTCTTTGCGCAATTTCAGCGAACCCCCAAGACCCAGGGGTCACACAACCAACCATGAAAGCCTCAGATCGTCATTCCCGCATGCTTTTGGCGGGAATCCAGTCTTCCAAAGGCATCATACCCCCCCCTTTGGCTGGGGAGGCGATCCTGATGGCGCTTTGAAGGAGTCTCCGAGGTAATCCTGGTTGAGTTCGCCAAACCTGACCTCAATTAGAAATTACCTTCATAATCAATTTCGCCATTTTTTGTCAAGCTCAAAGCAGCAGACCTACACAGTCCTCCCAACGCATGATCCGGGTGATAATTCCGTATGCGAGTGAGGCGTCCAAAGCTAGCGCCGCCTGCTATGGCACTTCCCACACCACATCGCCGCATAGATCCGGGGCGTGTGGCCGGGCGGAGAAGCGCTCGAATGCCTGCTTTTCCCTCTCCAAAACGGTCGCTTCGCCGTGGCCGGGATATACCAGCGTGTCGTGAGGCAGAGGGAGAAGCTTCCGGGTAATGGATTCAAGGATTTGGCGGAAGTCCTCTGGTGAGCGGGTGTGACCCGGGCCGCCGGGAAACAAGGTATCCCCCGCGATCAAGAATTGACCGGTCAGGAAGCAAAGACTGCCTGGCGTGTGTCCCGGCGTGTGGAATACCTCCAGGTTGAGCGCTCCAAAGGAGACTATATCGCCGTCCTGCAGCAAAATATCGACCGGAGTCGGCAGACCTGAGGCATCTGCGGCGTGGGCAGCCACAGGAACGCGTAGGAAGGACACCAGCTCACGGAGTCCACCGACATGATCCAAATGGTCGTGGGTAATCAGGATGTATTGGGGATGAATCCCCTCAAGCAGTTTTAGGACCTTGTCGACTTCACCGGGGGCGTCAATCACCACGCATGCCCCAGTCTCTCGGCAGGTCAAAAGGTAACTGTTGGTCCCGTATTGACCCAGCGCCAATCGATCAATTTGGATGCTGCTGTTTTTCTGAACGGTCGTCATCTGTTTCCTGCTCCATTTGGCCCTGCCGCGCAAGAAGCGCTCGATGGCCTGGTGTGTGAAGTTTTAGGATCAAGGAATAACAAAAGCTCACAGGTCTGGGCAAAATTCTTGTAAGGCGCTTCTCACGCGACGGCGCAGGCGGATAAGATCCTGCCATTCTTCGAACGAACTGTTTCCCTGACTAATGGGCCAGAGACGGAGCTTTTTGAGAGATTCGAATATTGGCGGACTCAGACGTGACGAAGGGAGGTTATTGTGGAGGCGCAGCCGGTGTTCAAACGAGCGGAGGGTTTCAAAGGCAGTCATGAACTCAAGAAAGGAATCCTTAAGATGAGAGGAATTCTCCAGTGTACTTCTCAGGGCGGACCGCACGGATCGCACTTTCAGGGAGGGAATTCTGTGGCCATCTATCAACGCATTCCCCTGAGCCAGGAACTCAAGGTCCGCAAGCCCTCCCATTCCCAGTTTGATGTCGATTTGATCTCCCTTTTCTTCACTGCGCTCTCTTTGCATGCGCTGGCGCAGGTGGCAAAGCCTGCCCCAGACTTCCTCGGGATCTCTCTTCCGGTAACAGATGCCCCGGGCCTGCTCCTCAATCCAGTCGCCGAGCTCACGATTTCCAGCAACACATCGAACCCTGAGCAGGGCTTGCATCTCCCACAGGTCTGCCTGGTTCAGGTAGTAGTCCAACCACGAACCGCGGGTCACGATCAGGGGCCCGAAGTTCCCGGTAGGCCGCAAACGGGCGTCTACGGCATAGCCAGGCCCTTCCTGCAACGGCGTGCTCAACATGCGCATGAACCGCTGCACCAGGCGCACCACCTCGGCCGGAATCAGGTCATCGGGTTCCTCGGGTCGCGGCCGGTAAACAAAGACCAGGTCCAGATCGGATAGGTAACTCATCTCTCGGCTTCCCAGCCGGCCAAGAGCCAGCACCGCAAGGGGTAGATCCGGCTTCAGACCGAGATTCCGGCTGACCCGTTCGTAGGTATGCCGGATCACAAAGTCCGCCAGGCTACTCAACTCACGTTCCAGGACCTCATGACTGAAATCTCCACGCAGGTCCGCAAGGACCAATTGCAGAAGGCGCTCGTTCTTAAAGCGCCGAATCCATTCCAGGCTTTCCCCGTAATCGTCGATCCTTTGCAGCAGCCGGGAAGTGGTCTTTACCCATGAGGCAAAGCTTGGTAGGCTCTCAGCGGCGGTTGCCACCCCTTCAACGAGACCGGGATGATGGGCCAGAAGAACGGCGAGCAATTCGCTGGTCATAAGACCCCTGCAAAAATCTCCCAGCCACACCGCTGGGGTGTGAAACAGCCTCATCAGGCCGGGCCGCCGCGAGACCTGGCTGAAATAGCGCTCGAGTCGAAGCAGAATCTTTTCCTGAAGTTCGGGATCATTGAATGGAGTGTATTCTCTCAAGACTTCCAGAACAGTCTTTTCGAGCAACGGGGAAAAGGCACTGAGCGAAGATCTGAATCGGGTAAGGGCCTCACTGACAAAGTCCTCCAACATGCCGAAATCAAATGGACTATCTTCCGGAGGTTCACCTTTTTGATCCGGGTGGCGCCGGCTCTCATCGGCTTCCGAGCCAAAAAGGGCGCGGAAATGATCATGAACCGATCGACAGCAATCCTTGAGTCTTTCCAGGAACTCGCCCACATCCGGCCCGAAGCCCAGGGCCAGGGACAGCCGTATCTGCGCCTCCTTAGATCTGGGGATCTTCTGGGTCTGCCGGTTCTGGTCCAGTTGCACCCAGTGTTCGACCCGCCTTAAGAAAGTGTAGCATGCTTTCAGTTCATCCACCACTTCCTGGTCGAGTAATCTGAGCTCGTGCAACCGGTCCAGGCACCGAAGGGTGTTCGGTTCGTCAAGCTCCGGGTGGCGCCCTCCATAGATGAGCTGCAGCGACTGCACCAGAAACTCCACTTCGCGAATGCCGCCAACACCCAGCTTCACATCGAACTGGTCCCAGCTGGGCCGGTTTCGGACACCCTCGGCAATGATCCGGTCGCGCATGGCACGGAGTTCATCAAGGGCCTGGAAATCCAGGAACCGTCTGAAAACAAAAGGGCGAACCTCTTGTAGAAAAGCCAACCCAAGAGACCGATCCCCGGCCACGGGTCGAGCCTTGATGAGCATCTGCCGTTCCCACGCCTGACCATATTCAAGATAGTAGTCTGCTGCGCCAGAATAGGAGGGGACCAGGGGGCCGTCCTTCCCATAAGGCCGCAAGCGATGGTCGACCAGGAAGACGCGATCACCTTCCGCGCTATCGGCCAGCAAGCGTGACAGCCACTGGCAGAGGCGACTGAGGAGCATAACTGTCTCATCGGCATGAGCTTCCCCACCAGTCCTAAGAGTATGAAGAAATAAGAGGTCCACATCGGAAACGTAATTCAGCTCATAGCCTCCGAGCTTGCCCAGTCCGATGACGACCAACTGGATATGCTCTCTCACCCGAGACCAGCGCTTTGCTTCATCTTCAGGCAACCACCAATTCGGGTGAGAGGAAAGCACATCAAGGCCAACCTGGAGAGCGACGCAGGCCAGATCACTCAGTTGCGAAGTGGATTCCACAAGGTCTGCCCACTCTAGGAGGTCCCGGCCTCCAATGCGGAGAAAATGGCGCTGTTTGAATTCTCGAAAAGCAAGGAGCAAATCCGGGAAGGTCTGAACCTTCCTGACGCCATATTGCAGATCTCCATAGAGTTCGGTCAGAGGATAGCGTCGATGCAGGTTTTTCTCGGTGAGCAGCCAATCCTGGTAGGTCTGGTGACCGCGCAAAAGTGTCGCCAGGTATTGTGAGGATTCCCGAATGCGCTCGATTTCGTTCATGCTTTTCCCTTGCTACCTCTTAGAAAAGAGTGTGAAGTCCGGAGTAAAAGCTTTGCCCCACGCCGCTTCACGCTTGCTCAGGGTGAATGGACTGTTGCATCCCCATTTTCGCGGGTCGCAGGCGTCACTCCATCATGAGGCCACTCGGAAAATAGCACAGTATGGCTTGATACCAAAGGTTATCCCACAGTTTCCTCCTCGCTCGCTAACTAAAGCAGGAAAGGGGTTGCTATCTGACCATTTATCATTACAATCATAACGCTTAAAATCTTGTAACATTGCCTAGGTTTAAGGAAACAATAATGTCACCTTTCTGGAAACGCCCAAAAGCCATCCTCCTGCTCGAAGATGGCGCCGTTTTTCGGGGGTATGCCTTTGCCGGTCACGGGCGTGCCCTTGGCGAAGTGGTTTTTAACACGAGCATGACGGGTTATCAGGAGGTCCTTACCGATCCCTCCTATAAGGGTCAGATAGTGGCCATGACCTACCCGCTGACCGGAACGTACGGCATAAACGGCGAAGATCTGGAGTCTGCCGCAATCCAGGTTGAAGCGTTTATCGTCAAGGAATATCAGGATTTTGCCAGCAACTGGCGAAGCACCAAGACACTTGCTGATTTTCTGAACGAGCACAAGAAGATCGGAATCGAAGGCATCGACACCCGAGCGTTGACCCGCCACATTCGGGTGGTTGGCGCCATGCGCGGCATTATTGCCACGGACACGGATGATATCCCCACCCTCATGCAAGAGGTGCAGGGATTTCCCGGGCTGAACGGCATCGATCTGGTCCAGTACGTTACCTGCCAGGAAACCTGCCGATGGCAGCGTGGACTGCAACCTGCCACGATGCCTCTTGCCTGGTCCTCGGATCACCCGGGGTTTCGCGTTGCAGCCCTGGACTGCGGGATAAAGTACAACATCTTGCGTATGCTCGAGCGCGCAGGGTGCCAGACCATGGTTTTCCCCGCCCACACTCCGGCCGATCAAATCCTGGCGACCGATCCCGATGGAGTGTTCCTCTCCAATGGGCCAGGAGATCCAGCCGCGTTGCACCAGATTATCGAGACGGTGCGCGGGCTTCTGGGAAGGCGCCCTGTCTTTGGGATCTGTCTCGGCCACCAGGTCATGGGGCTGGCTCTCGGTGGGAAAACGTTCAAGCTTAAGTTTGGCCATCGCGGCGCAAACCAACCCGTAAAAGACCTGACCACGGACAAGGTTGAGATCACTTCTCAGAATCACGGCTACTGCGTCGATATAGACTCATTGGCACATGTCCCCGTGCGGCTCACCCACCTCAACCTCAACGACAATACCCTGGAAGGAATGGAACATTTGGAAATTCCAGCATTTAGCGTTCAGTACCACCCCGAAGCCTCTCCCGGCCCTCACGATGCTTCTTATCTCTTTGAGCGCTTTATCGAACTGATGAAAAGAAACCGGTAGCGAGGAACAGGAGTTCATGCCCAAACGGACCGATATCCACAAGATCCTCATCATTGGCTCGGGGCCTATCATTATCAGCCAGGCCTGCGAATTCGACTATTCGGGAACGCAAGCATGCAAGGCCCTCCGGGAGGAGGGCTATGAAATCGTGCTCATAAACAGCAATCCGGCGACTATCATGACCGACCCGGAGATGGCCCATCGCACCTATATTGAACCCATCACGCCGGAAGCCGTCGCCAAGGTGATTGCACGCGAGCGTCCCGATGCCCTGCTGCCGACCCTCGGGGGCCAGACAGCCTTAAATGTGGCGGTCAGAGTAGCCGAGATGGGTGTTCTCGAGCGCTACGGCGTCGATATGATCGGCGCCCGCGTTGAGGTGATCAAAAAGGCTGAAGACCGAGAGCTCTTTCGGGAAGCCATGAAGCGTATTAACCTGAGGGTCCCCGCCAGCGGCATTGCCCGTTCCATGCCGGAAGTGGAAGCCATCGCGGAAGAAATAGGTTTCCCGATCATTATTCGCCCATCGTTCACTCTGGGCGGTACGGGAGGGGGAGTGGCTTACAACCGGGAAGAACTCCTAGACCTTGCTCAGGGTGGTCTGGATGCCAGCCTTATTCATGCGGTGATGCTGGAGGAATCGGTCCTCGGCTGGAAAGAATTCGAACTCGAAGTGATGCGAGACTACATGGATAATGTAGTAATTATCTGCTCGATCGAGAACATGGATCCCATGGGTGTGCATACGGGCGATTCGATCACCGTGGCTCCGGCTCAGACGCTGACCGATCAGGAGTATCAGCGGATGCGGGATGCCTCCATCGCCATTCTCCGAGAAATTGGCGTGGAAACCGGCGGCTCAAACGTCCAATTTGCCATCAATCCCAGGGACGGCGAGATGGTCGTGATCGAGATGAATCCGCGTGTCTCTCGGTCTTCGGCGCTCGCTTCCAAGGCCACGGGCTTTCCCATTGCAAAGATCGCCGCCAAGCTTGCTGTCGGCTACTCCCTGGATGAAATTGCCAACGATATCACTCGTGAAACCCGAGCTTCCTTTGAGCCGACCATTGATTACTGCGTGGTAAAGGTGCCCCGGTTTACCTTTGAGAAGTTCCCAAGGACCGATGACTTTCTCACCACTTCCATGAAATCGGTGGGGGAGACCATGGCTATCGGCCGCACTTTCAAGGAGTCCCTGCAAAAGGCAATCCGCTCTCTGGAGATCGGGCAGTACGGTTTCTGGGATCCTCCGGCAAATGTCAGCGACGATTATGTCGAGCAACTCAAACAGAGCCTCCGGCGCCCTAATTCGAAACGCCTGTTTCAGATCGGTGAAGCCCTGAAGCTCGGTATCACGGTCGATGAGATTTACCGGTTGACCGACATCGACCCGTGGTTCCTTTACCATATCGAACAGATCGTACGCATGGAAGCGAGCATCAGAGAGGATGCCCGGTCGCAAGAGTTTCTGGAAGACGCGGAACGGCTGCATTTTGCAAAGGCATGGGGGTTTTCCGACATCCGCCTGGCGGCGCTATGTGGGGTGGAAGAAGAAACCGTCCGTCAAAAGCGAATCGAGCACGGGATTGAGCCGGTCTATAAGCTTGTGGATACCTGTGCGGCAGAATTTGAAGCATATACCCCTTACTACTATTCCACCTACGAAACGGAAAATGAGGCCAGACCGTCAGATCGCCCCAAGGTGGTCATCCTTGGCGGAGGCCCCAATCGCATCGGTCAGGGAATCGAATTCGACTATTGCTGTGTCCATGCTTCGTTCTCATTACGCGAGGAGAATGTCGAATCGATCATGGTCAATTCCAACCCCGAGACGGTTTCAACGGATTACGACACCTCTGACAAGCTTTACTTCGAGCCGCTTACGCGCGAGGACGTGCTGCACATTCTGCAGACCGAAAAACCGCTCGGGATGATCGTCCAATTTGGAGGTCAAACACCGCTCAATTTGGCTGTGCCCCTGGAAAAGGCCGGGGCCAAAATCCTCGGGACTTCCCCCGATGCCATCGACCTCGCCGAGGATCGCAAGCGATTTCAACAAATGCTGCAGAAGCTTCAGCTCAAACAGCCGAGGAACGGCACTGCCTTTACCGTTGACGAAGCGCTGGAAGTTGCCAAGACCATCGGCTATCCGGTGGTTGTCCGGCCATCCTATGTACTCGGGGGAAGAGCCATGGAAATCGTTTACGACGATTTCATGCTGCATGAGTTCATGCAGACCGCTGTTCACGTTTCCCCCGGCCATCCCATTCTGATCGATCAATTTCTCGAGGATGCCATCGAACTGGATGTCGATGCCATCAGCGACGGCCGCATTACCGTTATTGGCGGCATCATGGAGCACATCGAGCAAGCTGGCATTCATTCGGGAGACAGCGCCTGCGTGTTGCCACCTATCAGCGTTTCCAGAGAACTTCAGGAGGAAGTCACCCGGCAGACCAGGCTCATGGCTGCAGAACTGGGGGTGGTGGGATTGATGAATGTGCAATTTGCCATCCAGAAGGGTGAGATCTATATTCTGGAAGTCAACCCGAGGGCTTCGCGCACCATTCCTTTCGTGAGCAAAGCGATTGGCCACCCCTTGGCAAAGCTCGCAACGAAGGTTATGCTTGGAAAGTCGCTGAAAGAATTGGGATTTGATACCGAAATAGAACCGAAACACCTCTCTGTGAAGGAAGCAGTTTTCCCCTTCTCGCGATTTCCCGATGTGGATATCCTGCTCGGTCCCGAAATGAAATCCACGGGTGAGGTTATGGGCATCGGTTCGAGTTTTGGCATTGCCTTTGCCAAAAGCCAGGCAGCAGCAGGATACGAACTCCCGACCCAGGGTACGGTTTTTATCAGTGTTCATGATCATGACAAACCGCGGGTGCTGCCTGTGGCGGAAAGCTTCAAGAAACTGGGCTTTCGCTTGATCGGGACCGCAGGTACGGCGACCTACCTGAGAGACCACGGCATACCCACGGATACCGTGTTTAAACTCAAAGAAGGCCGTCCTCACGTGGTGGACCGCATCAAGAACGGCGAGGTACAGCTCGTAATTAACACCAGCCTTGGGAAGAAAACTTCTTCCGACGCTTATGAAATTAGAAGGACAACACTCATCTACAATATCCCCTATACGACTACTATTGCAGGGGCAAAGGCACTCGTGGAAGCGGTCGGAGAACTCCAGAGCGGCGATTGGGACGTTAAAACTTTGCAGGAATACCATCGAGAAAGCGCAGAGGCGTAGCACACTTCCATGAATCGAACCTTAGCACTCAGCACTCAGGACTCAGCACCCGGCACTTCCATTTACCTTCCACGCAAACGGGAAGAGTGCGGTATTTTTGGTGTTTTTGGGAACCCTGAAGCAGCCAAACTGACCTATTTCGGACTCTACGCCCTTCAGCACCGGGGTCAGGAAAGTGCTGGTATCGCTGTTTCCGACGGTCGGCAGGTCAAAGAATACAAGCACATGGGATTGGTGCCCGACGTTTTCAAGGAAGATATCCTGAAGGCTCTGCCGGGACATTTGGCGATTGGTCATGTGCGTTATTCCACCACCGGTTCCTCCCTGCTGGCGAATGCCCAACCGTTCGGGGTCTTCTTGGGTAATGAGTATTACGGGATTGCCCACAATGGCAATTTGGTGAATGCCTATCAATTGCGCGGGGAATTGGAAGTGAACGGGGCCATTTTCCAGTCCACCATTGACACCGAGGTCATCATGCACCTCATGGCAAGGCACCTGCGTTATGGCCTCGAGGAAGCCCTGATTGAGGCTCTGGGTCAGATCAAGGGAGCCTATTCGCTGGTGATGTGCACCAAGGACAAGCTGATTGGTATAAGGGACCCGCAGGGATTTCGTCCCTTGTGTCTCGGTGAACTCAACGGGAGCTATGTTCTCGCATCCGAAACGTGTGCGCTTGACTTGATTGAGGCAACCTACATTCGCGATCTCGAACCAGGTGAGATTCTCATCATCGATCACAACGGCTTGCGGTCTCTTCACCCTTTCCCCCAAGCTCAACCGGCTTACTGTATCTTTGAATTTATCTATTTTGCGCGTCCGGATAGCAACATCTTCGGCCAAAACGTCTACATGTTCCGGAAGCGATTGGGACATCTGTTGGCGCGGGAGAACCAGTCCCTCACCGCAGATTTGGCGATGCCCTTTCCCGATTCCGGGAACTATGCGGCCCTGGGATTCGCAGAAGCTTCGCAGATGCCTTTTGAGATGGGGGTGATTAGGAACCATTATGTCGGGCGAACCTTCATTCAGCCCAGCCAGGCAATGCGGGACTTTGGGGTCCGTGTCAAACTGAACCCGGTCCCGGAGTTGCTCCGTGGTAAACGGGTCGTCCTTGTAGAAGATTCCATTATCCGCGGTACTACCACCCGCACTCGTCTTTGTGCGTTACGCAAGGCCGGCGCAAAAGAAGTCCATATGCTGGTGAGCTGTCCACCGCATCGTTTCCCATGCCCATATGGAATTGATTTCTCCACCAAAGGGGAATTAATTGCTGCATCCCATTCCGTGGAAGAAATCCGTCAGTTCATCGGCCTTGATTCACTCAACTACTTGAGTCTTGATGGACTTCTTGAGGGCGCTCGCGCCTCAAATGACGATCACTCCTTCTGCCTCGCCTGTTTTACTGGCAACTACCCGGTTACTTTCGAAGAAGAGGTTCGAAAACACTGCTTCGAAAGTCGTGGGCAGAATCCCAACACTTAAGTTGACGAAAAGCACTGGACTGGGAGTGTGGCGTGAAGAGTGAAAGGCGGGAGGAGATCCTGGAGATTGCGAGGGAGGTCCTCCGCATTGAGGCCGAAGGGATTCTCCATCTGTTGGACAATATTTCCGAGACATTTGCCACGGCTGTGCAATGGATTTACGAAGCGACTGGCCGGGTCATCGTAACCGGAATCGGCAAGTCCGGCATCGTCGGTCGCAAAATCGTCGCAACTCTGAGCAGCACCGGCACCCCCTCACTTTTTATCCACCCCGTTGAAGCCATGCATGGCGATCTTGGCATGGTGCGCGGCGAAGACATTGTGCTGGCACTCTCCAACAGCGGTGAAACCGACGAACTGAACATAATCCTTCCCAGTCTCAAAGGAATCGGCACCCGCATTATCGCCTTTACCGGGAGCCTCGCTTCACCTCTGGCTCAATACAGTGATTTGGCGATCTATACCGGAGTCCCAAAGGAAGCCTGTCCCCTCGGCCTGGCGCCTACTGCCAGCTCAACGGCGCAACTGGCTATGGGGGATGCTCTTGCGGTCGCGCTCATCAAACTGCGAAATTTTCAGGTCCAGGACTTTCAACGCTACCACCCGCGAGGTCACCTCGGCGAACGCCTTCAGATCCCTGTGTATGAACTGATGCGTCAGGGGACTGATATTCCCAAGGTGCCCATGGAGACACTGGTTTCAGATGCGCTGGTGGAGATGAGCCAAAAGGAACTGGGGGCGACGCTCATTGTCGGACAGGAAGATGAACTCCTTGGTATTTTCACTGATGGCGATCTGCGAAGAGTCTTCAGTCAATTCCCTAATCTCGATGGAAGACTTATCTATGAGGTCATGACACCGCAGCCTCGCTCCATCTGCGAAGATCAATCCGTTGCTGAAGCTTTGGAGATGATGGAACAGTATTTGATTACGGTGTTGCCGGTAGTGGATGCATCGGACCAGCTGAAGGGCATCCTGCATCTTCATGACTTGCTGGGGAAGGGGAAAATCAGGTTCTCTCGTTGAGAATTCATGTATAATCAGTTCATCTATTTCGTCGTCGCCCTGCTGCTTTTTTCCATCCAGCAAGCGGGCGATGCACCATTCTTCTCCCCCCTGGAAACCCTTTTCCTGGGTGCGGGCTTCTTTCTGTTATATGTATTGACGTGCCGCGCCGCCATGCGGCGGCTGAGGCATGCCCTTGCGGCCGACATTCCACGCTCCACGCTCATGTCGCGTTACCTCGGCACGCAAAGAAAGCTTTCCATCCTCGCCCTGTTTAATCTCGGAATTGACGTTTATCTGCTGAATATCAAATATTACCTGCAGAGACTCCCCTTATTCGAACAATCACTCACCCTACCGGGAATGGCCGGCCTCGGATTGTTCCTCATCCACCTGGGCGTGATCTGGCTATGGAGCTATCCGATATATCAAGGTATCTACCACTCGAGCATGAAGCCATGGGCTTTCCTGAAGGAGAATCTGGCATTCAGTACCGCCATCCTGATTCCCTGGTTTCTTATTTCAATTGTCTCCGACGTTTTGCAGTTCCTCAAATTCCCGGTTTTTCTGAAAAGTGAGGCAGGGCAGTTCATTCTCATGACGGTACTCCTGATTACATGCCTGCTCTTTGCGCCGCGGCTCGTGGTGCGTCTGTGGGGATGTCGGGCCCTGCCAATGAATGCCCTGCGCATGGAACTGGAGAGCTTTGCGCAAGCGAATCACTTCAAAGTCGGTAACTTCATGACGTGGCCGCTCTTCGGGGGTGAGATGCTTACCGCGGGAATCATTGGGATTCTGCCAAAATGGCGCTATATCCTGATCACCCGAGGCCTTCTCGGACTTCTCAGCGTCGATGAGCTCAAGGCGGTGGTCGCCCATGAAATGGGGCATGTTCGTCGTTTCCACATGCTCTTTTTTTTGGCTTTTTTTCTTTGTTATTCGATTTTGGCTTATACGCTCAATGACTTGGTGCTGCTTATCATGCTCCAGAGCCCGCTTGTTCTTGACTGGCTGGTCAGCCCTACATCGTTGAATACTAACGTTCTGTCCGCCATTTCCAGTGTTCCCATGGTCCTGTTATTGGTGGTTTATTTTCGATATGTTTTCGGGTTCTTTTTGAGAAACAGTGAGCGCCAGGCAGACCTTTACGCCCTTCAGGTGATTGGCCATCCCTTCCCCCTGGTCTCATCTCTGCAAAGAATCGCGTTTCACAGCGGGCATAGTGAAGACATGCCCAGTTGGCATCATTTCAGCATTCGCCAGCGCATCGAGTTTCTTCTTAAAGCATATGAAAACCCCGAACAGGTCAGAAGACATCACAGGAAATATTACGGTGCGGTGGTGCTCTTCTTCCTTCTCGTTGCAGGCCTGAACACGTTGAGTTTGAGCCTGGAAAGCAGCAAGTTCGTTCGGAACTGGCGCACCGAATTGCAAGCCGCCATAATCGAACGCGCAATCGCTCGCGGGCAGGAAAATCATCAGTTGTATTCCGCTTACGGAAGCCTTCTCCTGGAACTCGGTCAGTTTGGGAAAGCGGAAGCGGCTCTTCGGAAATCCCTGGAATCGGTGCCGGAGGATGCCAACACTCTGAACAACCTCGCCTGGCTGTACGCCACTTCTCCGCCGCCCTATTTAAACCCTAAAGCAGCCTTGGAACTGGCTTTGCGGGCAGCAGCTCGGCAGCCCGATCCCACGATCCTTGACACTCTTGCGGAGGCCTACTATGCCAACGGTCAGGCTGAGGAAGCCCTGCATACGATTACGAGAGCGCTCCTCAAGGAACCGAAGAACCCCGACTACTTCCTTAACCAGAAACAAAAATTCGAGGACGCGGTGAAGAAGAAAAGGGAAGGCAGAGGGAAAGACGCGGAGACGCGGAGATGGGGAGATAGCGGGGTCAGGGAGGCTAGGAGACGAAGAATACACGTGGGAAATCTGCAAATCCCACATCACTATGTCTCCGCGTCTCCCTCTCACCCCCTCTCCGCGTCGGCACCGCGGGAGAGCTTGGAGAGGGGGAGGAGTTGCTTTGCCATCTGTTAGAGTTGACTCATCACCACCATAAGGTGGGCAACTTCACTGAGCGGGGCGTTGAGATTGGCGCGGTGGTTGGCAATCCAGCCGTCCAGATCGCCGTTGAGAACGATCCAAGGAGACATCTCCTCCACCCGGTGCAACTCGTGTATAACTTCATCCATGATATCAATGCCATAGAGTGTTGAAGCCAGTTGGGGCTGATATCCTACCCGCACGACTCGAAGGATTTCGTAATAGACATGAGCAATCCCCTTGGCATAGTAGAAATAGTCATCGGAATTCCACCAGCCCACTTTACCGTCGACCAGTGTCCTATTCACGTTGCCCAGGAGGTCTCTGTAGTTGGCAATCAATAGAACAAGGCTGTCCTTGCGATAATAGAAACTCCGTTTGCCTGTTTTCAGTTTCTCCAGAAATGCCTTTAGATGATCGACCGCTTCCCCATAGCAGCTTTCGGCAGAGGGAAACCAGAATGAAGTGGCGCTGTTCATAAAGAGATGGAGCGCTTTTTCCAGATCCGGATCATAGGTATCGGCATCGCCCATGCGTGTCAGGCTGTCTTTCAGGCGAACCGTAGTGAAGCGGATCGCTTCCAGGACTCCAAGCTGGTAGTTGTTTATGTTATCTGTGAAGCGGCCGATGATGATATCGTTCGGACGCCACCCCAGGGTTCTCCCGTGGAGTTCTTGATCCATCAGTTGGATCATGGTCTCAACAAACGTGACACCTGGAATCGTAGAAATCTGAGGGAGATCTGGGCCATGACCCCCGACTGCCTCGCCATGAACCCCAACTGGCGCCGCGTGTTCTACGGCAGGCTCATGGGATGGCGCAGGAGCCGGGGTTACGCCGGTCGGTGGATGCGCGGCAGGAACTGCCTGGACTTTCGGGATGGGCACAGCCGGAACAGGAGGAGGGACTGCTACGCCATGAGGGGCCTGCGCTGGCGGTGGAGTCGGTCCATGTCCTTCCGACGCGACTGGCGGTGCAGCCGGTTGCTCAGCAGCCGGAACGGGGCTGCCTCCATTCTCACCAGAAGCGATAGTGTACTTCTGCAGTGCCCAGCTAGAATAAGCGCCGCCCAATCCTAACATCAACACCAGCACGCCGATCGCCCAAATCAGAATGGTGCGCCGTCTGACTGATTTTCCACTGCAGCCTATAGCTCGTTCATTTACAGCTCCCATCGTTCGCGCTCCTTTTCTATGTTCAGCTCAATCTACAATTCACTCACTCATGAACGTTGCACAAGCATCAGCGGACTCCCAGGCTGACACCCTGTATAACCAGCGGTTCGCATTGTTCAAGCGCTGCGCAAGGTATTCAAACAAGTAGCGGGCAATGTTTTCCGAAGACGGGTTGTGCTCGCGGAAAAATGGCAGATCATTTAGATAGCGGTGGTCCACCTCCTTGAGAACCTCCCGTGTGGCCTCCTTTACTTCTCTGAAATCCACCAGGACACCGCTCTCATCCAATTCTCTTCCACGCAGTACCACTTCCACTTTCCAGTTATGGCCATGCAGGTTTTCGCATTTACCTCGAAAGTTCCTGAGATTATGAGCAGCTGAGAAATCACTGATAATTTTTACTTCGTAAATTGCGGTCTTCAAACCAAACTTCTCCCGACCGATCAACAAGCTGAAAACCTTTGGCAAACGGTAAAAACCCTAGATCTCAAAGGGTTCTCTTCATTTAGCGGAAAGGGTCATCTTTGTCAATTGCAATCCCTGAGTCCAAAGCTACTTTCCGGTTGACGGAAACCCCGGTTTCCTTTAAATTCCTTCGTGTTCAAGGGCGGTGTAGCTCAGTAGGTTAGAGCATGCGGCTCATATCCGCAGTGTCCGGGGTTCGACTCCCTGCACCGCCACCAAATAATAATCTAAGTCAGTCCACTAAAGTCCAAAACCCGTTAGAAATAGCGGGTTTTTTCTTGTCATTAGTCCAATAAGGTTTTATAAAGTCCATTAAAATCCGGGGGTATTTGGGGGTATAATTCAGGCAAATGTACCCCCACACAGAAGCTGATACCCCTAAATACGGAGGGAATCTCTTATGGCGCTGAGTGATGTCAAAATTCGTAACACGAAGCCATCGAATAAGCAGGTAAAGCTATTTGACGGCGACGGCCTTTTCCTCTTGGTCACCCCACAGGGCGGAAAATATTTCAGACTGAAGTATCGCTTTGAGAAGAAAGAGAAACTTCTTGCCCTGGGAAAATATCCTGAAATCAGTCTTGCAGATGCCAGACAGCGAAGAGATGAAGCTAGAAGGCAGGTGGCACATGGAATCGATCCTGGAGCACTTCGTAAGGCTCAGAAACAGGCAGCGACAAAAGAAAAAGAAAGCTTCGAAGTGATAGCCCGTGAATGGCATAATAAGTTCACACCCACATGGACACCGGGTCATGCCAAAACGATTATGAGCCGTCTGGAACGTGATCTATTCCCCTGGATTGGAAAGCGGCCCATTTCCGAAATAAAGGCCCCTGAATTGCTAGCCGCGTTGCGCCGTGTCGAGAGCCGGGGAGCATTGGAATCTGCGCACAGGATCAGGATCATATCCGGGCAGGTTTTTCGATATGCCGTAGCAACCGGACGGGCTGAACGTGATCCATCGGGGGACCTTAAGGGAGCCTTGCCGCATCCAGGTGAAAAACACCATGCGGCAATTACAGACCCGGGGGAGGTAGGACCTCTTCTCAGAACCTTGGATAGCTATCGGGGGCATTTCGTTGTTAAGTGTGCCCTGAGACTTGCGCCACTGTTTTTCGTTCGCCCTGGGGAGCTACGGAACGCAGAGTGGGCCGAGGTTGATCTGGACGAAGCGGTCTGGAATATACCGGCGCAAAAGATTAAGATGAAGCAGCCCCATATCGTGCCACTATGCCGCCAGGCCGTGGAGATATTGGCAGAACTGAAGGAGCTGACCGGTGCAGGAAGGTATGTCTTTCCATCGGGGCGGTCATCTTCACGGCCGATGTCCAACAACGCCATACTCGCTGCACTTCGCCGGATGGGATACGATAAAGATACCATGACCGGTCACGGGTTCCGGGCCATGGCCAGGACTATTCTTGACGAAATTTTGCAGGTGCGGCCGGATTATATAGAGCATCAGCTTGCCCATGTAGTGAGAGACCCAAATGGACGGGCCTACAACCGAACGGCACACCTGACTGAACGCCGGAAGATGATGCAGAGGTGGGCAGATTACCTGGATGGATTAAAAACCGGGGCTAGGGTAATACCGATACAGCGGGAAGCAATAGCTGGAGGTGACAATTGATCAATATCGGATATGCTGAATTTATTAAACTTTGTCGAGTTGATGATGTGCACGACTGGATGCCGTGTCTTGAAATCCGACATGATGGCGTTTGGGTAATCCCCCCGGAGGACGATTTACTTTTGACTCCAAACGAGAGAGCGATCCTTTCCCAACATCCTGACAAAGACCTCACCAGGCCAAGTCTTAGCTTCCCATGCTCGCTGAAAGAATTTCAGAATTTTCTTGAAGATGTAGGTTGCTATGGATGTGTTGATGCATTCGATATGGCCGCTTTCATTCTTGGGGAAACCGAAAGTCCACGGTTCCCCGAATCTACAATCGCCTATCGGGAGTTTCCAGATGCCATTCAGGTGGCGTGCGACGTCTACCAAGAATTTTGGCACCATAAACCAAGCACCATGAACCCGGCACCGGTTAGAACAATAGAGGCGTATGCTCGCACTAGGTTAAACAGAACAACGAGCAATCAAGAAGTAAAGAATATAGTGGCGTTAGCTAGACCACGCGAAGAAAAGCGGGGTGGCGCACCGGCGCTGGATCGAGAAACGTACAAAGGAAAATCGCGCAAAACAAAGAATACCCCTCATTAGTTTATCCTTAACAATATCAAAATGATACAGTAACCTCTAACTTCTTTTTTGTCACAACTCCTATAACTGTTCCGTCTATTCTTGCCTATTGTACACTCCTAAACTGTCCTCGATGAAAACATTCAAAGGAGGACAGTTCATGACAAAATTTTTGAGATTGAAGCAAATCCTTGGCTCAAAGACTTCGCCAGGAATAATCCCCATATCTGCGTCCTCGTGGTGGGCGGGTGTCAAGGATGGCCGCTTTCCCCAACCGATCAAGTTGGGGCCAAGGACAACTGTTTGGCGGGAGTGCGACATCGAAGAAATGTTGATCGATCCCATCCAAGAGATGGGCAAGTTCCCAAAGAAGGCAGAGAATCCCTCTAAGTAGCCAAGGTATTCAAGAATGACACAACCATTTTCCGTTCTCAACAGCATCCACAAACAGGTTCAGCAATGAACCTTAACCAACAATCTTGTCATAACAGTAAGGAGTTACAAATGATGAGAAACAAACCAGAACAAGTAATTCCAGTAAACAATGTTGAAACCTTACCAACGCAACCACCAGATCCAGGTAGCCTTTTTGATCCTTCCCGACTCAGACTATCCCAAAATTTCGCTGAGAGGGTCGGAGTAAGGAAAGCAATCACTACGATCCCCGTCCGGAAGCCCAATCGGCAGGAATTTGTGCGCGTTCACCCCGATGAGAACATGCGGATTGAGACGGCGGTTCTGGAACTCAAAGAAGACCGAGAAACTTACTTGATCGAACCTGAACTCCGGGCAGAACTACCGGGTGAGGTCGTTCCAAAGGTTTTATTCACAACTGTGAATCGCCAAGGAGTTCTCACCCTTTGGCCGGTTCGCCTGCCGCGGTCCGACGGGCGCCTCGACACGTGGAACCAATCCGCGATTGAAGCAGCCAGGATGGCAATGAATACTTGGGTCCGTGTTGCGGCAAATATGTCGTTGGGCGGTTACGACGTCTATGAGGCAACGGGAGATCTTCCGGAACCGGAGTGGCCTGAGCTGAGCTTCCAAGAAATCCTCACCGTCGCCTTTAAGGACAAATTCATAAGGGACCTTAACCACCCTGCGATTCGGCAATTGAGGGGCGAAGTCTGATGCTGATCGCGTCGACCAAGTTTAGAGAAGTTTGGTCCGTCGATTTCGAGTTCTCAGCGCCACCGGGCGAACGGCCGACACCCGTTTGCCTGGTCGCTTGGGAATTGTCGTCGGGACAGAGGTTGCGGCTTTGGAAGGATGAACTTTGGGGGCTCTCAAGAGCCCCTTACCCGACTGATTCCAGTTGCCTATTCATAGCCTATTATGCCTCTGCAGAGATGAGCTGCCATCTGGCTTTGAGCTGGCCGCTGCCGGAGAATGTACTCGATCTCTTTGCCGAGTTTCGGAATCTCAGTAACGGATTGCGAATACCCTGCGGCAATGGGTTATTGGGGGCATTAGCCTATTTCGGGTTGAACAGCATCGACAGTGCTGAAAAGGAGGACATGAGGGATTTGGCGCTGCTCGGTGGTCCATATACCGATGCAGAGAAGACCGCCCTAGACGTATGCTGCTGCAACGCTGCTCAAGGCAATCGAAACGGGCTGTTTGGAAGAGCGCGTGGCAGAACTTGAAAAGTATTTGGACGCAAAGAAAGAAAATGGAAGGAGGTGAGATAATGGGACTTCAACGGAGGATCTCAAAAATCGAGGAAATATTAGGCAACAATGACGATTTGAGCTTTCAAGCTTTCTTGCGTGAGTTTCTTAACCTTATTAGTGGGCAATCCAGAGGCCTTCCGAGTGAGGATAAAGCAGAAGATCCGGAATTCGAGCAAGCCTACGATGCCCTTTTCGCAAAGTATGCAAATCAAGCTTCGGAAGAAGGCCGTAGGCGTTTTCATCAAAAGCTATCGGATTTCAACAGCTCCGTGCCTGATGATGGGGAAGCAGACACCGAGGGGACACTATGAGCAAGAAAAGTCAAGAGATACTCGTGACCACGCCGCTGCGATCAATTCGTCAATTCTGCATCGAGTGTGTA
>Ga0209048_10000599_pt1 | contig 38126 bp, 25 predicted proteins | sample FrelakmetCRP12CR_FD_187146 | JGI IMG/M metagenome (GOLD analysis project Ga0209048, IMG submission 187146) | Freshwater lake sediment microbial communities from the University of Notre Dame, USA, for methane emissions studies - CRP12 CR (SPAdes)... | ecosystem: Environmental > Aquatic >...
GGGACCGTAGCGAGGATGCGGAGGTGGCTGTCATGGTGGGCGCACGTAGGGCTGAGAATCCGAGGCGTACTCTGCCGTACGCCCCAGGAGGCGAAGCCCTAGTACGCCCGCCAGGGCGGCCGCAGTAGGCACCTTCGTGAATAGTCCGGGTTAGATGGCGAGGCCGGACACCCATTACGTCAGCGCTGGCAACGCGGGCAGAAGTAGGCGGAGCGGCCGGTGGCCATCTGACGCACGATCGTTGCTCCGCACTCCTCACACGCCTGCCCGTCACGCCCGTACACCGCAAGCTGGACGGCGAAGGCGCCATCTTTTCCGCTCGCGTCCACGAAGCCGCCGTCGCGCAGCGTGGTGCCGCCGGCCTCGAGCGCCTGCGTGAGCACCTGACGGATCGCCGCCGCCAGTGCGGGCAGGCGCACGCGCCCGACCGTGCGCATCTGGCGCAGCGGGCGGATGCCCGCGCGGTGAAGTGCCTCGTTGGCGTAGATGTTGCCGAGGCCGGCGAGCACGCGCTGGTCGAGTAGCACGCTGCGGATCGGCGAGCGCGAGCGCGCCGACGCCAGCAGCGCCGCCTCCACATCGCCGGTGAGTGGATCGACGCCAAGCGCCTGGAGCGAGCGGTGGCGAGCGAGCGTCGCCGGCGAACGCACGATCGCGGCGCCGAAGCGGCGTGGGTCCGCAAAGCGCAGTTCAAGGTCGCCGTCAAACCCAAGCCGCAGGTGAGTGTGGGGGGCAAGCTCGTTGTCTGGCTGCGCCAGCGTCATGCGTCCCGACATGCCGAGGTGGAAGAGTGCGCTCGCGCGCTCGAATCGAGCGATGAGGAACTTGCCGGTGCGCTCGATCGTGAGGAGCTCCATCCCGACCAGCCGCTGCCATTCGCTGGGGACGATCCCCTCGCGCAGCTTGATCGGCCGCGCCCACACCGATGCGACGCGGCGGCCCACCAAGCGCGGGATCAGCGATCGCCGCACCGTCTCGACTTCGGGCAGTTCCGGCACGCGTACAGAACAATACCACGCCAGGCTAAACGTCTGGCAACGAGCGTCCGTATCAATGGGTAGGCCAACTGGAAAGAACGGCCTTCTCCTTCCTCCTTTTCGCCCGGCGCCGCGCCTGCGGCGCCGCGGCGGTTTGGGAGCCACACGCCACCCCAAAGATCCCGCACGCACCCTCGGTTTGCCGCCTGCTCTGCGTCCTGATCAGCTCGTGACTGCGACAGTCACCGGGTCGCTCGTGAGCCGGCGGGGGAAAGATGCGCCGACCCAATCAAGGCGCTGGCAAAACTCGAACGTGTTCACACCCACAACCCCTGTCAGCTCGGCGTCGGGTCGGCTGATGCGTGCGCCCGATCGGGCGCTCACCAGCCGCGCGCAGGGCGCCACTCGTCCACCACGACGCCGTCGCGGAGCACTGCGTAGCGCTCGAACAGAGCCGCGGCGAGGCAGGCGTGGTTTGGCACGATGCGCAGCAGCGCGCCGATCGGGAGCGCGTCCGGCCCGAGCGCGGTCGCCGAGCGCAGCACACCGTGCTCCTGCGACAGCGACACCATGCGCACGCCCGGGAGTCGCGTCCCGCTCGGCGTGAGCACTACGCCGAAGCCGCACGTCGGGTCCACGTGCACCGGCCCTGGGTCTTTGGAGAGCGCGAGCGCACCGCCGTCCACAAGCAGCTCCCGCCGCTCAGGATAGCGGCCGATCACGCGCACCAACACCGAGAATGCGACCTCGTCGAGCGTGCAGCTCCCTATCGCCGCCTGAAACGCGTCAAAGAAGGCGTAGTTTCCGGGCCGTGCTTCCGTGACCCCGGCAAGGTTGTCCGCGACCGCCAGCGTCGGCGTCGAGCCGAGGCTGACCTCCTCCACCGGCACGCCGGCGGCCCGCAGCCGGCCGGCAAACGCGACCATGACGTCGCGCTCGTGGGCCGCCACAGCACGGATCTCCTCGGCTGTGCGGCACTGGTAGGCGTGCCCGGCGTGGGTGAGGATCCCGCAGAAGTTGAGCTGCCCCGAGGCAGCCAGGCGCGCTGCAAACGCGACGCTCTCCTCGTTCGCCGGATCAACGCCGGCACGGTGGTAGCCACAGTCGACCTTGAGGAAGACGGGAAACCGCACGCCACGCTCGCGCGCACACGCCTCGACCGCAGCGGCGGCATCCGGGTGATCGACGAGCAGATTGAGGCGGTCGAGTCGCAGCGCGAGTTCGACCGCCGCGGCAAGCTTCGCGGCCGCGATCGGTACCGCGTAGGTGATGTCACGGAAGCCGCCGGCCGCGAAGAAAGCCGCCTCCGCCAGCGTCGAGACCGTGATCCCGCCGAAGTGCCCGCGCACCTGCAGGCGCGCCGCCTCGAGCGTCTTGTGGCTCTTGACGTGCGGCCGCAGGCGCACGCCGAGCCGCTTCACCCGGTCGCTCATGCGGCTCGCGTTGCGCTCGAGCACCCCGGAATCGACGAGCGCGGCGGGCGTGCGTAGATCCTCGATTCGCATCGCGGCAAGCCTAGCAAAGACGCGGTCGACGTCTCCCTTCCCGACCACAACCCGACCGGCTATGCGCCGCCATGCTTCGGCCGCGAGGCGACACGCATCCCGGACACGGCCGTGGTGGGCCTGCGGACATGCCAGCACCACAGTCAGGGACGCACCACGCTAGAATCGCCGGTGCTTTCTGGAGGGATCGCATGACCCGTGCGTACCCATTCGTCACCGTCCTTCTCGCCATCGTCGTCACCGCCGGCGTCGCTGCGGCCCAGCCGCGCACCATGACCGCCGTAGACCTGCTCTCGGTGCCGACCCAGTCCGATGTCCGGGTGGCGCCGCGGGGAGGCGCCGTGCTCTTCGTCCGTACCCAAACGGATTGGGACCAGGACAAGTCGATCTCGCACATCTGGAGGGTTGACGACAAGGGCTCGGGCCTCGTGCAGATGACCAACGGCAAGAGCGGCGAGAGCTTGCCGCGCTGGTCTCCCGACGGCACCCGCTTCTGCTTCGTCGCCACCCGTGAGAGTGAAACTGCGCAGCTCTTCGTCCAGCCCATAGGTGGCGGTGAGGCGATTCAGGTCTCCAAGCATGAGAGCTCGGTTTCCGACCCCCAGTGGCTGCCGGACGGCACGCGCATCCTCTTTGTCGCCGAGGACACCGACAGCAAGGAGGCGAAGGAGGCAAAGAAGCGCTCCGGCGATGTCATCTCCTACGACCGCGACTACAAGCAGAAGCACCTGTGGCTGCTCGATCTCGCGGACAAGAGCGAGAAACGCATCACAAAGGGCCCCTTCTCCGTGCATGAGTACACGACCTCACGCGACGGCGCGACGCTCGTCTACTGCACCGCCCCGACGCCGCTTGTTGACGATGACGACGAGGCCGAGATCTACGTGCGGCCGCTCGCCGGCGGGGACGCGCGCCGCCTGACCAACAACAAGGTCGCCGAGCGCAGCCTCAAGCTGTCACCCGACGCAACCTCGGTGCTGTTCGTCGCCGCCACCAACGAGCGCTTCGAGCCGTACTACCAGGGCCACCTCTTCATCGTGCCCGCGCAGGGTGGTGCGCCGCGCATGCTGCTCAAGGACGACCCGGACGAAGTTGACGGCGCCGAATGGTCAGGCGACGGCAAGACAATCATTGTGCGCGCCAACAGCGGCGTGCGCGTCCACCTCTGGAGCCTCGACCTTGCCACCGACCGCCGGACGCGCCTGACCAACGGTGACAGCTCGGTGCTTTCGGTCAACCTGGAGTCCACCGGCGGCGCCTGGGCTGCCGTGATCGGCGGCACATCCTCCCCCGGCGACGTCTGGCTTTCACCCGGCGTGGGCACGGCCCCGGTCCAGCTCACCCATTTCGACAGCGAACTTGCCGCGGCGTTCCGCATGCCGAAGGTCGAAGTCTTCACGTGGACCGGGCGTGACGGCCAGAAGGTCGAGGGCCTGCTCACCTACCCGCTCGACGTCACGCCGGGAAAGCGCGCGCCGCTCGTCGTGCAGACGCACGGCGGCCCGGCGGCCTCGTCCACGTTCCGCTTTGCGAGCTATGGGACGTACACGCCGGTGCTCGCCGCGAAGGGGTATCTGGTCCTCGACCCCAACTACCGCGGCTCGACCGGCTACGGTGACGCGTTCCTGCGCGACATGGTCGGCCACTACTTCCACGAGGCCGACAAGGACGTGCTTGCCGGCGTGGACGCGCTCATCGCGAACGGGAGCGCGGATCCCGACAAGCTCGTCGCGATGGGGTGGAGCGCCGGCGGACACATGACCAACTGGCTCGTCACCACGACCACCCGCTTCAAGGCCGCCGCCTCGGGGGCGGGCGCCGCGAACTGGATCTCGATGTACGCGCAAAGCGACACGCGCATCAACCGGACGCCATGGTTCGGGGCCTCGCCGTGGGGCAAGGGCGCCCCCCTCGGCCTCTATCTCGAGGAGTCGCCGGTAGCCCACGTTGCCGGGGCCACGACGCCGACGCTGCTCATGGTCGGCGAGAAGGACGTGCGCGTGCCGACTCCGCAGTCGATCGAGATGCTGCGCGCGCTGCGGGCCAGCGGCGTGGAGGCTGAATTGCTCGTCTTTCCGGGTGAGCCGCACGGCCTGCGCACGCCCAAGCACCGCCTGCACAAGATCAACAGCGAGATCGCGTGGTTCGAACGGCACCTGTTCGGCCGCAGCTATGAGCTCGAGAAGCCACCGGCGTCCAAGAAAGACGGCGACGCCGAAAAGGCCTCCGAGAAGAAATGACGGCTTCTCGCAGGCTCCGGCCAGCCCGACGCCACGCACGCCGGGGTTGTCTCGGCGCCTGTTGATGCCGATGGCGGGCGACACATGTGTCGGAACCTGCCCGCGTCGCGCGACTATGCTAGGCAGGTGCGAGTTCGCGCCACAACCCGGGCCGGTCTCCTCGTCACTGCCCTTCTCATGGCCCGGCTGGTCGCCGCTCAAGTCCCACCCTCCGGTTCCGCCTCGCCATCGGCCACCCCCGCGGCTGCAACGCAGACACAGACCCCGCGGGAGCAGTGGCCGGAGACGATTGAGGACAACTCCTTCCTGATCGAGGAGGCGTACAACCAAGAACCGGGCGTAGTGCAGTTCATCTTCAACTTTTTCTACCAGCGGCCCAACCGCATCTGGCAGACGAGCTTCACCAACGAATGGCCGGTCCCTGACGAGAGGAATCAACTCAGCTACACGCTCCCCTACACCATCGGCCCGTCCGGTCAGCTCAGCGGCGTTGGCGACGTGCTCCTGAACTACCGCTACCAGCTCTGCCGAGAGGACACGCACGGGTTCGCGCTTGCGCCACGCTTCAGCCTGAGCGTGCCGACGGGGAGCGAACGCAAGGGTCTGGGCCTGGGCGTGGTTGGCTATCAGGTCGGCGTGCCTGTGAGCAAGCGCGTCTCCAAGGGCCTCGCCCTGCATTTCAATCTCGGCGCCACCTACTTTCCCGGCGTGCGCACTGCCACGGCCACGGCTGGGCACACACGGACGGACCTGTGGTGGACATCCGAAGGCGCGAGCGCGATCTGGCTCGTTTCGCCGGTGCTTAACCTTGTCCTCGAGACCGTGGCCTATCAGACGCAGGTCGCGGATGCGCTCGGTCGCAAGACGCGGGTCACGCAGGCCATCCTCAACCCGGGGCTGCGCTACGCCTTCAATTTCCCGAGCGGACAGCTCGTCCTCGGCGCCTCGGTTCCCGTGGGCGTGACGCGCGCCAGCCCCGATCGAAGCCTGTTTCTCTACCTGTCATGGGAAGCCCCGGTCTGGCGCTCCGGCAAGCACTAGCATCACGACCGCGCTCAGGTTGACAAGGCGAGCACCGCGGCGTATCACATCGCCCGAGGACTTGACCACCAGCGGGCCGGACGGCCTGCGCAACGAGCGTTGGCACCCGTCGAGGGAGGTCGCGCCATGGTGCAAGCAGTTTCCTTCACCCTAAACGGCAAGCCCGTAAAGCTGAACGTGGACGATGAGCGCAAGCTGCTTTGGGTGCTGCGCTACGACCTCGCCCTGACCGGCACCAAGTTCGGCTGCGGCGAAGCGCTCTGCGGCGCCTGCACCGTAATCGTGAACAAGGAGGCGGTGCGATCGTGCGCGATCCCGGTCAAGGACGTCGCCGGCAAGCGCGTACTCACCATCGAAGGTCTCAGTCGCGATGCCCAGCTCCACCCGCTGCAGCACGCGTTCCTCGAGCGCCACGCGTTTCAGTGCGGCTTCTGCACGCCGGGGATGATCATGAGCGCCTACGCCCTGCTGCTGGCCAAGCCGCACCCGACGCGCGACGAGATCGTGCGGCACATGGACGACAACTTGTGTCGCTGCGGCTCGCACACACGCATCGTCGCGGCGATTGAAGCCACCGCGGCCGCGAAGGGAGATGCGCGATGACTCCGCCGGTAGGCAACTTGAGCCGTCGCGAACTCTTCGCCGCGGCGGGCTCCGGCTTGTTCCTCTTCTTCCGCTTCGATCCCCTGCTCGCGCAAGAGCCGGGCCGCCTCCCATCCCGCCCGAGCTATCCCACCGACTTCAACGCCTACCTGCGCATCGGTGCGGACGGCCGCACTACCTGCTTCGTCGGCAAGGTCGAGCTTGGGCAGGGCTCGATGACCGCGCTCGCGCAGCTCCTCGCCGAAGAGCTCGACGTGTCCCTCGACACCGTTGACATGGTCATGGGCGACACGCAGCTCTGCCCCTGGGACATGGGCACCTTCGGCTCGCTCAGCATCCGCCAGTTCGGCCCCGTGCTGCGCGGCGCAGCGGCCGAGGCCAGGGCCGTGCTGCTGCAAATGGCCGCCGAGAAACTCCGGGTGCCCGCCGACCGGCTCGTCGTCAATGCCGGCGTCGTCAGCGACACCCGCGACGTGAGCACGCGCATCACCTATGCGCAGCTCGTGCAGGGCAAGCGCATCGAGCGCCACCTCGAGAAGACGCCGCTCAAGGCGGTGTCCGCCTACACCGTGGTCGGCAAGCCGGCGGCGCGCAAGGACGCGCTCCCGAAGGTCACCGGCCGTGCCAAGTACGCGGCCGATATGGGCTTTGCCGGCACGCTGCACGCGCGTATCGTGCGGCCGCCGGCGCACGGCGCGACGCTCAAGGAAGTCGACACGAGCGCGATCGCCAGTATCCCCGGCGCCCGCGTGGTGCGCGATGGTGATTTCATCGCCATCCTCCACGAGCACCCGGACGTGGCCGACCAGGCGCTGGCGCTCGTGAAAGCGCAGTTCGACCGCCCTGCGCCGACCGTTGACGACACCACCATCTTCGATCACCTGCTCAAGAACGCGCCACAGGGCCAGGTCGTCGGGGAGAGCGGCAGCCTGCAGGAAGGCGAAGCGCTCGCCACGGCCGTCTTCGAGCGCACATACCTCAACAGCTACGTCGCCCATGCGACGATGGAAACGCACTCGGCGCTCGCAAAAGTCGAGAACGACAAGGTCACAGTGTGGGTCTCCACGCAGGCGCCGTTCGGCGTCCAGAACCAGGTTGCGCAGGCGCTCGGGCTGCAGCCGGCATCCGTGCGCGTGATCACGCCCTTCGTCGGCGCCGGCTTCGGCGGCAAGACCTCCGCCCGCCAGGCGGTCGAAGCGGCGCGGCTCGCGCGGGCCACAGGCAAGCCGGTGCAGGTCGTCTGGGATCGCGCCGAGGAGTTCTTCTACGACAGCTTCCGCCCGGCAGCGGTGGTGAAGATCCGCTCCGGCCTGACCGGCAAGGGCACGATCGCGTTCTGGGACTACAGCGTCTACTGCGCCGGCGAGCGCGAGGCCAAGCCCTTCTACGACGTGCCGCACCAGCGCACGGTCTCGGCGGGAGGGTGGCAGGGGAATCAACCGGCGGGGCTGCACCCGTTCGCCGTCGGGCCGTGGCGCGCGCCCTCGGTCAACACCAACACGTTCGCGCGCGAGTCGCAGATTGACATCATGGCCGCCAAGGCCGGCGTGGACCCGCTCGCGTTCCGCCTGCACAACCTGAGCGACGCGCGCATGGTGCGCGTCCTGAAGGCGGCGACGGACACCTTCGGCTGGACGCCGAGACTGGCGCCGAGCGGGCGCGGCGTGGGTGTTGCGTGCGCCATCTACATCGGCACCTTTGTGGCGATGTGCGCCGAGGTGGCCGTGGATAAGGTCACCGGGCGCGTGCGCGTGATGCGCGTCGTGTGCGCGCAGGACGAGGGCGTCATCGTCAACCCCGACGGCTCCCGCCAGCAGATCGAGGGCGGGATCACGATGGGCCTCGGCTACGCGCTCAGCGAAGAGGTGCGCTTCCGCGGCGGCGAGGTGCGCGCGCGCAACTTCGACAGCTATGAGCTGCCGCGTTTCTCGTGGCTACCTCAGATACAGACCATCCTGATCGAGAACCCCGAAGTGCCGGCGTCGGGCTGCGGCGAGCCGCCGATCGTCTGCGTCGGCGCCGTGATCGCGAACGCGATCTATGACGCGGTCGGTGCGCGCGTCTACCAGCTCCCAATGACGCCGGCGCGCGTCATGGCCGCGCTCAAGCAGGCCTGAGCCCTCGGGTTGGGTCAGTCGGGCCTGGACCCAGAGTCGGCCGGGGCCAGTTCACGAAGTTTTGGCCACCGACCAGAAAGCGTGCAGGTAAGGTTGAAGAGCGTATGGTAAGGATCTAAACAACCCAAGGGAGGTGTGCGATGAAATCGTTGACAAAACGGATGTCAACTCCTTCCATCATGGTCTCGTGCTTCTTGTTGGCTCTTGCTCCAGCGACGGTCGTCTATGCACAGTCCGGGAGCCTGCTCTTTCAAGAAGATCACCTCGGGTCTCCCTGGCTCACGGGCAAGGTCGTCCACGACTTCGGGATCTCAATGAAAGTGGCCGGGCCGCAGATCCTTATCCTCGAATTTGGCGGAAGTGCAAATTGTCAAGCCAGCGGTGGGCTAAGCGCGTCGACAAGACTGTTCCCCACTCTCGACGGTGGAGTTGCAGCGGTGCCCGGTATGGAAGCCAAGTTGGGCACGCAAAGTGATGCCACTGCGAGCATCGCCGGCGCTGGCAAATTGACAATCGCGAAAGGCACGCATGTTCTCGGCCTGCGTGCCGAGGGAAAAACGTTCAACGCCTCATCACCTGGCTGCGCTTTCTACGGGGTCTGGCTGAAAGCGAGCGTTCAGCAATAACCCTGGCTGGCGGCAGCGTAAATTTGGCCTCGGCTGTCTGATTGGCTGACAACGGCGGCAGCCGACAGAACTCAAAGCCTTCTACGATCATCACTCGGATCGCGGCAATCAAGGCCCTTCCTCTCGCACCGAGACGACCCGACGCCAACGTCGCCTCGTCTGCTGTCGTAGACTATGTTGCGATGCTCTTTCGTGGCAGCCGCCGGCGCGCCGCAATCGCGAACCCGCCGTGGCGCGCCGAGGCGCTCATCGCGGTCGGCGTGCTCGCGCTCGGGCTGGTCAGCCTAGCGTGGATCTATCGCCGGCTCCTGACCGAGCCGCCGATCCGCAGCGACGGTGTCGGCTACTACCTCTACCTGCCTGCGCTCCTCATCCACCGCGATGCGAGTTTCACGGCGTTGGCGAAGGCAAACTTCGACGGCGCAATCCCGCAGTGGACCGGCGTCACGCCGTGGGATCGCGAGCACTACCTCGACAAGTACACGCTCGGGACAGCACTGTTGGAGTTGCCGTTCTTCACGGCGGGCGCACTCGTCGCGGCGTTGACCGGAGCGCCGCAAGACGGCTTCTCGCCCCCGTTCCAATACGCGGTGGCGTGTGCCGGCCTCGTCTACACCGTGTTCGGCGTCCTGCTCCTCGGCCAGGCGCTGCGCCGCTGGGCGATGCCGAAGACGGTCGTCCTCACGCTCCTGGCGATGGTCTTCGGCACGAGCGTCTTCCACTACGCCACCTTCGACAGCGGTTACAGCCACGCGTTCTCGTTCTTCCTGGCCTGTGCCCTGCTTGCTCACGTGCCGGCCGTGCTCGAGCGCCGGCGCCCGGTTGACTTTGCGGCCCTTGGCGCGATTGTCGGCCTCGCCATACTGGTCCGGCCGACGAACGCGTTGCTCGTGGCGGGCGCCGCACTGTACCGGCCGCCGGGCGCGCCACACGGCTGGCGGCGGGCGTTCCTGCGCTGCCATCTCGGCGGCGTCGCGCTCGCGGCGACAGTCGCCGCAGCGTTGGCAGCGCTCCAGGTCGCCTACTGGCACGCCGCGACCGGGCATTTCCTGCTCTACTCCTACCGCGGTGAAGGGTTTGACGTCCTCCACCCGCACGTGTTTCAGGTGCTGTTCTCAGTCCGCAAAGGGCTGTTCTTCTGGTCGCCGGTACTGCTCGTTGCCGCCGCCGGCTGCATCGCCCTACGCCGGGTGAATTCAGGCTGGGCGATCACGGTGCCGGTGACGCTCGCCGCGCAGGCCGCCCTCGTGTCGAGCTGGCACTGGTGGTGGTACGGCGCCTCGTTCGGCCATCGCGCGTTCGTGGAGAGTGTTCCGTTGTTTGCGCTCGCGTTCGCCGCGCTCCTCGAGCGCGTGCGTGAACGCTGGCCGCGGCGAGTGCTCACGATCGTGATAACCGCCGCGGTCGTGTGGACCTTCGTGCTGATGATCGGCTACTGGCGCGGGAGCTACTCGTACGACACCGCGGAGTGGGCCGAGGTTGCACGCGCCCTCATCTTCAGACGGTGAGATGGCGATAGCGGGCGCGCGTGAAAGCGCCATCGCGGCACGGAGGTCACGCGACGTGCGCCGCGGGCGCGTTGCGGGGCGGTGGCTGTAGGGTAAGCTGGGCGCGGTTGCGCGGCAGCGCCCTGAGACCGCCGCCGGCGCACCGGGCTGCGCCTGTGCCTGGTAGCATCGCATCCGTGCACGACAAGTTTCTTGGCGGCCGCAGGCGTGGTTTCCTCGCAACGATGCGTTCGCAGGTCACGAATTTGCTGTGCGACCCATTCTTCTTCGTCACCGGCGGGCTCCTGCTGCTGAAGTCCTTGATGGCGATCCTGCTCATTAACAACCCCGACCACTCTGTCCTTGATATTGGCTACTACGACGACTTCAAGATCTCGTACGTGATCTTCATCTCGTTCATCGTGATCCCCATCGCCCCCGGCTTCCTGTTTCGCGGCAGGCGTCGGCTCGCCTACTACTTTGCCGTCAACGCCGCGATGTCGCTCTTGCTCATCGCCGACATCTGGTACTTCCGCGCCTACAGCACGTTCCTTTCGTTTCTGCTCTGGCAGCAGACGGGAAACCTGGGCGGGCTTTCGGGCAGCATTGCTTCCCTCGCCCGGCGCGTCGATCTGCTGTTCCTGGCCGACCTCGCCGTGCTCGTGCCGGTGACCCTGGTCTGGCGCACGCTCGGCAGGAGCGCACGGCGGGCCGTGCCGGTTGCGGTCTGCCTGCCGCTGGTTGCCGCCGGTTGCCTGTGGCTGATGCACCTCAAGCTCGACACGAACGGCACGGACAGCGAGCCGCGCTTCGTCAACCCGTGCTGGGCAGCGCGCCAGACCGTTTCCTACCAGTCGCCGCTCGGGTTTCATGTGCTCGACTTCTGGTTCGTCTACCTGAGGCCTCGGTCCGTGGAGCTCACCCCCGGCCAGCGTGATGAGATCCGCGCCTGGTTTGCGGCCAAGCGCGAGCGGCTGCCGGACAACTGCTACCAGGGCATGCTCAAGGGCAAGAACCTGATCGTCGTGCAGGTTGAGTCGCTGGAGAACTTCGTCATTGGCCGCCGCGTCGCCGATCAGGAGATCACGCCGGTGCTCAACCGCCTGCTGCCAAACAGCCTCTACTTTTTCAACCTCTACGACCAGGCAAACGAGGGCATGAGCTCGGACTCCGACCTGATGAGCAACACATCGGTGTACCCAGCGCGCAAAGGCTCCACGTTTTTCCGCTTTCCCGGCAACTCGTACAACTCGCTGCCACGGCTATTGCGCGCTGCCGGCTACCGCACGACAATCGCCATGCACCCTGACCCGGGCGTCTACTGGAACTGGAAAAACGCCCTCACGAACATCGGCTTCGACACCTGTCTCGATATCGCCGCCTTCAAGAACGACGAGATTCTCGGCCTCGGCCTCTCCGACGCGGACTTCCTGCCCCAAGCGGCGGCGCGGCTGTCGGAGCAGACGGCGCCGTTCTACGCGTTCGCCGTGACGCTCACCTCCCACGCACCGTTCGAGCTCCCCGAGGAAGACTGTGAGCTTCGGCTCAACGGGGAGCTCGGCTCGTCCGTTCTGGGCACCGCGTTCCAGTGCTTCCGCTACGCGGACCGTCAACTCGGCGTTTTTCTTGAAGGGCTGCGCGCGAGCGGCGTGCTCGCCCGCTCCGTGGTCGTGTTCTACGGCGATCACGGCTCGGTGCACAGGTTCTACAACGACGAGGTCCAGCAGATTCCAGGGACCGAGGCGTGGATGCGCGACAGCCGCTGCCTGGTGCCGTTCATCGTCTACGCGCCCGGCCTTCCGGGCGAGCGCATCCCGGTCACGGGTGGCCACATCGACATCATGCCGACGCTGCTCTACCTGCTCGGCGTTGACGAGGAGCGGATTGCCGGGACGGCGATGGGCCGCAACCTGCTCAAGACCGAGCGCGACTTCGCCGTGCTCCGCGACGGCACCGTCGTCGGACGGGACAAGGATGGGCCGGTCGCCATGCACGCCGTGCGCGGCCTCGCCATCGCGGACCTCATCCTCCAGAGCGATTACTTCCGTCCGGCGCCCGGCGCCACGCACTGAGCGCTCGCCAAAAAGCAGATCCTCTCCTAGGTGGCGAAACTGCACACCTAAGTGCGCCGCAGGATTGAGGCAAACTCGCTCGCGTCGTTGTCGTCCTTGGAGCCCACCGCCGAGCCGCACACCGAGCAGCGGTACTCGTACTTGTTGCCGGTCGGCAGCACGAGCAGCAGGTGGCGCCGCACCGGGCGCGCCGTCTTGCACCGCGCGCAGAAGAGCTCCGATACCTCGAACTCCCGGAATTGCGCCTCCTTGCTCATACGCCCCAAGAATGTGACGGCTCGGCCAGCCGCCGTCAAGACCCCTGTGGCCGCGCGGGGCCGCCATCGGCGCGCGGGACCAGGCAGACCGGAGTAAAATTGCGCACAGGGTGAGGCTCAACCCAGTTTGTCGCGGCCGGAGGTGGCAGATGCGACCGGTTTGGCTTGCGTTGCAGGTGTTGGGGGCGCTGTCCATGGTGGCGTGCGGGAGCGACAAGCTCGTCGTCGGCGTCGTGTTGCCCGAGACCGGCATCAACAAGGCCTATGGCGCCTCGCTGAAGGCCGGCATAAAGCTCGCGGTCGACGACGCGATCGCGAAGCAATCGCCCAAGGGCATCGAAGCGCACTACCGCGATTCGCTCTCCAACCCCGAGTATGCCAAGAAGGAGGCCCAGGACCTCTACAATGCGGGTGCCCTGATTGTCATCGGTGGCGCCACCTCGGCGGAGGCGAAATGGATGATCCCCGAGGCCGAGAGCGCGAAGCGGGTGCTCATCTCGCCCTCCGCCAGCGAGCCTGGCCTTGCCGCTTCGAGCAATCTCTTCTTCCGACTGGTCCCCTCCGATGACCTCGAGGCCACGGTGGCAGCCGACTTTCTGACGAAGCAACGCAAGGCGCGCAACATCCTCGTGCTCTACCAGAAGGGCCCGTACGGCGAAGGCGTGCTGCCCTTCTTCAGCGGCGAGATCGTGAAGCTCGGCGGCAAGATCACGGGTCAGCTCCCGATCGGGCCCAGCGACTGGGACAAAGCAGTCAGCGATGCGCTCGCGGAGCAGAAGCCCGACGCCATCTTCGTCTGCGCCTATGCCGAGGAGATCCTGGCGAGCCTGTCGGTGCTCCATGACGCAAAGTACGCGGGGTCGGTGTGCGTGACCTCGGCGATTGATGCCGGCGACGCCGTCCGGCGTGCCTCGGCCCTCGCAGACCCAATTTTTGTCCCGATGCTCAGGCTCGACCTTGAGTCGCAGCAAGAGCCGATGCGGTCGTTTGTCCAGCACTTCAAGGCCGCCAACAGGGGGAGCGCGCCGGACCTCTTTGCGGCATACGGCTACGACGCCGCGTTGGTGGCGATCTACGCCCTGCAGGGCCCACCGTTGAAGGACACCAACCAGCTCCTTCAGCGTGTCATGAGCCTGGGCAGCAAGCAGGGCGTGACCGGCCCGCTGACCTTCGACCCGGTGGGCAACATCACGCACCGGCCGCGCATCCACTGCCTCAAAGGCGGCACGTTCGAGGATTGCGACCCGTCGCCCGCGACCTGAGCGACGCCTCAGCGCAGCATCTTCCAGAGGTACGCGTACTGCAACGCACTGATGTAGGCGGTTTGCTTGTTCACCGCGCCGGAGCCGTGGCCGCCCTCGATGTTCTCGAAGTAGTAGACGGGGTGGCCGAGCGACTCCATCTTGGCGACCATCTTGCGCGCGTGCGCCGGATGGACGCGGTCGTCGCGAGTGTTGGTCCAGAAGAACACCTTCGGGTACCTAGCGTCCTTCTTCAGCAGGTGGTACGGCGACCAGGTCTGGATGTAGGCCCACTGCTCGGGCACGTCGGGGTCGCCGTACTCCGCCATCCAACTCGCGCCCGCGAGCAGGTGGCTGTAGCGCCGCATATCGGCCAGGGGAACCTGGGCCACCACCGCGTTGAATAGATCCGGCCGCATGGTGAACGTCCCACCCACGAGCAGCCCGCCGTTGGAGCCGCCCATGATGCCGAGATGGCGCGGCGACGTGACCTTGCGCGCGATCAGGTCCTCGGCGACCGCGATGAAGTCCTCGAAGCACCGCATGTGCTTCTCCTTCAGCGCCGCCTCGTGCCAATTCGGCCCGAACTCTCCGCCGCCTCGGATGTTGGCGAGCACGTACACGCCGCCACGCGCGAGCCACGCCGAGCCGATGCTGCCGCTGTAGACCGGTGGCTGCGGCACCTCGAAGCCGCCGTAGGCGTAGAGCAACGTCGGCGCGGCGCCGTCGGCCTTGAAGCCCTTGGACATGACGAGGAAGTACGGGATCTTGGTGCCGTCCTTTGACGTCGCCTCGTGTTGCTCCACCTTCATGCCGGTCACGTCGAAGAACGCCGGCATCGCCTTCACCCGCTCCGGCGCCCCCTTGTCGATGAACCAGAGCGAGTTGGGCGTGAGGAAGTCCTGGTATGAGATGAAGAACATGTCGCTCTCGTCGCTCGTCGCCGCGACGCTCCCGTTGCCGAGGCCAGGCAGCGGCAACTCCTGCCGCTTCCAGGTGTCGTTCACGAGGTCAAACTGCACAAGCTTGGTGTGCACGTTGTCGAGCGTGCCCACGAGCACGTGGTTGCGCGTTGCGGCGGCATTGTTCAGCGACACGCGTTCCGATGGCTCGAACAGCACATCGAAGAGCCGCCGGCCGGCGAGCATATCGCCCAGTTTCCCCACCAGCAGCGCGCCCGCCTTGTACGTCGTCGCCCCGACCTTCCAGTCCGAGCGCAGCGACAGCAGCGCGCGCTCGTTGACGAAGCCGTAGAAGTTCGCGTCCTCCGGCATGTCGAGTTTCACGAGCCGCCCCGCGAGCACGAGGAATGTCTCCTGCCGGTAGAAGGCGGGTGTGCGGTGGACAAAGTCGTAGCGCCCTTCCGGCCTTACCATCGTCACGCCCAAGACCGACACGTCGCCGGGTTTCCCCTCGAACACGGTCTTGGCCTCGGCCAGCGGCGTCCCGCGCCGCCACAGCTTGACGATGCGCGGATAGCCGGAGGTTGTCAGCGAGCCTGCGCCGAAGTCGGTGCCGAGCCAGAGCGTGTTCTCGTCCTTCCAGTCCACCGCTGATTTCGCCTCGGGCAGGTTGAAGCCGCCTGCGACGAAGCTCTTCGTTGACGCGTCGAACTCGCGCTCCACCGAGGCGTCCGAGCCGCCGCGCGAAAGCGAGATCATGCAGTGGCGGTACTCGGGCGCCAGGCAGTTCGCGCCGTGGAAGACCCAGGGCGTGTTCTCAGCTTTTACGAGCGCGTCGATGTCGAGCACCGTTTCCCACTCCGGCTGCGCGGTGCGGTACGACGCCAGGTTGGTGCGCCGCCAGATGCCGCGCTCATGCTGCTCGTCCTTCCAGAAGTTGTACACGGCGGCGCCATGGAGCTGCGGGAACGGGATGCGCTCCTTAGAGTCGAGGATCTGCAGAATGCGCGCGTTAAGCGGCTTGAACTCCTTGACCGCCTCGAGCTCCTTGATGGTCGCCGCGTTCTGCGCCTTCACCCATGCCAGGGCCTTCTCGCCCTGGACCTCCTCCAGCCACTGGAATGGGTCCTTCTCATCGGCCGCGAACGACACGCACGGCGCCAGCACGATGAGCGCAACCGCAAGCCTGGACCTGATCACGGAGAGCCTCCCCGCCCGCAGGCCGCAGTTCTCTGCCGGGCGTCGCCATTCTGCCACGCCCCGGCGTGTGGGCGTCCCGTTCCTGTCTTTGGCGTGCTAGCTAGCGCAATCTGCGCCCGGCGCCGATACCGAACGCACGCCGGAGGGAATCGAGCCCGGGGAGCCAGCGCCGCAAGCCCTCCCGCGATGGCTCCTGCGCGCCCGGCGCGTACGCCACGCCGTAGCGCTTCAGCAGGAGTGTGAACCTCTCCGTCAGCGGCTGCACGCCGAGGGAGCTGTGCCCGAAAAACTTGCTCTGGTGGCTCGGCCGATCAATGTGGAAGTGCACCACCTTGATCGGTCTGAGCGCGAGCTGATAGCGCAACGCGAAGTCCGTGTCGCCCAGGTTGTAGGAGTAGTCGAGCACCTCGAAGCGGTCAAGAAGCTCGCGCCGGCCCATGAGATCGGTGAGCGCCAGCTCGTCGGTGCGGTAGTCATGGTGGGTGAGGAGGTCGAAGATCTGCTCAAAGATCGGCCGGCTCGCGGCCGTGAAGAACATCGAGCCGCCTTGCACCTTCAGACGATCCCGCGTGCAGTACAGGCAAAAGGCCACGTCCCGCGTCGTCGGCCAGCTCGCGAACGGGATCAACTGGTAGGCGTCGAGGTCGTGGTACCAGAACAGCTCCGCGTCGTGAGCGCGGCTGAGCGCGTCGAGGATGCAATAGATCTTGAAGTAGGCCGTCGTCCGAGCGTGTCGGGGCCGCGGCGGCGGCTCGACCGAAACCGCTTCGACGCCGGACTTGGAGTACGGGAAGTTGGCGTAGAGCAGGATGTCGCGCGGGACCCAGCCCAGCTCGAGCGAGTTCTCCACCTGGATGTCGAGGTTGCGCCGGGCGTGCTCGACATTGGGGTCGTCTTTCTCGGCCACGTACAGCATCACGTTCTTCATCAGCCCTCCACCGTCACCACCGCCGCCGGCTCGCACTCAGCGGTTATCATCGCCGTCTCCCCACCCGACCGCACCGAAGCCCGCCTAGTCTAGCTGCCTCGGAAGGTGCCACGAGCATTCCAGTCGGGATCCGGCCGTCATCAACGGGAATGCCGAGGCTGGCAGCCCCGCTCGCCGACTCCCCCACCAGCAGTCGCAGCCACTCGCCCGGGGCACAGCGCACGCTGGGCTCGATGAGGGTGCTATAAGTAACCACGGGAGGAGGGAAACAGGCATGCCATTGAAACGCTGGATCAAGCGCGGTTTGCTCGCAGGGGCCGCAGTGCTTGCACTCGTGGTGGTGCTGGCGGCGGCTGGCCTCTGGTACCTCAAGTCGAAACACCTGCGAGTGATTCCCTTGGACTCAAAACAAGGCCAGGCACTCCTGCACGGGCACGATGCGGTAGATTATCTTCCGCTCAAACAAAACTGGGTGGCTCAATTACCAACGCACTGTTACGCCGCGTCTGCTGTGATTGTGATGAATGCCCTGCAACCTGGAAGAGCGTACACCCAGAATGGTCTGTTTGTGCCAGAAACAGCGCACATCATTACTCAGGATGAGGTTTATCGCGCGCAGTTTACGCTCGAGAAGTTGGCCGACCTCATCCACACTCGCAGTGGACTGACGACTCACTACTACCTTGCAGGGTCAGGAGAGTCGGAAAACGACTGCTCCGCATTCAGAGAGCATCTCAAGAAGAGCGCAGCGAATCCCAACGACTACATGATCATTGCTTATTCACTCGCCTATGTTAGCGGCTTCGAGGGGGGAGGGGGGGGACATGCTTCGCCGGTTGCTGCTTACAACGAAGAAAAAGACATGCTTTTGATGCTTGAAGTGGAATTTCCGAAGAGGAAACCATTCTGGATCAGCACCGCGGACATCTATGGAGCCATGAACACCATCGACCCGGTCTGCAACAAGCATCGAGGTTGGCTGATCGTAACGAGGTAGCGAGTTATCCAAGTCCTCCAATTTGAAATACGACCAAGCCACCGTAAGGCGATGAATGTTGACGGCGCTGAGCCATTCGTTCTTTGAGCACATCACTCATTCTTCAATTCTTCTTCATGAAAGAAGAAGCCAAGTCAATCGGGAAGAACCCACGGCGAGAACGTCGAACCCGTTCCCGTTCGTCGCCCTGAGTGTGAGGGTGCCAGGTGAGCATTTAGCGGCGCGACCCTCACCTAACATGCACGCTACCAGAGTTCAGCAAAATAGGCACCTCGCTTCTCTTCCTTCGTCTGCGGGGTTAGCGTCTGGCCCGGGGGCGCACTGGGATGACGTGCCTTACAATTTTGCAGTCCTAATGCAATATTGCATAGAGAAAAGGAGGCGTGCCGATGCCGTATGTGCGAAGGTCGCTCGAAACGGTCGTAACGCGCGCCGCGCGAGAGTTCCCGGCCGTGGTCGTCACCGGCCCGCGACAGTCGGGCAAGACCACCCTCCTGAAGCACCTCTTCGCCAAGAAGCTCCGCCACGTTTCCCTCGAAGCGCCCGACGTGCGCGCAGCCGCCGAAGCGGACCCACGGGGGTTCCTCGATTTCTATCCGCCGCCCGTGATCTTCGACGAGGTCCAGCACGCGCCCTCGCTCCTGCCGTACATCAAGGAGAGGATTGACGCGCGGCGGAACCATCCCGGCCAGTACCTTCTCACGGGGTCACAGAACCTCCAGCTCGCAAAAGGCGTGACCGAATCCCTCGCGGGACGCGCGGCTGTCCTCCGGCTCCTTCCCATGACCTCAAGGGAGCTGGCGCGTAGGCCCGGCTCCCCTCTACCCTGGGAACGGAAGGGGGTTCCGCGCCTGGCTCGGGCCCTGTCCCCCCACCACTTGTGGGCGCGGTTCCTTCGGGGCAATTACCCCGAGCCCGCCACGTCGCCCCGGAAGGACGCGACCCTTTGGCAGGCCGGGTACGTCCAGACCTACCTGGAACGCGACGTGCGGTCGGTCCGGCAGGTGGGCGACCTCAGCCAGTTTCAAGGCTTCCTTAGGCTTCTCGCCGCGCGCAGCGCCCAGTTGCTGGACCTGACCGGACTCTCCCGCGACCTCGGCGTGGCGGTTAACACCGTCAAGGCATGGCTTTCGGTGCTGGAGGCGACCTATCAGGTGATTGTGCTCAGGCCCTACTTCTCCAACGTCGGCAAGCGGCTCGTGAAGACTCCCAAGGTCTACTTCATGGACGTGGGGACACTGTGCTACCTCGCAGGCCTGCGAGACCCCCTCCACGCCATGGCCGGTCCCATGGGAGGGGCCATCTTCGAGACGGCGGTGATCGGTGAGGTGTATCGCACCCTCGCGCACCGTGGCATCGAGCCCCGGGTCTACTTCTGGCGCACAGCAACGGGCACGGAGGTGGACCTTGTCGTCGAGACCGAGTCGGGCTTGGTTCCCATTGAGGTCAAACTCGCGACTACGCCCAACCCGGCCATGGCAAGAGGCATCGAGGCCTTCCGCAGGGACTACAGCGAACGGGTGGAGAGGGGCTTCGTGATTCATTCCGGACGGGATGTGCTTCCCCTCGGTTCATCCAACCTCGCTTGGCCCTTTGCTGGCCTCTGACCTGACCGTGCCTGGCACGTATCTAGGGGCATGGCCTTCTCACGACATGCACGCTGCCATCGTTCAGCCAAATGTGTACCTGACACCTATGCTCAGGTGTGCCTGCGGCACCTGTGAAACCCGTGCCCTATCTCTGTGACAGCGTCCAACCGTAGCAGACGGTCTTGAAAGCGGAGCCGTTCGACAGGCCGCTTACCATGACGACATAGAGACCTTCACGTCCCAGTCCGCCATCCATCAGATCCAGTCTGTGCTCGCCTTTTGGAAACCATACATCCGTCACCCTCGTTACGAGCTCGCCCTTCTCGTCATATCGAAGGCGGTGCCAAACCTCGATATCCATAAAGTTATGCTCACCCTCGCGTTTCCTGCAATTAGTCTTGAGAGTGAACTTGCGGATCCTCTCGCCAGTCTTGAAGACATGCGGCTCTGTGTCGAAGGTCGCATCACATGAGCCCAAATGCCAATTGCGTTCAACATATTGGATATGCCAGCCGGTACAGAAGGCGTTGTCCACGCGTCTGTGAATCTCCGTCTTCCCACTTGGCAAACTTGCCTTTAGCAGAGTCACGTACCTCCCGCCGGTGGCTAGGCCGCCGCCCTCAAGACGGAGGGTGTGATCGCCTCTCTCCAAAATCACGTTGGTGGCGATCTTGACCATTTCCTTTTCGCCGCCCGGCGATTCATGCCAGACCTCGATGTCAACGGGCCTTGTCTTTTCTTCGCAGTGGTACTTGAGCACGAACGCACGGATTGGTTCTCCATGATAAACAAAACCAGGATCCGTATTCAGATCACGCAACGAACATCCGTATTCCGGCGGTTTCTCGGCCGGCCTCGGGGTCGGGCCTCTTTGCTCTCCGCTCTCGGCGTACCAGGCAGCACCAATTGCGAGGGCGCTCGCTACGACAAACGCGCAGACTGCTTTCTTGGGCATCTCGACCTCCCTTGTTGGGGACAGCGAATTGACTGCTTCATGCTCTTCAGCATATCCCTGGGACACCTCCAGTCAAGGACACCCGCCGAACATTGCCGTCTCGCCTTTGTTGCCAAGGGTGTCAGAAACGCATCAAGCTGATGTGGAGACGTACCCCGTCATTGTCCCCATCACAATGCGAGACGGCTGCCCAGTAGATGCGTGCCTGACCCCTTTCCTGTGCGGCGCTTGCGTTCCGACTCGTGCGGCTCCGAAAATGAAGGTACGGTGACCTCTCTTCAACCGCGCTCTCTTTTCATCCTTCGTGGTGCTGGCACGCCAACATGGGAACTCCTGGGGTTGGATACGCCGCCAGCGGAACCTCGCCGAGGTCTTGGCTCGGCGTATGATCAAAAACGCGAGAGGGGTGTCTTACGCGCTATCGCTGCCTGATCATCGATCACGACGACACGGCCGTGGACGGCACGCGGCAGGTCCACTACCCGGCTCATCTCCGGTCCATGGAAGTCCTGCGCCCCGACCTCGCACCCATCGATCTCAGCACCTGGTTCCGCAAGAACTTCGACCCGGGCATCATGAGTTTCCTCGTCGACGAGCTCCGGCTCACGCCCGAAGAGCTGGCCGTCGAGCACGCGATCTGGCAGGAATTCACCGCGCGCGGAACGCCGCACTTCTACCCCGGGTTCCTCGAAGCCCTGGCCGCCTACAAGGCGCGCGGCGGGCATGTGGTCGTCGTGTCGCACTCCGAGAGCCACACCATCCTGGGCCACTACCGGAGTGCGGCCAACGGGGGCGGCGTGGTGCCCGACCTCGTCTTCGGGTGGGATCTGGAGCCGCCCAAGCGCAAACCGAACCCGTACCCCGTCCGCGAGACGATCCGGCAGCTCAAATTGGAGCCGCGGGACGTGCTCGTCGTGGACGATCTCAAGCCGGGCGTGGACATGGCCAGAGAGGCGGGCGTGGATGTCGCTGCGGCGGGTTGGAGCCACGACATCCCCTCGATCCGCGACTTCATGAAGAGGGCGTGCGTGGCCTACTTCGCCACCGTCCCCGAGTTCGCCCAGTTCATCCTTCTTTGAGGCCAGCGATCCCGTCGGCTATCCGTCGGCCTCAAGCGGCGGCAGCAGCCTTGGTGCGGGACGTGCGCGCGTGTGCCTCATCGAAGAGCCATACCGGGCGTGCGGCGAAGCAGGCCTCGAACCGACTGAAGAGCAACGTCGTATCCGTCAACTTCCCATAGGTTTATCCTAGCAATAGACGAATTGCCACCGGGCCAGAAGGAGGCGACGATCATGAAAGCCAATCGCGGTCAAATCACTGGACTCGGGATGGGCTGGCTCCTTGCCCTGCTGGTAACGATCGCCGGAGCCCAGGCGTTGCCGGCGGGCCAGGCCTCGATGCCCACCGCCAACGGTGCCTCCGCGAGAGAGCAGCTTCTCGCGATGAACGAGGAACTCGAAAGTCTCTCGACGGCATCCACAAGACAAACTCAGCCTTCGGAGCGGGCGCGGATTGACACCCTGCTGCGACTGAGGGCTGAGCTGCTCCAGCAGATTATCAAGCAAGACCCGGCTGGAGCATTTGAGCTTGGGCTGCCGCCGGCGGCCAGGGAGGGCCTGGCGATGCAGGCGGTCGAGGCGGGAGCAGCGCTGGAATCGAGCGGTGAGTGGGAGGGCCGGCTCGAAGTGGTTGTGGAGGACGATTTCCAAAACCGACGGAGCCGCACCCTCTACTACCTGAGCGGCACGGACGGCGTTCTCGAGGTGTATTTCGCCGCAGAAGTGCCTCCTCCGGGTACCAGCCGGCCCGTCCATGTGAGTGGCATGCGTCTTGGCCAACTCCTGGTAGCACGTCAGTGGCGATCCGCGAACGCTCTGAGCGCCGCCACGTCGGCGTGCAGCACCACCGGTGAGCAAAAAGTGGCCGTGCTCCTGGTTTCGTTTCCCTCCCAGCCTCTGCTGAGCGCCGTTACGTCCGACATGCTCCGCCAGACCTATTTCGGAGCCGGGTTGTCGCTCGACAGTTTCCTGCGCGAGTCGTCCAACGGAACCACGTGGGCCACCGGGCAGGTGTTCGGTCCCTTCGTTCTGGACGCAGACTACTTTGATCAACCGGCAGCGGTCCGTGACTCCGCGCTCCGCGTCGCGTCGCCCTCCGTTGACCTGCGAAGCTACACCCGGTTCGTGCTCGTTGTGCCACAGGCGAGCACCGGCCTCGAGTCGGGGGGGCTTGGGACGATCGGGTGCTCCGAGATCCCACTCGGCTCATCGGGCTCCGTGGTCGCGTCCACAGCCTGGCTTGGGGATGCGAGTCTGGGGTCCGAAAGCGTGAGGGTAGAGATAGCTAATCATGAGATGGGTCACAACCTGGGCCTGGAGCACGCCCGGGCGGCTGATTTCGGGAGTGAACCGCTCGGGCCGGTCGGGGAGTTGCCGGCCCCTTGGGACTATGTTCACGAATACGGCGACAGCTTCTCCAACATGGGCAGAGCCCTTGGGCACTGGGCTGCGCCCGACAAGCTGCTGCTCGGCTGGCTGAAGAGCGGAACGACCGTCCAAACTGTGGAGGCCAACGGCTCCTTCGTTCTGCAACCATACGAAGATAGCTCCAGTGGCGTGAAAGCACTCCGGATCCGACGTGGCACCGGGAACAACGCATGGTTGTGGGTGGAGAACCGCCAGCCGCTCGGCACCTACGATTCGACCCTGCCTGCGAGCGCTTTCACCGGAGCCATGGCTCACTACGAGGATTCCGCATGGAAGGACACCGAGGCGCACACAAACCTGCTGCGCTTTGCTGCCGACGACCCGCGCGGCCTCTTCTTTGGAAACGCACCACTGGCGGCCGGCAGCCAATGGACCGACCCCTATTCCAATCTCACGATCACTGCGAATCGGGCCGCTAATGGCGGTCTGGCGGTGGGCGTGACCTTCGCCGCGGCAGCGGTCTGCCCCGCCTCGCTCAACCCGGGACAACTGAGCGTCGCCCCGGAAGGTGGTACAGCTAGCATCGATGTGGTCGCTCCGGGCGGCTGCTCGTGGACAGCGACCTCCTCAGTTCCATGGATCACGATCACCTCCGGCGCGGCCGGAACCGGTTCCGGCCGGCTGACCATCTCAGTTTCTGCGAGCTCTGTAATCGCCGACAGGTGGGGCAGGATCGTCGTGGGTCAGACGACAGCGGTCGTCATCCAGACCGGAGTGGCGGGAAATGCCAGCGTGTCACCGCTTGCGGCGACATTCCCGGCGGCCGGGGGCGTGGGGGAGCTCTCGGTGTCCACAAATGCTCCCGACTATGCGTGGAGCTTTGCCAGCAACGCAACCTGGATACAGAGCGTGTTTTGCTCCAAGCTCTCTTCAGTTGGGCCGGCGACCCTGCGCTACATCGTCGCGCAGAACGCGAGCTCGGCGTCGCGAAGCGGAACGATCAGCGTGGCGGATCAGACCGTCACTGTCACGCAGGCCGGGGGCGGGCCGGCGGTCAGTCAGCTCGTGTGGCAGCAAGTTGCGCTTGCGGATGCGCCGACCTCCAGGCTTTGCATGGCCATGGCCTCCTTCCCTGCCCGCCAACAGGCGGTGCTGTACGGGGGTGCAGCGAGCGGCACGTCTTTCACGGACACGTGGGTGTGGGACGGGTCGCACTGGGCGCAGTCGTTCCCTGCACACAACCCGGGGGCCCGATGCGGCCATGCCATGGCCTACGACGCAGCCCGTGGCCAGGTCCTCCTGTTTGGGGGCTTCGACGCGGCATCGGAGCTCACGAACGAGACCTGGACTTGGGACGGCGTTGATTGGGTCCAGTTGCATCCCAATACCAACCCTCCAGCAAGGACATACCACGCCATGGCCTCTGATCCTGACTCCAAGAAGATCGTGCTGTTCGGTGGAGCCGATTACCTGCACGACACGTGGGAGTGGGATGGTTCGAACTGGACAGAGAGGGTCGTTGCCAACGCACCGCCCTACCGCGCCTACCATGCCATGGCCTACGATGCCGCCAGGAAAGTGGTCGTCCTCTTTGGCGGAGCCAAGGACCTCTACAATGCGTCCATCGCCCCGACTTTCTTCTCGGACACATGGGTGTGGGACGGTTCCGCCTGGGAGCAGAAACTCACGGCTGTCAGTCCCTCCCCAAGAATGGGACACCAGATCGAGTACGACCCCAGGCTCGGACAGATGATCCTGGTCGGCGGCGCCGACGGCAAAGATGTCCAGACCTCGCCACCCTACAGCTACGTTTTCGATTATCGAGAGGAAACGTGGTGCTGGAACGAAACGAACTGGGCACAGGCGTTCCCGGACAAGTCGCCCGAGTTTTCCTACACCTACGGCCTCGTCTGGGACTCGGCCCATCAGGCCTTCACGACATTTCTTGGCGACGATCTGCACTGCGCCGCGCGTGGCCCGAAGGCCTACGCTCTGACGGCGGGACCGGGGGCGATCCTCCTCGACCGCTACCGAGCGGAGTTCCCGGCCTCAGGGGGGCAGGGATCGGTTGCGGTCACCACGAGCGCGCCGTGGACAGCCAAGAGTGGGGATTCCTGGATCACCATCACAGCGGGTGCGGTAGGCTCTGGCAGCGGGACCGTAGCCTATACGCTCGCTGCCAACGCCGGGTCAGCGAGGACAGGCACGGTCTTTATCGGCGGTCAGACCCAGGCCGTTTGGCAGGCCGCCGGGGGCGGAGGTCTTCAGGCTGCCTTTACGTGCAGCCCGCCGAACCCGACCACGGGAGTGGCTGTCACATTCACAGACACCTCGACCGGTAGTCCCACCTCCTGGTCGTGGGACTTCGGCGACGGGACAACCTCGACCGCCAAGAGCCCCACACACGCCTACCAAACCACCGGGCTTTACACGGTCTCGCTTACAACCTCCAAGGGTTCCACCACCAGCAAGGCGTCACGAACGATGTCGGTTCTCGGGCACTTCAGGCGCCACCTCTGAGCTCGCGCAATCGGCGAGATTGTCGCGTCGCGCTTGGGCGAGACGATTGCCTTGCCCTGGCTCCCGCTCCAGCTCAGCGAGATGCATGCAAGGCACCTTTGCGGCTTGCTCCCCCGTTGGTGCGACGGTGGGTAACGCTCCCGATACCGGGACTGTCAACAAAGGAAAGGCCGCCAGGTGCGCGTTCAGCGGCATGAGCCTCTCCGGGCATGCGCGGTCCCAGATCTCAGCTAGATGTGTACCTGGCACGTTTCCAACCGCGCCCAAGACCTTCTCCAGGCTCGCCCTCACCCGCGGCGCCGCCGTGCTCGCCCCACCGCATTGAGCATCGGACCGCGAGTCGCGCGCCCGAGCGCCGCGCTCATCCGCGCCTCCCGCCAGGTTGCCCGATTATCAGAATCTCGGATTCCGCACCGTCGTTGCGACAGCGCTTTCCGGGGATTATATTGTTGGTAAGCAAAGGGTTCACATATGCTTTGGATAGGTCCACGGCCGCCAATCGTCTCTCCCTGGTTGGCAAGGAAAGGGAGCCGACTGCTGCTCATACATCCGGTGGCATCCAGGGCACAGGACTCCGAGAGTGCGATCTGCCTCCACTGTTTCCGAACGAGATGTGCGCCTCGCTTCGCCAGGCCGGTCAGGAGCGATGAGGGAGGACTGCCATGAACACGCGCCGCATGCGAAACCGGGCCCTGCTTCTGACGCTGCTGGCGGTGGCATGCGGTGGTTTCGCCCTCCGCCTGCCAGTCGTGCGCTCGTCGTACCAGGACGGACTGTTGCGGCTCTGGGGCAGCTCGGGTGGGAGCGGACTGGCCCCTTCGGCCGGCTCGGTGCGCCTCGCGATGCCATCGGAGTGGCGGGTGGGCACGCGAGCTCTGGCCGCCTCCATGCGGCAAAACGCCAGACCCAGGCCGAAGATCCAGTTGCGTCAGGGGATGCCCCTGGTTGAGGCCAGCGGGATCGTACCGCTGGCCCAGACGGCCATCTTCTCCGACGGATTCGAGGGGTCGTTCCCGGGAGCCTGGCAGCTCTACTACTCGACCGGCACCGAATCTACGACGCTGTGGGGGCGCTCCTCGTACCGCAAGGCGAGTGGAAGCTACTCCGCGTGGTGCGCCGGCGGCGGCTCCAACGCGCAAACCGCTGGTGGGAGCTACGTTCCCAACATGGAGGTATGGCTTGAGTACGGCCCGTTCGACCTCTCGGACGCCTCCGATGCCTCCATCGACTTTGACCTGTGGAACGACTGCGAGACCTCCAGCAGCGCACCCCCTCCTGATGTCCTCAACATCTACCTATCGACCGATGACTTCTCGACCGAGCAGAACATGGACGGGTTCTATCTTGCCAACACCAACAAGCAGTGGGCGCACCAGACGTTCCATGCCAGCGACTTCAACTACATCTCCGCAGTAGGGTCGCATACCGTCTACCTGGCTTTCATCTTCGATTCGGACAGCAACACGGACCAGAATGAAGGTAGCTACCTCGACAACGTGGTCATCCAGAAGACCACGACGACTGGCACGTGCTCACTCAGCTGCAGCGCGGTTGTCCCGGCGACCGCTACGGTCGGTACTTCGGTTTCGTTCGCTGGTTCCGCGGTCCCGTCCAACTGCACGGGCACCCCCGGTTACTTGTGGGACTTTGGCGATGGGACGACACTCTCCACGCAGCAGAGCCCGAGCCATACCTATGCCACTGCCGGCAACTTCTCCTGGACGCTGACCGTCAGCGTGGCTGGACAGACGTGCAAGCAGACCGGCTCGATAGCCGTCAGCAGCGGTGCTCAGCCGCCGAGCTCCGCGGCCTCCTTCACGTACTGGGTGCCGGTGGCGAGCCACGCAAGCGGAGCGCAGGGCAGCGTGTGGCGCACCGACCTCGGCGTCCTCAACCTCGGCTCAGCCGCAGCGAACATCGAGGTCGTGCTGCATACCTCGGCAGGCGTCAGCAACGGGTATGACACGATCGCCGCGAACGCCCAAGCGATCTATGGCGACATCGTCGACCAACTCGGCTACACGGGGTCGGCGGCACTCGATGTCCGCTCCGACCAGCCGCTCTACGTCACCTCGCGGACCTACAACCAGGCCACGGCTGGAACGTTCGGCCAGGACTACGATGGTGTCGAAGAGGGCGTGGGCGCCTTCGGCGGGCAGCTAGCCTATCTCCCCCAGCTCACGGAGAACGCGGCCTACCGCACCAACATCTCGCTCACCAACACCGGCGCGACCAACGCCACGGTGCTGGTGGAGCTGTTCAACGGCTCCGGGAGCAAGCTCACCGACTACACGGTGAGCCTTGCGCCGGGAGAGTGGAAGCAGGAGAACAAACCCTTCCTGAATAAGGCCGGCCAAACCGATATGGCGGCCGGCTATGCGCGCCTCACGGTGACCTCAGGCACAGGGATCCTCGCCTCCGCCTCCGTCATCGACAACGCCACCAACGACCCAACAACCGTGCCGATGAAGTTTGCACCCGCCGCGAACGTTGTCCAGTGGCTGCCGGTGGTGTCGCACGCCGCCGGCGCTCAGGGCAGTCAGTGGCGGACCGACCTTGGCCTCCTCAACCTGGGCACCTCGGCAGCGAGGGTTGAGATCCGTCTCCACACACCGAGCGAGACGCAGATCGCCACCGAGACGCTCGGCCCTGCCGGCCAGGCCATCCTTGTCGATGTGGTCAACCGCTTCTGGTTTACTGGCTCCGCCGCGCTTGAGATCGCCGCCGACCAGCCGGTTGTGGTCTCCTCGCGCACCTACAACCAGGGAACCGTGGGCACGCTTGGCCAGGACTACACCAGCGCGTTGCAGCAGGAGTGTCCCGGTACGGGAGAGGTCGTGTTCCTGCCGCAGCTCATCGAGAACTCGGCGTACCGCACCAACATCGCACTCACCAACACGAGCACTGACAGCGCGACCGCCACGGTGGAGCTTTTTGCGGGTAACACGAAACTCACTGATTACCAGGTGAGTCTACAGCCCGGAGAGTGGCGTCAGGAGAACCGTCCTTATTTCAACAAGGTCGGCCGGACGGACATCTCCGGGGGATACGCCAAGGTGACGGTCACCCAGGGCGCCGGTGTGCTTGCGACCGCCTCGGTCATTGACAACATAACCAACGATCCGACCACGGTGCCGATGAAGTACACCGGGGCAGGAACGATCAGTGGGACCGTTCGTACGACGACCGGCGCTGCTGTGCCGGGTGCAACAGTCTCGGCGGGAGGCCGGACAACTCTCACCGACGCGAGCGGCAACTACACCCTGCCTGGAGTGGCAGCGCGCCATCGCGTCGTGGTCACGGCACACAAGGACGGGTACGTGGATGCGAACGGCGTGGCCCAGTTGGCAGCGAATCAGAGCGTCAGTGCGAATCTCACTGCGGCTGTGCCCAAGGCCCAGTCCTCCGTCGTCGCCACGGCAGGGGGAACGACAAGCACGGCGGATGGCGGCCTTGTCACCATCCCGGCCAACGCCCTGGTGAAGCCCGACGGCACACCGTTCACCGGGACCGCATCCGTCACCTTTACGACCTTCGACCCCACCAACACCGGCGAAGCGGGGGCGAGTCCGGGGATGTCAGACGGTGTGACGGCGGGAGGCCGCGCGGTGACGGTCGTCAACTACGGCGCCGTGGACGTCGGGCTGGCCGGCAACGGCGAGAAACTCGATCTCGCTTCTGGTGCCAGCGCGACAGTCCAGGTGCCCATCCCGTCTGCCCTCCGGGCTGCCGCACCTGCCTCGATTCCCGCATTCTGGTTGAACCCGACCGATGGACGTTGGTACGAGCAGGGCGTCCTGAACCGCGCCGGGAATGTCTACACGGGCTCCTTGCCGCACTTCACGAGGTGGGCCGCCGACATCTTCGACAGCGATCCGTTGAGCTGGGTCAACGGGCGCATCGTAGACCAAGACGGAGTGCCCGTGTTCCTAGCATCGGCTGTCTGCAATACCGAACCGAGGGGGGGAGCCGGTATCTACTATACCGATCGCGACGGCCGGTTCAACCTCGTGACCAGGGCCGGCCTACCGGCAACCTTGACGGCGTGGAGCATGAACCTGCCGAACTCCACACCCCTGCACTTCACATCGGCCCCCGAGGGGCTAACGATCGACATCGGTGACATCGTGATGAACGGCAGGCAGTTCTACACCATCTCGGGCAACGTCGGGATGGCAGGCGTCAACGTGTGGGACTCTGCTGGCCACTCCACAACATCCGACCAGGTGGGGAACTACATCTTCGGGGGCGTGCCTATGAGCCATAGCGTCATCGTGTACGCGGGGCTCCCCGGATGTCGGTTCGCTCCCGCCTTTGGCCGATCGGTCACCGTTCCGCCCGACGCGACCGGCATCAACTTCACCCCCGATCCGACATGTACGGCACTGCCCGGGCCGTTCGCCCTCACTCAACCCCCAAACGGCGCGGTCACGCCGTGGGGATTCATCGGCCTCTCCTGGAACCCGTCGGCGGGAGCCACGTCCTACGAGGTCTGGTTCGGCACGACCGCCCCACCCCCGCTCCTCGTTACGGGGGTCATGTTCCCCAATTACAGTGTGGGCGTGCAGCTCGGCCAGACGTACTTCTGGAGGGTGGTCGCGAAGAACAGCGTCGGAGAGACGATGGACTCGTCCGGAACGTGGCACTTCACTGTGATGTCGGGTACCACACCGACGCCGACACCCGCGCCGACCGGGAACCCGACCGCGACCCGAACACCGACGGGCTTCCCCACCGCGACCCCAACGCCGACGCCGACACGCACGCCGACCGGGAACCCGACCGCGACCCGAACGCCGACGGGCTTCCCCACCGCGACCCCAACGCCGACGCCAACCCGGACACCAACGCTGGGAGCAACGGTCACACCCACATCAACGCCCACTCGAACACCGACACGGACGGCGACGCCAACCACTCCTCCCGTGACAAACAGGTACGGTGTCACGAGCTTCTTCCGAGGGTGCGCCGATGGTACAGGCGACCCCACCAACGGCTTGTACGTGGAACTCACGAGTCAGGGCGGCAACGTGACCGCGATTGCGCCAACGAACTGGACCATGTCCGGGACAATCTCGCCGACAACCGCGGAACTGAGGTTCGACACGGGCCTCAACCACTTCAGCGGCACGAACATGTACTGGGAGGCCTACGGCACATTTACGGGTACCTACACTTCTAGTCCGGCTTCGGGCCAGTGCGATGCTGGAGGCCCGGCTTACCAGGGCACGGCTATCTACGAATTCACGATATGGATGGACGCGACGAAAAACAGCATCTGGTGCAACGGCCCGTGGCACGTGACCATGCCGCCCAATAAGAGCCTCTGCGTGTACCCGAAGTAGCGCAGACGGTCGGCTGCACGCTTCAACCCGGTTGCGGCCAGCCTGCTTCGCGCGTTAGAGAGCCGCGCTGGCGGCGCGCAGCGCTGCCTTTGGCGCGGCGGATCGGCACCACATCGGTACCTGACACCGCTGCTCGCAAAAAGGATAGGTGCCAGGTCCGGCGTAGTTGATGAAACGAGCAGTCGACAGTTCATCTCACCCCCACATCTGTCAACTCTGCCGGACCTGGTAGGTATTAGAGGTGTAGTATGAAAAAAGACTGGATCCGCTCCAGAAAGGGGAACGATACGATGAAAAAGAGCATTGCAACCGGCATTGTGGGTGCCCTGTTGTTGGCTGGCGGTGTGCTGTACGCTGGGGCGCCTGTAACCAACGTGAGCCCGAAGCGCCACCCAAACCTCGCGGCGGCCCAGAGGCTCTCCCATGAGGCGTTCGAGAAGATCGTCGCGGCACAGCAAGCCAACGAGTGGGATATGCAGGGGCACGCACAGAAGGCCAAGAACCTGCTCGACCAGGTCAACACCGAGCTCAAACTGGCCGCTGAAGCCGCCAACGAGAACAAGAAGTAGCGGAACGGTGCTGGGGCCTGCGGCGGCAATCGGCGCAGGCCCCGATCCACATTGTGACGGCCCGCTCGCTCGACGCGGACTTGTGGACAGATCACGTGGCGTGAGATGGGTGAGGTAGTGGCCCCAAGCTTGAAATAGCGAGTGCCGCGCAGAAACAGCAACCGGGGAAGGCTCGGGACGGCGCTCGATGAAGGGGTACTACGGCAGCGTGAAGATCAGCAGAGGGTCATGCCGCGGCGGCGGGGTGGAGCCACGACATCCCCTCGATCCGCGACTTCATGAAGAGGGCGTGCGTGGCCTGCTTCGCCACCATCCCCGAGTTCGCCCAGTTCATCCTTCTTTTGGGCTAGTGCGGTCGGCCAGCTAGCGCGCGAGGGGCATGGTGCGGCGCAAGCCTGCGAGGCCCCGCCGGGAAGCCGCTAGCGGATTTCGCGAGGCGGTCAGCGGCTAGTTTTCTCTACCGCTGCATGGCGACCGTCGTCGGATCGTTGGTGATGTTGTCGATCACCGAGGCAAACCCGAACACGCCCGATCCAGACTGCACCGTGATCCTCGCGTACCCGCGATCCATCGCCGTCTGCCCAGCCGCGTTCTTGAACGGCTGCGTGGCCTGTGCCCACTGCCCCGCCGCCAGCGACACTGTGTAGTTGGCGAGCGCGGTCCCAACAGCGTCGAAGAGATCGACGACTACCGTGGCAGAGCTTGACCCTACGTTGACGACCCCGATGTTGCAGTGGTACGAGGCGTTTTCCGTAAGCCCAGCAAGGTACGCGCTCTGCTGCGCAGGAAGACCATTGTTGGCGGTCACCGCCGGGTAATCCTGCCCCTGCGTGCCGTTCGGGTAACAGATCGCCGTGGACGAGACCTGGTTGTAACTGCGCGCCGTGACTTGGAGTGGTTGGTCCGAGACAATCTGGATCGCCCCTGAGCCGCTCCCACCAATCTGCCCGACCACATCGGTGAGAATGGACTGCGTCCCAGCCGGCACAAGAAACGGGCCAACCACAAAGGGGACGCTGCCGTAGAAGCTGAGGTGCACGTTGGCCGTTACCGTGCCTGTGTTGAGCAGGCCGAGGTCGCTGCGCCACTGGCTCTGGTTGAGACCGCTCGCATGGCTCGCCACCGGGACCCATGCGGAGGCCAACGCCGACGTCTGCATTGCCACCGTGGTCGGGTCGTTGGTGATGTTGTCAATCACCGAGGCGAACCCGAATACCCCCGACCCTGACTGCACCGTGATCTTGGCATACCCACGGTCCATCGCCGTCTGCCCAGCCAAGTTCTTGAAAGGCTGCGTTGCCTGCGACCACTGACCTGCGGTCAGATTCACCGTGTAGTCGGTGAGCTTGCTCCCCGCACCGTTGAAGAGCTCCACCAGCACCGTCGCGGCGCCCGACCCAACGTCTACCACACCGATGTTGCAGTGGTACGAGGCGTTCTCCGTAAGCCCAGCGAGGTACGCGCTCTGACCCGCCGAAAGACCACCACTCGCGGCCCCCGTCGGGTAGTCCTGCCCCTGCGTGCCACCTGCGTAACAGGTCGCACTGGACGAGACCTGGTTGTAGGTCCGCGCTGTGACCTTGAGCGATTGGTCGGAGAGGATCTGGATCGCTCCTGAGCCGCTCCCACCAATCTGCCCGACGACATCGGTCAGGATTGACTGCGTCCCAGCCGGCACGTAGACCGTGTTGGTCACGACGCCGCCGCTGCCGTAGAAGCTGAGCTGTACGTTGGCCGTCGCCATGCCGGTATTAAACAGGCCGAGGTCACTGCGCCACTGGCTCTGGTTGAGGCCGGAAGCGTGACTCGCCACCGGGACCCAGGTGGCATAGGGGTTGGAGGCCGCTGGACTGATATGCAACGTGAAACTCCCCTCAGCCGTGTGGCTTGCGCTATCGGTGACCTTTACCCCGAAGCCAAGATCCCCACTCCCCATCGGGGTGCCGGAGAGAAGGCCGCTCGGGCTCAAGAGGAGGTTGCCGGCGGAGCCATGAGACACGCTCCAGGTGTTTCCACCCACTCCGCCGGTGGCGGTGAACTGGAGCGAGTAGGTCACACCCACGGTGCCCGCCGGCAGCGGCGAGGGGGTGGTGATGGTGAGCGGAGGGGTCGTATAGATGTGGTACGCGAATGAGGCTTGGGCCGCGATTCCCACACCGTCGGTGACCTGGACCACGAAGGAAGAATCCGGGCCCCCCGTCGGGATGCCGGAGAGAAGGCCGCTCGGGCTCAACAGCAGGCCGTCGGGCAGTAGCCCGCTACCGCCTCCGGGGAGGAACTGCCAGAGGTACCCGCCCGCCCCTCCGCTGGCAGTGAACTGGAAGGAGTAGGCCACCCCAACCGTGCACGCCGGCAGCGGGGATGTGGACGTGATGACGAGCTGAGGTGGAGTGCCGATCGTGGTGGACGCCGTAAAAGTGTTGTTTGCGGGGGTCGGATCGGCGGTGTTCGACGATGCGCTCATCGTGTAGGAGATCACCTGGCCCAGGAGGGAAGGATTCGAACTCACCTGGAACGTGAACGCCATTGTCGAGGAGGCGCCTGGCGCGAGGCTCGCGAAGCCCATCGACACGGCGCCCGTGCCGCCAGTCGCCGGCACGTTCCCGCCGGTAGGTTTCTGGCCGCTCACCAGGCTGGCGCCGGCGTACGTGACGCCGGCTGGAGTCGCGCCGGTCAAGACGACCGATTGTGCATCGTTGGGGCCGTTGTTCGTGACCGTGACCGCGTAGCGGGCGTTGGAGCCCGGCGGCGCGATGGTGGGCGCGATCATCGTGACCGCGACGTCTGCTGTGCCCCCGACCGCGGCGGTCACGGTCGTGGAAGCCGTCCCGGTGTTGTTGCTGGGGTTCGGATCAGGAGTGGACGAAGACGCCGTCCCCGAGAAGGAGATCACGGTGCCGACCGGAGTGGTCGGAGGCACCTCGAAGGTGATCGACACCGCGGCGGAGGCCGAGGCGCCGGCAGGCAGGGTGGTGACGGTGCCCTGAATGGTCCCCGTTGTGCTGCCGAACGGCGGGCCCGACCCTCCGGTGAAAGGTGTCGAGCCTGTATCGGAGGTGCCGAAGTACATCACTCCAGGCGGAACCGTCGTGGTCATCACGACCGCCTGGGCGGAGTTGGGGCCATTGTTCGTGACCGTCGCGACAAAGGTGACCGTCGAGCCTGCGGGTACGGTGGCGGGCACCGCTATCGTCACCGCGAGGTCCGCGCTCGCCGCCTGCGCGGTGGCCGGCGTCAAGCTGATCGTGACGACTCCTAGACCAACTAACGCAAAGCTCAAGAACCGTGAGCTGATCGGTGCCATGGTGTCTCCCTTCGTTGGCATATTACCTCCCGCCGTCTTGCTGATCCGAGGGCAGGGCCGGGGCGGGGCGGAGTCAACAAGTCAGAATCTCTCGTTTTGACCCATGATCGGGATAGGTACCAGGTCCGGCACAGTTGATGAAACGAGCAGTTGGCGGTTCATCCCGCCCCCACATCTCCCAATTCTGCCGGAGCTGGTACCTATCGGGCATGCACGCGACCATGGTTCAGCGGGACGCGTGCCTGGCACCTCGGCTACGACCCTGCCGTTCTAGGCACAACACCTACTCAGCGGCGAAAACGGACCTTATCTGTTCCGGATAGAACGCGATGAACGATCGGTGGCTGCCGCGTGCTCTGCGTGCCTCGTGGCGGTTCGTGTAGATCACGCCGTCGTATCCCACGTCGTCGAGGTACTGCTTCATATCCTCGGCCATCTGGAAGCTGTCGCCATTGTGCCAGCGCGCAAGGTCCCCATACGCAATTTGCTGGACCGCCTCGCGGAGCCGGGCCGGGCATTCATTCACGCGATGGAGCCACTGGCGCGGGTCGTTCCAGGCATTCATGTCCGGGAGCCGAACCGGGTTCTTCAACGAGAGGAACACCGCGATCAGCCGCCGGCCTTCGCGATGCCCCATCGGAATGTCAGGCGAAAGTTCGCCGTCACGTTCCATCGCCGCAAGGGCCTTTGGCGAACAGCCAATTCTCGCATTGGCTTGCTCTGCGCTTCCGAAATGGGCACCGAGATCTTCCCTCCAGTCCGTAGAGACCAAGTCGAAGCTCTCCTTGGAATTTGTTCCGTGGTAGACAACAAGGGGCATGCCACGTCTGTCGACAACTTTGCTGCCGCGAAACCAGTCACGAAAGCTGACTGCTTCGGTACCGACCTGCTCCCTTTGCGTTGGCAACTGCTCAACTCCTGGCTCGTCCCTGGGCTGCATGAGACGCGTGCCTGACACCTTCTCACCTTTCTTCGTCATTCTCAGGCGACCCAACAAAGAGCTGGGCGGCGGCACGCTCCACACGATCCGGCGGCTCGGCTTTCACAGGAGCAGGCCCTTTCACCAAATGGTGAAAGCCAGCATTTCAATGAAAATGCTCTCATACCAATAGTCGCGATTCTCGGTCCGCGGGTCGCGATTTGGTCGGACTCCCCGCCCTGATTGAATCACATTCCGTCACGGTTTGGCTTCCTGGTACTCGATCACCGCCGCAATCGCCGCGACGACCTCTTCGAGGAACGACGCCGATAAACGACCCTTCCTCTTGATGAACCGCTCCACGGCCACGCACCGAAGCTGGACCGCATCGGCCGAGACGACCTTGTCCAGGTGGTTGAGGGCGTCCGGCTCGATCCGGACGTGCCAAGCCGTCCCGTCAAAGCTGTCCTGCCACCCTGTCAGCAGTACGACCGGCTTTACCGGGAGGACACCCATCGCATCAGAGCTGACCACGGCGGCAGGCCGCGTCTTGTTGATCTCGGAGCCGACCGTCTGATCGAACCCGATGAGCCAGATCTCCTCGCGTTTGGGAACGGGGAGACTACTCATCGCCGGGCTCCGCCACGGCGAACCGGCGCCAGTCGGAGTCACGGCGATAGTAGTCGGCCATTGTGTCCGCCTGCTGTTCTAGCAGTCTTCGCCGTTCGTCGAGCGGCAGCCTCATGAACGCCTGGCGCTCAATGAGCGACGCAGACGCCTGCTGCGCGACCTTTTCGCCGAGCAACGTCTCGGCCTCGCTCGCCGTGAGCAGCCCCTCCGAAAAGGCCCGAAGTGTCGTGCGCCTCAGCCATTGCGGCTGCTCGGCCGGCGTTTCCTCCGGATCGACCTTCTTCCACCCCTGGGCGTTGATCGCCCGCCACCACTGTTCGGCGTGCCGGTCGTTGATCACCCCGAGATCGTGTAGCCGGTGAACGAGGGCCTGGAGGCTCATCCCGTATCGACGCTTGAGCAGGAGCAGCTCATCGAGGCCGATCGCGCTGCGACGGACACCCACTTCGCGGCGGAGCGTTTCCGCAGGGGCAAGGAATGCCGCCCCAAAGCGAAACGCCGCCTTCTCTTCGTCCACACCTTTGGCCGGCCTCAAGAGCAGGTGGCCGAGCTCGTGGGCGAGGTTCAGGCGTTGGCGCGCGGCAGGCAAGCCACGGCGAGACACCACGGCGGCCGCGCGCACCGTTCCGTCATCACTGCGTGCGACTGCTGCCAGGCCGTCGAACTTCTCGCTGGCGTCAATCTCGGCGACGTGGACGTGATGGTCCTCGAGGACGTCGGTCATTCTTGCGACCGGGTCGTCGCCGAGGTTCCAGCGCCTTCGAAGCTCATCGGCCCGTTCTTCAACGGCATCGAGTGACCTGACCCGCATCGCTTTGGCCGGGATGTCTGCCTCGCACTCCTCGGCAATGAGGTCCTGGAGCCGTATACGGTCCTCCAGCATGCGAGCGACGAGGTGCTCGACACGCTTCTGCTCTTTCTTGCCGAGTTGTGATTTCTCCCGGAACGCGAGCACCTCGATTTGGACGTCCGGCGCCCGGTAAAGCTCCAGCGTCTTCACCCGGAGGGCGCGTGCCAGGGTTGTCAGCACGCGGAGAGAGGGCTGTGTCTTCCCGCCTTCGTAGCTCGAGAGCGACTGCTTGGTGACGAGCCCGCCCATCGCTGCTGCAAGCGCGTCGAGCGTGAGGCCTCTCGCAAGCCGGAGCTGGCGAAGTCGCATCGTCAGCACGTTGCTGGGGGTTCCGTGTCGTCGCATGGTCGCACCCTGTTGTGGTTGACAAGTATCGGCCTGAAACAGCGTTAGTCAACCGCTTCTTCGCCTGTTGCGCTTGTTGGCGTCAGAGCTCGCCACAGAAAGCGCGGTCAAGGATGGCGGGCATGATGGCGTCGAGTTCCTCTGCCGCCTTGTGTGTCACGTCGGCTAGGCAACGGACCTTCGTCATCACTCCGGCGATCCTCTCCTGCCAGGCGAGCGACGGCAAATGGAATAAGGGTGTCAGACCCGCATTTGTCGGCATGACCCCCTGCGGACATGCACGCTGCCATGGTTTAGCTAGAGCGCGACTGGCAGCCCGACAACGTGCGCGTGGAGCGGCGCGCAGGTGGAGCGCTACGGCTTGGGCTTACTCTCCGGCCCGGTGGTGACGTAGCGCTTGGTGAACTCCTCGCGTTGCCGGGCGCGCTCCGCTTTTTCGTCGGCGCTCATCTGGCCGAGGAACCAGCGGTGGTCCGCGCTC
>Ga0209048_10000600_pt1 | contig 38086 bp, 32 predicted proteins | sample FrelakmetCRP12CR_FD_187146 | JGI IMG/M metagenome (GOLD analysis project Ga0209048, IMG submission 187146) | Freshwater lake sediment microbial communities from the University of Notre Dame, USA, for methane emissions studies - CRP12 CR (SPAdes)... | ecosystem: Environmental > Aquatic >...
GACGCGTTCGCGGAATATCTGGCGCCATCGCGCGGAGGCGAATGGGTGGTTTACAGCAAACGCCCCTTCGGCGGCCCCGAGGCCGTGCTGGCCTATCTGTCGCGCTACACCCACCGCGTCGCCATCTCCAACAGCCGCCTGCTTGCCAGCGACGACGACGGCGTCGCTTTCAAATACAAGGATTACCGCGTCGAAGGTCGCGCGCGGCAAAAGGTCATGCTGCTCGCCACCGACGAGTTCATCCGCCGCTTCCTTATCCATGTCCTGCCGACCGGCTTTCACCGCATTCGCCATTACGGCATGTTCGCTAGCGGCGTCCGCGCCCAAAACATTGCTCGCCGCGGCGATCCCACGCGAACAAGACAAGCACCCCAATAACGCCGATCAACCGGAGCCAGGCAGATTGAGCGAACTCAGGTCGTCTGGGGAGTGTCGTATAACATCTCACCACGACTTGCATCTCATGGAGGCGGGTGTGACGCGGGGCCGATTGAGTCAACGTGGGGAGTCAAAAGCTTTCGCAGGTAAACTCGGCGCCATGAATCATTTACAAGATCGAGCCCGCCTCAACGATGATGTCGCCACAGATGAGTGGCGAAGTTTGACAATGTCCATTGGGCGAAGTTACGACTTTTACACATTGCTCCCAAAACATCACAGCTTAACCAGCTCATGGGCGAGGAAACCGAATGACTGTTAGCAAGAACGCTGTCGTTCTCAGCAAGAAATTGACCGGCAGCCTCGCCTGTCTTCTGATGATGTTTTCATCCCAACATGCTCTCGCGATCGATCCCGCATCGCCAGCCACGTCAACGGAAACAGTCGCGCCGAATGCCGATACCGCGCCTCCAACGGCAGCGGCCGTGGAAGACAAGTTCACGCAAGCCGAACTCGAAAAGCTGCTTGCGCCGATTGCGCTCTACCCGGACGCTTTACTGGCTCAGGTCTTGCCGGCGTCCGCTTACCCCTTGCAAATCGTTCAGGCGCAACGCTGGCTCGACAAGAACAAAGCGGCCGCCGCCAATAGCGATTTTTCTGGCGCAGATGCGCAGACCTGGGATCCATCGGTAAAGGCGTTGTTGCGTTTTCCGACCGTCATCAGGAAGCTCAGCGACGATCTCGACTGGACCACGGACCTCGGCGACGCCATCGTCAACCAGCCGCAGGATGTCGCCGACGTTATTCAATTGCTGCGCCTCAAAGCGGAAAAAGCTGGAACCCTGAAAACGACAAAAGAGCAAAAGGTCACGAAGCAAAGAGAAGGCGACCGCGAAGTTGTGGTCATCGAGCCTGCCGACCCATCGCTCGTTTATGTTCCCGTATATAATCCGATGTCCGTCTACGATCCTCTGGCCGGCGCGATGGCCGCGGGACTTTTGACCTTCGGAACGGCGATCGCGGTCGGATCGCTGTGGAACAATAATTACTGGAACTGGAGCAGCGGAGCGATTTATCCGCCCGTGTGGCCCGGCTATTCGTCATGGCGTCCGCCGTATCCGGGATGGCGACCCGGGCAGTCCATCACTGGCGGCGGCAACATCAACATCGGGAACAATATCAACGTCGGAAATAACATCGGCAACAATTTGAAACCCTGGCGGCCTGATCCTGGTCACTACAGACCAGGCCTTGGCAGCCACCCCGGCATCGGCGGAAGTCGCCCGGGCATGGGAGGCAATCGACCGGGGCTAGGCGGAGGCGAGAGCCGTCCCTCGATCCCCGAGGGCCTTCGGCCGGGCGGCGGCAATCGTCCCACAATCCCGGGCGGCCCACGACCGGGCGCGGGGGGCGCAATAGCCAACAGACCCCCGACCAATTTCCCACAGACGCAAAAGCCTTCGATCAATCGCCCTGTCGCCTCTAACCCTGCGGTGCGCCCGCGTCCGAACGTCAGGCCGCCGAACTCGGCGTTAGGCGGTATTAATTTCGGAGCCGGCGCGCAGGCGCTTGGCAATCGCGGCGCGGTTAGCCGGATTGGGGCCGCAGGGCCCGCGCGGCCGGGTGGAGGTGGGGGAATTCGTCCCGGCGGCGGGGGCTTTCAAGGCGGGGGTGGAGCTGTTCGGGGCGGCGGCGGCGGGCGCTTCAGACGATGACCCCTGTCCCGCAAAATCAGCCCCTCGACCATAAGGATAGTCATGATGGTTCGTAATTTATCCCTGGCCACCGCTTTGGCGAGCGCAATGATTCTAGCCGGCCCCGTCGTGAGCGTGGCGCAACAAACCTATCCGACCGCCGAGGCTGCCGCGAAGGATCTTGTCGACTCGGCGCGATCCAATTCTGACGGGTTCGTGCAACGGATCTTTGGGGCCGAGGGCAAAGCGCTGCTTGAAAGCGGCGACGCCAAGGAAGACAGCCGGCGCTTGAAGGAATTCAATGAAGGGGCCAGCAAAGGGACCTCTCTCATCTCCAAGGCCGATGACACGAAGCTTCTACAACTCAGTTCGAATGGCTGGATATTTCCGGTGCCGATCGTGAAGCGCAACGATTCCTGGAGTTTCGATCCGGCGGCGGGCAAGACGGAGATCGAAAACCGGCTGATCGGTCATAACGAATTGAGCGCGATCGCCGCCTGCCACGCCTATGTGAAAGCTCAGGAAGAATATTATCGGATCGACCGCAATCAAGACCAATTGCGCGAATTCGCGCAGAAAATCGTGTCCTCGCCGGGCGCTCGAGACGGACTCTATTGGCCGCCGGAACACCAAGCGGACATCAGCCCACTCGAAGGGTTAATCTCCGACGCTGATTTGGAAAAGCGCCAGCACGGATCGCCCGAACCCTACAACGGCTATTTCTTCAAGATACTGAAGGCGCAAGGGCCGGCGGCTCCAGGAGGCGCTTACAGCTATGTGATCAATGGACACATGATTGCAGGCTATGCGCTGGTCGCTTATCCAGCCGTTTGGGGCAAGAGTGGGATCAAGAGCTTCATCTGCGGTCAAAACGGCAAAGTCTACGAGAGAGATCTCGGCGCGCGAAGCGCGACTATCGGCGCCGCGATGACCCGCTTCGATCCTGATGCAAATTGGTCTCCCGTTGAGTAGTCGACTGCAAAGCATAAAGGGTTTGCCATGCGTTTAAGGTCGAGTTTCATGGGCTTCCCAAATGTTGTCCGACGCCGTAGTCTATTGCGCCCGTGGCGTCTATCGCGCCGGATGCGTCGCCGCTCCTCGTGCTGTTGTAGTGCGCCCCGCCCGGGGGGTCCGCGTCATTCGCTGACAAGGGCGCATCAAGCATTTCACGTCTCGCAGCTCTCGGAGACATTCGGGGCTGCGAGGCTTTTTGAGCGAGACGATACGGTTTCGCCCCTTCATGGTCATGCTGATGACCTGATGCCCGTAAAATCAAACAGAGGGTATGGATATGCAGGACGGCTTTACAAAGGGTCTTGGCCGCAAACTTCTCGCGGAATTTTTGGGAACTTTCTGGCTTGTTCTTGGCGGGTGCGGCAGCGCCGTGATTTCAGCTGGCTTTCCACAGCTCGGCATCGGCTTTCTCGGCGTCGCGCTGGCTTTCGGCCTTACGGTGCTGACCGGCGCTTACGCCTTCGGCCCGGTTTCGGGCGGACATTTCAATCCGGCTGTGTCGCTCGGCCTCGCCGCCGCCGGCCGCTTCTCATGGAAGGAGCTCGGCCCCTACTGGGTGTCGCAGATTGTCGGCGCGACTTTCGCGGCCTTCATCTTGCTACTCGTCGCCAAGGGCAATATCGATTTTTCGCTCGCCGGCGGCTTCGCAGCCAATGGCTATGAAGATCACTCGCCGGCGGGCTACACGTTGCAGTCGGGCTTCATCATCGAAACCGTGCTGACGGCCGTCTTCCTCATCGTCATTCTTGGCACGACGGAAGGGCGCGCCCCGGTCGGCTTTGCTCCGATCGCCATCGGCCTGACACTGACCCTCATCCATCTCGTCTCGATCCCGGTCACCAACACTTCGGTGAACCCGGCCCGTTCGACGAGCCAAGCGCTTTTCGTGGGCGGCTGGGCGCTGGGGCAGCTCTGGCTGTTCTGGGTCGCGCCGCTGCTCGGCGGCGTCATTGGCGGACTTCTCCATCGCTTCACGCTTGCAGATGATGTGTAAGGCCGGGCGTCGCTCGCCGTACATTGCTGGTCCGGTCGCCAAGACCGGACCAGTGTCTCTCTTTGCTGCGCGGCGTTCCGCCGCGCGGATCTGATTAATTCCTTTTCTATCATTAAAGACGCTGCCGTTGCTCCACGATGAAGCTGCGAGGATCGACTTTCTCAGATTGTTTGATGCGTGCATTACCACGCACGCATTCCCACGAGTGGATGGTGCCGTGTCCGGTCACAACCATAGGCACGAAATCTTCGCTGGGATTTTCTTTGCAGTAGCCGGTGCGCTCCGCAACACGTGTCTCGCGTCGCCTTTGGCGCAAGGGATATTTGCGCCGTGGTTGCACACCCACACTGAGCCGCTCATACAACGATAGACATACAGCTCGCCAAATAAACTCCCCGCCGCGGCGATAAGGCTTGGTTGAACGATCTTCACCGTGTCGTCGTTCCGCAAGTCGAACTGCTGATCGCGCTCACGAAATTTAAGGTGCATGCATCGGAGATCTCCAATCTCGCCGCAGGCGCCGCGCTCACCCACGGGCGGCTATGGGTACAAGAAGGGGGGCTTGAGCGCTACTTTCGCGACGCACGCGCCGGAATCGGCATGGGCCTGTCGAACATCATTGCGAGAGACTGGATCGGCAAGACGTCGGTAGGCCTGCCTCTGGAGCTCTTCTACGAGGGCGGTGAGTAATCACCCCTTGATTACAAGCAACGCCGGCTCTGCCACTCCCTCATTTGTCTCGGGCGAAGAACTATGAAATCAGAAAAAGCCTTGCACATGTTTGCCCTTGTGGGCGTTCTGCTTTCCGCCAACGCAGCCATAGCAGCCGATCTGCCGAGCAGAAAAAGCGTGGCGCCGCCTCTGGCGGCGTTTTCGCGAAGTCCCGGGAAAAGAAAACTGAAACCCGCAATGGCTGAGCTGAACGAATAAAACTTGCTTTAGACAGGCGTTCTTTTGATTGGCCTGGAGGGCAGCCCGCTTGCGGCCTGCGAGGCAGAGACGCCCAAGCCCCGGGCTCAGAATTTCCTTCTCGAGAATGCGAACGCGCAGCGGTTAGGCGCGATTTGGATCGGCATGTATGAATCCACCAATGCCATCGCGCAGAACTCTCGCCAGTTCATCGACCGCTAACACAAACTGAAGTTGGGCCGTTGACCCACGTAACTCCTAACCTATCCGATGAGGGTCAGCGATTACTATAATTTACAATTTGATCTTCAGTCGCAGTAGGAGAGGGATCACAATGCGTGGAAAATCGAACGCCTTTTTTTCGGCGCTCTTTGCGGGGCATTTTTGTTTGCTGCAGCTGCGCCCGGTTTGGCGGCTCCTATGAGCGCCGGCGCTCCGCTAAAAGATAACGGAGCGGCGTCGCTTTTGCAGCAAATCAGGGCCGTTCATCCGGCTTACGGCCGGCATTGTCTTAAATGGGTACGAAGCTGGAATACGCGACATGGTTTCGCTCGACGTCGGTGCGTGCACTGGCGGTAAGCGATCTCCGCTGAAGTGAGCGATCGTTCAGCGTGATATGATTCTTGAAATAGACTGTTTTCGCCGGGATGACGACGCCATGTGAAATGATAACCGTAAACCGGCATTTCCGCCGCTCGCTTCTCCGACGGAGTCAATGACGCCTGTTCATCTTTCCATCGGAGAGGGCTCCTTGCTCGAGTTTGCGGCGTTGCATCGGCCGTTGAGGATTTTTCGATATGGTCTTGGCGGAAGAGAATGGGAGTCGAACCCACCAGAGACCGGCTCGCGGCCCCTCCCGGATTTGAAGTCCGGACGCCCCACCGGGGACGTTTCTCCTCCTCTCAGACCTAGCCTCCCGCTGACGGCGCGATGCGAAACAAATCGAGGCGATGCGGATTGAGACGCCGCAGGTCGCCGCGCCTCAAGGTTATGCCATGGCGGTCGAAAAACTCCAGAATCTGGATCGCGACCTTGCGGCCGTTCTGAACCTCGTCGCGAAATTGCGCCGCGACAATCTCACCGCGCGGCAAATTCGCCGCGATGCGCGAGAGAATATCGACCATCTCCGATGTCGTTTCCCGCAGGAAGAAATGGTCCTGCGCAATCTCATCGACATGGCCCATGCGCCCCTGCGTCTTCAGAAGGCGTCGAACGTCCGCTTCAGGCCAGTCTTTCAGTTTCGCGATATCGCGCACGCGCGGCGGACGGAAGCGCTCCGCTCCGCCAAGCATCGCCTGCACGTCGCGCCAGCGCTGGGCGTCGGTCTCGGTCAGGCGCGCTTCATGCGTTGGAAGACGCACCCATGCGCCTTGCAGAACGATCGCCCGCTCGCGCGCGAGAATGGCGAGCGCTGCCCTGAATGCATCCGCCGGAAGACGCGGCCGCATGGACAGGCGCAATTTTTCGACTCCGATTCCGGCGAGGTCAGGATTGGCCCCATGAAAACCCGCGATCTTCAAAAACAGATCGTCGCGCAGAAATGCGAAGGCGCGTTTCGTCATCGCGATCTGCGCCTGATTTGCGGCCAGCAGAACTAGCTCCCGCCTCCGCGCAAATTCCTCCGCCTGGTTGGGCGGCAGCGCGCGATCACGCAGAAAACCCGTTAGGTCGACAAAGAAAGGCGCGCGATCAAGCAGCGCCGCAAGCGACTCTTCGGGCGTTTCGATCGCCAGGGCCTCAATCTGCGCGAGACGCTCCGACGTGCGCCGCTTGCGCGCCGGAGCGCGCAGATCGACCACGCGTCCGCCGCCGATTGTGCGTTGCGCCGAAACGTCGCGTAGTATGAAACGGTCTCCGACGCATGCGGCGATCTCGCGCTCGGTCACGATCTGCGCGAAGGCTTCCATCCCGGGCGCGATTGGGTCGGCGGAAAGCGGCACGACGCGCGCGCCTGTTTCCGCTGCGCCGATATGCAGCCTAGCGGGCGCCCATGTCGCAAGAGACCGCGATTCCGACGAAAGCAATTTGACAATCGCGTCAACGCGCGCAGTCGGCGCGTGCAGGGCAGGCGCCGCCACGACATCGCCGCGATGGATCGCGGTCTTGGCGACGCCCTCGCCGGAAAGATTGAGAGCGCAACGCTGGCCTACGTGGCCCTCTGCGGATTCATGGTTCTGCGCATGGATCGAACGAATGCGCGCGCTAAGCCCCGACGGACTGACGACGACATTGTCGCCCGTCCTCACCGCGCCCGACAGAACCGCGCCGGTTACGACCGTTCCTGCGCCGCGAAGAACGAATGAACGGTCGACGGCGAGTCGGAACATATTTTCGCTCCGTCTCCCCTTATGCCGTCTGGCCGCGTCGACAAGATAATTGTGCAATTCGCGAACGCCTTCTCCCGTTACGTTGGAAACCGGGAACAAAGGCGCGCGGGACAGACGCCCGCCTGCAAGCGCGTTTGCGACTTCGCGCCTCGCTTCCTCAAGCCTCTCACGCGACGCCAGATCAGTTTTCGTTAAAGCAATCGCCCCGTCCTCGACGCCGAGAAGATCTACGATCGCAATATGCTCTCGCGTTTGCGGCATCACTCCATCATCCGCCGCGACGACGAGGAGCACGAAATCGATCCCCGTGGCGCCGGCCAGCATGTTGTGAATGAATTTCTCGTGGCCGGGAACGTCCACAAAACCGAGGGTCTCGCCGTTCGGCATCGGCATATAGGCGAAGCCAAGGTCGATGGTGACGCCGCGCTCTTTCTCCTCCTTCAAGCGATCGGCGTCGACGCCGGTTAGCGAACGCACCAGCGCTGTCTTTCCGTGGTCGATATGGCCCGCCGTGCCGATGATCATGGAGCGAGCTTCGAGAGATTCTCGAGGAAGGGCTCGGCAGACTCCAGACAGCGCAAGTCGAGAATCAGCGAGTCTTTCTCGATCCTTCCGATAACGGGAATCGGTAGAGCGCGCAGACGCGAGGCTAGCTCGGCAAGCCTTCGTCCTGCGCCGTGTTTTTCACGCGGAGCGATGGCGAAGCCGGCGCTTGCGAGAGTCTCGAGCGGCAAGGCGCCGGACCCGATCTGGCTCGAGAGGTCGACGACGCGCGTCTCTAAAGCGTCGCCGAGCGTTCTCGACACCGCCGGCTGAAGCGCCCGCGCCATTGCCTCGATATCGTCTTTGGAACGAGCCAGCAGGCGGATCGTCGGCAGTTTCTCCACGAGGCGCTCCGGATCGCGATAGAGTCGAAGAGTAGCCTCCGTCGCCGCCAGCCGGATCTTGTCAACGCGCAACGCCCGTTTCAGCGGATTGCGGTTAATGCGCGCGATCAGCTCCTTGCGGCCGACGATGAAACCCGCCTGCGGTCCGCCCAGGAGCTTGTCTCCGGAAAAGGTCACGAGCGCGGCGCCTTCGCGCACGGCTTCCGCGACCGTCGGCTCATGCGCAAGCCCGAACTGCGAGAGATCGATTAGCGTGCCAGAACCCAGATCATTGACGAGAGAGACGTCATGTTCGCGAGCGAGTCTTGCGAGCGCCGGCGCTTTCACCTCCGCGACGAAGCCTTCCACGCGGTAATTCGATGTGTGAACTTTCAGAATAAGACCTGTTCGGTCCGAAAGGGCTTCTGCGTAGTCTTTTTCATGCGTGCGGTTCGTCGTGCCGACTTCGTGCAGCTTCGCGCCTGCGCGCGCCATAATGTCGGGCATGCGGAACGCGCCGCCGATCTCGATCAATTCTCCGCGTGAGATGATGACTTCGCGCCCCTTCGCTAAAGTGTTCAGCGTCAGCAGAACGGCGGCGGCGTTGTTATTGACGATGGTCGCGTCTTCCGCGCCCGTGAGTTCGCACAAGAGTCCGCGCACAAGGGCGTCCCTTTCTCCTCGCTTTCCGTTTGTAAGATCGAATTCAAGCGCGACCGCCTCGCGCATGGCCTGCGTGGCCGCCTCGATCGCCGCTTCGGCAAGGAGCGCGCGGCCAAGATTGGTGTGGATCACCGTCCCGGTGAGATTGAAGACGGCGCGAACGGTTGGGGTCGCCTCCTGTTCGAGGAGCTGCGCGGCGCGCGCAGCAATCTCGCCGGCGTCTCGGGGCGCGGTTGCTCCGTCTTCGATCGCGCGCCGCGCGTCACTAAGCGCGCGGCGAAGGCTTGCGATTGTCGCACTCCTTCCGAAGCGCTCAGCGGCGGCGGCGCCAGCCACGCTTCTCAGCGCTTCGTCGACCGACGGCAATTGCCGGAAGGCGTCTGCGTCTTTCGTCATCGGTCGCTCTCAATAGCCGATCAGGAAATAATTGAAGCCGGCTCGGCGTAGACCCTCCTCGCGCACGAGCAGGTCAAGTCCGGTTGTCGCGATGTCATCCGCTACGGGATCAACCGCAGGATCGATCGTCTGGTGAAATATCTTCAGATAGCTGTTGCATTCGCTGCAGCACTCGGCCTTTACGGCGCCGTTGCCGCCCTCGATCTCACGATAAGAGATTCCCTTGGTGGAGCCGCAGGCGACGCAACGGATGCGGACATAGTTCCAGAGCGTCTGACAGAGCGAACAGGCGCAATAGCGCGCGCCATGCGACCCGTGCCAACCCACGATCATGGACACGCCTGGCGCGCCGCCGCAGGCGGGACACGCGCCGTCGCCGACAGGAACGAGCGCCGAGGGATCCAGACGCTGCGAGAGGCGTGAAAAGTGAATTTGCAGCGCCGCCGCGACGAACACATGTTCGGCGAGCATGTCGAGCGGAATGGCTTCCGCAAGCACATTATGGGCAATTAGGAGCCGTCGCGCGGCGTCCGCTGTCGAAACGCGCTGCAGCGCCTCGCAGGCGGAGGAGGGCATCGCAATCTGTCCCGCGATCTTCAGAAAGCGCTCAAGCGATGCGTCGAAGGCGGGGACAGGCTCGAAACGGCCGCGGTCAAGCGGTGGCATGGCGAATTGCCGGGCGCGGGCGAGTTCGTCCGGCGACGGCGGCGCAACCTCCGACAGACCAGAGAGGCTTTCATGCTGCGCCTTGGAGATGTCCGCAACGAAGTTCAGATATAGCGCGAGGTCATGCCCCTGCGCCAGCCGACGCAACCGCTCGGCGCGTTGAGCGAAGAGGGTTTCTGGCTTTGGCGGAACGGCGAAAGGGGGAGCCGAAACATCGCCTATCTGAGTTGGATCAGGCCGCTCGGCGGCGTCCTCGGACATATGGAACCTCACGAACCGCACGGGTCACGCAGGTGCGATCTATAGCGCAATTTCAGGAAGACAGCGTCATTCCGCGGGGCGCATGTCGTCGTCGCTCTTGCCGCGCACGAGATCCTTGAGCCATTTCCGGTGATGGCGCCAGGCCCAGCCGCCCGTGACCGTGCCTTTGGTCATGGCGCCGATCGTGCCGCGCACCCAGATCGCGGCGTAGACATGGATAATCCAGACAACGATCGCCACGATCGCGGCGGCGGAATGGATCAGAATGGCGACCCGCTTGGTGGGGATGGAGGTGAAATCGTAGAAATACTGATCCCAGACGATCAGTCCAGTCACGATCAGCACCAGGATCAGAACCGACATCGACCAAAAGACCATCTTCTGGCCGGCGTTATATTTGCCAAGCTCCGGCAAATTCTCCTCATGTCCCGCAAGGACGTCGCGCAGACGCGCCATCCATGTGCCGTCCTCGCTCCTCCACAGATTCTCCTGCCAGAATCTTGCGAACAATCCAAGGAAGCTAAAGAACAGGATGACGCCAATCCAGGGATGGAGCATCCGCGCGGTGGAGCCTCCTCCAAACAGATCCGTCATAAAGAAGAGGCTCGGATGAAAGAACGCCAGCCCCGATATGGCGAGCAGAATCAGGCTGATCGCCGTCACCCAATGATTGATTCTCGCGCCCGGCGTATATCTGTCGACGATGACAGGTTCGCCCGGATGAAGCTGCGGAGAACGCGTCACGCGCCGCCCTCCGTCAACTTGGTCGCCGCTTTCTCTTCGTCGGGCGTCACAACATTCGGCCCGGCGACGAGATGATGAAGCACCCCGAAAATCGCAGCAAAGCCAACGGCCGCAAGGCCCGCGATCTTTGTCACGCCCTTCCATGCCTCGACGACTGGGCTGATCCGAGGATTGTCGGGCAGCCCCGCATAGATCGAGGGCGTGTCGGCGTGATGCAGAACGTACATCACATGCGTGCCGCCGACGCCCTGTGGATCGTAAAGGCCGGCGTTGACGAAGCCGCGGGATTTGAGGTCGGCGATGCGCCCTTCGGCGTGATGCTTCATCTGCTCTTTCGTGCCGAAGACAATCGCCTGCGTCGGACAAGCCTTGGCGCAGGCGGGGCCCTGGCCTACAGAGACGCGATCGGAACAGAGGGTGCATTTCGACGCCTTATGCGTGACGTTTGAAATGCGCGGAATATTGAAGGGGCAACCTTTGACGCAATAGCCGCAACCAATGCAATTCTCCGAAATGAAATCGACGACGCCGTTGGAATATTGCACGATGGCGCCGGGCGCGGGGCAAGCCTTGAGGCACCCGGGATCCTCGCAATGCATACATCCATCCTTGCGGATGAGCCACTCGAGTTGGCCGTTCTCCGGATTGTCCCACTCGGTGAAATGCATCAGCGTCCACGTATTGGGCGACAGGTCATGCGGGTTATCGTAACTGCCGGTGTTGAAGCCAATCTCTTCGTGGAGATCGTTCCATTCCGAGCAGGCGACCTGACAGGCTTTGCAGCCGATGCATTTCGAAACGTCGATGAGCTTGGCGACTTCGGTCTGGCGTTCGGCCGGCGGCGTTAGGCTCGACGCTGAACGGCGCATCAGCGCGCCCAGCGCATGATCCGCGGTCGATGCGCCTGAGGGCGGAGCCGACATCGGAGATGTATGGCATCGGCCGGCACAGCCGTCGGTCGAGGGATTAGGAAGCGGGGCAAACATCTTCACTTCTCCCTTACGCCACCGGCGGCGTCGACGGTTCGATGTTGACAAGGAACGCCTTGTATTCCGGCGTCTCGATATTGGCGTCGCCGACATAGGGCGTCAGCGAGTTCGGGCCGAAGCCTTTCCTGGCGGCGCCCGTGAAGCCCCAATGCAAGGGTATGCCCACGACATGTACGATCTTGCCGTCGCATTCGAGCGGCTTGATGCGTTTCGTGACGACGGCCTTCGCCTTCACCGATCCGCGCTTCGACCATACGCGAACCCAGCCGCCGTTCGTTACGCCCTTTTCCTTCGCGAGTTGCTCTGAGATCTCGACGAAGAACTCGGGCTGGACGACCGCATTCTGGTAGGCGTGCTTGGTCCAGTAGTGGAAATGTTCGGTCAGCCGGTAGGAGGTCGCCGCATAGGGGAATTCATCCGACGTTCCGAACTGCGCGAGATCGCCCTTGAAGACGCGCGCCACCGGATTACCACGTATCTTCGGCGCCACGACGTTGACGACGGGCGCCTCGAAGGGCTCATAATGCGCAGGGAAGGGACCGTCGCGCATCATATTGCGCACAAAGAGCCGCGAGACCCCTTCCGCATTCATGATGAAGGGGCCGACTTCATGCGGCTTGGCGGTGGGCGCAATGTCGGGCACGTCATAGCCCGCCCATTTTGCGCCGTCCCATTCGATGAGCTTGCGTGACGGATCCCACGCCTTGCCGTCCAAATCCGCGGATGCGCGATTGTAAAGGATGCGGCGATTGGCCGGCCAGGAAAACGCCCATTTTGGATAGAGTCCGACGCCGTCAGGATCGGACGTGTCCCGGCGCGCCATCATATTGCCGGCCTCCGTGAAGCTGCCGGAGAAAATCCAGCAGCCGCAGGCGGTCGAGCCGTCGTCGCGCAAGGCGGCGAAACCGGGAAGCTGCTTGCCCTTTTCCGCCAGCACTTTGGTTGGGTCAGCGGCGTCGTGGACCGTCTCGATCGCATAGCCGTTCATCTCGCGCGCGAGTTCGTCCGGCTGCGGATCATTGATGTCCTTATATGGCCAATGCAGATTGACGATGGGCTCGGAGACGGCGCCGCCCTTCTCTAGATAGAGTCCGCGCAGACGCAAATGAATCTGCGCCATGATCCATGCGTCGCTCTTCGCTTCGCCGGGCGGCGTTCCTCCGGCCCAGTGCCATTGCAGCCAGCGGCCCGAATTGACGAGCGCGCCTTCGTCTTCCGCGAAGCAGGTGGTCGGAAGCTGAATCACCTCGGTCTGAATTTTCGACGGATCGACGTCGTTGAATTCGCCGTGATTCTCCCAGAAGCGCGACGTCTCCGTCTCCAAAGGATCCATGGTGACCAGAAATTTCAGATTCGAGAGCGCCTGGGTCAGCTTCCTCCTGTTCGGGAACGCCAGCAGGGGGTTGAAGCCCTGGATGACATAGCCGTTCATCTTGCCGTTAAAGGCGAGATCAAATCCGCGCAGCGCGTCATAGGCCGGAAGATCGAGCTTCGGCAGGAAATCATAGGCGAAATTATTATCCTTCGTCGCCGCGTCGGCCCACATCGCCTTCTGAAAGCTCACGAAGAACTTTTTGTAATTCTGCCAATAGCTCATCTGGCCGGGCCGCAGAGGTTTGAAAGCGCGCGTCGACATGTAATCGTCGAAGGTCGCCTCGCTTTCACGCGGTATGTTCAGATAGCCAGGAATGAGATTGGACATCAGGCCGATGTCGGTCAGTCCCTGAATGTTGGAGTGGCCGCGCAGTGCGTTCATGCCGCCGCCGCGCACTCCAATATTGCCGAGCAGCAACTGCAGCATCGCCATGCCGCGAATGTTTTGCGAACCCTTGGAATGCTGCGTCCAGCCCAGCGCATACATAGAGGTCATCGTCTTCGTCTTGGATGACGTCTGCGAGATCCACTCGGCGACTTGCAGAAATTTATCCTTAGGCGTGCCGCAGATTCGAGACACAAGCTCGGGTGTGTATGTGGCGACATGCTGCTTCAGCAGATTCCATACGCATCGCGGATGCTGAAGCGTGTCGTCGACGACGGCGTAGCCGTCCGCGCCGATCTCATATTCCCAAGTCGATTTATCATAGTCGCGCTTGGCTTCGTCATAGCCTGTGAAAAGGCCGTCCGAATAGCCGAAGCCCTCCTTCACCACATAGCTCACATTGGTGAAGGCTTTCACATAGTCCCACTGAATCCTGTCATTGGTGATGCAATAATTGATGACGCCGAGCAGGAATGCGATGTCGGTTCCCTGGCGAATGGGCGCATAAAGATCGGCGACCGAAGCCGAACGCGTGAAGCGCGGATCGACAACGATCAGTTTCGCGCCGCGCGAAGCCTTCGCCTCGGTGACCCATTTAAATCCGCAAGGATGCGCCTCGGCGGCATTGCCGCCCATAATGACAACCAGATCCGTGTTCCGAATGTCGGTCCACGCATTGGTCATTGCGCCACGGCCAAAAGTTGGGCCCAGACTGGACACCGTGGGGCCGTGTCAAACCCTCGCTTGGTTGTCGAAAACCACTGCTCCGAGACTGCGCACGACCTTGTAGGTCATAAACGCGGTTTCATTGGTTGTCGCCGATGCGGCGAGGAAGCCGGTCGTCGTCCAGCGATTGACGGTGACTCCCGAGGCGTTCTTTACGACAATGTTATTGTCTCGGTCTTCCTTCAGGAGTTGCGCAATGCGGTCGAGTGCCTCATCCCACGTGACGCGTTCGAATTTGTCCGAACCGGGCTTGCGCAGCATAGGATATTTGAGCCGCGTCGGCGCCTTAACGAAATCGAGCAGACCTGCGCCCTTGGGGCAAAGCGTCCCACGATTTGTCGGGTGGTCGGCGTCGCCTTCAATATGGACGATGTCGGCTTGTTCGCCTTTCCTCACATCGCCCTTAGAATAAAGAATGATTCCGCAGGCGACGGAACAATATGGGCAGGTGTTGCGAGTTTCGGTGGTGTTGGCGAGTTTGAAAGCGCGAATCGCTGCGGCATGCGCCTGTTCGACTCCGCTAAAGCCCATAGCTGCAAGCGTGGTGGCGGCCATTCCAGCCCCCGCCACCCCCAGGAATTGGCGCCGCGAGACTTCGTGGTTCATGTAAAGGCCTCTCCCCTGCTGCCGCCTCGTCCAAGAAACTTAAAGGGCGATTTTATTTTTGCAGATCAGCTTAGTAGTCAATCATTTACCTGTCAAACGAAAGCAGGAATTGACGCTCGCCAAACTCCGTTGGATGATTGGCCCGTGACTTGGCGCAAGGCTCCCGAGTTTCGGGGCGCGATAAAATTGTCAAATCAACGCCGCCTCTATGGGGCGATCGCGCCAGCGGCGACGCGCCTCAAGACATACCTTCAATTTCAGCATGCTTCGCCTGTTCGAAGAGTGGGCGATGCGACTGCGTGTGGGAGAAGACGATGATCGATCGTCGGCGATTTTTACGGGACGGGGCCGCGTTCTCCGTATTGGCGGCCATGCCCGCCAAAGCGCTGCCTGGAGAGTTATTCGCGCCTGCACCCGGCGCTTGGCGAGACTTTGAAATCGTCATGCGGCTGGAGATTCCAAAGCCCGCAGTGGCCGCTCAGGCGTGGGTCCCATTGCCGGCCTTCTCTGAGGACAACTGGTTCAGGCCAAAGGGCAGCCGCTGGACGACCAACGCAAAGAGCGCGAGGATCGTGCGGGACCGCATATATGGCGCACAAATGCTGCATGTGCTCTTCGGCGAGGCAGAGGAGACTCCCGCCGTCGAGGTGGCAAGTCGATACTCCACGCGCGACCGCGGCGTCGATCTTTCGAAAGCGTCAGGCGCCAGACCGCTCTCCCCGGCCGAACGCAAATTCTATACAAAGGGCAGCGCCTATATTCCCGTCGACGGGATCGTGAAGGCGAAGGCCGATGAAATCGTCGGCTCCGCGAGCGGCGAAGAGGCGAAGGCGCGCGCCATCTACGAATGGGTTGTCGAAAACTCCTATCGCAATGCGTCCACGCGCGGATGTGGCGTGGGGGATATTGTCGCCATGTTGAAATCCGGCGATCTCGGCGGCAAATGCGCCGACATTAATGCTCTCTACGTTGGACTTTCTCGGGCGGTGGGGCTGCCGGCGCGCGAAATCTACGGGTTGCGCGTCGCGCCCTCGAAGTTCGGTTACAAGAGCCTGGGTCCGGCGACCGAACTCGTGACGAAGGCGCAGCATTGCCGGTCCGAAGTCTATCTGTCCGGCTTCGGCTGGATTCCGGTCGATCCCGCCGACGTCCGTAAGGTGATGCTCGAGGAGCCGCCCGGAAAGCTGCCGCTCGACGACGTCAAAGTCGCAAGCGCGCGAAAGGCGCTGTTCGGCTCCTGGGAGGGCAACTGGCTCGCCTATAATTCGGCGCGCGACCTCGCGCTTCCCGGCTCTTCCGGACCCCGCATCGCCTTTCTCATGTATCCGCAGGCGGAAGTTTCGAACGCGCGTCTCGATTGCCTTGATCCCGACAACTTCCGTTACGTCATAAAGGCGAGGGAATTGTCGATTTGACTGGTGTGGCGCTTGGGCAGAGAGAGCCGCCTTTCCGCCTCACCTCGCTTGCGCATGGCGGCGGATGCGGCTGCAAGCTCGCTCCGTCCGTCTTGCAGCAGCTTCTGGGTAAAACGTCGCTTGCCTCCCCCTTCGAGCGTCTGCTGGTGGGAACGGAAACGGGCGACGACGCCGCCGTGTGGCGTCTCGACGACGAAAATTGCATCATCGCGACGACCGATTTCTTCATGCCGATCGTCGACGATCCGCATGATTTCGGCCGCATCGCCGCGACCAACGCCATATCCGACGTCTACGCAATGGGCGGGTCGCCGCTGATGGCGCTGGCGATCGTCGGAATGCCCATCGACAAAATTCCGCTCGACGTGGTGCGCGACATTCTCGCGGGCGGCGCGGCGGCCTGCGCCGCAGCGGGAATACCCGTAGCGGGCGGCCATTCGATCGACAGTCTGGAGCCCATTTATGGCCTCGCCGTCATCGGGCGTTGCGGGCGCGAAAATCTGCGCAGAAATTCCACCGCCCGCGCGGGCGACGCGCTCATACTGACTAAGCCGCTCGGCGTGGGCGTTTATTCGGCTGCGTTCAAGAAAGGCGCGTTGCCGCAAGACTCTTACGCGGAAATGATCGCGACGACGACGCGGCTCAACAAGATCGGCGCCGTTCTCGGCCGCGACGCCAATGTCCACGCCATGACCGACGTCACCGGCTTCGGCCTCCTCGGCCATGCGCTCGAGATCGCGCGCGGATCGTCGCTGCGCCTGCGGCTCGACCCTTCGGCGCTGCCCTTCCTCTCTCAGGCGGAGTCGCTCGCCCGAGCAGGTTTCGTCACTGGCGCTTCGACGCGCAATTGGGAGAGCTATGGCGAGAGCGTCGTTTTTCAGGACGACCCGCCATTGTGCCGCCGCCAATTGCTGACCGACCCGCAAACATCAGGAGGATTGCTGATTGCCTGTGCGGCCGCCGCCGCGTCGCGCCTGGTTGAGGAGATTCGCGCCGCTGACTGTCCAGGCGCGTCGATCGTGGGCCGTATGGAGGCCGGCATTCCGGAGATAATCGTCGGATAAGCGCTGACGGCCTCGTGCAACTTATTCCTTGGCGGATGGAACGAGAGATGGAAGGATCACTTCCTGACCGCCGCCGATCCGCTGAAAGGACGTTTGTCTCATATGCGATATGACGACGTGAACATCGCGTTCGTTCTCGAACAGTAGGTCGATAACCGTGGAATCGTGATTAAGATAGGCGACGAATCGACTCGATAATTTCATCGCAGGACGAGCAAACGCGCCGACAAGCGCAAATATGAGCCCACTGTCCGCCGGATGGGTCTGCAGGTAGCTTTCGAACTGAGACAGAATAGAGGACAGGCTAGAGAACAGCGGTTGAACGAAAGGCGAAATGCTTCCCCAGAAAACGCCGAGCACAAATCCTGACACGGTCAGCGCCAATGGAGCCAAAAATCGATTAAGGCGTTTCATTTCGCTCTCCGGCGAGAAACTTTGGTCAGCGGCGGCGTCTCCGCTTCGCACGCCGCGCAGTTCAAACCAAAGAAGGCCAGCTGACAAGACCCCGCTTGGACAACCAAGATGCGATCGCGGCGCCGGAATATATCAGCGCGTGATCAGAATTTTTTGAACGCTTCCTTTGGGACCGTATTGCGCCAAAATTCCCTTACACCATTTAGCGGCGCCGTCCTCGGCGATCTGGCGTTGAATCGCCGCCGTCGCCTTGGCGACCTCCGCCTTCAATGCGCGGTCGTCCTTATCGGAAATATGGGTCTCGTCTTTCAGGATCAGAATGCCGGCGTCGCTTGTATAAGTGTTCGGGCAATTTTTTTCGGCTTCCTGTGTTATGGAGAAAATTGCCGCATAGGCCGTCAGTTCGGTCGGGCTTGCAGATAGGGCTTGGCCGCTCACGATGGCGGCTTCCAAGAGAAACGCGATCCTAATCAGTCTTCTCACGGCGCTCTCCTTTAAGGGCTCGTCTCAAGCGCGCAATCTGTGCGACACAGTTTGCAAAAAATCGGCGGCGGCGCAAACTGATCAATCCGGGTCGGTTTTGCGGAAGCTGGCCACGACTGGCGCATGGAGCGATCCAAGGATCGGTTCGCTTGCCGTCGCCTCGTCCGGCAGTCCCGCATTCGGGATCGCGACCTCTACACAAGAGCGCCAAAGCGCCTGCGAAGCGTAGATATGGTCGAGAAGGGCGCGGCGCCCGTTGTGAACGACGCTGTAGCGGCGCTCCTTACCGACGCGCTCGGCGAGGGGAAGCAGGATGCGAGGCGAGGTTTCAGGCGTGTCCTCGTCGCGCGCGCCAGCCAATATACGCGCAGGGGCGTCGTGCTCTTCGGAGTTTAGATCGCCACACACCGCGATGTGCGCTTCCGGGTCCGCGTCGAAGATTCCTTCAACGAACAAACGCGCTTCCAGCGCCTGCGCCTCGCGTTTCTGTGCGGCGAGAAACTGGCCTTCGGCAAAGGCTCTGCTCGCCGACACAGGCTTCGTTTCGTCATGTGCGCACAGCGGAACTGCGCGTGGGGCGCGCAAATGGAGATTGACGACATGAAGCGGAGCGCCGTCCGGCAGGGCGATGCGGGCGTAGAGCAAGGGGCGATCGAAAGCCACCTCCACCGCTTGCGTTTCGCCCGGCAAAGGAAAGCTCCACCTTGAGACGATGTCGTGAAAAAGCTGTTTGCGCTCGACAATTGGCCAACGGCTCACAATTGCGAGATTATGCACATCGGCGGGCGTGTCGGCGCCGGGGCGCATGCTCGTCGCACGATGAAATGACTCATAGGGGCCGCCCGCGAAGAGGCGGTCGAGCGCGAGGAATCGTCTGTCGCCGTGATGGCCTCTTTTCTGCGCGTCGACTTCCTGAAGGCACAATATATCGGCCGAAATCTCGAAGAGCACAGGCGCGAGCGCCGCAATACGGCGTTCGAACTGGTCTTCGCGCGACGGCGACCAGTCGAGGTTCTCGATGTTGAAGGTCGCGAGGCGAAAAGAAAATTGCATGACGGCTTAAACGTTTCCTATCCGCAGCGAGTAGGGCGCGCTTGCGCAATACCCGTGGCATCTTATGTGGAATTGGACTGAATCCTACGGGGAAGTTTGATGTCGACTGCGATTCGCGACGCGCTTTTGCAGGAAAGGCCGAGAGTTCCTCGCGAACGCCTGACCATCGTCTTGTGCGCGCCGACCTATTTCGGCGTCGATTACGTCATAAATCCGTGGATGGAGCATCATCTCGGCGACGCCGATCACGCCCTGGCGACCGAACAATGGAACGAGCTTCGCCGGAGGTTGCAGGCGGAGGCCCGGCTGGAGTTCATTCCGCCAAAGCCACTACTTCCCGACATGGTCTTCACCGCAAACGCCGGCCTGGTCGTCGGCGGCAAGGCGATCGTCAGCCGATTTCGGACGATGGAGCGGCGCGGGGAAGAGTCCCTCTTTCAGGAGTGGTTCATTCAGCGCGGGCTGGAAATCGAGCCATGGCCGGAGGATGTGGCGTTTGAGGGAGCGGGAGACGCTTTGCTCGACCGCGGCCGGCATCTGATCTGGTGCGGTTATGGATTTCGCTCGAGCGCCGACGCTCCCTCGCTGATCGAGCGGATCATCGAGCGTCGAACGATCGGGCTGCGACTCGTCGATCCCCGCTTTTATCATCTCGACACATGTTTCTGCCCTCTGTCCGAGGGGCGGCTCCTCTATTTTCCGGCCGCGTTCAACGATGTGGCCCGCCAAACGATTGAGTCATTGGTTCCTAAAGAAGACCGCATCGCGGTCGGCGCGCAGGACGCGGCCTCCTTCGCCTGCAACGCGGTTGAGGCCAATGGCCGGATCTTCCTGAACGACGCTTCGCTCGAGCTGCAGGCGCAGCTTCGCGACTTCGGGCTCGAGCCCATCGTCACGCCACTCTCGGAGTTTCTTAAAGCGGGCGGCGGGGCCAAATGCCTCACCTTACGTCTGGACGAAGCCTGAAACGTCCGGGCCCTCGCCCGAAAAACTGATTGGCCCGGGACGCCGATCCTGCTTTATAGCGCCGGCATAGCATCCCGCACGGTTTTCAATGTCCGACCTTCCCGATCTTTTCCCCGGTTTCGCCTCGCACTGGATCAATACGGAAGCGGGCAAGATCTTCGCCCGCTCCCATGGCGAGGGCCCGCCGCTCGTGCTGCTGCATGGCTTCGGCGAGACGCATGTCGCCTGGCATCGCATCGCGCCGGCGCTTGCGCGCAGCTTCAGCGTGGTTGCGCTCGATCTGCGCGGCTATGGCTGGTCGTCCGCGCCGGAAAGCTCCAAGGGCGCGGCCTATACGAAACGGCTTATGGCCGCCGATGTGGTGGAGGTCATGCAGCAGCTCGGATTCGTGCAATTCGCGCTCGTTGGCCACGACCGCGGCGCCCGCGTCGGCCTGCGCCTCGCGCTCGATCATCCCGGCCGTTTGACGAGGCTTGCTTTGCTCGACATCGCGCCGCTCGAGGAGTGTCTCGGCGACGCCAATCTGCAAAGGGCGGGACGTGCGAGGTTTCTCGCGTCCGAAGAGCCGAAGCCCGAAAATCTCATTGCGCTCGACCCCGACGGTTTTCTTCAGGACACGCTGAAAAGCGGAACCAAGGAAAAATCTCTCGCGGCATTCGACGCCCGCGCCATGGCGCATTATCGCGCCGCCTTCAACGAGCCGACGCGCATTCACGCCTTTTGCGAAGACTTCCGCGCGGGCGAGGGAGAAGATCGCGAACTGCTGCTCGCGGACAGAGTCGCCGGCGAGAAGATACCCGTCCCGACGCTTATCCTTTGGGGCGAGGCGAGTTTTCCGACGAGCGGACCCTCCGTGCTCGACGTTTGGCGCGATTGGGCGACCGACCTGCGCGGTGTTAATCTCGACTGTGGCCACTATCTTGCCGAGGAGGCGTCCGACGAGACGCTTCAGCAATTGGAGGTATTTCTTGAGCGGCTACCGCGGCCATAGCGTCGCACTCGCGCTCGGCGGGGGAGGAGCGCGCGGTCTGGCCCATATCGGCGTGCTCGAAGCCCTGGACGATCTTGGCGTCAAGCCCGTCGCAATCGCTGGGACGTCGATCGGGGCGATCGTCGGCGCCGCTTACGCCGCCGGATATTCGGGCCGGGATTTGCGGATACACGCCGAGTCGATTTTTTCGGACCGGCTGCGTTTGATCCGTCGCCTCATGAAGGCGCGGGTGCGCCGGCGAGGGCGCCTCAGAATCGATCTCGCGCGGCCCATGCTTCTGGATGGCGAACATTTTCTCGATGCGTTCTGGCCTGCTGTCATGCCCTCGAGTTTCGAGGAGTTGCGGATTCCGTTCCATGTCGTCGCGACGGATTTCCGCCACCGCTGCGAGACGATTTTCTCCAGCGGGCCGCTCAGGCCGGCCGTCGCCGGATCAATGGCCATTCCGGGCCTTGTGCGCGCAGCGGCCTGCGCCGGAAGCTATTTCGTCGATGGGGGTCTGGTGAATCCGCTCCCGTATAATCACCTTGCAGGACTGGCGGATATCGTCGTCGCGGTCGACGTTTCGGGCAACATGGGCCACGATGAGCGAAAAGGTCACCCTTCGCGATTGGAGACGATTGTCGTCGCGAGTCAGATTATGATGAACGCCATAACGGCGCGCATGATCGAAGAACGTCCGCCGGAAGTGCTGGTGTCGCCTGCGGTCAATAAATATTTTGCGCTGGACCTCTTCAAGACATCGCGCATCTTTGCCGCCGGGGATGCCTGCCGCGGCGATTTGATCGCTGGTCTGGAGCGCGCGGCGCTGCGGCTCGAAAATCAGCGTCGCGCCTGAAAAAACTCTCGTAATAGCTCCGCCGCCTCCCTTTCCCTCATGCCGTCGTAGATTTCCGGGGCGTGATGGCAGGTGGGCTGCGAAAAAAAGCGCGCCCCATGTTCGACGGCGCCCCCTTTGGGGTCGCTCGCGGAAAAATAGAGCCGGCGTATGCGGGCGAAGGAAATGGCGCCGGCGCACATGGCGCAAGGCTCGAGCGTGACATAAAGATCGCAGCCGACGAGACGCTCCGTTTCGAGCATCTCGCAAGCCGCGCGAATGGCGAGCATTTCGGCATGAGCGGTCGGATCTCGGTCGCGCAAGGTGCGGTTTCCTGCGACGGCGATCACTTCGCCCGCGCGCGCGATCGCCGCGCCGACCGGCGTCTCCCCGGCCTCCGCCGCGCGTCGCGCAGCGTCGAAAGCGGCGGAGAGAGGATCGGTCCGATTCGATTCGGTCATGGTTTGTGTTTCTTATCCATCGCCTCACCTGCTATCAGAGCGCATGAGCGATGAAAAACCGAAAAAGCCGCATCATCTCGGCCGCGACGGCGAGCGGCCGATGCGGCGGCGCCCCGCGCCGGGCGGCGAGGCGGAGAAAAACGTGAAGCCGCGTGGGACTTTGTCAGGCGCAAAGCCTCGCGCTGCTGAACGAGCCGCGCCGCCCCGCGAGAAATCCTTCGAGGGCGAACGCATCGCAAAAGTGATGGCGCGGGCCGGCGTGTGTTCTCGGCGCGAGGCCGAACAGTGGATTGCGGACGGTCGCGTTTCAGTCAACGGCAATGTGCTGACAAGCCCTGCCTTCAACGTGCGGGACGGCGACAGGGTGTTTGTCGACGGCGCGCCGCTTGCCGAGCGCGAGCGCACAAGGCTTTTCTTGTTTCACAAACTCGCAGGACTCGTCACCAGCGCCAAGGATCGAGAAGGCCGCGAAACCGTGTTCGATTATCTCGCGCGCCATTATCCCGATCTTCCGCGCGTGGTCAGCGTCGGCCGGCTCGACATCAACACCGAAGGATTGTTGCTGCTGACGAACGACGGCGGATTAGCTCGCACATTAGAATTGCCCGCGACAGGCTGGGCGCGGCGCTACCGCGTGCGCGCGCATGGCGAGGTCGATCAGGCGGCGCTCGACGAACTCAAAAAAGGCGTCACGGTCGACGGCGTGACCTATGCGCCGATCGACGCAAAGCTCGATCGCCTGCAGGGATCGAACGCCTGGATCTCCATGAGCCTGCGCGAAGGGAAGAATCGCGAGATAAAACGCGTGCTGGAACAGCTCCGGCTCGATGTGACGCGACTCATTCGGATTTCCTATGGGCCGTTTCAGCTCGGAGATCTGGCGGAAGGCGTCGTCGAGGAAGTGCGGCTCAAGGTCTTGCGCGAGCAATTGGGAAAAGGACTTGCGGAGCTTGCCGGAGTTGATTTCTCCTCGCCATTGCACGAGCGCGTGGAGCCGACGGCGGCCGAGATACAAGAGATGCGCGAGCGCGCACAGAAGCGAACGCGCAAACATGTTTCGGTTCTGCGCGCGCAAGGCGCCAAGAAAGACGATAGGAGCCCACGGGCGCGAATCGAACGCGGCGCGACGAGCGACCGTAAGGGACGCACGGTCGCCGTTGAGAAGATTGTGGTCGCACGTCCTAAAGCCGAGCAAGGGACTCGCAACGAGCGCAATTTTCGCGCCTTGCGACGTGTGGACGAGACATCGGCGCCGTATGAAGGCCGCGCGCCGCGCTTCGCTGCAAAGAGCGGAGAAGATCGACGCTCCCATTCGCACGGCGGCGAAAGATCTCATTATGCGAAGCGCGGGCCAGAAAAGCCGGATCGTGAGCAGCGCGCGCCTCGGCGCAATCGGGACGATCGGCAGGCGGAGCCGAATGAGAGAGTCGAGCGCCGGCCCCATCGCCGCGTCGAGGCGACGGATGCGCCGCGCGCAATACATGGTGCGCATTCCGGAGGAGAGTCGACGTTCAAGAGCCGCGAGCGCGAACCCGCCCACGGCGGCGATCGTCGGGAGCGCGCTCACGAACGCAGGGAGGGCCGAAGCCGCGAAGAGTTTCGAGCATCGCCTTCGTCCAACGATAAGCGTTCGTCGCGGCCACGAGATCTGAAGCGAGACGACAGGCGTGGCGACGAGCGTGCCGCACGACCTCCTTCCGGCGACAAGCCGCGCGGGCGGCGCACGCATGGCGATGCGAAGCCCTTCGAGGGTCCGCGCCGCTTCAAAGGCGCGGGCAAGCCGGGCGGTTCGCGTCCTCCGTCAAAAGGCGGCAAGCCCGGCGGTCGCGGCGGCAAACCTGGCGGGCGCCCGCCCGGCGGCGCGCGCAAGCCGCGCGGCCCTAGCGGCTAAATGCGCATCGTCGGCGGTTCTTTTCGTGGACGCGTGCTGAAGGTGCCGCAATCCCAAACCATTCGCCCGACCTCGGACCGTCTGCGCGAGTCGATCTTCGACATTCTCGCGCACGCCTATGGCGATCCGGTCGCCGGCGCCAATGTCGTCGATCTCTTCGCGGGCACGGGAGCGCTCGGACTCGAAGCCTTGTCGCGCGGCGCTTCGCGCGTGCTCTTTGTCGACGACGGAACGGAGGCGCGCGCTTTGCTGCGCGCCAATATCGAAGCGTTAGGGATGGGCGGCGTTACGCGCGTCTTCCGGCGCGACGCGACAAAGCTTGGACAAGCGCCGCCGGGCGAAGTCTTTTCGCTCGCCTTTCTCGATCCGCCCTATGGCAAGGGACTCGCGATACGCGCTTTGGCGTCGCTTGTGTCCGGCGGATGGCTCGCCCAAGATGCGCTTGTGCTGGTGGAAGAAGCTGCACAGATCGACATTGAATTGCCAAATGGATTGGTGAAGGAAGAATCGCGCCAATACGGCGACACGCAAATTCTTATCGCCAGAAAGGAATAGGTCTTCTCGATCCCTCTCGATGCGCCCGCATACTCTTGCCACGAAGCCTTAGGACGCCAATTAGGGCGTGTGTCGACTGCAAGATAAGAAGATTCTCCGGAAGAGAGGGAAAATATGAGCGAGCAGGAAGGCCAGCTTCAAGGGCCCGATTTTTCCGAGGGCGTCGAATTAAGCTCCATCAAAGAAGGCGGCGTCCTTGCGGGGCATGTTGGCGGCGAGAGCGCTCTCGCAACGCGGGTCGGAGCAGACATATTCATCATTGGCGCATCCTGCACGCATTATCATGGGCCATTGTGCGAAGGGCTCATCGTGGACGGCGCAATTCGGTGCCCCTGGCATCATGCCTGTTTCGAGTTGAGAACGGGGAAGGCGCTTCGCGCGCCCGCGCTCGATCCCGTTTCCGCGTGGCGCGTCGAGCAGGTCGACGGAAAGGCGTTCGCGCGTGAGCGCCTGCCTCAGCTTGCTTCGAGCAAGGCGAGCGGCGGTCCCAAGGCGATCGTCATAGTCGGCGCAGGCGCCGCCGGGCTCGCCGCTGCGGCCGCCTTGCGCGAAGAGGGCTTTGACGGCCGTCTTTCTTTGATCGGCGCCGATGCTGCCGCGCCCTATGATCGTCCAAACCTCTCGAAAGATTATCTCGCGGGGACCGCCCCGGAGGAGTGGCTGCCGCTCCGAAGCGACGATTTTTACAAGGAACGACGCATCGACCTGCGCGTAAATGCGCGCGTGAAGACGCTCCTTATCAGTGAGCGCGCCATTGAACTCGAAAGCGGCGAGCGCGTCGCCTATGACGCAATGCTGCTCGCGACGGGCGCCGATCCTGTGCGGCTGCCGACTCCCGGATTAGAATCGCCGCATGTCCATTATTTGCGCAGTCTCGCCGACAGTCGCGCGATCATCGCGGCCGCGGCGTCCGCCAAGCGCGCGGTAGTCATCGGCGCAAGCTTCATCGGCCTGGAAGTCGCCGCCGCCTTGCGCACGCGCGGGCTCGAGATTCATGTCGTCGCGCCCGAGGCCGTGCCGATGGCGCGCATTCTCGGTCCGGAGCTCGGCGCCTATGTGCGTTCATTGCATGAGGCGCATGGCGTTGTCCTTCACCTCGGTCAATCGGTCGCTTCGATCTCGGGCGACGCCGTGACGCTCTCGAATGGGGAGCGCGTCGCGGCCGATTTGATCGTGGTGGGCGTCGGCGTCCGACCTTCGATGGCGCTCGCCCAATCCGCGGGGCTTACGGTCGACAATGGGGTCGTCGTTGACGAATTTCTCGAAACGAGCGCGCCGGGAGTCTTTGCGGCGGGCGATATTGCGCGATGGCCCGACCGTCTGACGGGCGAGCGCATTCGCGTCGAGCATTGGGTCGTCGCGGAGCGGCAGGGCCAAACGGCGGCGCGCAACATGCTGGGTCGCCGCGAGCCGTTTAACGCCGTTCCCTTCTTCTGGAGCCAGCATTACGACGCGGCGATCTCTTATGTCGGGCATGCGCCCTCGTGGGATCGCACGAAAATTACGGGGCGCGTCGAAGACGGCGACTGCCTCGTCGAATATTTTCGAGCTGGAAAGAAACTTGCGGCGGCGACCATCTCGCGCGATCTCGACAGCCTTCGCGAGGAAGCGGCGCTCGAACGAGAGATCGCGGCTCCGCGCTTGGCGGGTTGAGCTTACTCGAAGCGGCTCGAGGCGTGGCAAAGTAAAGTGTATACTTTACCCGCGTCGGATGAGAGATAGCTTCGCGCCACGGAGCCGTCACGGTCTCCGCGGCTCGTCTCGAGCAGCAGGCGCTCGAACTCTTGCACGTAATGGTCGACCGTTGCGCGGAAGTTCTGATCGCTGCGGTAGCGCCTGCGGATTTCCTCGAACGTCTGATAGCCCTGACCTGTATAGAGGCGGCGACCGAACAATCCATTGCGTTCGCCGCGCTGGAAACGGTCCCATAATTCGACGACCGCGCCGTGATCGACCATGCGGGCGATTTCGAGCGTGAGGCTGTCGAGGGCGCCTGAGTTCGCCGAAATCGCGGCGCGCTGTTGGGGATTGACGGCGGGAGCGTCGTCGCGCGAGGCGCGGGCAAGAAGCTCGCTGAGCCAGCCGCTTCCCTGAGTAGGCTCCGAGGAACCGCCGCGGTTTTCGGGCAGACGCATGACTGGTTGCGCGTGCGCGCGCGCGGCGTCCTCGCGCCCGCGTGGAGTCCAGGTGCTTTCAGTGCGCGTCGCCCCGCCAACTTGCGCTTCGGCCTTGCGCGGCAGGGCCGGGGGAGAGACATGCTCAGCAATGTCGTAGACACGTCCCGATCGCGCAACGATGTCTGTCAGTTCATTGAGCGCCTTGACTTGATCTCCCACCACGCGGCGCAGCGCCGCAGCCTGCTCGGCGGTTTCTTTCGGCAGTTCCGACGCCCCGCGCCGCACCTCGTTGCGCGTCGCTTCGAGTTCGCGCTGGACTTCGAGAGAAAGGCCGCGCATTTCGGCGGCCGCGGAGGCGAATTTCTCCGTCGCAAGACCGAGCACTTTTGAGAGGTCGCTGGTGGCCTGTTCGTAATTCGCACGCAGCGCGGCCGCCGTGCGCTCGCGTTCCTTCGCCGCATGCTCGCGCAATTCGCCAAAGCGCTCGTCGACGATGTTTGCGGTCTCCTGAGCCGATTGCGTCAGGAATCCGCCGATCTCCTGCGCCCGGGTTTCGAGATGCTGGAAGCTTTCCTCGACCAGATCGGAGAATGCCGAGACCGCGCCCTCGAAGTCGCCGCGCTTCTTTTCGATGAGCCCGACAAGCGACTCGAGCGATCTTCTGCGCGCGTCGAGCGCCTGATCGAGCGCGCCTTGAGTCTGCGCCAATTGACTCGCGCTCTGAGCAAGAGACGTCTGATGGGTCTCGAGCGCGTCGACGATTGCGCCGGCGTCCCGTATCGTCCCGCCCGCCAGATCGCCGATCCGCGCGATCTCTCCGGAAACGCCCCCGATTGCGCCCTGAAAATCTTCGAGCCGCATGCCGAGTTCCGACTCGAGTTTCGCCAGATTGTCGCCGGCGGATTCGATAATGCCGCGCAGCGAGCTATTGGTCTGGCTCAGTCTGTCGAGAACGCCCGGCAGTTCCGCGCGCAGTTTCTCATTCGTGGAGATCAGCGCGTTGACTGCATTGTTGGAGCTCGAATCCAGCGCCTGTTGCAGCCTGCTTGTGGATTCTTCGATCGAGGCGACGGACGACATCGCGCCCGTCTCGAGGACCTGACGCAGGGCCGCGGCCGAACCTTCGATGGAATCGACGATTTGGGCGCGTTTTTCGCCGAGGTGTTCGACGATCGCCGAGCCGCGACTCTCGATGGCGTTCGTCACCAATTCGCCAACTGTCGTCAATTCGCGCGTCACCTCGCCGCCGCGCAAGTTTAACAGCTCCTGGATCTGTCCGAGGCGCAACTCGAGTTCCGAGCTGATCTCGCCCACGCGTTCCGTGAGCGCCTTGCCGAGTTCGCCAGTGCGGCCGTGCAGGGTCGTGTCGAGCTCGCGTCGGGCCTCGGCGAGCGTCTGATTGATTTCGCCAACGCGGGCGCTGATGGTTTCGACAACGAGTCGGCTGCGCTCGCCGATTTCGTTCGACACAGCGTCTAGACGTCCCACGACATTGTTCTCGAAAAGACCGATGCGTCCATCGAGCGTTCCGGCGATTTCCTCCGCGCGCCCGCCAAGCGTCGCATTGATTTCCTCGGCCTTGGACGACAGCGTTTGCGTCAATTCGGTCGAACGCCGCAACAAAATGGCGTCAATGTCCTTCACCTTCGCTTCGAACTGGTTGAGCACCTCGCGACCGCCGTCGCCGAGCGTGCGGGCGACGTCGACCGCATGTTTGGCGAGCCGTTCCTGAAGAGCCTTGCCGCCGGCGGCGAGGCCCGTGTCGAGGCGCTGCACGAGCCATTCGATTCGATCCGCGGCTTCTTCCGTCTTGGCTTCGGAGACCGCCTCGAATTTCTCGATCTTTTCGGACATGACTTCGGCGATGCCCTCGGCGCGGGCGCCGAGTTGATCCACGAGCGAGACCCCCGTCGTCGAAATCGCGCGATCGATGGCGTCGAGATGCGCTCCGACTTCGGACGCAAAGCGCTGCGCATGCTGACCGAGCCGCTCGGCCGCCTCTTGCGTTTTGCGGTCCGAAAGGGACTCGAAGCGTTCGATCTGGGAGGAAAGCGCAGACCTGATGATCTCCGAGCGGTCCCCAAGCTTTTCCACCAGCGAACCTCCGCTGGTGGAAAGCGCGCGATCGATGGCTTCGAGATGCGCGCTGACTTCGTCAGCGAAACGCTGCGCCTGTTCGCCGATCCGGTCGGCGACGACGTTGGTTTGCGCGTCGATCCGCTCGTTCAAGTCGCCGCCATGCAGCGATATAGCGTCTTCGACGGAAGTGAGTCGGGCTGCGACTTCCGAGGTGAGTTGCTGCGAATGCTGGCCGATGCGTTCCGCGATCGCGCTGCCTTCTTGCAGGAGCGCCTGCTCGAAGAGATGCAAATGTTCTCCAATTTCCTTGGCGATGTCTCCGCCCCGCTCGGCGAGCGTCTGCGCGACGGCGCCGCCATGGCCGAGCACTGAGCTTTCGAAAGCGTGCAGCCGTTCCGACAGAAGTTCGTTTATTCGCTCGCCTTGCGTCGCAATCGCGAGCACTGCCTCGCTCGCCGTCGTGGAGAAACGATTGTGCAGATCGGTTGACGAATCGGCGAGCGTCGCCACCGCGTCCGCGACACTGCGCGCGAAATTCTCGCGCAGTATTTCCGCTTGCGTTTCGAACTCGCGGCGCGCTCCTTGTTGAGCGCCTTCGAGCAATCCGGAGATTTCTTCGCCGGATTTCTCAAGCGACGCAATCCGTTCGCCGAGCAATCCGCCGACGAGCTCCGCATGCTCGGCGGTCCGCGCGACGACATCGTCGCTCTGCTTGACGATCTGCCGCTCGAACGCCGAAAGATGCTCGCTGAGCACTGCGTTCGCGTCGTCCCCGTGCTGCACGATGCGCGCGGCGATTTCGTCGCTGCGGCGGATAAGCGATTCTTCGAATGACGCAAGTCCGTCCGCCACTGAAGCCGCGACGCGATCGCCATGCGATCCGAGCCGGTCGGCGAGGTCGCCGCCTTGAATGACGATCGTTTGCTCGAAAGCCTTGAGGCGGTCGGCCAATGTCTCATTCACGCGGTCGCTATGCGCGCCGAGCGCGGAAACGGCCTCGGTCGCCGCAGTGACGAAGCGCTCTTCCAAGGCGTTCGAATGTTCTGCGAACTCGGCGGCGCTTTCGGCCAGGCTTTGCGCAAGTCGCTCGTGCAGGGCGTTTCCATGCGCTTCAAAATGTTCTTGCGCGCGCTGATGGGTTTCGTTGAGCAAATTCGAGAGCCGTAGACCTGCAGTCTCGAAGGAATCCTTGACAGTCTCTACATGGCCGGACACGGCGGCGACAATGCGGTCAGCCGAGTTGACCGCGTTCGCGCCGATCGTCTCGCCATGCGTCGTGAAAACCTGCTCGATGCGTTCGCTCGCTTCGGTGACGCGCCCGACAAGGCGATCGCTGTGGCCATCGATCGATTCGCCGAGCCTTGCGCTCAACTCATCGAGCCTGTCGAGAACGGATTGTCCGCGCGTGCCGAAGTCCTCCAGCAAACCGCCGCCGGTCGATTGCAGTTTACGATCGACTTCGGACACTCCGTCTGCGAAGCGCTGAGTCACATCGTCTGTGGTTTCGCCAATGCGGCGCGTGACTTCTTCTCCCGCCGCCATGAGTCTGCTGACGACATCCGCGCTATGCGCGCTGAGAGTCGCACCGAACATGTCTCCCGCATGCTCGAGAGCGAGCTTGATTTCTTCGCCTCTGGAGCCGAGCGTCGAGGTGACGCGGCCGCCGGCTTCGCTCAACGCGTCGGAGAGTTGCAGCGACGTCTCCGAGAGTTCCTTGGAGACGGAATCGCGGGCGCCAAAAAGCGCGGTGCGGGCGTTGTCCGCATTGTGAAGGATCGCTTCGCGCTCGCGCGCCAGCTCGTCGATGAGAAGACGGATGCGCCGTTCGTTTTCCGAGTAGGAGCGCTCGAGGTTCGAAACCTCCGTGCGCACGATCACTTCGAGTTCGCCCGCTCTCGCCAGGGCGCGCTCGATGCCGTCGCCCATGGACGCGGCTTCGCGGCGAATTGCTTGCGATAGAGTGACGACCTGTTCGGTTGCGATTGTCTCCGGCTCTATGAGGCGAATCGCGACCTCTGTCATGGAATTGGCGATCAGTCGCATCTCATGCGCGCGGCGCGCCATGATACCCGTGACATAAAGAAATACGACTGGTCCGAAGAGCGCGAAAAGCGCGAGAAGCGGTTTAGGCGCGAACAACAAGCCGTCCGCATCGAGAATGTCCGCCCTGTTAAAATAGACGAACACGCCCCACATCGCCGTCCACGCGGCGATCAAAGCGTAGGTGGCGCCAAGTATGCTGCGATTGGGTTGAAACTTCAGAGCCTGCCGAAGGTCTCCGATTGTTTGTCGGTCGTCGTTCGCCGGCGCGGTTGCGGGCGCGACGGGCGCCGCAGGTTTCTGAGGCGCCGCTTGGCTCGGCTGCTGAGGTTTTTCCTCGGGTCGAGAGCGCGGCGGCAGTTGCAGGTTCATGGATGGATTGCTCTGCGATTCCGACGGGGAGGACAGCTTTCCGAAATCCGGGCGCCCGCTTTCGGAGAGCGCGTCGGCGTCCTGCGGGGCTGTCGCTGACGCGTTGAGGTCCAGCGCCTCCTCGATGGCGGACAGCGCCGCCGCCGCAGCGTCCTGGAATTTACCCGACTTCGCCATAGCTAAATCTCCGAGCGGAAGCCCTTGAGCGCGCCCCTGATTCCCCGCGGACGACCCGCGGAAATAGTTAACCAAATATTACAGCCGATGGCCGCCGATTGAAACCAGCGCGGCGCCTTCAATGAAAAACGTCGTTAACGGATGATTTACCTCTCGGGGAGAAGCTGTGGTAGATGTGGCGGCGTTGAGACCCGGCCGCGGCGCGCCGGTTGTCCACAAGATCGTATCGTAAAGCGCGGGTTAAGTTGCGGTCGATGTCCTTGGACGAGCCTGACCTTGGCGCTAATATCGACCCGACGACCGCTGGCGGAGAAAAGATGACGGCGCAGAACCTGCAACTCGCCCGGCGTATTCCGATTCCCGAACCCGCCGAAGAATTCGAAAAGGCCCTGGACGGCTTAGCGACCCTGGATCTGGTTCATCTGTCGCGGCAAACCTTGGGCGACTCGGCTCTGGAGACTGAGCTGCTCGCGCTCTTCCAGAACCAGGCTCGGCAATTTGCCAAGCGTCTTGCCGGACCCTCGCACCCGGGCGATGAGAAATGGCGCGCCGATCTTGCTCACACCCTTAAAGGATCCGCGCGGGCGGTCGGCGCCTTTAAGGCCGCGCAGGCGGCCGAGAATTACGAAGTCGCGGTCAACGCCCGTTCGCAGAAAACCGAGCGCGCTCTTCAGCGTCTTTGCGATGTGATCGAGGAAACCCGCGCGGAGATCGTGGGCCTGCTCGAGCGCGCGTGACGCGCGCGCGTCAGTAGGGGGCGATCGGAAAATATTTCAGATAGAGTTCCGAATAGACTCCACGCTGCGCCAGTCGCGTCAAAGCGTAGTCAAGGGCGCGCCGCAATTGGCCATTGCCCTTCTTTACCGCTATGCCGACGCCTTCGCCGAAAAAGCGTGAATCGGTATAGGGGCCGCCCTTGAAAGCGCAGCAGCCCGCCGCGTCGGCGCCGTTCAGCCAGAAGGAAAGGGAAATGGCGTCGCCGAAGAGCGCATGCGCCCGGCCGTCCTTGAGCGCCGTGCGCGCGAGTTGTGCGGTGGGGTAAGGCGTGATGTTGGATAGGGGAAAAAACATTTTCAAAAAGGCTTCGTGCGCCGATCCGGCGACCACGGCAATGGAGCGGTCCTCGAGGGTTTTGGGCGAGGCGTCTTCGAGAATGGAGTCGGTTCGCATCGCGAAGCGGCCAGGCGTCGTGTAATAGGGCGAGGTGAAATCCAGCTTCTTCTTCGTTTCTTCAGTGACGGCGATGGAGGCGATAGCCGCGTCGGCGCTGTTGTCCTCTAGAGCGGGAATCAACAGGTCCCACCGCCGCCGCTGGATGGTGCAGTTAACCTCAAGCTCCTGACAGATCGCGCGCGCGAGATCGACGTTGAACCCGGCGACCTGCCCATCGGCCAGAGCGAAATCGAAGGGCGGGAAATCGTCCTCCGTGAGGAACCTGATTTGCTTCAGGCCTGTCATGTCGGGCTTTTCCATTGCGCGCCCGGGGTCCCAGAAAAACGGAGTCGGCGAAGGATCGCCCGCAACCGCAAACGCCGCGGTGGCGTAAAACGCCGCCGACAGGAAAGCGGCGAATAGCCTCGCCAGCCAGGGCTTCGCGCGGCGGCCAGGTTGCCGTGCGCGGGAGGGCGGCTTTTTTTGCGAAAGCGAACTTGTCAAACAACCGCTCCTGCGCCAAGCTCGAGCTCAGCGTTATTTCAGGTCTCATGTCGCGCGACCGTTTGCCAGCGCGAATTTTCGTGAGTCATAGTTCATGAGTAACCTTCAGGTCGATAGTTTTTCGTCACATTCTTCGCCGCGTCGAGACGAACGGGCCGGCGGCTGGCGTTCCGCGCGGGCGCAGGGAGCCGGACCGCGTCCCGCGTTTTCTTCGGATGTCGCGCGCGAGATCGACTTTCTCGCGGCTCACGGAATCCATCACGAAGTTTTGCGCTATGCGTCCGAGCTGGCGCGTCGACAGGGGTTCCGCAGGCGGCCGTCTATGGGCGTCTGCTCGATCCGCTCACGCCACCGGAATCGATTTGCAGCACATTCGGGTGCTTCCTTGCGCTTTCGGGCGCAGGCGCGATTCTGTGGCCGATGATCGTCGCCATGCGGAAGCGGCGACTCACAAAGCATTGGCCCGCGCTTTTCTTGCTACCGCTCTGGATGCTCATGCTGAGCGCCTTCGCGTGGCGCGCGCTATTCGAATTATGGCGCAGGCCGCACCACTGGGAAAAAACAGAGCACGGCGTCGCGCTTCGCGCCCGCGAAGCGAACGACCCGATTCCGCTCTCAGGCGAAGAGCCACTGTTTGAGTGAGAAGCCTGCACTCAGCGCTTTTCGGTAGTTTTCATACAGCGCGAGATGTCCAAGGCCGGCCCTCGGCAGATCGCCCTTTTTCAACCGGCGGAAGAAAGGCGACAGAACCTCCTCGAAGTTCTGCACCGTATAGGCGCCGCCATGCCGGTCCGACACGCGCTCCGCGACATTGGTGAAGAGCATGGTGAGCGCCTTGTAGAAGGCCGAATTGGTGATGTTGGCCTCGGCGCCATGATGGCGCAGTCCTGCAACGCAGGCCTTCAGATAGGCGTTGAAAACATCGTAGACGTCGCGAGGCTTTGCGTCGACGAAAGCGTCGTCGATGGATTTCAGCGCCGCATTGAAAGTCACGCGTGAAATCTTGCCCTTGCGCCGCTCGGAGGAGCTGAGCAGACCCAGAAGCGCGCTGTCCTCTTCCGAGGCGAAGAGGTCGAAGACGTCGTGCAGAAGCGCATCAGCCGCCGTCTCCGTTTCGGAAAGCCTCCGGATGTCGAGAAGCAGCTCCGGCGGGACGGGGCGCTGTTTCGTGTTGATGTCCATGAACAGCCGGCATTCCTCGGCGCGGCTGAGCTTGTTGTAAATAACGACAGGCACTTTGACGGACCGGCTCGCGAGATTGAAGCCGAAGACGCGATGCTGTCCGTCTATGATCAAAAATGACCGTCGGTCTCTCTTGAAACGGATGGCGCCGGTCTTTTTGTCGAAATGAAGCTGCGCCGAAGGCTGCGCGGAGAGAATTATGGCGCTCGGCACGGTGCCAAAGCCGCTGTCGATGTAATCGGCGATGTCGCGCGCGCGGCGCCGATCGAGCAGGCGCTGGAATCCGTCGAGCGGATTATCGAGCCTGGCGTCCACTGTGCAGGTCGACGCAAGAAGATCGCTCGGCAGCACCAGCGAGTAGAATCGGTGGCTTCCCTGAGTGACGAGAAGCGCCTGGTCCGAAAAGAATTGTCCTTGGTCGGCGCGATCGTCGGCCGTCCGGGATGAGTGGTGGTGAGAAGAATGCTCGGGTTTGCGGTCCAGAGCGACGTGCTCCAGAACGTCGTCGGTCGAATCCCGATCCATGCTCTGATCCCTCGAAAGCGCCGCCCGCAGCGGCAATTGAACTCGACGAATCGAACCTTACGCTTTGGCGCGAGCCTACGCGTCAATAGCGATGAGGACAAGATTCGGCTTTCGATTCGAATGTTTTCGGAATTCTTCTCCGTCGAGGGTTCTGTATTCTTTGCAGCGCATTGTTCCGCAACAAGGATCGTGACTCGTTCCTGCCGGGCGCGCGTTCGAACGACCCTCCGGCCCGTTGGGGAAAGACACCAAAAGGCCTCAATCGCTGGCGCGCGCCGCCCATGTCGCATGTTCGACGCCCGGCGCTTTTTCCAGCGCGAGGGTCACCGCATCGAGCTCACGCGCGTCGACGCTGCTGGCTGCAAGCGTCGCGACCAGTTCAACCTCGCCCTCGCTTTCGCGGTCCAGCTCTTCGAGATCGCGAATGGGGTAGGCGGCGGCCTCCAGCCTTTCGATCATGAGATCGCGTATTTCATCGCGTCGCGTCTGCGAGACGGTGACATGCACCTCATAGATCGCCTCGGTGGCGCGCTCGTCGATCGGCGCGCGTTCGAGCAGGGTGACGAGTGGGCGCAGGAAAGTGTTGCCCGCCAGCACAAAAGCGGCGAGCAACACTGCCTCCGCCAGATGGTCGGCTCCCGCGAAGGCGCCGGTCGCCGCAGAACACCAGATCGTCGCGGCGGTGTTGAGCCCGCGAATGTTCATTCCCTCCTTGATGATGACGCCGGCGCCGAGAAAGCCGACGCCCGAGGCGACATAAGCGAGAACCTGCACCGCCGCCGCATTGCCATTGAGCGTCATGCCGAGATCGACGAATGCCGCCGCGCCGAGTGAAACGAGCGCGTTGGTGCGCAGGCCCGCCGTGCGCTGGCGATATTGCCGCTCGGCCCCGATCAAGGTTCCTAGAACAAGCGCGGCAAACAAGGAGATCGTCGTATTGAGAAACTCCGCCGCGTTGAAAGTCTGGAGTGCCGCCATGCTTTTTTGGTCCGCCCGCGATTCGCCTATTCGGGCCTTCTAGGCTTCGTCCTCGCTTGCGTCCAGAATCCAGGTTCGATTGCAGAATGAGACGTAAAGGCGCTCCTGGCCCAGCGCGGCGCCGAGCTCGGCCGCAAGCTCATTCAGCATGGACTCAATGTCCTGATCGGGCAGATAGCTGAGATAGGCGTGGACGGCTTCGCCGGTAAAGACCGCCACCGGCTCGCGGTCGGAGCCGACCGAGCCATCGGCGCGTGGCCAGGCGTAGGTCACCTCGGCGCGGGTGAACATGCCGGAGAGCGCCGGAAGGCCGCCTTCGACGCGGCGCCGCATCCAGGCGCGGGCCGTGCGTACGGCTTCGGAGACGTCAAAAACGCGGCCTCCCGGATCCCAACCTTCGCGCAATCCGACCGTGATTCTGAAATCGCGGCGAGGCCCGACAGAGGCGGGAACGATCCGGAAAGCCTCGCGGCGCTTTTCGACTTCGTTCATTTTACGCTCCGAACCGCTCGAATATGAGGGCGTTCTCGTCCCGGCGTCAGCTTGATTTGCGATCAGGCGACGGCCTGACGAGCATGATCTTATAGGGAATGTCGAAATAGCGGGGCGCGTCGCATCGCTTCACCTTGCTGCCGCGCGAGAGCATTTCCGGAATCCACGCCGAGCCAAGCCCCGCTTTGACTTGCGCGAGCAGCGCTTCCGCCGATGCGCTTTCGCAGACGGGAGGATCCTGCATATGGATGCGATGCTTTTCCAGCATCATGCCGATCTGCATGCCGTAGGTCGTGCCGGGCGTATAGACCATCACCGGACCCGTCAGCCTGTCGCCGGTCAAAACCACCGGGCGTTTTTGGGCAGGACTTGTCACGAGCGTCAAACGATCCTCGGCGACTTCTTCCGCCTCGAGACCAAGCAAGGCGTCCTCACTGTCGAAATGGGGGATCAATCCCATATCGGCGTGCTTGCGTTTGACCGCTTCGAGACAGCCGGCGATGGAGGCCACGATCAGCGAATAATTCTCCAGCTTGTTTTCCATGAGCCAGGCGGAAAGGAACGTCGCCGCAAGCGTGTTTGTCGTATAGATGCGCAGCGCCTTCTTGAAATGACTCGACGCGCTCAGCACTGCGCGCCGCGCGTCGAAAATATCCGCCCGCAGGCGATGCGCTCGGGCCAGAAACTCCTCGCCGGCCGGCGTCAGGCTGATAGGGCGCGACTCGCGATAGAACAGCGGAGCGCCGAGCCATTCCTCCAGTCTTTGCACGCGACGGCTATAAGCGGATTGGGTCGTGCAGCGGGCGTCCGCCGCGCGGGTAAAATTCCGCGTCTGGCAAAGCGCCAGGAAATCGTCGATCCACTGCAGCTCCATGATGCAAAAAATGCATCATATGATCGGAAATGACAATTGGATTTCGGAAGCGCGACAGGGTTTATATGCGCCTAAGGTTATTTCAGGCCGGGAGTTGGTTATGCCGATCGAATTGGGAATCGCCGATTTTGGCCAGCTTGGAGCATTGCTGAGCCAGTTGCCGAAAAACGTTCGACTGGTCGGCGAGCCCGGTCAGGGCCTTGGGACGGAAAGTTCCGATACGCTTTTTGAATTCGAAGTCGTGACGGGCAACGCCTCCTATAAGGAGGGCGAGCGCTTCTATCTCACTCCCGCTCAGGCTCGGCGCGTCTATTTCTCGGCGCAGCGCAATTGACCATTCCGTAATAGCCATGTAGTTAAGAGGCGCTGCACCGCAGCACGAGATGCTCCAGCCGCGTAATCGGCCTTGAGCCGACGAACTGTAGAGCGTCCCTTTTTCAAGCTGACGGCCCGATACGCGGGGCAAGTCCTCCACCATCACGATCGAATTCG
>Ga0209048_10000601_pt1 | contig 38060 bp, 31 predicted proteins | sample FrelakmetCRP12CR_FD_187146 | JGI IMG/M metagenome (GOLD analysis project Ga0209048, IMG submission 187146) | Freshwater lake sediment microbial communities from the University of Notre Dame, USA, for methane emissions studies - CRP12 CR (SPAdes)... | ecosystem: Environmental > Aquatic >...
AGTATAGCTCCACGCGATCCGAGTGTAACAACTACCTGCGATATTCCCTGTTTCTGGATCATCGTAGCCGCGATACGAGCATCATCTTGATTGTCAATCTGGGTATCACTTAGAAAACCTGCCTCGATCTCATTTACAATCAACACCTGCAACTGCCTGAGTATCTCCCATGCTAAAGGTTGTGCGGGCGCAAAGTTAAGCACGACCGGAATGCCAGCATTATGACCGGCGGCAATTAATGCCGAGACAGTTTCAATCGGGATCTCCAGTTGTAGTACAAGCGCTCTTGCCCGGGTTATAGCCTCTAAAACAGTCGCAAGCTGCTCTCGATCCCGGCCTACACTCATATTTGCGCCCGAAGCAACAATGATAGCATTATCTCCATCCGGGGTTAGAAAAATAAAGGCGACCCCGGTGGCCTCCTGCAGGTCGATCGTGATGAGTTCTGTATCAATCTGATCGGTTATGAGCGCCTGAAGCAGTTGCTCTCCAAAGGGATCTGTACCAACACGACCGGCCATTGAGACAGACGCGCCTAGACGGGCCATAGCAACAGCCTGATTTGCTCCTTTCCCACCAGGAACCAGTTTCAAAGAACCTGCTCCAAGCAATGTTTCGCCTGGCACTGGTAGGCGAGGAACAATTACTACCTCGTCCATATTGAGGCTGCCAACAACGAGAATCATGCTATTGGACATAGGTGTTCTCCTGAAAAATCTGCGCAAATATATTGATAGCAAGCATACTATATCGCGGATGAGACATGCAAGAAGGATTAATCACAGGTTAAGAACTCTTAGCTTGAATTGGCAAATCTCAACCTCTATCACAGTCATCTCTCAATAAAAGATTAACAAGAATAACATACATTTGGATAGTACATATAAAATTGGCAATAAAATGTTAAGTTGGTAGAAAGAAAGAAAACGATGCTCACTGTGTTGGACTCACCATCTATTCGTTTAGCACAGGAAGCTGAGCGACACCGTATTGCACGTGAATTACATGATAGTGTTGTGCAATCTTTAACCGCGCTGGTAGCTGACCTGGAGTATTTTCAAACGCGCCAGCTCTCTTCACTAGACCAGTCTGGCCAGGCAGTTGCTGAAAAAGTAGCAGCATGGCAAGAACTTGCACGTTATAGTCTAGCCTCTATGCGCCAGGCACTTGGCGGATTACGTCAGCAAGATGAATTAGACTTTGGACTTGAATATGCCATTCAAGTGGTTCTATCCGAGTTGCGAGAAGCTGGCTATACAGTCGTTTTCGAATGCGACAATTGGCCTGATCAATTGCCAGCAGAACATACCTCTCATCTTTACTACATAGTGCGAGAAGCGTTAACCAATATCAGCAAGCATGCACATGCAACTTCTATCACTGTATATATGTTTGCTTTCGAGAATCACCTGCACATCAGTATTAGTGATGATGGCGTGGGTATGAACAAACAGAGCACCAACTCTTATGTGTATAGCGGTTATCAACTGGGATTAACTGGAATACGAGAGCGGGTGTCCTTGCTAAATGGTCAAATTACCATTGAGAGTTTAGAAGGTCGAGGTACTCGTGTTGATGTGGAAATACCGAAGGCAGTGTAAAGAAAAAATAGAAACATACGAATAGATATTTTGATGGGGGAACTAGATGTCTACAATTTTTTTGGATCGAGACGGCGTAATCAATGAAAACCGTGCAGATTACGTCAAAAGTTGGAGTGAATTCAGATTTTTGCCAGGATCACGCGAAGCAATCGCGAAGCTAACACAGGCTGGTCATCGCATCGTTGTATGTACGAACCAGGCTGGGATAGCGCGTGGCACTCTATCCGTAGAAGTTGTTGAAGATATTCATCATCGGATGATAGCGAGCCTCAATGACACCGGCGGTAAAATTGAGAAGGTTTATTACTGTCCGCATGATAGAAATGGAGATTGTTCCTGCCGCAAGCCCCGCCCAGGAATGTTGCTGCAAGCGCGTGATGAACTGGGTATTGACTTGCAAGACGCGGTTTTTATTGGTGATAGTATAACTGATATACGTGCTGGCCTGGCTGCTGGCATGCATACGGTGTTAGTATTGTCTGGTCTCGGTTTGAACCAATTTCTCGAACATCATCATGAGGTAAATGGTCCATTTCGCATTGGTAAAAACTTGATGCATGCTACTGAGCTTGTTTTGAGTGGGTTACATGTGTCTTCAGAAATGAGAACTTCTCTTGAGCATGCATGCTACTCTTTCCTTGGTTTGACTGAGCATTTAGATCCTCGAAGATTCCTTGAAGAGCATAGCATGCAAAAGGTAACACTTACTTTCTGATTTGATATTGTCGGGTGAAAGATCAAGCCAGATCGACCTTGCAATGGATACACTTGCTACATGCTTACTTCAAGGCAGTAGTATCGCAAAAAGAATGATGTGTGATTAAATGAAAGCAGGTTTACTGACGGTAATGATTTGCCTTTAGATTTTGCTCTGCAAGTTTAACGGTTTCCTCTATTCTCTTTAACCTTGTTGACGGTTGTTTAGCGCTCCCAATCCACCACAGGATATTCTTCTTCGATGAATTACTGAACGCCTGAAAGTTTTGATAGGCTGTCTGGTTAGCTGCCAGTGCTAGCTCAAAATCGGAAGGTATTGTCAGCTCTTCAATCGTGTCGTATGCGCTCCATGAGCCGTCTAGCCTGGCTGCTTCGATTTTTTCGAGACCCGCTCTTGTCATCAGCCCTTGTTGTATGAGCTTTTCGACACGCTGTTTGTTTAGTTTTGACCAGGGACTCTTAGGTTTTCTTGGCGAAAATAATTGTTTGTAACGTTCATCATCCAGAACATTAGGTCGGCTATCCACCCAGCCGAAGCAAAGTGCCTCTTCAACAGCATCTGAATAGGCAACAGAGGGCTGCTTCGTATGTTTTTTGAAATAAACCAGCCAGACTCCTCGAGCGGTGGCATGATTTGCTTCAAGCCACAACCGCCATTCTGTACGGTTTTTAGCATAATAATGTTCTATTTGATCATTTGTCTCCGCCATCTGAACCAGTCCTTTATTCTGAAACTTGATTAGCCTGATTTTCGAAGTTCAATTGACGTAGGAGATGGAAAAGCGCAAATCTTGAGCAATCTGCTGCAATCAACTTAACGTCTACAAAACCAGTTTACCACGGCAAAGGTTTCCCATCTCTGAAAAAGCCACTGCTTGGACCATCATCAGGAAGAAGAGCCGCCCATATCACACTCGCTGCACCTTGCTCGACTGGACGAGCACCCATTGCCTCCATTCCAGGTGCAGTAGCAGTCAAACCTGGGCAAACAGCGTTGACAAGGATGTGTGAGCCTTCCAGTTCTGCTGCCAATTTAGACATGAGGGCGTTTAGAGCAGCCTTGGAAATTCCGTAGCTTGCAACCGATCCAAAGTTGGTAGTTAATCCAAATTGCTGATCACCATGTGAACCTGCTCCACTCGATACAAACACGATTCGACCATGTCGGCTCTTTCGTAATAAGGGCAACATCATCTGGCTCGTGCGCCAGGCGCCAAATAAATTAGTTTCAAGAACAGCATGCGCCTCCTTCAAATCAGCAGTGCTAGCCTTTTCTGTCCAATCGACATAGGCAGCCGCATTGTTTATAAGCACATCAATTCTTCCAAATTCTCTTTCCATCTCTTGAGCAAGTTCACGAACGCTTGCATCTTGTGTGACATCCAGGAAATGGAATCGTACATCCAGCCCTTCATCTATCAATTGTTTTGCTGATCTCGTGGCCTTTGCAAGGTCTCGTGCGGTGAGAATCACAGTCATACCTCGTTTCGCAAGTTGGCGGCATACTTCAAATCCGATGCCATGACTTGAACCCGTGACAAGCACGATCTGTAGATTGTTTTGTTCTCCGGTATTCACTACAATCTCCTTATCTTATTTCTATACAGGAGAGTATACACATGAGCCATAAAGAGGTGATAACCAGAATTTACTCAGAAGTGACCAATTTCTACGATTTTTTTAACGCTATTTCGTTGATTAGGAAAGTTATTAATGCTCCTCATTGATCATTCGATGACGGTATTCGAGCGGCGTGAGTGCAATCTTACGTTTAAAGAACCGCCCAAAATGTGTAGCTTCCTTGAAGCCGAGATAATCAGCAATATCCATAATAGGAAGGTCTGTATACTGTAGGAGTTTCTTTGCTTCGAGCAGCAATCGGTCGGTGATCAAGTCATGCGCTTTTAGCCCTAGTGTATTGCTGACTGCCTGACTTAGGTGATTAGGCGTGACGTTTAATAGTTCTGCATATGCTTGTACACTTTGCATAGAAATATAATGTTGTTCGAGTAATTGTTGGAAACGAAAGGCAAGCGGGGATTTCTCAATAGTAGTTTCCTGACTCGAACGATAAGATTCGTATAGCCCTTTGCAGTCAAACAATAGCGCAAGTAGAAACGCTTGTAATATGGCTACTCTATACGAGTTCTGGCTTTTGAACATAAGTTGTAGCCTCATAAAGTGATCGTGCAAAGCATCCTTCTCTACAGGTAAGAGAGGCAACACATTAATTTCGGTTGCACGGAAGAATGGAAAGTCCTCAATTAGCGAGGTTGAGTAGCGGCTCAGAAATTCAGGCTGGAAGTAGATGATAAAGCCGTGTTGTGCCTCACCACGCACCCAAGCAGACACATGGCTAGGTGATTGGAAAGAAATTGTGTTGCCAGGTCCCTCCAATCGCTTAGTGTTGAGTTCAATGACCGCATCGTGCGAGTCTTCTTCAAGCAACATGACGCAGTAAAAGCGCAAGGTATACGGTGGCATTGCTTTTCGTGTTGAGGGATAGGTTTCCTCAAGGGTGAATATATGGAAGTCAGGTAAATTGGTGCGTCCGGTGAAGCCCATGATCTCATGACTCTGGTTGATATCATCAAAATGAAGAATCTGCTTTCTGTGTTTCACCCTTAATTCTCCACAACAGATCTCTTACCCATGCTAGTCATAAGGGATAATGGTGTTCAATCCTCTACAATAGACAAGTAAACGCTCGAAAACAGGTAAATCTTCCAGTGCTGATGAATTCCCAACCAGAATCAGTTTCTTCTGTGCGCGGGTAAGTGCCACATTCAATCGGTGCGGGTTGGTAAGATGATCTCTCAGCTGGCTATCCAATTCTGGCCTCGTAGTAGTAGCAAATGACATGATAATCACAGGCCGCTCGCCACCCTGGAAACGATCGACTGTATCTACACTCAATTGAGTATCGTTTGGAAGCGCCTGCCAACCGTTTGTCCCATCATCGCTAAACAGGTGTCTGCGTAGATTTGCTACCTGTGCCCGGTAGGGCGCAATTATGCCTATGTCTTGTTGAGCGATTCCTCGTGCAAGAAGACCAGCAACTACTTCACGAACTGCCAGCGCTTCCGCATCGCTGGTTTTTGCTCTTTCCTGATTTCCAGCAACATCCAGGAAAACCATGGGCGCCATTGGATCAATGGCTTGAACAATCGACGCCTTTTCAACCTTACTGATTAGCTTTAAAGACACTACGTCTAACAGACTATTCGCGACTGAAGCATGGGGTATCAATTGGCCGTCATAAAATACTTTCGAAGCGAAGTGGGAAATCCACTTGTTCATACGGTACTGCACCTTAAGAGACACGCATGAGCTTTCTGATTGAATCTCATCCTTCTTATAGCCATAATCTCTGAGTTTAAGTATACTGAAAAGTGACTCGGAAAGCCCTTCATCAGAGGCTTCCTTACTTAACACAAGTGGGGGTAGTTGTTTTTCATCACCAACAAGAATAAAGCGTTTCGCGAAACGCAATGCTCCTAAAATAGCTGGAACAGTGAGTTGTCCAGCTTCATCGATAATAGCTACATCAAATTGAAAGGGAGCATGTTCTTTCATTTCTCCTGCTCCATTGGACGTTGGTGGATTAAATTTGTCCGAAGACCACGTTGCTGTTGTTGAAGCCACAACTGGAACGCTTCGGAGCAAATCCTGGACTGCTTCAAGAGTGTCATCAGATTTCAAGTTTTGCCCTACGAGCCTTTTCAATAGACGATCAGCAATGGCATGATCGACATTGCGAGCGCTCCCAAGGCGCATAAATTCATGTAAGCCTTCAGCATCAAGTCGTTTGAGCATATTATCAACAGCTTGATTTGTGAAAGCTGCCAGCATGACACGCTGGCCCTGTTGACAGTAGCGTTTGACGATTTCGGCAATAACGCTGGTCTTACCTGTACCAGGAGGACCATGGATGAGCAGGTAGTCGCGCATTTGCATAGCACGTTCAACAGCCAGGTTCTGCTCCGCATTGAAGTCTGTACGTGGCGGAACATTTTTCGTGGTATCAAATTGTGGCCGTATGGTTCCTGACACGAGCGAGCGCAGGTGTGAATCAGCCTGTAACCAGCGCAGCAAGTTTTGTAGAGTTCGTACATGCACGCTATTGATATCATAGCGATCGATCAACGTTGGATGGGTGATTAACTCAGGACTCCAGACTGTAACTTCTTCAGAGCTGATTCCGAGAATTGAGCCTGTGACGACTTCTCCGGTTATTGGATTCCCATCGCTGAGGAGAATTTCGTCCCCCACGCGCAATTCTGATGTGTTCGTGCAGGCGAATGTTTGCTGCCATTCACCTTGACCAGTCGGTACCGGATTTGCCAGAGGTCGCAGGTCGCTGATCGCTGTTCCTTGTTCAACGCGCTCTTTGACATGTATTTGCCAGAGTAAGGCTTGTTGTTTCTCTCCTTCAAGACCCTCCAACTGCAGCAGATTGTAGTATTTTGCAAATAACTCCCGATCCTGGGATGACGTAATGTAGGGGCGAAATTCATTGCGCCCTCCTTGCGAAATACGAACGCTACCAGAGGGTGCAACCATTTGCGTCTCTGCATCGTCGATTTCAGGTAATTCAGGCTCAGGCGCTTGCCAGTCGAGCATCGAAGAAATCTGTTCGCATTGTGCAAGCATAGAGCACTTTGTGCAGCGTGAAGCCCCAGGAGGAGCGGGGGGAATGCCTGTTTTATGACTCAGCACCAGAATATTGCGCTTCTCAATTACACGCTGCATTTGTGTTACGGTGAAACGGATATCGCACGTTTGTGCTTCTCCTGGCGTGCCACTATAAAGCAGGAGAGCGAGAGCCTTCTTCATGTGCGGATCCCGGCGCACTGTTAACAGGGCATGATAGCCTTGAACTTGCCACCTGTGAGATGGTTTTGGCAGCTCACCTGTTGCTTTACCCGTCTTCAATTCTAGTAGTCGCTGCCGTCCTGTCTGTCGCCAGAGCAGGTCGAGTCGTCCCCTTAATCCAATTTCAGGAGCAAGAAGGAACGTCTCAGCACGCACCATGTTCTTACTGCTATGTTTCTCAGCCAGGTCAGTTTGGTTATCCTCGAAAGTGGCAGTAGCTGGCATGTCCCATAGAGTAGCGCTCTGGTTCTGAAACCAGGATGCCAGGCTTTCCAGGTGGGGAATCGATTCCGTGCGCATCTCTTCTGTGGATGTATTGATAAGCGCCAGGTCAATTGTGCTACGCTCAAGCGCCTGCTCGAAGTGACGGCGCAGGGTTGCCTGCGGAGTTTCTTTCCCATTGGCAGCGTAACCTGTCATCAATTCTCCCCTATCGTGCTCCTTCAGCAGTTCTTTAAAGCTGCTATGCACCAGGTTTCCACGTATCATGGCTGCCGATTGTGGTGAAGAGACGAGCCTATTTAACAAATACTGTCGGGCGCAGTAATCAGCGTCGTTCAAATCTGTAATGTTCAGGATGGTATCAGGTTCCAGGATAGCCAGTGTATAGTCGTTCGCTCTGTAACGATAGACGGTGCGACCATTGCGATCAACAGTGTTTGTGGCAAGTGGAAGATGGAAGACTCGTAAGGTGAGTTTTTGCGTGCGCAAGCCATTCCCCAGGTCGATGAGTCCTTTCACAAGACTGCTATAATGCCTGGTAAGGCTGAAGGAAGCGAAGTCATTCCCTCTTTCTATGGTGATGAAAGGTGTGATCTCGCTGTCAAGATTCGCTTCGTAGGCATATAAGATACGTCCTTCAATGCTTGCTACCGTACAAGGATGTGGGTCTAGTGAGCAGAGAAAGCATTTGTGCTGCGTTTGCTCCTGGTTATGGCCATTAAATGTTACCATCAAATGCGAATTCTCCTGCAACCCTGGTGTTCGAAGGTTTTTCGGTAGGTGTTGGGGGCAGTGTACGGGACGAACGGATTTTCGTCAAGTCGATAGGAACCAATCTAAATTCCACCAGAAAACTCAAACGTTCAGTGAGGGTATAATGCTGTCAAAGACACTTTTGAAGAAAAGAGGTATCACCAATGCCAACCCCTCCCATTCGTACTATCACACTTGGACTCGCAGATTCACATCCACTCATGCCAGAAACCATTCAACGAGCCTCTACAATTGTAAAAAGCGCCAGTGATCGCTATACAGAAGCCGGATATGAAGTACAGACGGTGAGGCTCTCGACCCGTCCAATTTTTGACGACCTGGCCGATTGGTCATCCACTGCCATCATCGACTATGTTCAAGAACTTCAGCGTATGCTTGATGATGCTGATATGAGTTTTTGTTCCCTGGGTACCGTGCATGCGGCTCGTCCCTATTATCCTCTAGAGCGTATAGGGCTGATTGCCGATATGCTAGCTCCGACAAGTGCACTGAGTGCTACTGTGCAGATTGCGACTAAGAATCATTACTTGCGTTCGGAGGCTGCATTAGCAGCAGCCAGAGTAATGAAACGCCTGGCGTATGAGACAGAGGAGGGTTTTGGTAATTTCCGCTTTGCAATTCTGGCCTGTGTTGCGCCGGGAAGTCCTTTCTTTCCTTCTGCATATCACGAAGGGCCTGGAAGTCTCTCACTAGGTTTGCAGGGCGCAAGCATTATAGCAGAAGCCTTGCTTGCTCAAAATACGAACCATGCAATGCCTATTGAACTGACGAATATCACAGAGTTGGTTAGAGCGAAGCTCATTGAACATGCCTCGCCAATTGTAGCGTTGGGACAGGCGCTTGCAAGCGACTCTGGCCTGGTTTTTGGTGGTATTGATCTATCGCCTGCACCTTTAGGAGAAGACAGCATTGTCTCGGCTTTAGAACTTTGTGGATATGGGCCAATCGGTAGTGCTGGTACAGTTGCCGTAGCTGCTGCTCTTACCTCCGCATTGAAAGGTACGGAGTTGCCGACTTGTGGCTATTGCGGCCTCATGCTGCCTGTGCTAGAAGATGCCATATTAGGGCAAAGATGGGAGCAAGGGCTTGTTACTACGCATGAACTATTACTTTATTCTGCAGTTTGTGGTACGGGTTTGGATACCTTGCCTCTAGCCGGTGATACGGATTCAACAGAAATTGCTCACCTCTTACGTGATGTAGCGACGTTGGCATTACGCTTGAACAAGCCGCTCTCTGCTCGTCTTTTCCCTGTTCCAGGCAAAATAGCGGGTCAAAGAACGGAATTTACATCGCCTTATTTAACCAATACACTAGTGAGGTGAAATCGGCCCTCAATGGATATTTCGCCCTTCAAATGAAAAATGAATGGGAGTTTACAGATTACACACTTTCTCTATAAGTCAGGCTGCTTCCCCAGAGAACGTCCATCACTCCTTCATAGGAGTTTTTCAGGTTCTCGTAGAGATTTGCGTTTTCAATAGCAAGCGCGGCTAGACTTGCTAGAACCCAGAGGAACTGAATATCATCATCGTGAAAGATACAAGGTTCATTTGTGTAGACACGTAGTACTCCGATAGCTTCGCCGCGTACCTCCAATGGTACGCATAATACGGAAACTATACCCTCGCGTATTGCCGCTTCTACATATTGAAATCGAGTATCATTACTCACATTTGGAATAATCACGTTTTTGCCACTCAGTGCCTCACTGTCGATTTGGCTATGTTCCACATCCACAGGGCCTTTCGCGAGGTAACTGCTGCTCAATCCATACACAGCGCTCAGTTGGAGTTGACCAGTACGGGTATCGAGAAGGCGCAACACACATGCTTTTACTTGCATAGCCTCGGTGATGCTCTTTACGACGCTTTGTAGTACATCCGATAGTTCCAGGCTGGATGAAATTGTCAAGGCAGCCTGGTAGAGAGCCGTGTAATAATCTTTGTGCGAACGTGTGGAATTGGTAGATGGATTGGAATCGGATTTCATGGAAATGTTCCTCCCGATGTAGACGAAGCAATAAAAAAGGGTAAAAAGAACCATACAACCGTGATTAAGTATGTTTAATTATAACATACTTAATCACGGTTAAATCGGGCAAAAACGTATAAAACCCAACGATTGATGTTTACAGATTGTGTGGTAGGCAAGTAAAAGGCTAGCAATTATATAATATCTTGAACGACCCATACCCTGCATGGTGAATTGGACAGGACATAAGGAATCGTCTTGCCAAGATAGCTGCTCTTAGTATGTCCTTTATGTGAATCACGTACAAGGCCAAGCATGATTAAGGCACAGGCATGGTCTTTAGCTTCATCAACAATAGCCGGACCTGCATCGCGCGTCTGCACAACTTCTGCGACTGCTTCACATCCCGCATCATCCGCTATTGCCAGCGCCTCGTTGAGTAACTTATCGGCCTCTTCAGATTCTTTAGTGAGAGTTGCTTTAAGTGGCAATGTTCGAGGAACCTCAATAATGTGGACAAGATGAACTTTGCGTTTTGCCTTTTTCGCCATCAAGCAGGCAAGGCGAACCAATTCAATATCCAGTTTTTTACCATCTACGATAACAGCTATATCGCCGGTTGCTCCGACCCCTGGAGCAGATTTACTCGTCTCCGTCTCGTCTTTGGCTTTACGCCATAGGTGAACCATGGTATCTCTCCTCCTGTAGGAACATGATAAATCAGCATCATTTCTTATTTGTAGTATCCATACAACGGATTCTCTTAAATGAGTTCCAACAGGTTATACTTGATTCTAAACCCTAACACAGCCGCCGTCAATGGTGGAAATGCACAGCAATGGTACAGTTTTATGCTCTGATAGTGTTTATTCAGGTTCAATTGTTGCGGTAAGACCGTAACTGAGTAAACGCTCCTGGTAATATTCGGCAATTTCTTTGGGACAAACAACTACAACAGCGCTACCTGTGAGATGCGCTGTCAACATAATGTATTCTGCTTGAGCCTGTGAAAGATTGTTGATTGTGCGTAAAAGTATAGCAACTACGAAATCCATGTCATTATAATCGTCATTATAAAGGATCACTTTGTAAGGAGGAAACAACCTGGCACGTTGGCGTACTAATTCCTCCGTTTCCGTCTCCAAACGAGTTCGTATCAAGAGATCATAGGACATATTGAGATATCTCCGAAAACAGTACTAAACAGAGTGATTCGGTCATACTAATTGTAACTAATAGCTTTAGATATTACTAGTGTTACGTTTCGCGCCCAATACTTCTATCAATCTTCCCCTTATTGTTTATCAGGATCGCTCTTGCTTTAGTTTTACGGCTGATATTCTCGGGGTCTTGCAGGCGTATGGCAATAACAGTTTGTGCTTCTTGCGGGGGTTTTATAGCTGGTGCATTGACTTTCGACAAGTCCTGACCAATTGCACCACGTACTGGCTCTCTACGCAATAGTCCTACTATAATACCCAGAATGACACCGACTACTATACCTGCTAAAGTGGCTAACAGGATGGGATGTGATTGAATTGCGAAATCTGCTATGCCAAACATCACACCTCCGAGGATCAGACCGAATACGATAGCAAGCAGTATGATCAAGGTTGGATTAGGCCCCGGGCGGGTTGTTTGGAGAAAAACTGAACTACGGTCGCGGTCAGGACCATGCTCACGAAACTGACCTCCTACCACAGAACTGCCTGCCAGGCGAAATACTTCATCATCTCCATAATTTTCTTTACGAAGCTTGCTCTCTGCATTGTCCGCGTCACTCTGGCTGTTGAAGACCGCGAGCAGGTCATATTCCATTTCTTGTTGTTGCATATAAAAAGCTCCTGAAGGCAAAATGTATAGTTTTCCCTGTTCTTATCACCACGTATTATAGCTAATGACGGAATGCATGTATAGATATCGAACAAAATAGCGGGGGTGCTTATGATATACTTGTTCAAGAAAATGCCAATTGTAGCAGAGCAGCTTCAACCCGGAAGGAATCATGGAAACAAACAACAACTCCCACAAGCAAATTTCCAACATCCGAGTCATACTGTTGATCGGGCTTGTAGTCCTCATCATAGCTGCGGGGATAGTCTATTTTACAAAAACAAGAACGACTCAACCTCGTGCTCAACTTCATCCTAACATTCCTGCTAGCTCAAACGATGCGATGTTTGGCTATGATCTACAACGTACGCACTTCAATCAATCGGAACGCATCCTCAACACAACCAATGTCTCACAACTCGTACCCTACTGGTCGACACCCACCGCAGCCTATATCAATTCATCGCCAGCAGTGGTTGGTGGTATTGTCTATATTGGCTCGAATGACAGGGCATTGTATGCACTCGACGCCAGGACAGGAAAAATTCTTTGGGCGCACAATGTGAATGACGGCGTTGGCTCTTCTCCTGCAATTGCCAATGGCATTGTGTATGTTGGATCAGACGACAATAGCCTCTATGCCTTTAATGCCAGAACAGGAGCGACTATCTGGATCTATGCCACTGGCGGGCCAGTCTGGTCTTCACCTATTGTAGCCAATGGTGTGGTCTATGTTGGTTCGAATGATAATTTATTGTATGCATTGGATGCTGTAACAGGGAAGGTTCTTTGGACTCATACTACCGATAACTTCGTCTCCTCCTCACCTGCGGTGGTGAATGGCGTGGTCTATGTCGGCTCAGAGGATGACAAACTCTATGCATTGGATGCAAGGAATGGAAAGACACTCTGGGTGTCTTCCGTTAGCCTGCCGTTCCGAGTCTCCTCGCCAGCAGTGGCGAATGGCATGGTCTATATTGGTTCTGAGACTCGTGACGTGTATGCATTCAATGCTCAAACAGGCAAACTTCAGTGGGAAGCTCCTACAGGCGATTTGATCCACTCCTCGCCAGCAGTAGCGAATGGCTTGCTTTATATCGGATCAACTGATGGCAAGCTTTATACTTTTGATGCAATGACTGGAAAACCTCATTGGACGTACTCTACAGGAGACAGGATCTACTCCTCGCCAACCGTCGCAAATGGTATAGTGTTTATCAGTTCTCAAGACCACAAGCTCTATGCACTTGACGCTATGAGCGGTGCAATACTTTGGACCTATACTACGGGAGACGCAATCGACTCATCACCTGCGATTGTAAATGGCGTAGTCTACGTTGGTTCCTTTGATGGCAAGGTGTATGCATTTCATGTGTAAATTTTTTTGCGAGGGTACATCAATGCAAGTTGAGAAGAAGTATTCAGGAGGAACTAATATAAGACTGGCGGAGATGATGGCCGCCTGCCAGACACTTTGCAATCAGTAAATAACATAGTATACTACAGTTGCCGGTTGAGGCTAGAAGAAGAGCTCTAACCGGCTTTACTGTAGACATTTTTCTCGGGTAGCGAACAGGGCTACCTGGCACATCCTGGCAGGAGGGATTGTTATGCAATGTAGTACGTGTGGCTTTTCGCTTCCAGAGGGAGCAGCGTTTTGTACAAATTGTGGCTCCAAAATGTACGGTCAGCGAAATGCAGGGAACCAACCCGCCGGGTCATCGCAAGTGGAACCTACCATAGCGGCATCATCCTCTTATCAAACACCTCAGGCGAACCCATTTCAAAATCAGCAAGCTGTTCCCCCCACTGTCTATGGGGCGCCATATAGTACACCACAACAATACTCTAATGAGGCTCCACCACCTCCGCCACCAGCGAATGTGTATGGTGCGCCGCCTCCACCAAACTCGTACGGTACTTCCTATGCGCAACCCCCTGGTTATGGGCAAGTTTCTGGTTCCTACGTACCACCAGGTCAACCTTCAACTCCTCCGACTCGGCGCAAAGGTCCAGGCATTGGATTGATCATTGGCATCATTGTGCTGGTGCTCGTGATAATTGGCGGTGGTTTACTAGCAATCCGTGCGGCTTCAGGCAGTTCAAATAACAACACTACGAACACTGTCACTCCAACCGCTACTACAGCACAAGCGACAGCAACACCAGCAGCGACTCCCACTTCAGGAACAACTACACCTTCGGGCGCACAAATTGATCCTGCGGCAGCAGCTATTATCACGAAAGCACAGACTTCAAGCGCTATCGATAGCAACGATTTTCCGACCCAAGTAACAAGCAACTTTGCTGTGGGACAGAGAGTCTACGTAACATTCAATCTGACAACAAATGGCCAGTCAGGCTATGCAGAAGTAAAGTGGTATAGCGGCACCACCTTTGAGGGCAATAAAATCTTGACGGTTCAATCAAATTTCGATCATGGCTTCTTTGCTGCTGTTTTTAACCATGCAGGCACCAGCACTAGCGAATTGTACTGGTGTACGAAGTCAGATTGCAGTGACGCCAAACTCGCAACGTTCGTTACGTTTACCGTAGCATAAGTGGTATGTCACGTTTCGACCAGCAATCGCCTGAGCACTTTGCCGACAAAATTTTTGGGCAACTCCGAGCGAAACTCGATCTGGCGCGGCACTTTGTAAGCGTCAAGGCGTTCACGACAAAGCGCGAGGAGTTCATCTGGTGTAGCTTTTTCGCCGCGTTTGAGGACAACGAAGGCTTTAATAAAAGGAGAGGCAGGCGGCGTGCTCTCATCGCCTGCTTCGTTTGTTTCATTTGAGCCCAGGGTACTGATGACGACAACTTCCAACACTTTGGGGTGCTCATAAAGCACCTCCTCAACATCCCGTGGATAGACATTGTAAGAACCCGCGAGAATGAGGTCTTTTTTGCGATCAACAATCGTAAAGAAGCCATCTTCATCCATACGCGCGAGATCTCCTGTGTGTAACCATCCATTCTTGAGCGTATCTTGTGTCTCTTCGGGCATGTTCCAGTAGCCTTGCATTACCTGCGGTCCGCTAATAAGTAACTCGCCTATCTCGCCATGTGGGAGCGTTTCGCCTGTCTTCAAATCAACAATACAGGCATTGGTTTCGGGCAAGGGTATGCCTATACTGCCTACATGCCGTTCACCTTTCAATGGGTTCGAGTGAGTAACAGGTGAAGCCTCGGTCAAGCCATATCCCTCAACAAGCCGCCCTCGTGTGAGTTTCTCAAATTCTTCTTGCACCTCGACAGGTAATGGAGCAGAACCACTAATACAAGAGCGGATAGCCGCAACACCATAGGAACGTACTTTAGGATAATTGGCGATGGCAAGATAGAGTGCAGGAATTCCCGGGAATATAGTTGGATGATAGTTCTTAATGGCTTCTAAAATTCGATCGATGCGGGATGTTGGTAAGAGTACCAACGTTCCGGCAATCCCAATAGAAGTATTCATGCAACTGGTGACGCCGTACGAGTGTGAAAGTGGCAGGGCGCATAAGACAACTTCGCGCCCTCGCCTGGCATCTGGCATCCAATGCCGGACCTGTAGGATGTTTACTACGAGGTTCCCATGTGAAAGCATCACCCCTTTGGGGATATCCGTTGTACCAGAGGTATATTGAAGAAGTGCAAGGTCATGCTCGCCTGTACCGCTTTTGAGCGGAGTCATCGGCTGGCTGCGCAAAAGTTGCTGAAAGTCATATTGCTTCCAGGTTGGCTTGCTCATGGGCATTCGTTCTTGCGTCAGGCTAGCAGTTTTCACCAAAGTGCGAGTCCTCAAATTGTTCTGATCGGATAATTCGATGAGTTGTGAACTATCGGCCGAAACTGTACCTGGCTCGATCTTTTCGCCTGTTAGACCTGGATATGGGACATGGGTCTTGGGTTGAGAGGTAGAGACGTGAATTGCATTGCCGGATTCATCGATCAGGCTTGCAAGTTTTACCCGCTGCCGAACAGGAAGATATTCTCGAACATTACTATAAATAACCCGTTTTATGTCAGTTGTATTACATATACGTTCAACCATAGCGTGGTATGAGGATAAAGTTAATAATACCTGCGCTCCAGAATGCTGAAGTTGATATGCAATCTCTGCCTCGTTCGAAAGCGGACTCCCTAGAACAACTACCGCACCGGCCTTGAGTATGCCATAAAAAGCAATCACAAATTGAGGAATATTGGGTAAGACTATTGCAATCCGATCCCCTTTTTTAATGCCTAATCTACGCAAGGCGTGGGCGAATCTGTTACTCAAGCGATCCAGTTCTCGGTAGCCAATTTTTTGCCCAAAGAAGATAAGCGCAGCTCTATCAGGAAACTCGCGTGCGGCATTGCTAAGTAGATCATGTAGCGACTGCTTCGGAAGAGGCAACGATTCTGGCACTTCTCTATCGTAATATTGCAGCCAGGGCATTTCAGCTTTGCGAGCAGCGTGTGGACTTAATTGAGTAACTCGAGTTCGTGATTCGTTCTTACCTTCTGTTGCTCTAGGCTCAATAAATCTGCGTATCGCGCGGTTGACCGCATCGGGGCGTTCGAGCTGTACAAGGTGGGATGAGACAGGAATAACAACCTGCTGTGCGTGTGGTATATTGCGTGGCACATCTTCATAATGCTCGCGTAGAAAAACGGTGTCGCGGTGTCCAAGTACAACCAGCGTGGGAACTTGCAGTAGTTGTACTCGCTCATCCCCTCGCCAGGGCGTCAGGACACTATGCAACATACGCTTCAGCGTGCGTTGTGGAGCAAATAATGCGACCTTAATTACTTTCGCTATCCAACTAAACAGTGGATCGGGGACGAGCATCAAACGTTCGACGATTGCTCGTAGAATGAAACGGGTGGGAACACCAATGAGTACAAGTCCGCTCACTTCTTCCTGGTGGCTTAACGCATATTCGGTAGAAATGGCTCCCCCAAATGAATGCGCGAGAAGGTAAAATGGTCGTTGCACCTCCAGGCGGTCCAATACAAGCTCCAGGTCATCAACAAGCCCCTTCATCGTATAGGGGAGATTTTCAGGATCATCGCTCATACCATGCCCCCGCATGTCTGGAGCGATGACACGCGTAGTTTGCCCAAAAAATTGCAACTGGTACAGCCATTGTGTTGCGCTTCCACCATATCCATGCACAAGTACTAACGTACGGGTCGCTCCCTCGGGGTGAATATCAATGACACTGATGCGACGAAGTTTTTGAGTACGACGGTCAACAGATGCATAAATAGTTCGGCGGTATAATTCAATATCCAACGCCATATGTCCTTACCTCCTGAACACCCATAAAGATTGTGCCTATACTCTCCTCAAAATCTCCGCAAGCTGCTTGCGTTCGTGTTCAGTTAAGGGTAATAAAGGCGAGCGAGGACGACCACCATAACCGGCAGTAAGTTCGAGGGCTGCTTTTAAACCTGGCACGCTATAGGTTGCAGTAACGGCTGTGTTAGCAGGTACCAGGCGAGCCTGTAAAAGTCTTGCTTCTTCTAACTTCCCAGCTATGAATAGTTCGTGCAGTCTGCACACCTCACGAGGGAAGACATTGGCAAGCGCTGCAACCGCGCCGACTGCTCCAACCACCAGGGCTGGTAGTAAATAACCTGCGCTACCCGCATAAACACGGAAACGCGAAGGCGTTTCAGAATAAATCTGAGCAAGCTTTACCATATTTCCCGCACTATCTTTGACACCAATAATATTATGATGTTCAGCAAGTGTACAGATGGTAGTAGCATCAAGGTCGAGGCCGCCTGTGCTGGCAGGCATATTATAGATAACTACCGGAAGTGGACTATTGTCTGCAACGGCACGATAGTGCGCAATCAGCGCGCGTGAGTCCATGCGGCCTTTGAAATAAAAAGGGGGCAATACAAGAGCTATGTCTGCTCCAAAGCGTGCAGCTTGCTGGCAATTTGCAATGGTTGCCCGGGTAGATTGTTCGCCACAACCGGCTAGAAGCGGCGTGTTTTCTCCAACGACGTCTCGTGCAGTTTCAATAATCAGCGCTCGTTCTTCAGAAGTGAGGTGAACAGCTTCGCCATTTGTTCCCATCACGACATATCCTGCAATCCCAGTCCCCGCCAATCGTTGAATATGTCTTCGTAATGTTACAAGGTCCAGTTCTTCCTGATCATCAAAAAAAGTAGGCAGAGGTGGATAAATACCATCCATCAAGATCGAAGATTCTGCCATGGAAGCCTGCTCCTCCTTTCTTTTCGCGCTCATAGTGGAGATTATAGCATAATATAAAAAATACTAAGGAGTTTCTCATTCGTTGTACTTATTATAAGAACTAAAGCGTTTATTTGAAATGTTAAGCATCTTATTGTTTACCGGTATTTAGAAAAAGTAATATGTATATGTATTTGAGAAAAATTCTGCTAAGTTTTATTGTACTGGGTTCCCTTCTGGTGAGTCTGGCGCTGGCTTTCAACATGTTTGGCAATGGAACTCAGCATAGTTTCGCGAAGTCGCCGGGTGTTACTGTCACCGATTTCTGGTTGAATGGCGGTCAGGAACCGTGGGGCACAACCTTTGATAGCAAGGGCAATGTATGGGTGGCTGTTCCCGGGTGCGATCCCTCCCCAACCTGCAACCCTTCAACCCCACCGGGAAAAATAGAGGAGTATAACCCGGCCGCTTCGAGTTGGATTGCGACATACCAACTGCCTGCCGGCTACGCACAGCCGCTGTTCCTCGCATTTGATGCCCAGGGCAATCTCTGGTTCCCCATGCCAATGTCTAATTCAATTGGTATGTTGAACCCTCAATCTCAAACATTCCAACAGATACCGGTGCCAACCTCCGGAGCAGGACCTTGGGATATTGCCATCGATCACAACGGCAAAATCTGGTTCACCGAACACTACTCCAACAAAATTGGGGAACTGGATCCATCAACTCAGACGATTACAGAAATATCAACCCCGGCCAGCAATAGCCAGCCCTACGGCATCGTGGTTGACGCCTCGAATAATATCTGGTTCACCGAAAATAACTCAGCCGTAGCGTTGATTGGCGAATATACCAGTGGTGGCACCTTGAACGAATATAGAATACGCACGAATCCACCTGGAGGACTGACTCCACACCTGATCAGTGTCGACCCCAATGGGAATATCTGGTGGACAGAAGGGTGGGTTGGGATGATCGGTGAGCTCAATATGGCAAAAGCGGTACCAGGGACGAATACCGGTGTCACCGAATATGCCTATCCAGCTACATGCACTACTTGTAACGGTACGCATACCTCGGGCATTAGCGTTGATGGGTATGGTCAGATCTGGTTCGATGACTCGTTACAGGGTATTTTTGGCTCCTTCCCAGATTCTGGAACAGGGTCATTTTCTGTGTATTCAGCTCCAACAACGCCAAACGCGCATCCACATGATGGATTAAACGTTGATACGCAAAATCGTATCTGGTTTACGGAAGAGTTTGCTAACAAGCTTGCAGAAGCAGTGCAGAACGGTGCTCCAACACCGACACCATCGGCAAGTATGTCGCCATCGCCAGGAGTGACACCGTCGCCTTCGCCAACCTTGTCACCGTCACCAACTGTGATACCCTCACCTTCACCCACGGTCACCCCATCGCCTGGAACAACGCTGGCTCAGGATACTTTCCAGCGCGCAAACCAGCAGCACTGGGGCATAGCCAGTGATGGGCAAACCTGGGGCGCCGATGCAAACACTTCAAGCGTATTCTCGATTAGCAATAATACTGGAAAATTGGCTAACGGAGGAGCTCGCTACAATGCTGTGCTTGGTCCGGTTGCTACGAATGCCGAAGTGATCTTTAGTGGCTCAATGAGTAGCTTTACTAATGCGAATATGGGATCTGTTTTGCGCTGGACAAATACAAATAACTGGTACAAGGCATATATTAGTGGCAACAGTCTGGTGATACAGAAAAAGATAAACGGTACAAATACTACGTTGAAGACAGTCCCGTTTACCGCGGCCGCAGGTACTTCCTACAGTATTGATTTTAGTGTTGTTGGTACAACCCTTTCAGCCAATGCCTGGTTGACTGGTACTTCCGAACCATCCGGGTGGATGGCTACGGCGACAGACAGCTCTCTGGTATCGGGTAATTGTGGCCTGCGCATCCAGCTTCAAAGCGGTATTTCAGCTACCATAACCTCATTCCAGGCTCTATCAAAATAGCTATCCTGATAGGATAATCGACACGATACACAGCTACATCCCCAGAGGCAACCCTGGGGATGTAGCTGTGTATCGTGTCGATGAATTATGTACTATCTCACAGGTACATTGTGCCATTTGGCATAGTATTGACAAAAAATATGCTGTATATTCGTACATATACAGAGATATATCAATGCTAGTAGATAGTAAGAGAATGAAAACGAAGTCGAAGCAAATTCAATCAAATTAAAACATAATGTAAGAAGGAGAAATTCAATGAATCAAAAAGTTGTAAAGCAAATGGTGGTGGGTATAGCTGCTCTTGTAGTGATGATCATGTTCACAGCATGTGCCGGCGTTGGCACCACTACCAGCAATGGTGTAACGAACCTACCTTTATCTGGTTCGGTAGTTTCGGTCAATCCGGCGAACCATTCTGTAACGTTAAATGTAAATGGTCAGACCAAAACGATTAATAACATTCCTGACAATGTTTTGAGCACTTTGCAGGGCCAGGTAGGCAAAGTGTACTCGATCCAGGTGACACAAAACTCCGATGGTTCCTATAGCTTCGAGTCTGGGACAAATGTTACGCCTGAGTCGAACGATACGTCAAGCAATAATGAGACTCCAAGTACAAACGAGCCTGGTAGTATCAAGTTTATCGGTAGTGTAGCAAGCAGCAACAACAGCATTCTCGTGGTGAGCATGCCTGGTGGATCAAGGCTATCGATGAATACTAATGGAGCTGACCTGGGAGATTTCAACAATGCCCTTCCAGGCGTTGGTACAAGGGTCAAAATTGAGGCAACAGGGAATACCGACGGTAGCTTCGCTGCTACAAAGATTGGAAACGTTGATAGCAGTGAGGATCCCAATGCTGTAGAATTTCAGGGCGTCACAACCCGGGCAGTTGGTGCTGATAACGTGGTACACTTCGCAGTTGGCAACAAGGGCTACGCCTTCACAATCGCCTCTGGCACAGACCTGTCAGAATTCAATGGCAATGCTCAATCCATTACGAGCGGCGCAACTGTGAAAGTAACTGTAGAGTATAACGGATCAACCGCTACTATTACCAAGATCAGCCTGTAATCTAAATCTGTAATCAGTAGTGGCGCAATTGATCAACAATTGCGCCACTACTGATTACAGCAAATTTGAAATGATGTCTCTAGCTTCCCAACCTTGTTAACATCACAGCCATAATGCCAATCACAAGCACTGCAATCGCAAATGCACTCATCCACAGAATTGCTCTTCGACGGGCACTGGCAGCCCGTAGGGCATCAATACGAGTATTCTCCGCAGGACACCATTCCGAGCGCCTGCAATTTGGGCAAAGAGGAAAGAGTTCGTAAGGGTTATAGAGTTGACCTCCACCAAGAATCTTATCGCGAATCTCCTCACTTTCGAAGATGGCATGACAGTGAACACAGCGTAAAAGCATGTATTCTGCCCAATCACTGGCTTTACACGAAGGACAAATGGTGTGTGACTTAGCTGAAGAAGAAACAGGCATCCAACGATGGTGGCAGCGATGACAATAATTTTCCGGGTGCTGAGCTGAACTACCAGCCAGGCCACCATTAGATTGGTTAGCTACTCCACGCAGTATGCCCTCGTTTTTCAGGCAATAGATATCATCTGGCCAGAGTTGATAACTAGCATCACCCAGGTTTAACTTGATTTGAGTCAGGGGAGAGGCATTCAAATCTGGGAAAGCATAAGCACGCTGGTTATCTCGTCGAGGTACCCTTGTTTGCATTCCTGCATTTTGTGTGCCCGACCTGGTTCCGCCCACAACTCGTGTGCGTTGCTTCTCATCCTGCGACATGCCAGGCGTATCCAATATATGTTCGGCCCGCTGCACATCATAATTTCTACGTGAGGCAGGATCACTCAAAGTTTGGTAAGCGATCAGCAAATCACGCATGCGCTCCTGTGCATCCGGTCCGTTGTAAACATCGGGATGGTATTTCAGTGCGAGCTTTTTAAAGGCAGCTTTGATAGTGCTGGCGGATGCATGTGAATCAACGCCTAGCACTGTATAGTAATCAGTAAATGTATTCATAAGCAATTGCGAAGGTGCGATGATGACTTTTCACAAACTATATCTATCTTTCGTAGGTGCCGATGTATCGTGCAAACCGCCGATTCATCGGCCTTCGCCAAATTTCTCGACATCCATATAAAAAAGCACGATCTAACCTACTAGTAATTTTTAACGAAAACAGGTATCGTATTAATAATTAGACGTACAAGCAGGTGAATTGTTGCATCTATCACAAAGTCATTAACATCCAACATAAACATGGTTCGATTGATATAATAACATAATCCTTGGAGGAAGGTTTTGCAAAAGCAGCAAGATGAAAATTCGCATGAGCATAGAACCCGTGCTCATGAACATGTAGAGCATGACCATAATCACGGTGAACATGATGAAAAAGGTCATGGGCATGAGCATGGTAAAGTAGATGCAGACCTTTATGGTAACCGTGAAGGCCTGCGTGCTGTGCAAATTTCAACGGCAGGTATGTTACTCGTTTCAGTAATTCAATTTGCCATTGCCTGGATTGGCGGCAGTGCCGGACTTTTCGCTGATGCTTTACACAACTTTGGAGATGTTTTTACAACCATTGCTCTCTGGATAGCTTTTGTGATCTCCAATCGAGCCGCAAATCAACGGTATACCTATGGGTATTATCGTTCTGAGGACCTGGCAGGAATCTTTATTGTGCTGGTAATCATTGCAAGTGCTACTGCCAGTGCTGTGGAATCAGTGCAGAAATTGACAAGTGGTAATATTCCTACACAAATCTATCTAAGTATGGCAGCCGCATTGGTTGGTGTTGCTGGCAATGAACTGCTTGCGCAATACAAAATATCGGTTGGTAAACGAATTAATAGCGTTTCCCTGATTGCAGACGGGCATCATTCACGCATTGATGGCCTCACTTCACTGGCGGCATTTATCGGACTGGTTGGGGTAAAACTAGGATTTCCAAAAGCCGACCCAATCGCGGGTATTGTAATTACGATTGTGATTGTGACCGTCGTTTTTTCAACTTCACGTAGTGTTCTGCAACGCCTGCTTGATGGAGTCGATCCACACGTCGTCCCCTCGATAATCACAATCTCAACTGAGGTCCCCGGTGTGAAGCAAGTTGCAGATGTGCGTGCTCGCTGGGTAGGACATACACTGCATGTTGTTATGACTATAGAAGTGGATGCGGAATTAACCTTATCAAAGGCCCATGCGATTGCAGAAGAAGTGCGCCACCAGCTTTTTCATGAGATCAATGGTATTTCAGAGGTACTTATTCATACCGACCCTAGCAGCGCGAATGGTGATTATCATCAAGAATTGGCGCATCATATCCAGGAAGCGCAACGCCCAATCGTCGAACGATAATGAAAGATGTACCGTATTCGCTACTTTCCCAACTCCATAAATAAGTAACATCCAAAGCGTACGGCTCGATCCAAATCTTCTAGCCGGATATGTTCATTTGGGGCGTGCGTGGGATCAGCCATTTGTTATTCCTTCCTCTGTAGCGATTCCAGGACGGCTGCGATTTCGCGACGGACGTTGTCATTATTTGCAACCTGCCCTTGAATTTTTTCCCATCCATGCATGACTGTTGTATGATCGCGCCCACCGAGTTCCATCCCGATTTGTAGCAAAGAAGCCGAGGTTTCCTGGCGCATCAAATACATAGCTATCTGGCGAGGCCAAACGATTTCACGATCGCGTTTTTTACCACGAATTCGTTCAATATCAACATTATAATAGCGGCAAACGCCCTCCAAAACTTCTGTAGGTGTCAGATTTGAGGGAATTCTGCTTTCACTATAAATATGCTCAAGAGCCTGAGCAGCCAGAGTCACCGAGAGTGCTGCATCGTGCAATGTGGCATAGGCGATTACTCGATTAAGAGCGCCTTCGAGCTCTCGCACGCTACTACATTCAGGACGAGCTACAAATTCGATAACCGAAGCTGGTATTGCAAAGCGCAATGACTCGGCTTTGGAACGCAATATAGCGAGGCGGTGCTCATATTCAGGTGGCTGAATATCAGCTAGAAGGCCCCATTCAAAACGTGACCTCAGGCGATCCTGTAGACTATGAATAGCCTTTGGAGGGCGATCACTTGAGACAACAATTTGTTTATTGGCGTCGTGTAACGTATTAAAGGTATGAAAAAATTCTTCTTCGGTTGATTCTTTGCCTGCGATGAACTGTATATCATCAACAAGCAGTATATCTATTTGCCGGTACTTTGCACGGAATTCTTCAGTTTGCTGGAAACGAATTGCATTTATGATTTCGTTGGTAAACTTTTCAGAGGTAACATACAATACATTCAGCCCGGCCAATTCGCCGACGTGCCCAATAGCATGCAGCAAATGGGTTTTGCCAAGGCCAACACCGCCATAAAAAAAGAGCGGATTATAAACGCTGCCAGGATTCTCAGCAACTGCAAGGGAAGCAGCATGGGCTAGCTGATTTGATTTACCCATGATGAATGAGCTGAACGTATAGCGAGGGTTGAGTAATCCCTCTCCGCCCAGTGGTAATGGCAGCAATCCAGGCTGCGCATTCCTGGAAACATTGGTTGGTTTTCTCTTATCGACGTAGTGATCAAATTCTCCAATTGAGGAGTCATTGATTTCGACGCCTCTACGCGCAGCAGAATAAGGTGCGATGGACCCGGTGGAGTTGGATGATGCCAGCGTTGCATCTAACCGGGATTTTTCACGCTGCAACGGTGTCAGTCGACTTTTGGGAAGACGGTATCCTCGCTTAGGCAAAGTAAAGGACGATTCATCCATAGGATCGCTTACCTGGTCTGGATTCTCCCTGGCTACGACAAAACGTACTTCCACCGGCCTTGCTGTAACTTCTGACAGAATTGAGCGAATCAGATCCAGAAAACGTCCCTCCAGGTGTGCCTTGGCAAAGGTCGTTGGGACGCGCACGACAAAAACGCCGTCTTGAAAGGAGATGGCCGCGGTACCCTGGAACCATGTTGTAAATACGGCTGGCGAAACTCTTGATTGCACTTTTTCTATTGTCGTTTGCCAGATTTGCTTCGCATTCAAATGCTATTACCTCTCAGGTAACGATCATAATCAATAAAAATATAGATAAACTCAAGCGTTTTGAAATAGAGGATATTAGACGCCGTACTATTAAGACGGTTATCATACATAAAAATAGGTATATTAGACTAATTTCTTATTCAAGTTAATACAGAACGGACTGGCCATCCGTTTAAATTTCAATGATGCAGTGGGTAATAGTAGCATTAAATCAAAACGCTGTAAAGTCCTTTTTTGGTTGAAAAGTGAGAGCTATTTCATAGGAAAATCTTTTCATTTGCTATATACTAGGCGAAAAGAGTATTCTATTTCACAACCTTCTTGGAATATCGATGTGTTCATACTATTCGCAACTTTCCAGATAGATTGACTGGATTATTAGGAGATTATATGTTTGTATCTCGGATATCGTCTTATTTAAAACATTCGCCAGGTAGATTTGTATGTATCTTTCTAGCTGCTTTTCTTTTACTATCAAATATCTTTCTAGCTGCATGTTCAACTTCATTTGGTGGAGGTCAAGGCTCCTCTACAGCCACGGCAACGCCATCCGAGCTTGCGCTCGCGCAACTTCATTGGTGTGGAAAATCATCAATACTGTTTCGTGACGAAGGGGCAGTAACACCGACTGCGACTGCAAGCGCCATTCCAGGGGTTACCTCAACAGCTACTTCGACAACTTCTGTAACTCCTGGCGTAACTGCTACAATCGCGGTTGGAAGTACTGAAACTCCGACAGCAACTGTAGCACCAGGAACCCCAAGGACAATAACAGAATGGTCTGAGGTTGAAACGGGCCTGGGCTTTACTGTTTACTTACCTTCAACGCTTGCTGGAGGAACCTGCCTTGTCAATGCGCAGGCGACTATACATGATCCTATCATAGGCGGGAGTTTTACAATTGGCTATTTGCTACCTGATCATAGCGCACTCACACTTTCAGAAGCGCCACTGATCTCACAAAATACGGCTTTTCAATGTAACACATCTAATGCTACAACACCTCAAGCGAACAATACGCCAAAGACAGGAACACCCACCGTCTCTCCCAGTTCAACACAGGAGGTGCCCATTCTATTATGTTCTGGAGCAAAAGACATGACGAATGTTGTCATGTCTGCACGAGGGAGTTCAGATCATTTGCAGCAGATCTTTCAGAATTTACAACCAAATGTATCCTGGATTCCTGCCTCTGAATTAAGAGGTTGAGGGAAGATTACAATCGTAGGAGGTACTTTAGTACTCATGGGTTCAAGGTGGCCCAAATTCTATGTTCATAGAGCGTTTTCCTGGACATAGCCCTGAAGAACACCTTAATACTATGTCTTTTCATGAATATAGGTGTAGTTTTGTACGTTATATTGTTGTTCGTTGTGATACACTCGACGCTCAACATCTGGTTCTGATATAATGGCATAAGTTTGCGAGTAGTACGCATTTCAATTCAACATGCCAGCAAAGGGAGGAATATCAATTATGGATAAATGCCCCTACTGTAGCGCTGAGACTCGGCCAGGAGATAACTTTTGCTTGAACTGTGGCAATCGTTTAGTTCCATCAACTCCCTCGCCTCAGCAAGCTCAACCAGTCTTTGGAGACGCTACGCTTCCAGCTTCGGAGGATTGGGTACCACCTGTCCCAGAGGCTTCATCATCTCCCCAGAAGAGTGAGTGGAGAGATAATGAGAATCTAATGACCATCGCTAATACCAGCATGGAGCCACCCGCATCGCCTGTTGATACTGTAGCCGCTACCAGTTCTGCTGCTCCAGTAGCACAGGCCATCATGGATAAGGTGGAAAACCCTGCGCGCCTGATCTTACGAACTGATACCGGTGAGGTTCTGCAGGAATATCCTCTTGAGAAGGCTGAAACCAGCATAGGCCGTGCTCCAAACAGCGACATATTACTTTCTAAAGATAAGCTTACTTCACGTCGCCATGCGACTGTCACGTATGAAAATGGCAATTACGTTATTCTTGATGAGCGTAGCGCCAATGGAACGTTTGTAAACGGACAGCAACTTGAGGAGATGACTCCTCGTACACTTCACGATGGGGATCATATAGGTATTGGTGAGCATGAACTGGTGTTTCAAGCTGATAAGTCTGCATCGTCTGGCGTCGATATTGAAAGCATGCCGACGATAACAGTAAGCCCCTCTGCAGTCTCCGAAATGACGTATCGAACTCGTGAAGATGAGTTATTGACGGCTGCTGTTGACGATGATTTTAGCACACGCTCCATGAATGGTGGTGATTCAGCGAGCAGTGCTGAGGCAGTAGCAGAACCTGTAACTCCGTCTACTTCGAACGATGCTGTCCCCGCAAGTGATTCTAAAGTGGAAGAACCTGCTGAACCAGTAGTTCCAGTAGTTCCAGTAATTCCCCCTGTTTCCACGATTGCGGATTCCAGTTCGGGAGTTACATTCAGTCGGCTTACAAATTTACCGCAGCCTACAATTCCAGATGTAGCTCCATTAATGGCTGCTCTGGCTACGTTAGACGGACAGGTATCTTCTTTGCAAGAGCAACTGAATGCTACGCAAGAAGCTGTGCGCAATCATGAAGCAGACATTGCTCAAACTACTAATCAGCTTCGTGATGGCGTGCGACGCGTATCAGAACGCATGGATAGCACCATCGCTGATGTAGCACGAAATCGCGAGCAATTAGCATGGACCGAGTTGAATCAATTGATGGAAGATGTCATGAATAACCCTCGCGATATCGAGTATGTTACCAAATTGGCTCGTAAAGCTCGAGAATTAAACAAGGTATTCCAGATTCATCAGAATGTACTGAACACTCTGGCAGAATGCACAAGCCTCTTGCGCAGTCTGCTCGGAGAAGATAAATAACGTGTGGGTCACCACTACATATCCCCTTATCTTGCAGGGTAATCCTGAAGGATATCCCTGCAAGGGTTACACCGGACAATTTCATGCATGAACAACACTATGATGTGATCATCATTGGGGCGGGGTTGGGAGGTCTGCTTAGTGCAGCACAGTTATTACAGCGAGGCAAGCGAGTAGCAATTGTAGAGCGACTACCACATAGCGGAGGGCGATTCACAGCAAAAACATATCAAGGTGCCCAAATTAGCACGGGCGCTGTACATATGATCCCATTCGGAAGTAGCGGTGTTCTAGCACGCATGCTGCGTCGTTTGCGTGTGCCACACCGCTTTTTTGATGCTGACGTTTTCGGTTCATTCCATGTCCATGGCGAACAGATCCGCTCGCGCGGCTTGCTAGGGCTTTTCAAAGTTTTTGGCCCCCGCCAGTTCTTCTGGTTCACCCGCATTGGCTATTTGATGTTCTTTCGCCCGCTCCCAAAAGAACAACGTAGCTTACCTTTTGACCAGTGGCTTGAGCACCACATTGATGTAAAACGAAACCGTGAACTCGCGGCCTTCTTCGCGTGTATCTCTCGCTTTGCCCTGAGTTTGGAACTTAATCAGGTAAGCACTGAAGAAGTCATTAAAACAACGAAAAACATGTTGCGTTTTGGCGCTCCTGCTATAGTAGAGGGTGGTTGTGGCGCTCTGACGAAAGAATTAGAGCAGTATGTTCTTGAACGTGGAGTTGATCTGCGGCTGCATTACGATGTAATGCAAATTTTAAAAGAAGACAATCAGGTAATAGGCGTGCGCGCCCGTGATAAGGCGACTAACGAGGAATCGCTCTTTCTAGCGCCACTTGTAGTCAGCGATATTGGGCCGCGCTCCACGGATGCTTTGCTTCAAAATCGACAGATCACACAGTCCGAGGTTTTGAAACAGCAAGGCAAGCACTCGATTGATTCAGAACCTGCTTATGAAGCAGTTGGTCTTAAAGTACATGTGTTAAGTGATGTTTCTCTGGTCCCCCACAAAGGCATTATGTATTGTTTGGACACACAGCGTATCGCCGGCATAGTGCAGCCAACAAACTTTGATCCAGGGCTGGCTCCGGCTGGTAAGCATTTACTTATCAGCCACCAGGTCATTCAAAGTAGAGACATCGAAGAGGAAAAGCGGCTGGCGCTTGCTGACTTGCGTTTGCTGTTTGGAGAAACATTTGAGCAGCATTGTCGTATCCTTACCATGAGCGCCTATCGAGGAGAATGGCCAGTCAATCGTATAGCGCAGGGGGCTGATGTGCCATCTAATACACCAGTACAAGGTCTATATTTAGTAGGGGATGCTGTGAAACCCTCTGGTTATCTTATGGTGGAGGGTGTTGCACAGAGCGTTAATCATTTTCTTGATCTACTCGATATAACCGAGAATAAAGGGATGCAATCTATTGCACCTGACAATGTTATTTCGCCACCCTCACGCCTGAATGCGCTGCGTTGGTTATGGGAGGCACCCGGAAATGCTAGAAAATCCTAAGGATATTCATGAATACATCTTCCCCGTACTATTTAATTGAGGGTGGCACTCCTCTTTTTGGGAAAGTTCGACTTAGCGGTGCTAAAAACGCTGTTACCAAATTGATTATTTCAACACTCCTGACCGATGATCTCTGTATCTTACGCAATGTGCCTCTCCTTGGTGATATGCATTTGACGCTGGCGCTCTGTCTTGATATCGGCTCGCAGGCGGAATTGGTAGATCATACGCTTTCTATAAGCACGCCCGGGGTTCATTGTCCTATCGTCTCTACCGAGGTAGGTGGCTTGAATCGCATGGCAATCATTTCTGTAGGACCACTTTTACATCGTTGCGGCGAGGCTGATATTCCTATGCCTGGTGGTGATCGTATTGGCGCAAGGCCAATCGACTTTCACATCAAAGGGCTAGAATTGATGGGGGCAAAAGTCGAAGAGCAGGCAGGACGATACCACTTTAGCTCTCCTGCCGGTTTGCACGGGGCAACAATTCATCTCCCATTCCCTAGCGTTATGGCTACTGAGAATTTTCTGATCACTGCCTCCCTTGCAAAAGGTGTCACAATCATTGAGAATGCGGCATTAGAGCCAGAAATCATCGACTTGATCAAATTTCTGCAAAAGATGGGCGCCATTATCGAAATTAAAGTTGATCGGAGAATAGTCATTGAAGGTGTAGATCGCTTACATGGGGCTGTCCACACACTCTTGGGTGACCGTAATGAGGCTGTTTCCTTAGCCATTGCAGCATATCTGACGAAAGGCAATGTGTATCTTGAGGGGGCTCAACAAGAAACATTGCTAACATTCTTGAATACCTTGTCAAAAATGCAACTGCGGTTCGATATAGACGACGAGGGGATCCGTTTTATTGGGGATGATCGTCCTCCTCCTCCTTTAGCGCTGGAAACCGATGTTCATCCAGGCTTTATGACTGACTGGCAACAGCCGTTTACTGTGTTATTAACACAGGCTGATGGCCTTTCAGTCATCCATGAAACAATTTATGAGGATCGCTTTGGTTACACAGCAGCGCTTGCAAAGATGGGAGCACACCTTGAGCAGTATACCAAGTGCTTAGGCGAAGTATCCTGTCGCTTCCGTGAGAAACAGTACTATCATAGCTGTCTGGTTCGAGGCCCAACTCCCCTGAGTGCCGCAGTATTGGATATTCCCGATATTCGAGCTGGATGTTCCTATATCCTGGCAGCACTCAGTGCCAAAGGTACTTCACACGTGTATGGCATCGAACATATCGAGCGTGGTTACGAGGGCCTTCACCTTAAATTACAAGATCTAGGTGCAAGAATGGATCGGATATCTGAGGATGCAGATTGAAATGCATTCTCAGCCTATCCAACTTGCACGCACCTCACGTAGCTGTTCAGGTGTAAGAATGCGGAAAAGTACCAGCAGGCTCTCCAGATCATATTCCAATCCAATGGAGTGCAATTCCTGTCGAATTCGGCCAAGAGCACTGATTTGTGCTGTGGAGATTAAACCATAACTTACAAGACTTGCGGCTAACAATTGATCAGGAGTTAGAAGCTTAAACATAAGTAAGATTTCACCAAGCTGATAATTCATATCTACTCCACGTAACATGCGCTGAATATGCTGTGCGACTTCCAGGCGATGCTGTGGAACAAGATGACCTTCAAGTAATACACTGCCTAATGAACGAGTGGCTCGTCCGCTAAGTACAGGTGTACCGTGTTGAGTTTGCGGTGTTGGCAAAGATGTCATAGGAGGAAGACTTTGTACAATATCTAGCAGCATATCATCAGATGTGGCGTCCGCTGATGGTGATTGGTTTTGCGTTTTCTTGAGACTCAATCTTGGTATTTCAGCGAGAGCACTTGCAATGGCATCTTCTTCTTTTGCCTGTGCGGTGTAGTCTCCTTCCTCAACTTTCTGCAAATCAATCATACCTGGCGACTTTTCTTCCTGTGGTTCAGCATTCGTTTTTGGTATTGAAAGCGATCCAGGCAACGAAGTAGAAACTGTTGAAGCTTCAGACGCAACATTTTCTGGTTGGAGTGCTTGCGTTCCAGCGTATGCAGTTCGGTACTCTTGCTCTCTTTCGATAGATATATCCTCAATAGGCGAGGCGCGTAAAGGAAGCGCACTTATGGAATTGGCATCGGCCAGTTGAGTTTGCTGCAATACAGGACTTTGAGTATGTGTACTTACTGTGTTGTTGTGTATTTGATCCATCTGGGATTTGGTTTGTTGCTCACCAGGTTCAGCAAGTGGAGAGGTAGGTCGCTTCAGAATATTCAAATCAGAGGAATCATCAGTTTCGGCAGGAATGCTCTCGTGTACCATGCGAGACAATTGAGCCAACCCTGACTCTTGTTCTTGTTGTATTACTACTCTGGATGAATTCTCAGGAGTAGGAGATATGTTCTGCGGTTCTTGCCTTTGTATCCTTCCCTCATCATTGAGCAACAGTGAAGAATGTTCTCTGAAACTTTGCATTTCCTCTGGTCTGATTGATCTATCCTGGGTACTAATAGCCTGTTGAGTCGAGACCTGATTCTGAGGATTATTCGATACCCGATTTGTTTCAGGACTGGGTGAAAAATTTCTACTATTCGGATAAATTACAGCACGAATTTTGTCCGTAAAACCAGATGCAGGATTACCAATCCTGTTCGTCCCCGCAGGTTTAATGGCTCCCGCTGAAGTTGTGTTCGAGTTGGGAGGTGTCGCTAAAGAAGGATTGGTTGATCGCATCGAAAGAGAAGCTGTAGCCTGTTTTGTCGAGTCTTGAACGTTCGCTCCAGCAGCGGCAGCTATTTGTGAGAACGAACCGGTAATTGGACCTGGAACACGTGAACGTACAGCGTCGACCAGGTTCATAATTCCCATCATGCCATCTACTTCTATATCAGTGAGTACCGTACGGGAGGTATCATCAGAATCATCAGAACCATATCCAGCGATATTCATACAGCGGAATGTTAGAACTTGTACACCGCGACCCCTTCTCTGAGTATCCAGTGCCACCCAGAACTCACGCCTACTCGCAGCCGGCTGTGCTAAATTGACCAGGACTAATCGAATGGGATTGCGTGCAATTGCATCGAAAACTTCGACTGCTGTACGAGCAGGATGACATTCATAGCCCGCGAGTTGGAACTGACTGGCGAGTAATGTTGTGAGTTGTTGATCTCTTTCGAAAAGGAGAATATGAGGCCCGCCACTATTGATGTTCATAACAGCACTACCTCCACTTGTTGCTCGCATGCTAATCGAATTTGTAAGTGTAGTCTGCGAGTCTCTTTGATGTGCTTCAGCCACAATGTGATGATACTCCGCTTGATCAAAGTTTATGAAATATTGACACCCTGAAGTATAGAATGCTTTCATTAATTACTACAGTTGACATTTTCGCTAGTATAGCACACAAATGTATCAAGGTATAGCAAACAAGACTATTTGATGCAGGATTAGACGTTAAGGTCTCTTTGAGAAAGGTAGTAGTAACGAAGTATGACTCAACAAAATTACCCTGATTCACGTCCAGTTATCGCTCTTATGACCGACTTCGGCATTGGTGATGGAGATGTAGGTGTAATGAAAGGCGTCATAGCAGGTATTACCCCTGATGCGCACATCATCGATATTACGCATAATGTAGGTGCACAAAATGTCCCCTCAGGAGCATGGATACTGGCTGCAGCTTACCAATACTTTCCCAAAAACACTGTGTTCGTCTGTGTTGTTGACCCTGGAGTTGGCAGCACTCGTGGGGCTATCGCATTGCATGCTGGAGATTGGTATTTTGTTGGCCCTGACAATGGGCTTTTCAGTTATATCATGTCAGAGCGCATCATTCATGCAGCCGTTCTACTTACAAACTCATCGTATCATCTCCCTACTGTTAGTTCTACTTTTCATGGTCGCGATATTTTCGCACCGGTAGGCGCCCATCTTGCACGTGGATTGACCGGCATTTTCTCCGAACTTGGACCCTCTGTAGATCCAGCTACACTGAAGCGTCTTGAGGTGGGGGGAGCTGTTCGTGATGGAACCATTATCAGTGCTCACATCGTTCATCTTGATAACTTTGGCAATTTGATTACAAGCATACCTCTCAGCTTAGTGCCTGAACTTTATACTGTTTCACAGGTACACATCGTTTTCAAGGAGAACGGTCTAACTGTGGAAAAGCTTCGGCAATTTTTTGCGGATGGACCTGATGATGGACAGCCATTTATCTATGGTGATAGCTCCGGCTACGTTGGAATTGCGGTGCGTAATGGGAATGCTGCCAAAACACTGAGTGTAGGATTTGGCGCACCTCTTACACTGATCACGTCAGAAGCATAAGACATTTTAGAACTAATTTGCGTCTTCATTCGTAGATAGAGTTAGGCGGATGTACCAGCATTTCACGCTTTGATTGCTCTTGACATACAACTATCTGTGCTGTATGCTACGATTACCAGCACGAATAATGTCTTTACTTGTAGGTTTCGACTCCCGTCTAGATTAAGGAATGGGACCGAAATTGAAACGAAAATTGAAACGCCAGGGAGTTTATCTTCTGTTAGGTGTTGTTAAAAAAAGGGCTGGTTCACAACCTCGATTTATCGAGAAGTTCACCTCCCGTTTGGAAATAAATGGTAAGGGCTGGTTTTCCGCCTCGCATGACGAGCAAGAAACCAGCCCTTTTGATCAATGTGACTTCGCGTTCGCAAGAACCATGCATAGTCGTTTTTTAAATCTACTCATCTTTTCAAGTGTATTATCCCAGCAGTTAGCAAAATCAGTCTAACGGCAAAGAACAGAGAGGGTGACCTATGGATCTGGTAAAGCGGTTAGAGGAATATAGAGATCGGGAACGTGAAATACAATGGGAGGGTACTTTCGCCCAGTATTTTGAAATTGCCACCAAGAAGCAAGAAGTGACTCGTCTCGCACATGAACGCATTTATCATATGATTATGGATTCAGGTGTTGGAACAAGTCGAACAGGCGAGCCGCTTTTTAACTTTTTCAGCGATGAAATCTTTGGCATCGAGAAACCTTTACAGCAGATTGCCGAGTATTTCCACTCTGCTGCTCAGCGTCTCGAAGTGCGTAAACGCATCCTGTTGCTTATGGGACCCGTCGGTGGTGGTAAATCAACCATTGTGTACTTGATCAAACGCGGATTGGAAGCATATAGCCGCACGAATGTGGGTGCCCTTTACTCCATCAGGGATTGTCCTATGCATGAAGAGCCACTTCACCTGATCCCGAATGACTTGCGCGCGGATGTCGAGAAAGAGTTCGGCCTGTATATTGAGGGTGATCTCTGTCCCCATTGTCGCTATATGGTGGACACTCAATTCACCGGACATATAGAAGATGTGCCTGTTAAACGACTTGCTTTCAGCGAGAAATATCGTGTGGGGGTGGGCACTTTTACTCCGTCAGACCCCAAAAGTCAGGATATCAGCGAACTTGTGGGTGGTATCGATCTATCAACCATTGGCGAAGTCGGGGTTGAAAGCGATCCAAGGGCTTATCGCTTTGATGGCGAACTTAATATCGCAAACCGAGGCATCATGGAATTTGTAGAAATGCTGAAAACCGATGAGAAATTCCTCTACGTGTTGCTCACACTCAGTCAGGAACAGAATATCAAAACCGGTCGTTTTAGCATGATTTATGCTGACGAAGTTGTTGTCAGCCACACAAATGAACATGAATACCAGTCATTCGTTGGCAATAAAAAATCGGAAGCTTTGCAAGACCGCATTATTCTTGTGAAAGTGCCTTATAACCTGCGTGCTTCTGATGAGGTGAAAATCTACGAAAAACTACTCAAGCAGAGTGCATTACAGAACGTGCATATTGCCCCTTACACATTACGCATAGCAAGCATTTTCGCAATTCTTACCCGCCTTGAGCTATCAAAGAAGGCGGGTATGAGCCCGATGAAGAAGCTGAAGCTATACGATGGAGAAGATATCGAAGACTTCAAGCAGAAAGATATCAAAGAATTGCAGGATGAAGCAATCCGCGAAGGCATGGATGGCATTTCCCCACGCTATGTCATCAATCGCCTTTCAAGTGCGCTTGTCAAGCAGAATACAACCTGCATCAATCCGATAGATGCGCTCCGTGCATTGCGTGATGGACTCGATCAACACACCAGTATCACTCGCGAAGAACGTGAACGCTATCTGAACTTCATCCAGGAAGCCCGTAAAGAATACGATGAGATGGCAAAGAAAGAGGTTCAACGGGCCTTTGTCTATTCATATGAAGAGTCAGCGCGTACATTGCTGAACAACTATCTGGATAATGTTGAAGCCTACTGTAATAAAACAAAGTTGCGTGACCCCATTACTGACGAGGAGATGGAACCTGACGAGCAATTAATGCGTTCGATCGAAGAGCAAATTGGCATCACCGAAAATGCTAAGAAATCCTTCCGTGAGGAGATTCTGATTCGCATTTCGTCGCTGGCACGTAGAGGGCAGACCTTTGAGTATACCAGCCACGAGCGTCTTAAGGAAGCCATCGAGAAAAAGCTCTTCGCCGACCTGCGCGACGTTGTAAAAATCACTACATCAGCTCGCACTCCTGACAAAGAGCAACTGCGTAAGATAAACGATGTTGTGAACCGCTTAATGGCGGAACATGGATATTGCCATGTTTGCGCAAACGAGATCTTACGCTATACAGGTAGCTTGTTGAATCGATAATGGTTGGAGTGTAATACACTGCCTCTCGTTGATTACAAGGTATGTCCAGGCAGATGGAAATAACGAGTAGTCATCATCGTCGCAACTGAGAGTTTTCCGGCCATTTCTCAACTGGAAGGAGTTTGTTCCATGTCGGTATCCCAACATGACTGGTCATTGCACCGCAAAGGCCAGGTCGATCAAGAGCGCCATAAAGAGAAAATTCGCGAGGCCATAAAGAAAAATTTAGGTGATATTGTCAGCGAGGAGAGCATTATACTCTCCGACGGCAAAAAGGTAGTCAAGGTTCCAATTCGATCCCTTGATGAGTATCGTTTCCGCTATGATCCTGGACGTCAGGAGCATTCTGGTGAGGGTAATGGGAAGAGTAAAGTCGGAGATGTAATAGCTCAAGAACCCAGACCAGGTAGAGGCAAAAAAGGCGATGCAGGTAAAGAAGCGGGCTACGATTACTATGAAGCAGAGATCTCAATGGAGGAACTCGCAGAACTGATCTTTGAAGATCTTGGCCTCCCCAATCTTGAACAAAAACGTCAGCAAGAACTCCAAACTGAGGCGGTGCGTTTCACTGATGTTCGCAAAAAAGGCCCTCTTACAAATCTTGATAAAAAACGCACTATCATGGAAAACATGAAGCGAAATGCCTCGAAAGGCGAGGCAAAATTCAAAGATATTAAGTCAGATGACCTGCGCTTTAAGGTATGGGAACCGACAATACGCTATCAATCAAATGCCGTTGTAATCGCTATGATGGACGTCTCAGGGAGTATGGGAGAGTTTGAAAAGTATATTGCGCGTAGCTTCTATTTCTGGATGGTACGTTTTCTACGAACGAAATACAACAACGTGCAAATAGTCTTTATCAGCCACCACACAGAAGCTAAAGAGGTTACTGAAGAAGAGTTTTTCCATAAAGGTGAAAGCGGCGGCACCCAGGTCTCCTCCGCTTATGAACTTGCTTTGGAGATCATTAGAGCGCGATATAACCCTGATGACTGGAACATCTATCCTTTCCACTTTTCCGATGGAGATAATTTACCCTGGGACAATGATCGATGCGTACAATTAGTTACCAGACTAATGGAGCTATGTAATATCTTTGGCTACGGTGAAATTCGCGAAGGGCATTATCGCTCGCCTAGCACATTGATGTCAGCTTATAATAAAATTTCCGACCGAAAGTTTACTGCTGTGACGATTTCAGATAAGAAAGAAGTCTATCCTGCCCTGCGGAAATTCTTTGCTCAACGCGATCCTGTTTCCGCAATGTAACTGTCTAGATAGAGGGAGCTTCCTGATGGCAGATAGTGATATTGAACGTTTACGTGATTCGATCGATCATGCCTGGGACGAAGCGCTAAAATTTGGGTTAGATCCATTTCCAACACACTTCGAGTTAGTGCCTGCTGCCATCATGTACGAATTCGCTTCGTATAGCCTGCCCGGTCGCTTCAGCCACTGGACTCATGGTAAAGCATACCATCGTCAGAAGATGCAATATGATTTTGGGTTAAGCAAAATCTATGAAATGGTTGTCAACACCAATCCTAGTTATGCCTTCCTGATGGAAATGAACGATTTGCTACAAAACACATTTGTAGCAGCACATGTCTTCGGGCATACCGACTTTTTCAAGAACAATGCCTACTTCCAACATACTTCGCGACGCATGATCGACAAGGTGAGCATTCATGCCGAGCGCATAGC
>Ga0209048_10000602_pt1 | contig 38054 bp, 42 predicted proteins | sample FrelakmetCRP12CR_FD_187146 | JGI IMG/M metagenome (GOLD analysis project Ga0209048, IMG submission 187146) | Freshwater lake sediment microbial communities from the University of Notre Dame, USA, for methane emissions studies - CRP12 CR (SPAdes)... | ecosystem: Environmental > Aquatic >...
GAGCAGTTCGGGGCGGCGCGCAGGTCGAGAGAAGTCGAAATCGCGAACGAGGTCACCGAGGCTCGGGGCGTCTTCGCGCACGCCGGGGCGAGGGTCCGGTCGACCGTCAGTCATAGGATCCAGGCGCGCACCGCCGAGGAAGTCGTCTTCGATGAACTTGACGTACGCGTCGTGGCTGAGGGTCTGGTGGTCGACGAAGCCGCGCTTGGCGTACGGGCTGATCACGAGGCCGGGGACGCGGATGCCGTATCCGTTGGCATCGACGCTCGGCGGCGCGACGTGGTCATAGAAGCCGCCCCAGTCGTCCCACGATACGAAGATGGCGGTGCTGTTCCAGTCTTTGCCACGCATCACGTCGTTGACGAGCCCGGTCACCCACGCTTGGCCGGCGTGCACGCTCGCGGGCGGGTGCTCGCTGTGGGTCTGCGACGGGGTGACCCACGACACCGCGGGGAGCGTGCCGGCCCGGGCCGCGGCGCGAAACGCGCCGGCTCCCTGGACCTTCCCGAGCTGTCCGGTCTCCTTGACGTCGGTGAACAACGGCAGCGGGTTCCAGATCCCCGGTGTGCGCGCGCGTTGGGGCACGGCCGGGCACGTCGCGCCGCCGTCGGCGCAGTCGGGTTCGCTGCCGGTCTCGACGTAGTAGCCCCAGTCGACACCGTGGGCGTGCAGGAGGTAGGTGAGGTCGGTCCACGCGAAGTCGATGTGTGGGCGTCCGATCCGCTCGGCGAACTCGACGGCCCGCGGGCCGTACGGGCCGACGACGTTGTTCTGACAGGTGCTCGGGTCGACGGACGCGCACCGGGCCGACCACTCCGAGACCATGAAGAGGTGTGCAGGCAGGCTCCACGACGCGACCGGCTCGAACATGCGGTCCTGGAGCACGTAATCGTGCGCGTAGCGCCAGTAGTTCGGGATCTCGCGGGCGTCGTGATACCCCATCACATCGACCCGTGACGTGCTCCGACACGCGGGATCGTTTCGAGCGCCGCAACCCCGTGGGCTGGTCTCGGCAACCTTGACGAACCCGTCCATCTTGCCGCCATCGATGGAAGCCGTGGACGCGACGCTGTTGTGCGCCGCGCCACCGTTGATGTCATTTGGGTCGTGGTACGGCGCATCGCAACCGCCGGTCGTCGGATTGGGGTTGCACACCGTGAACTTCCCATGCTTGGACGGAATGCCGTACGCGCCGGGATAGGTCCCGAAGTAGCTGTCGAACGATCGGTTCTCCTGCATGATCACGACGACATGCTTGATCTTGTGGATCCCGTTCCCGCCTCGCGCACCGGCCTCCACCGGCATGACGAGCGACGCACCCAGCATCACAACGACACTCAGCGCGGCGAGTCCTGCGGCGCGACGGATCGGCTTGCGGGCAAGCGGCATGGGAACCTCCCGTGCCGACAGTACCGGGCGACGGCCCCGCATGCGCACGAAGGCTCGCTGAGGAAGCCGCCGGCGGAGGGCCATGAATGATGAACGCGGTGACGCACGTTCTCGTGCGTCAGCGAGCCATCGGCCGCTGGGTTCGACAACCGCAGCCGCTGGTGCGATGGTGCTTTCCCCGCGAACGGAGCCTCGATGACCGACCAGACAGCCTTCAGCGATGACGAGTGGAAGGCCCTCAGCGAGGCGCCGCTGCGAGTGACCCTCGCCGTCGTCGCGGTGGGCCAGCACGGCCCGATCTCGATCGTCAAGGAAGCGGCCGCGAGCGCCCGGGCGATCGCTCACCCGAGCGAACGAGGACCGGCCGACGACCTGATCGCCCAGCTCGCCCGAGACGCAGAGAGCCGCGAGGCACGCCACGACGTGAAGGCGCACGCGGGACAGAGCCCCGCCGAGATCGCCGACACCGCAATCGCTGACCTGGCGCCTGCGGCGGCGGCGCTCACGAAGCTGTCCTCCGAGGAGGCGGGCGAGGTTCGCGCCTGGCTGACCGGCATCGCCAAGGCCGTCGCCGGCGCGGCCAAGTCGGTCAGCGCTGACGAGCAGGCGGTGCTCGACCGGATTGCCGCCGTCTTCGCCGCATGACGTCGAGGTACGGGCCGAACGGGTCCGGCGCCTCAGCCTGATCGAGCACCTCTACACCCTGCTGCCGGTCGACGGTGCCGTGGCGCGCAACTACATCTCCGGACAGGAGGGCGTGGGGATCATCCGGGAGACGTCGCCCGGTGTGACCCACCTCGTCGGGAGGCGCGTCGTCAGCGTGTGCATCCCGCCATCGGGCAGGCTCGCCGACACCGCCGTCGTGATCGCGCCGGGCATCGCGCCGGAGCTCGCGGGCGCGCGCGACTCAGTTCAGCTTCGCAGCGTGGTCCCGCTCAGCGCGCCGGTGTGCTCACCGTGCTCCATGAAGACGGTGCCGTTGACGATCGTGGCGTCATAGCCGGTCGCATGTTGGATGTAGCGGGCGGCGCCGAGCGGGAAGTCATGCGCCGCCTTCGGCAGCGGCAACGCCAGCGCGTCGAGATCGATCACGTTGACGTCGGCAAACGCGCCGGGGACGAGTCGTCCGCGATCGGTCAGCTCGAACAGGTCGGCGGTCTCGGACGTGAGACGGCGCACCGCGTCTTCGAGCGTCAGCGTCTGGGTGTCACGTACCCAGTGCGACAGGAACCAGGTGGGCTGGCCCGCGTCCATGATCAGGCCGACGTGCGCGCCCGAGTCGGCGAGTCCGAGCATGCAGTAGTCCTTTGCCAACATCCATTCGATCGCGTCGTGCTGCTGGTTGATGAACGGGAAGCTGAACACCGCGGCACCACGGGTCTCGCGCGAGATATCGACGAAGGCCTGGACCGGGTCGACGCCGCGCCGTTCGGCGTGGGCAGCAAGTGAATCTTCGCCCGTGAAGCGATAGTTGGCGGGCTCCGTGGCGAGCACGTAGACGGCACGCCAGTCCATCCCCTGATTCGAGCGGGCCGACTCGATCAGCTCGGCCCGTCCGACATCGTCGTCGAGCGCGCCAAGCCGCGCCTCGACACCCTGGCCTGCGAGCGCGTCCCACCCGGGTGCGCGATCGAAGAACGTGCGCATCTGCAGACCGAAGAGCAAGGCGATACCGCGCGGCGTGGTCTGCGGGCGAATGTCGCCGCCGGCAGCGGCTTCGGCCTCGACGCATTCGAAGACCTTGCGGTGCAGCTCGGGAGCGAAGTCGGTCTGGCCGATGCCGAACGTCACCGGCCGGCCGGTACGGCGGCGGATCTCAGCCATCCAATGGATCTCGGGCGCGACATTCTCGTAGTCCTGACCGTGCCGTTCGAACCGCGCTGCGACCTCGAACACGCCGCGCCGATGGCGCCCGAGCACGTCGGCGATCGCGTAGAGCTCGTGCGTCTCGGCCCAGGTGCCCGGCACCGGGCGACCGTCAGGCACACGGTGCAACAGCGTACGGCTCGTCGCGAAGCCGAGCGCCCCCGCACCGATCGCTTCGTCGACGAGCGCGCACATGGCCGCGATGTCATCGCCGGTCGCGATGTCATCGCCGGTCGCGGGCTCTTCCGACAGTGCTCGCTCGCCCATCACGTGATGGCGCACCGCGCAATGGCCGATCATCCCACCCACGTTGATGCCCTTGGGGAGCCGGTCGATCGCGCTGAGGTACTCGCCGTAGGTGGTCCAATCCCACGCGAGGCCGGCGAGGATCGAGTCGCGGGGTATGTCTTCCACCGACTCCATGAGCTCGGCGAGGTACTCGCGTTCGTCCGGCGAGCACGGTGCGAACGTCACACCGCAGTTCCCGAGCACCACGCTGGTCACGCCGTGCCAGCAACTGCTCGAACCGAGCGGATCCCAGGCGATCTGGGCGTCGAGATGCGTGTGGATGTCGACGAAGCCCGGCGTGACGACCTTGCCCGCGGCATCGAGCTCGCGAGAACCGCGGTCATCGACCGCGCCGACGGCGCTGACGCGAGCGCCGTCGATCGCGACGTCAGCGATCCGAGCGGCCCCACCCGTGCCGTCCACGACGAGACCATTGCGAATGACGAGATCGTGGGCCATGGCCTCAGTCTGGCGCATTTCGCGGTCTGCCTCACCGTGGTTGCGCGCGACCTCGAGGTCGCGAGCCCCGGCTGTTGGCACGGTGCAGCCGCTCGCAACGCTGTGGCGGAACGCCGGGTCAAGCCCGGACCGAACGGCGTGCCGGCGTGATCTCCGAGGCCAACGCCCGGACCGGCGAAGGTCAGAGAACCAGCACCACGCAGACGGCTCGACGCGAGGCGAGCCCCGAATCACCTCACGCTGCCGTTCACACCGACGTCACGGTGCATATTCTCCGCAGGTAGCGCAGCGTCGGCACAAGTGGTCGACGACCCGACTGCTTGAATCATGGAGGCTGCATCGTGGAGAGGAAGCTCGAACTCGTGATCGTTCCCGTCTCGGACGTGGACCGAGCCAAGGCCTTCTACATCGAGCAGGCCGGCTCCGACTTGCTCGTCGACCACCGCGCCGGTGATGACGTTCGCGTCGTTCAGTCGACACCGCCAGGCACGGCGTGCTCGCTCGCTCTCATGAGGAACGACGAAGCGCCGGGCTCAGTGCCGGGACCGCACCGGGTCGCCTTCGACATCGACGCGAGACGTGCTCAGCTCGTCGAACGCGAGACAGATCCCGGCGAGATCTATCCCTTCGAGTCGGGGACTCAGGTGTCGGGGCCCGATCCCGAACGCGGCGCCCACCGCTCGTTCTTCTCCTTCGGCGACTCCAACGGCTACGGCTGGCCCGTCCCGGAGGTCAAGCGAAGCGAGCCGGCACAATGACCCGGGTGATCGGTGTCGTGCTCTGCCTGGTCGGCGCGCTGTGGGTTGGCCAAGGCGTCGGATGGATCGGCGGCTCGTTCATGAGCGGTCAGGCGGTGTGGGCCGTGATCGGCGTCATCGCAGTCCTGTTCGGCGTCGCATTGCTGCGCAGCCCGAACCGTAGACGGGGCGCCGCGAACGACGACTGAAACCGGCCGCTGCGGCTCAGCCCGCGCTCAATCTCGCCCCTCGGTCGGCCGATAGCCCTCTGCGTGAGTGCTTTCACCACCGCGCACCGGCAGACGTCCCATCAGGTGAGTGAGGTCGTGTCTCCTACCGGGGTGCTCGGCGATCTCCCGGGTTCGACGGGCGACACCACGAGGCGCTTCGTGCTCGACGGCGTCGAGCCCAACACCACGCCCCGCCCAGTCCGCGACGCGTGATCTCGTGAACCCCGGGGAGCGTCGTCGACGTCCCACCGCGCTCGCGCTGAGCGTGGCACTCGGGCTCGCGCTCGGGGCGAGCTGGGGAATGGGAAGTGCTTCGGGCGCGCAGGACGCTTCTGCCCCCGATCTGAATTCGCGGGCGGTCGAGGCTGCGATCGAGCTCACGCAGGCGAACGCTCGCTTGGCCGATATCGATCGTGCCGCAGCCGATGTCACGGCGCGGCTCACCGTGGTCAACGCCGTGCTCCAGGAGGCGGAGCGACAGCTCGCCGCGGCCCAAGCCAAGCTCCAGACCGCGCTCGATCGCCTTCGGGGTCGGGCAGTCAGGTCGTACCAGCTCGGAGGTGCTCCACTCGACCCCGTCCTCGACATCGATCACCTGGAGTCGCTCTCGACCATGACGAAGTACGCGAACGCGGCGGCGAGCGTCGGAAACGCCGACGTCGAACGCTTGAACGGAGTGGTCCAGCAGCTCAGCGTGACGCGTGATGCCGCAGCCGCCGAACAGCACGCACTGGGGGCCCGCTCCACCGAGCTCGCGGGCGAACGCGCCGCGCTGGCGGATCAATCGCGCGCGCTCGAAGCCACACTGGCACAGCTGGGCGGTGTCCCGATCTCCGGCGAGTCGGCGTTGACGGCCGCGCAGATGACGGCGTGGTTCGAGTCGACGGGAGCTCATGCGAACCTGCCGGACGGGACGACGATCGGCGATCTCGCCCAGATCTACGTGGAGGAGGGCACCGCGGAGCACGTGCGCGCCGACCTCGCATTCGCGCAATCGGTGCTCGAGACCGGGTCGTTCCACGAGACGCGCGGCAACAACTACGCCGGGATCGGCAACTGCGACTCCTGCGGCGGGAAGGGCATCTTCTTCCCGACGCCCCGCGAGGGCGTGCGGGCGCAGATCCAACTCCTGCGGAACTACGCCGACCGCGACAGTCGAGCCGCGAACCTCGCGCATCCGCCTGATCCGACGCTCTACGGAGCAGATCCCGTCGGCGCAGCCGCGAGGTACGACACGTTCTTCCTGAAGGGGCACGTCCCGCTGTGGAACCAGATGGGCAATGGCAACTGGGCGACGAGCACGACCTACGCCGCGAAGGTGCTCGGCACCTACGCCCGGATGCTCGCGTTCGTCGGGCAGGTTCACTGAATCAGCAAGCCTCGCGTCGGTTCGTCGAACGTCGAGAGCACCGAGCCGCCGGCCGGTTGCCGGAGTAGGTTGTCGCTGTTCAACGGTCGTTGCTGCGGAAGCAGGCAAGGGGGCTGGCATGGGATTCACACTCACCGAACGGCACTTCTCCACCGAGGAGGACGCGCTCGCCGAGATCGCGGATCGGGGCTGGCACGCGGTTGCACTCGATGTGCCGGCACAGGAGGAAGAGTTTCATTGGCACGACTTTGATTCGGTGGTGTTCGTCCTGGATGGGACAGCCCGGGCTGAGTTCGAAGACGGCAGCGCGATGCAGTGTGGGGCCGGAGCCCGGATCGAGGCACCCGCGCGGGTGCTGCACCGCGCCGTGAGCCCTGCCTACCGAGGGGTGTTCGGATTCTCCGTGGACCCGGCCGACATGACCCAACCGGTGAACAAGCCGACCGACGAGCTCGACGAGGCAGCAGTCTGACGCGACCGCCCCTCGGTCGGCATCACCGTAACGCCGAGGCAGTCAGGCGAGCGGCCAGCGCGGGTGATCGTTCCCGAGCGTGCCGACCCGGTCGTGAGAAGGCACGCGCCGAGGCGCGCGAGCCTGGCCGGGACTGACGCGTTGTGGTCGGGGCTGATCACACTCGCGCTCGAGACCGCGCTCGAGACCGCGCTCGACGCGCAGATGACCGAGCACCTGGGCCACGAGAATCGCGACGTCCGAGCGACGCGAGCTTCGCTACTCGAGTGACGGCCCGTGCTTCGGGTCATCGTCTTGATCGCTCCAATCGACCCACACGGTCCCGGTCGCCGCGAGGTACCCGTCGATCGCGGTGCCGAGCGTCGGGTAGAAGCGGGCGTCACCGATGCGCCGGTAGAGCCCGTAGCTGCGGAGTCGGTCCTTGATGGGGCCCTTGAGCTCAGCGAAGGCCAGTTCGACGCCGCGGGCCTTGAGATCGTCGAGGAGCCGTTCCAGGATCTCGGCCGCCGTCGTGTCGATGTCGGTCATCGGCTCTGCGGCGACGATCACCCACTGCGTCGCGTCGTCGCGTGCTCGTACCGCATCGGTCAACCGGCGGGCGAACAACTCGGCGTTGGCGAAGAAGAGCGGGGCATCGAATCGGTAGAGGACCAACCCCGGAATCTGCAGGGCTTCGGGATGGCGGTCGATGTCGTGGTAGCCCTTGCGACCCGGGATGCGACCAAGGACGGCGTCGTAGGGTCGCCACGCCCGCCGGATGAAGTTGGCGAGCGAGAGCGCGATCGCTACCACGATGCCCTGGAGCACGCCGAGGACGGCAACGCCGAGCAGCGCGGCCACTGAGAGGAACAGTTCTGATCGGCGGACCCGCCACAGCCAGCGAAGGTTCTCGAGATCGAACAATCGGAGCGCTGCGACGATGATGATCGCAGCGAGCGTCGATTGCGGGAGATTTCGCGCGAGTCCGCCATCGGCGACGAGGATCACGACGATCGCGGCCGCGCCGACGACACCTGTGAACTGCGTGTGAGATCCGGCCGAGTCGGCCAACGCCGTGCGCGACGCTGATGCGCTCACCGGGAAGCCCTGGAAGCAACCGGCCGCGATGTTGGCCGCGCCCAGTGCGACGATCTCCTGATTTGCGTTGATGGACTCGTCGCGCTGTCCCGCGAAGCTCCGCGAGAGCGTGACGGTATCGGTCAGGGTCACGAACGCCAAGCCGGCAGCCGCGACGAGGAGAGCTGCGATGTCGTGAAGGCTCACGCTGGGGATCGTCGGCGAGGGGAAGCCAGCAGGGATGGGTCCGACGACCGACACTCCGCGCTCGGTGAGGTCGAGCGCGGCGGTCGCGATCGTCGCGCCGACGACGGCGATCACGATGCCCGGTACGTTCGGCGACCACGCGTGGAAACCGAGGATCACGGCTAGCGACGCCACGCCGATCAGGAGAGCTGCCGGAACTGTCTCGCCGGCCAGCACCCCCCGGACAAACGCCTCGGACTCGTCCAGGAGCCCGGTGGCGTTGGTGGCAAAGCCGAAGAGCTTCGGTAGCTGACCGACGAGCACCACCACGGCGATCCCATTGAGGAAGCCGATGCGCACGGGCTTCGCGAGCAGCTCCGCCAGGATGCCGAGACGAGCGAGGCCCGCGCCGATGCAGAGCGCCCCCATGAGCACCGCGAGCATGCCGGCGAGGGCGACCGCCTTGGCCGGGTCGCCATCGGCGCCGACCAGGGGCAGGATCGCGGCCGCGATCAGGGGCCCGAGCGCGGAGTCCGGGCCCAGGACGAGGATGCGCGACGGTCCGAACGCCGCGTACGCAAGGAGCGCGAGGACCGTCGTGTACAGACCGGTCACCGCGGGCAATCCCGCGAGCTCGGCATAGGCCATGCCCTGGGGAACGAGCAGGGTCGTCAGCACGACACCCGCGAACACATCGCCTCGGAGCCACCGGCGCCGGTACCCACGCGCGCGGCGCAGCCCAGGCACCCGGCGCACGATCGTCGTCAGCCAAGCAGAGCGGTCGTCGCGGCTGCGCATCAGGCTTTGAGTCTCTCCCCAATCCGCAGCACGAGAGAAGGGAACTTGGTCCCGACGCTGTCTCTCGACGGTCCGGCGCCCGCTCCCGACCTGCACAGAACGTCAGGGACTCTCCGTGGCACGTCAGGTTGGGAGGCCGTGTTGGCGAGCGGCTACGGGCGATGGCGTTGGTGTCAGCGCCCTACGACCTGCAGGCCAGAGGATGCGACGCGCGATCTCGTGACTCAGGACTGGCGGCCGAGTAGCGCGATTCGCGGTATCGGCCCTCGTTGACCGCGCGAGTCGTGGCTGCAGTCGCGAACGGCCGCGGTATTCGTCTTCCTGAGGGGCTGATTCTGCGATCTCGTTGTCCGGCCGCGCCTCGTCACTCGCAGGGTCTGGCTGACGCGAGGCTCAGCTCAGCAACCCCGTCGACGCAGCGCCGCCTCGACGAGAGTGGGCTTAGAGGGCGGCCAGGACATCGTCGCCCACCGCGAGTGGGCCGCCGAACACGTAGCCGTGCGTGATGCTCGTGTGCGCGATCAGGGACGCGGCGATGCTCGCAGGCAACGGCAGCGACGGCCGTACGAGCAGCACCGGCCCGAGCCGTCCCGGCGTTCCCATGAACACACCGCCCGAGAGGGCATCGGGAAAGTTCAGGCCCGTCGCGGCACCGAACGTCGACGCTCCCGGGAAGAACGTGTCGGCGACGCTCGCGGAGGTGGCGTAGAGGTCCGCACCGTAGACGGCGATCGCTGCGGGGTCGGCGCCGGCCGCCGCGAGCGGCCCACCGATCGCGAACCGAGTGGTCGGCGGGTGTGCGGCGAGGTACGCCGCGGTCTCGGGTGCCTGGGCGGTGCCATTCGTCAGGAGGATCGCGCCGCGCACCTGGATCGCGGCCGGTACTGCGGAGAGCGCGTCGTCAAAGCCCAGCCCGGTCGCCTCGAAGATGGTCGCCGGGTTCCCGAGCTCACCGGCGATAGCGACCGCGGTCGCGAACTGGTTCGAACCCTGGATGCGGGTGACCGAATATCCGAGCGCCTGGAGCGCCGCGTCGATCCCGGGCGCGAGCGCGAGTGGTCCTCCGAGCACGTAGACGACGCGACCGGCCGGGAGCACGCGCTGGATCTCCGCCGTGACGCGCGGGTCGAGCCGGGCGGCGAGCGAGGCACCGGGGGTGATCAACAACGGCGCACCTCGCGCGGCCGCCAACGGTCCGCCGGCCAGCGCGTCGGCAAAGTAGTCAGAACGAGCCAACACGACGGCCCCGGCCGAGCCGTCCTGGACGAACTCTGCCCGGGAGATCGCCACTGACGTGTCGATCGCATCGTGTCCGAAGATGCGCTGCATCGGGACGCTGGGGACCGGGGGGCCCGGTGACCCCGCTGGTGCGACAGGCCCGTCGACCGCGTCGTTGTCGATATTGATGGTGACGCCGCCCCAGGTCTCGCTGTGGCCCCCGCGGAACTGGTGCAGGCGACGGTGGTTGTCCCAGAGGTTGTCGGCGAGCGGGCACGAGCCGGTGAAGCCGTAGATGTTGGGCGTGTTGTTCCACGCTGCGATCCACAGCGCGTCGACGGTGTTGAAGGGGGGGCTCTGGTAGGTCGCGGCCTGGTCCTGGATCCCCGAGCACAGGCTGCTGTAGTACCCGGCCGCGTATCCCTTCGCGTGCAGCTCACCCACCCAGGCGCTGATGGACGACTGCACAGCCGCGATGCACGCGGCGTCGCGCCCGTAGGCTTCCATGTCGTAGTAGACGGGTGACCCGCCCGGGAGCCCCAACGCGGCCGCGGCCGCGGCCGCAGCATCAGCCTCGGCGACTCCCTGGGCGCCGGCCTGCCCCACGTCCTCCGGGATCTTCACCGAGTGGTTCGTGCACGGGGCTTGGGGACCGACCCAGATCGGGATCAGGCCCCAGCCCTGGGCGACGACGGAACTGACCCACGACGCGGTGAGGTTCGGCTGCGAGCAGGCGCGCTGCGCCCCGCCGATGTACACACCGACGCTCGTGTACGGCGATGACTCCCACCAGCTGGTCATGGTCGCGAGCGATGGTGCTGAGCAGGCATCGAAGCCTTGCGCCGGATCGGCGGCCTTCGCGGCGGTCGCCGATGTCACCTGGCCGGCCGCTTGACCCGCTCTGCCGGCGACCCCGAGCAGCGCGCCGCAGGTCACCGCGAGGAGCAGGCACGCGGCGCGTCGTCGGGTCCGTGTCGCGCTCGTCACTTGCTGGGCGCCGCGAACGACCGGAGGATCTCCTGGGCTCGGGCGTCGCTCTCGGGAAACGTGATCGTCGCGATCAGACCGGCGCTGGTCACGGCCGCAACCAGGTCGTGGGTCACGTCGGCCGATGGAGCGACGTTGACGGAGAGGCCATTGATCTCGCGCGCCGCGGTCGCGGCGACGGGTGGTTTGCCCGGTTCCACCAGCACGGTCTCGGTCCTCCCGACCAGGTGCGCCGGGCAGCGTTGGTCGGCACCGGGGTGGCCCAAGTAGACCGCGTGCACGTCGAAGCGCACGCACCGAGTCGGGTCGGCCGCGAGGTCATAGACCGGCCAGCTCGCCGGAACCTCGAACTCCAGGCCGCGGTAGCGCACCGTCTGAGCGTCGGAACCCGGCGCGGCCGGGCTCACGGTCGACGGTCGGTGCGCGTCGACGCTCACCTGCGAGTCGGTGGAGCCGCAGCCGGCCGCGACGAGCGCCACGGCCGCGCCGATCGTCAACACCGCGAGTCTCCGTCGAAGAGCCGCGCGTCGCCGGGGACTGCATCGGTCACGCATCGTGAGGCTGATGGGGACCAGCCTAACGACGACGCGCGGGCCACCGGTGTCGGGGTGGATCACGCTCCGGACGCCGCACGTGGGGTGCTCGGTCGGTCCCGACACCCCGGGGCAGGCAATCTGGGCCCGGTGGTCGCCTTCGGCATCCACATCAGAGAGCCCGGTGCGACCGCGAAGAGAGCACGCGCGTACCCTTCGCGAAGGCGGGCCAGGCGGGTTGGGAGCAGACACATGCGCAGCAGACGGATCGCGGTCACGATCATCGTTGCCGCGATCACCGTCGCAGCATGCAGCGGTGGGGACAAGAACCCCAGCACCTCGGGCGGCGGCAGCACGACAAGCAGCAGCCGCGCGAGCACCGGCCGGGTCAGCGCTGCTGTCATCAGCCAATGCGCGAAGAACGGTGCCGCCGCGGCCACCGCACTCGAGGCGTACCTCAAGGGCGGCCAGACCGCGGACCAGACCGTGCAGAACCTCGACAGTGCACAGCGGGGCCTGACTGCGGCCGCGTCGGCAGCGACCGGCCAGGACCCCCAGGTCGGTCAGGCGATGCAAACCCTGAGCGACGCAGTTGGCCGGGCCAAGGCCGGTATCGCCGATGGTTCATTGGGCCCAACCGCGGCAACGAAGCTGGTGGTCGACGCGTTGGTGACCCTGCCCAAGCAGTACTGCGAGTAGGCGAGCCGACGCGAGGAGAGCGCGGGCCGGTCGCCGATCCGACACAGGCCCGCCCGGGATCGATCTGCCAGCAGGGTCCCGCCCCCTCAACCCCAGAGTTTCACAATGGTGCGACCAACGGTCTCGCGGTTCGCCATCGCCTCGATCGCAACAGGCACGTCCTCGAACTCGACGACCTTCCCCACCACCGCGCGCACCCGCTTCGCCTTGACCATCTCGACGACCGCGCGGGTGATCGCCTCGCCCAGTGTGTTCAAGGGCAGGTTCCACCCGAGCATCTGCTTCATCATGGTGATGCGATCGACATCCGCGTAGGACAGCAGCACGCCGCACAGCTTGACGTTCCCCATCGCGATGCGGCGCGGCACGATGGACTTCTCGTCGGCAACGGTCTTGTCGGACGCGAAACCCATCATGAGGTAGCGGCCGTTGTAGGCGAGGCAGTTCATCGAGTCGGCCATGACCGCCTCACCGACGTTGTCGAACACGACATCGACGCCTCTGTTCCCGGTCTGCTCGAGCACGACCTTGGCAAACTCGTCGCTGCGATAGTTGACGACGGTCTCGGCGCCGAGATCACGGCAGAGCTGGACCTTCTCGTCGGAACCGACGGTGGCGATCACGTGCGCGCCCTTGTCGACCGCGAGCTGGATCGCGGCGGAGCCGGCACCGCCGGCCGCGGCGTGGATCAGCACCGTCTCGCCGGCCTGCAGCTCGGCGCGGTCGAACAGTCCGAGCCAGGCGAGGTGGAACGGGAAGAACAGCGCGGCCGCGTCGGGCAACGGGATCTCCTCGGGCATCTCGAACGCGGAGACTGCCGGGCAGATCGAGTACTCGGCGAAGCCGCCGTAGGCCTGGCGTGTGATCGCGACCACCCGCTTGTCGACGAGCGCCTCGGTGCCGGCGCCACAACCGTCGACGATGCCCATGACCTCCATGCCGGGCGAATACGGCAGGTCGGGGCGCACCATCATGTTCCCGCCGGTGATGCGCTCGAGGTCGTTGAGATTGAGCGGGATGCCCAGGGCGCGGACGCGCACCTCGCCCGCGTCGGGCTCGGGGATCACCACCTCGTCGAGCTGGAGCGCGCTGCGGGGGTCGCCGTACTCGTGGGTTCGCCACGCTCGCATCATTCTCGGGGACGTCAGCTGTCCTCCTGGGGGTCCGACGCCTCGGGTTCGAGACCGAAGCGCTCGATGTACGGCGCGAACTCGCGCCGCACGCTGGCGGGGTCGACGCCGAACTCCTCGGCCCGGTACCGGTGGATGCCGTCCTTGCCCTTGGGGTGATCGGCGATGTAGGCGCGCATCGTCGTGGCGCCATCGTCGGACATCGGGATGTCGAGTGCGTGATAGATCTTCTCGATCTCGGCGAACTGATCCGCGACGAAGTCGGAGAAGTACATATCGTAGAAGACCGCGTCCGGGTACTCCCGCGCGCTGCGAACCGACATCGAGCGTTCGAGCACCATCTTCAACCGGGCGCTCCAGTCCGCGGCGATCTCCACACGGTCCACCTCGTCGCTGCCCCGCGAGCGCACCAGCGCGGTGAGGCTGGCGTAAGAGGTCATCGACTTCACCGGGTCGCGATGGGTGAAGACGATGCGGGCGTCGGGGTAGGTGGCCAGCAGCTCCTCGAGACCCCACATGTGCGCGCCGGTCTTGAGCATCCAGCGCTCGCCGGGCTTGTGCCACCACAGGTGCTGGAGCTGGCGGCGGTGGAACTCATACACCGCCGACCAGTCGGCCCCGGTGTCGACCCAGTCCTGGTAGGTCGGCACCCGGAACTGGTTGTGGAACAGGGGCGTGCACATGGTCTCGCCCATCATCACGACGCACTCTTGGGAGAGCGTCGCTCCCATCGGGTGCATCGCCTTGAACATCGTCGACTGAAGATCGCCACTCGGGATGGTCGCCTGGCACGCGGCGACGCGGGGGTCGTCGTTGGCGGTTGCCGCCTCGGGGGGCGGCGACGGGAACATCAGCTCCCACGTGAGCGGCGCCCGGTTGGCGGGGTCCTGGTTGAGGATGTCGTGCAGGATCGTGGTGCCCGTGCGGGGCAGGCCGACGATGAACACCGGCTTGACCACGTCGACGTGCGCGATCTCCGCGTACTGCTCACGGTCGTGCACATAGTTGAGGCGATTGACGACGTGCAGGAGGATCCGTTCCTCGGCGATGAAACGACCGACGTCGTTGAGGCGCGCGTCGGCGTTCAGCGAGTCGACGACGCGATCCATGCCCTCGAGGAACGGACCGGTCCCGAGGTCGGTGAGCCCGCCCGCACGCTCCCGGGCCTTGGCGAGGAGCTCGTCACGTTCGAAGGAGCCGGGTTCCGCCACGGGCGGCAGGCTAGACGGAGGCTCGCTGACCCAACCTCTCAGGTGACGCGGACGAGGGTGCCGAAGAGCCCGGACGCCACGAAGATCGCGCCGAGCAGGCGCCATGTCTGGACCCGGAATCCGCGCTGCATCGTGGCAACCAACTTGTACTCGTGCGCTGCGAGCCTTGCTTCGAGGACCTGGTTCGTCACCAGGTCGCTCCATCCCCCCCGGGGTCGGTCCATCAGGATCGAGCCTCCTCGACACCGAACGCCGCTTCCAGCTTGGTTCGAAGCCGCACACGCACTTCCTCGGTCGTCATGATCGCCTCCTCGGGTCAGAGACACACGACAGATCTCCCGAACCGTCGTGATCGCCACAGCCGCGCATCGGCTCGGCGGGAGCCGCAAGGGCTGGGGCAGCCGGGCCTCGGGCAGGTTGGGTCTCCCGGCCCTGCTCCCAGACGTCGATCGCCCGTCAGTTCGAAACGGTCCAGCGCCAATTCGTGAACGACCCCGCCTTCCCCGAGACGGGCTCGGGTCAGGACCCGACCATCGCCCAGTCGTACGCGACCGGATCGTTCGGTTGCCCCCGGGCGCCCGAACCACCTCGCGCTCAGGCAGCGCTCCTTCACCACGACCGGCGGCGAGTACTGCTTCCAGCCGTCGAACAGCGTGCTCTCGCAGCTCGGTTCCGAACCGCCTGCGTCGGCGCCGACCGCCCCCGCAGCGCCGGCGGCGGGGAAGGGGCGCTCCCCGCGTCCTTCTTGCGGTCGGGCGCGCCCGCCGCGTGGGCCCAAGGGGGCGGGCGGCGCGGTCCTCGCCCACGACCTGGTGTTCGGTAACCGCGCCAGCCGCGCCGACGATGACGGATCCCCTCGAGTGCCGCGCGTGGGCGACGGACGGGTCAGTGCGTCGTGTAGTCGATCTCACCCGCGCCTTCGACGCCCACCGCGAAGCAGAAGCAGTGGATCGGATCGTCACCGATCGTCTCGAGGCTGTGCACTGCGTCGGGCGGGATGTAGATGAGATCGCCGGGGCCGACTCGGCGGCGCTCGTCGCTGATCACCATCGTCCCCTCGCCCCGCATCACGAAGTAGAACTCGTGCGTGGGGTGCGTGTGCGGGAACACCGCGGCGCCAGCCGCTACCTCGAACTCGTTGGCCAGCTCGAGGTAGCCGCGGTCGGTGATGTCCTTCATCTCCCGGGGACGGATCATCCACCAGACCGGGACGGTGCCATTGTGCTCGACCTCGGGCTCGACGTCTGCGATCGACCGCACATCCACTGCGCTACCTCCCGGGGACCGCCGGCCGGCGCCGACACGATTCGCCCACGGTCGCACTTCGAGCGGCCAGATGCCAGGACCCCGGTCCCCGGGCTCGACAACAGAACATGCGTTTGTCCATGCGTTCGATGCCGTGACCTCCTCATGGGGGCAGGGGGCGCGGGACCTTCTCCTCTGGCACAGGGCACGCCTCGGACGGGACGATGGCGCGAACGCCCGACCCGAGCAGGCGCGAACGAGGGGATCCCCGGATGACCGATACTGCTGCTGTCCCGCCCGTCGATCGGGCGACCGCGGTCTTCGAGCCCGCGCCGGCGCCGTCGCTCCGCTGCTCCAACTGCGCCGCGACCGTGACCGACGACGATCCGGAATGCCCCGCCTGCGACTCTCCGCTCGACTGGGGAGCGTCGGCCGAGGCGCTCCGATCGATGAAGCAGGCCGAAGGCGGCTCGTAGGAAGGCGGCTCGCAAGCGCGGGCACGACGATTCGGGCCGCGGCCACGCAACGAGCCCTCGGGCGCCGGTCGCTAGCCTGCGCCGCATGTCGGATCGTCCTGCCGCTCCCCGCATCGCTCCCCTCGCCCCCGAGGATGAGGACGACCAGGCCCGGGAGTTGCTCGCGGGGGCGGGCGCGCCCGGCGCCCCGGCCTCCAACATCTTCACGACGCTCGTGCGTCACCCCGGGCTCTTCCGGAAGTGGTTGCCCTTCGGCGGCAAGCTGCTGGCCGGCAAGCTCGCCGCACGCGAGCGCGAGTTGCTGATCCTGCGCACCGGGTGGCGCTGCCGGTCGGAGTACGAGTGGGGACAACACGTCCTGATCGGCCGCCGCGCCGGGCTGAGTGACGAGGAGATCGGTCGGGTCCAGGACGGTCCCGATGCCCCCGGGTGGGACCCGTTCGACGCCACGCTGCTGCGCGCCGCGGACGAGCTCCATGACGACGGCTGCATCGCCGACGCGACCTGGGCCGTGCTGGCGGGCCGCTACGACCAACGCCAGCTCATCGAGTTGCCGATGCTCGTCGGCCACTACCACCTGGTGGCCTTCACGTTGAACTCCCTCGGCGTGCAGCGCGAGCCGGGTGTACCCGGTTTCGACGGATGAGCGAGACGCACCTGGGCGTCCGACGCGTACCCTCCTGGGAGCCCGACCCGGGGAGCGAGCACCAAGTGGGAGTCGACGATGAGTGAAGCAGCCCCGCCGAGCGACTCCCGGCGCGTCGCGCTCGTCGCCAACACCAACTTCTACGTCGGGCCTCCCCTCGCACGGCTGCTCGCCGAGCGCGGCCACGACCTCGTCGTCGGCGACCCCCAGCCCGGGCTCGTTGAGGAGCTCGAGGCGCTCGGTGCAGCAGTCGAAGTGGTCACCGGCGTCAAGGACCTGAGTGATCCCGCCGCGTCCGAGCGGCTCGTCGCCGCGGGCCTCCAACGGTTCGGCCACCTCGACGCTGCCGCCGCGTTCTCCGGACGGGTCGTGACGGGACGCTTCTTGCAGTCCTCGATCGACGACCTGCACACGGTGATCACCGGCTGTCTCGAGGCGCCGTACCACTTCCTCAAGGCGGTGGTCCCGCCGATGGTCGAGCGGGGCGAGGGCCAAGTGCTCGTCGTCACGAGCGCATCGGGCGCGCGGGCCACGCCGGGCGCTCCGCTGTACTCGTCGGTGCGGGCTGCAGCCAACCACCTCGTGCGCAACGTGGCCGACGAGGTCGCGCGCAACGGCGTGCAGGTCAACGCCCTCGGGACGAACTTCATGGACTTCCCCGAGTTCCTCCGCGCCACGGGCGCCACCGACCCGGCCGTCCGCGAGAAGATCGAAGCCGCAGTGCCCATGCGTCGCCTCGGCACCGTGGAGGAGTGCGCAGCGATGTGCGCCGTGTTCGTCGACGGCACGAGCCGCTTCACCACGGGACAGTTCGTCGCGTACGCCGGAGGGTGGGCATGACGCTCGGGACCCGTTGAGCACGGGAGCATCGGTCCGTAAGGAGATCCGGATCCGGCGACCCGCGGCGGATGTGTGGGCGCGCATTGAAGACCCCGGCTGCATCCAGGACTGGTTCCCGGGCATCACCGCATCGACCGTCAACGGGACGAGCCGCATCGTCACTCTCGGATCGGGGTTCACCATGCCCGAGGAGATCGTGACCTCGGACCCGCTCCTGCGGCGCTTCCAGTACCGGATCGACTTCCCGGTGTTCCGCCACCACCTCAGCACCATCGACGTCATCGACCTCGGTGACGAGACCTCGCTGGTCGTCTACGCGACCGACGCCGACCCTCGCACCCTCGCGCTCGTGATCGGCGCCGCGACGGGCGACGCGCTCCTCGAGCTACGCGACCAGATGGAGCTGGGTGGCGGCGTTCCCGTGCCCGCCGACCCCGTGCGGTCCGACTCCAAGGGAGACCACGCCTGATGGGACGCAAGATCCTGCTCGTCACGACGGATCAACAGCGCTACGACACGCTGGGCTGCAACGGTGGAACGCTGGCGCGCACGCCGGTGGTCGATGGCGTTGCGGCGGCGGGGATCCGGTACGAGCGCGCGCACCCGCAGTCGGTGGTGTGCATGCCATCACGCTCGACGATCCTCACCGGGCAGTACCCGAGCACGCACGGCGTGTGGATGAACGGCGTGCCACTGCCGGTCGACGCCCCCTCCGTCGCCGCGCTCCTCCAACGCGCCGGGTACCGCACTGCACTGGTCGGAAAGGCGCACTTCGAGCCCTACCTCGACTTCTTCGGCCGCTTCACCGAGAACAGCCTCGCGGCGTCGGGCCGGGAGACGAAGCAGCAGCCGTGGTTCGACGGCACGACCGGTCCGCATCGCGGCTTCGAGCACCTCGAGTTCGCCACGCACGGCACCGCGGGGACGTTGCACTACGCGCGGTGGCTCGCCGAAGCACATCCCGAGGCCGTGGGCATGTACTACTCGGCGCTGAACGGGGAGCTCGAGGTGAACGCGGCCGGCGGCGGCGACACCGGCGCGCCCCAGGTGCACAACAACCCGATCACGCGCGAGTGGTACCACACCGACTGGGTTGCCGATCGCACCATCGCGTGGCTCGACTCACTCGACGCCGACGCCGACTGGTTCTGCTGGATGAGCTTCCCCGACCCGCATCATCCGTGGGATCCACCCGAGTCCGAGATGGACCGCATCGACTGGCGCGAGGTACCGCTGCCCGCGGGCTACCCGGAGGCGGCGGCCGAGCGCGAGCAGATCCTCGACGCCAAGCCGCGCCACTGGCGCCAGTGGTACGACGGGACGCTCGTGTCGAACTACGAGGCCCCGAAAGATTGGGTGCCGGCCACGCTCACCTCCGATCAGGTGCGCGAGGTGAACGCCCGCAACGCCGTCGAGTGCGAGCTCATCGACGAGGCGCTCGGGAGGGTCCTCGAGCGCATCTCGGCGCGCGGCTGGGACGCCGACACCGATCTCGTCTTCACGACCGACCACGGCGAGCTCCAGGGCGACTTTGGGTTGCTGTTCAAGGGCCCGTACCACGTCGACGCGTTGATGCGCCTGCCCCTCATCTGGCGCCCGGCACCTTCGGCGGGCGTCGGCCCGGCCGTCGTGACCGCGCCCGTCGGGCTCGTCGACCTCGCGCCGACGTTCTGCTCGGTCGCCGGGCTCGACGCCCCGGAGTGGATGCAGGGATCCTCGCTCCCTGTCGACGACACCGATGCGCAGACGCGCGGCTTCGAGCGGGTGATCACCGAATGGGACAGCGAGCTCTTCGGCGTCGGCGTGCACCTGCGCACGATCACCCGCGACGGGTGGGTGTGCACCGCGTACGGCCCCGGGTTCGTGCACGACGGGACCGAGGGTGAGCTCTACCGTCTCGCCGACGACCCGCTCCAGCGCGAGAACCTGTGGGACGTCCGTACCCACCGGGCCGTGCGCGACGACCTCGTCGCCGATCTCCGGGACCACCGGGCGACGGTGCATGAGCCGCGGCTCGCGCTCGAGGCGCCGGTGTGAGCACCGGTCCCGATCTCGCTGCGGGGTACTGGCCCAGCCGCTGGCCCAGCGAGGACGGTGGACCGCGACGCACGCAGGCACCACGCTCGGGACCCGGCCTCGGTGTGCAGGCCGGCACCTCACTCGAGGTTGCGTCGCGCGAGGTGCCGGCGGCCACGATGGTGGTGCTGCGCGACCTGGGCGAGGCATATCTGCTCCGTCACGGCTTCGGGCCCGAGGCCGTGTCGTGGGTCGAGCGCTTCCACCCCGAGTCCCTGGAGCCGATCGAGCGCTCCCCCGACCTCCCGGGCGGGCCGACCTGGCCCGGCGGCGTCGCCGCCCACGCGAATGGGTCGCTCTACGTCGTATTCGGCCGCCACGCGCATCGCCTCGACCCCGACACCGCGGTGATCGCCAGCCGCGAGCTGCCCCGGGCGCGCCCGTACAACAGCTTCGTCGTGCTGCCCGACGGCTGCCTCGTCACGAAGGACTTCGGCGGCGCGCTCCCGGGCGGCGGACCGGCGCCCTCCGATCCGGCCGAGCTGCTCGTCCTCGAGCCGGAGGCACTGGAGATCGTGGCCCGCCTCGTGCTGCCCGAACGCTCGATCGCGCGCCTCTCGGCCGACGGCGACGACGTCTACGTGGTGGGCGACGCCTCGCTGTTCCGCGTGAGGTGGGACGGGACGAACCTCACGCCCGACGCCGGGTTCGCACCGCGGTACCGGACGATCGACGGCCAGACCTACGGCTGGGACGTGGTGATCGACGCCGACTCGGCCTGGTTCCTCGACAACGGCGACGGCAGCGAGCGCTACGCCGGGACGTTCCGCGGGCAGGGGATCTCGAGCGCCCCGCTGCACCTGGTGCGCATCGACCTCGCGACCGGCGCAGTCGACCTCACCGAGATCTGCGGAGCAGCGAACGGCGTGATCGCCAACCCGCCCGCGATCGACCCGCAGCGCCGGATCGCAGTGGGCTATGACAGCGGCAACGGGGTGCTCGCCGCGTTCTCGTTCGCCGGCGACACACTGCAACCGCTCTGGACCCGGCAGCAGAACCACGCGGCCCACCCGTTGCGCTTCCCTGACACCGGCGAGCTCGTGACGTGCGATCACGACGCCGAGCGCATGATGGACGAGGTCGTCGTGCTCGACATCGAGACCGGCACCGAGCTCGCACGCGCCGACACGGGGAGCCCCGTGCAGTCGGTGCTGTTCCCCGCCGTGGGGTTCGATCGCGACCTTTACCTCTGCTCCTTCACGACGCTCACCCACGTACGAGTCGGTAGGGTCGGCGCATGAGCCCGGTTCGACGGGTCGACCTCGACGCCGAGACGATCGACCGCCAGATCACCGAGAACCTCCTGTTCGGTCCGCTCGAGCGCGCGGCCCGTGCCCTGGTGCGCGACGAGGCAGAACCCCTGCTGTGCCCCGGTGGAGAGTTCCTCGTCCGACAAGGCGACCCGGCGGACGCGATGTACCTCGTCACCAGCGGCCGCCTCCAGGTGCTCGGGATCGCCGCCGACGGTGCCGAGACACGCATCGGGGAGATCGGTCGGGGTGAAGTCGTGGGCGAGATGGCCCTCATCACCCGCGAACCCCGCACGGCAAGCGTTCAGGCAGTGCGGGACACGCAGCTGTTGCGGTTGCCCGCCGACGCGTTCACCCGTCTCGTCAGCGAGCACCCCGAGGCGCTTCGACGGGTCAGCGGAACGATCGTGGCCCGGTACGTGCGAGCGTTCCGTACTGCTGCGACCAGCAGCCCCGTCCGGACCATCACCGTCATCGCGCTCGACGACGGTGCGCCCCACGAATTCGCGGCCCGACTCGCGGCCGCGATCGACGGTGATGTCGCGCTGCTTGACCTTGCCACCATCACCGACGTGCTCGGAACCTCCAGGCGCCCCACCCATGACGCCCTGGCGCGCTACGCGGAGCAGGCCGAAGCCGGACACGACCTGCTCGTCTACGACGCCGGGGCCGACGACCCCGAGTGGACCGAGCTGTGCGTCCGCCAGTCGGACCTCGTGTTGCTCGTCGCCGACGGACGGGCCCGTCCGGCGGTCCGTCCGATCGAGGAACATCTGGCCCGGGTCCAGGGATCACGCCGCACCGAGCTCGTCCTGATCCACCCGGCGGGCACCCGTCAGCCGAGCGGCACACGCCACTGGCTCGCGCCGCGGCGCGTCGACCAGCACCATCACGTGCGCGACGGTCGCGTGGCCGACGTGGCACGGGTCGGCCGTCTCGCGACCGGAAACGCCATCGCGCTGGTGCTCGGCGGGGGCGGAGCCCGCGGGCTCGCGCACCTCGGCGTGCTGGCGGCACTCGAGGATCTCGACATCCCGGTTGATGCGATCGCCGGGACGAGCATGGGATCGCTCATCGCCGCGGGGCCGGCGCTCGGGTTGCGCGACGCCGAGCGTCAGGCTTCACTCCGCAAAGTGCTCGTCGAGGGCCCCTCTGCCCTCGACCTGACGTTCCCGGCGGTCGCGCTGGCTTCGGGAACCCGGATCACCCGCTCGTTGCAGGAGTTCTTCGGCGAAGTGCACATCGACGACCTCTGGCTCGACTACTTCTGCGTGTCGTGCAACCTCACGCAGGGCGAGGTTGTCGTGCACCGCGACGGACCGCTCTGGCGTGCGCTGCGAGCAAGCTTCGCAATCCCCGGCATCTTCCCGCCGATGCGCGTGGGCAACGACCTCCTCGTCGATGGCGGCGTGCTCGACAACCTGCCGGTCGAGGAGATGCGCAGGACGCACGACGGCGCGTACGTGATCGCCGTCGATGTGTCGAACAAGCGCGACCTGGTGGCGGGAGATCTCCCTGCCACAGGGATCGTCTCGGGGTGGCGCGTGCTGTTCCAGCGAGTGAACCCCTTGCACCCAAAGGGGAGCTCCGTGGGGATCGCGAAGATCCTGATGCGCCTCACGGAGCTCAGCTCTGCGTTCGGGTCCGAGGCCGAGCTCGCCGACCTGTTGCTGAGACCTCCGATCCAGGCGTTCGGCGCGATGGACTTCCGCGCGTTCGACCGAATCGTCGAGGTCGGGCGGCGTGACGCACCCCTCCGGCTCGCCGAGTGGCTTGCCTCCGAGGACGCACCGGAATCGGTCCGACGAGAGGCCTCACCGGCCACCTGATCGCTTGCCCGACCCCAGGGGGTCCGATAAGGATGCGCCTACATCGAGGGGGCGCCGGACCATGTGGCTGATCAGCCTGCGTGACTTGCAGTACCGCCACCGGCGCTTCCTCATCGCGATCGCCGTGACCGCCCTCGTCTTCGGGATCGCCGTTGCCATCGACGGCATCAAGCAGACGCTGCAGCAAGAGCCTGCCGACCTCGTGGCGAACTTCCACGCCGACACGTGGGTCGTACGAAAGGGCAGTAGCGGGTTGTTCACTACCAATGCCCTGCTCCCGGCGTCCATCGTCGACACGCTGCGCGCCACGCCCGGCGTGCGCTCGGCCGAACCGGTCGTGACAGGGCGCACAACGCTCATCACGGGCAAGCGCGAGAACGTCAACCTGCTCGGGTTCGACCTCCGCCGCGGCGGCCCGAAGATCGTCGAAGGCCGGGCAGCACGAGGAGACCGGGAGGTCGTCGTCGGTGATGGTGTGGACGTCGCGATCGGCGATCGACTCGCGACGACCAGTGGCGCGTTCCGGGTCGTCGGGCGCGCCGACGGGTCCCGTTACAACGGTGGCGCTCCGACGATGTTCCTCACCGTCCGCGGCGCCCAACGAGTCTCCGTCGACGGACTCCCGCTGGTGATGGGCCTCGCAGTGCAAGGACACCCCGAGACGTTGCCCAAGGGCACGTCGCTCGCCACGAACAACGAGGCCGTCGAGGACCTTCGTCTCACGATCAAGAGCGCCACTGCCACCATCGACTTCATCGCCCTCCTCACGTGGCTCATCGCCGCGGGTGTGATCGGTGCAATCGTCTACCTGACTGCGATCGAGCGCACCCGGGACTTTGCGGTGCTACGCGCCACGGGTTCGCCGAAGCGCACGGTGGTGGGCGGACTGATGATCCAGTCGCTCATCGTCGCCCTCGTCGCCGCGCTCTTGGCCGTCCCGCTCGCCTTCGTGCTTCGAATCGGGATGCCGCTGCCAGTGACGCTGAGCAATGGATCAATGATTCGCATCCTGATCGTCGGAATCGTGGTGGGCGTGCTCGCCAGCCTGGCCGCCGTCCGCCGGGCAATCACAACCGATCCCGCCCTCGCCTTCGGGGGCGCGTGATGCCTGACGTCGCGATTCGGGACCTCACGATCGAGTACTCGAGCGGCGGCTATGCCGTGCGCCCGTTCGACCACTTCAACCTGGAGCTGCAGACGGGGCAGCTCGTCGTCCTGCTCGGCGCGAGCGGGTGCGGCAAGACGACCCTGCTCTCAGTGCTCTCGTCGCTGCTCACGCCCACGTCGGGCACCGTGCATGTCGGTGAGACCGAGGTCACCGCCCTCACTGGCAAGGCGCTCACCGAGTACCGCCAACGGGGGGTCGGCGTGATCTTCCAGGGCTTCAACCTCATCCCGAGCCTGACGGCGCTCGAGAACGTCGAGGCACCGATGCGTTCCGCCGGCGTATCGCGCAAGGACACACGGGCCCGCGCCCAGGAGCTGCTGGCGATGGTCGGCCTCGAAGAACGAGTCGGGCACCGTCCCGGCGCGATGTCGGGCGGCCAGCAGCAGCGGGTGTCAATCGCCCGCGCGCTCGCGCTGGATCCCCCGCTCGTGGTCGCCGACGAGCCAACCGCATCGCTCGACTACATCCAGGTCGACGCCGTCATACGCCATCTGCGCGACCTGGCCGCCCCGGGTCGCATCGTCGTGATCTCCACCCACGACGAGCGTCTGCTGCCGCTCGCCGACCGCGTCGTCGAGCTGACCCCGCGTGCGATCCTCGACCAGCGGCCTCCCGAACGTCAGGAGCTCGCTGCGGGCGAGGAGCTGTTCCACCAGGGCGACCAAGGCACGCTGGTGTACGAAGTCGACGAGGGCTCAATCGAGATCTACCGGGAGCTCGCCGGCGGTGCCGGCGAGGAGATCCTCCAGATCGTCGAGCCGAGCGGCTACTTCGGCGAGCTGGCCCCGATGTTCGGCCTGCGCCGGGCCGCGTCGGCCCGGGCCGGCACTGCAGGCGCGGTCGTGACCGCCTACACCCTGCGCGACTTCCGTGGTCGGCGAGGCGCCAACGCGCTCGACGTCACCGACGTCACGCTGGACCCGGCCTCCTAGCCTCACTGGCCTCGTCGGCACCGCGCCGGTAGACACCCACCAGTAGACGAGACCGACGAGGACCGCGCCCCCGATCACGTTACCGATCGTGACCGGCAAGAGGGGGCACCACGAGATCGCCCTCGACGACGTCGAGTCGACGGAGGACGCCGACGACGGCAGTAATCGCACGAAGATCCTGCTGCGCAACGGTGCGATCTTGCTCGCGTCAGGTGCAGTAATTGCGGGCGCGATCGCCGCGGTCCGCTATCGCCGAGGGCACCGATCGCCCTGATGGTATCCGATCGGATACCATCAGGGCATGACGGCAGACCGAACGATCCGCACCGCCCGTCGCCGGGCAGGGCTCTCGCTCAGAGAACTCGCGGCGCGTGCCGGGACCTCTCACTCGACGCTGTCGGCGTATGAGGCCGGCGTCAAGGTTCCGACGGTCGAGACCCTGACCCGGATCATCCGGGCCGCCGGGTTCGGGCTCGATCTCGAGCTGTCGCCGCGTGCCGGGGGACCCGACCTCGGAGATCGAGGACGCGAGCTCGTCGAGGTGCTCGAGCTCGCGGCGCAGTTCCCTGCCCGCCACGACCCCCACCTCCGATTCCCGAAGTTCGGAGCAGTCCCGTGAGTCGACTGCCGCAGAAGATCGTGGCGCTGCACCGCGCGCTATCGTCGGCGGTGATCCCGCATGCATTCGGCGGAGCGCTCGCGCTCGCGTGGTGCACCCAGCGCGCCCGTGGCACCATCGACATCGACCTCAACGTCTTCGTGGACCAGGATCACGCTACATCGGTCCTAGCGGTGCTTCCGAGGAACGTGACCTGGTCCGACGCTGATCTCTTGGCACTTCAGCGCGACGGACAGGTCCGGCTCTGGTGGGACGACACACCCGTCGATGTGTTCCTGAACACGACCGAGTTCCACGAACAGGCTGCAGGAAGGACGCGCATCGAGGCCTTCGCCGGCGAGAACGTACCCTTCCTCGCGTGTAGCGACCTCGCGGTGTTCAAGACGTTCTTCGACCGGACCCGCGACTGGGCGGACCTGGAGGATATGGCCGCGGCGGGAACTCTCGACGTCGAGTACGTGCTCGGGGTCGTGGTGCGGCATCTGGGTGCGGCCGACGCGCGCGTCGAGCGCCTCCGATCACTCGCCTGACTGCACCCACTCGGTGACGAGCGCGGACACGTCGAGGCGCTCGATCGCAGCGACGCGCTCCTCGGCGAGCTCGCATCGCATCGCATCGTTCGGAGGCATCGTCGCGTCACGAACCCAGCGGGTCCCGACGGCGGTCCCGGCGCGCGAGCCCCGGTAGCCGAGGTCGAGCCCTCGTCGACTTCGTACACCAGCGTGCCTTGGTCGCCCTGGTGGACATCGCTCGACTACATCCAGGTCGACGCCGTGATCCGCCCTCTGCGCGACCTGGCGGCACCCGGTCGCACGTCGTGATCTCCACCCACGACGAGCGACTGCTGCCCCTCGCCGACCGCGTCGTGGAGCTCGCTCCCATGTTCGGGCTGCGTCGCGCCGCGTCGGGCGCAGCTCGCGGACCCCGATCAGGCCAGGTCGTGGGCGCCGCGCCGGTACACGTACCAGTAGACGAGCCCGACGAGGACAGCCCCACCGATCAGGTTGCCGATGGTGACCGGCAGGAGGTTGTCGAGAAGGAAGCGCGACCAGGTCAGGTTCGGGTACTGGCTCGGCTTCACGCCCGATCGAGTCCAGAAGCCGTCGGGGGCCCATGCCTTGAGGAACAGCCCGGTGGGGATGAAGTACATGTTGGCGATGCTGTGCTCGAAGCTCGCGGCGACGAACGCCGCGACGGGCAGCACGATCGCGACGATCTTGTCGGTGACCGAGCGGGCCGACATCGCCAGCCACACGGCGAGGCACACGAGCGCGTTCGCGAGGACGCCCAGCAGGATCGCCTGACCGAACGGGAGCGAGGTCTTGGCCGAGGCGATCTCGAGCGCCCGACGACCCACCCCGGGGACGTTACGCGTGTGCCCCGAGAAGTAGACGAGGAGCGCAGTCGCCATCGCGCCGACGAAGTTGGCCACGTAGACGACACCCCAGGCTCGCAGGAGCGCGCGCAGGCGGATGCGCCTGCTGGCGAACGCGATCGCCATCAGGTTGTTGCCGGTGAACAGCTCGGCACCGGCGACGACCACGAGTACCAGGCCGAGGGAGAACACGATCCCACCCAGCAACCGAGCGAGCCCGGGGTCGAGGCCGCCACCGATGGTCACGACAGTGGAGAACATCGCGCCGAGCGAGATGAACGCCCCGGCGAGCACCCCGAGGACGAACAGGCGCTCGAAGCGCATCGTCGCCTTCGCGACGCCGACACCCTCGGCGGCGCGCGCGACGTCGGCGGGGAGCAGAGCGTCGAGGGACCGCACGCGCTCGCTGTCGGGGGTGCTCGAATCCGTCGCGGAAGTGTACGGTGCCGGTCCGCGCGATCCCGTGATGCTCGCGCGGGGCGCGATGAACTGCTGAGGAGACTGCCCTGTGGCTGACACCACCGATGTCTTCGCCCGGAATGACCGCACTCGCATCGTCGCGCTGGTGCTGCTCGCAACGCTGAACCACCTGCTGGCGGTCGTGCACACGACCGTCGCCCTCATCCTTGGGCTCGCGTTGCTCGCAACTGGCAGACGCGCTGCTCCCGGACGAACGCATCGAGCATCTGCGCACGCTCGCCGGCGAACCTCCCGACGCCACGAGCACCGTCGTCGGACCGGGCGCGTCCGTCTCGAAGAACGCCAGCCCCTGGCGCCCGGGGAGGTGGGCTGAGATGGCTCTGCGCCATGCCGCACGATCATGAGCGACGATCCCGACCCGATGGAAGGGCTCTCCCGCGACGACCGGCACGATCATCGCGACGACGACCCCGGCGAGGTGCTCCTGGGTGAGGCGCCCGAAGGCCTCGGCACCGACCTCTACTCCAAGCACCTCGAGAACCTGACGCGGGAGCCGGCGTTCGGCGAGGCGGTCCTGTCGTTCCCCGACGAGTCCGGCGGGCACCACGAGGTCGCGCTCGGCGATGTCGAGGGGACCGAGGACGCCGGGGACGGCAGCAACCGCACCAAGATCATATTGCGCAACGGCGCGATCGTGGTGGCGTCGGGCGCGGTGATCGCGGGGGCGATCGCCGCGGTGCGCTATCGGCGCCGACACCGATCGCCGTAGTCGGGAGCAACCAAGGAGACTCGGCTGTCCGGGTGGTACCCGACCGTCGGGCACGTCGAATGTTCGTCGAAGGTGCTCCTGAGCACGCGATTGATCCTTCTACATCTACTGCGCGCGTTGCTGCACCCGGCACGTCGCCTCGCCCGCGAGACGCGTCGCGCGCGTGGAGGCTCGGATCGGTCACGCCGCGTGAGCGGGCGTGACAACGGCCCGGGCCGCGTGGCGACGATACGCCCAGCCGGGACCACGCACGACGTACGACAACCGCTCCCGCCAGGTCGACGACTGAGCGACGTCGCGCAACATGTCGGCGTGCTCGTGCGTGGCGATCCGTGCCGGATCGAACGTCTCGATGTTCTTCGTCAGCCCGTAGACCACCGGCTCGTCCTCGCGCTCGAAGGTCCCGAAGAGGCGATCCCAGACGATGAGGATGCTGCCGTGGTTGCGGTCAAGGTATTGCGGGTTGCTGCCATGGTGCACTCGGTGGTGTGACGGCGTGTTGAGCACCTCTTCGAACGGTCCGAGCGTGCGGATCGCGTCGGTGTGGATCCAGTACTGGTACAGGAGGTTGATCCCCCGCGCCGAGGCGATCAGCTCCGGGTGGAACCCGAGCAGCGCGAGTGAGCTGTAGGGCACGAACGTCCCCAGCGCATCGGCAACGGGCTGACGCAGCGCGGTCGAGAGGTTGTAGCGCTCGCTCGAATGGTGTACGACGTGGATGGCCCACATGTAGCGGCTCGTGTGCATGAACCGGTGGTTCCAGTAGTAGATGAAGTCCCAGCCGAGAACCGCGGCGGCGAGTGCGATCGGCCCGGTGCCGAGGTCGCGCACGATGCGGCGCTTCCACATCCGGTCGGCCGTGGTGCGCGACGCGAGGGTGGTGGTGATCGCGACCCCACCGGCGACCACCGACGCGACGCCGGCGACGCTCGCCACCCGGCGTGCGAGGAGACCACGGCGACGGCGCCCTGCTCGGCTCTCAGTTGCCGCCGCCGCCGGGAGCTCCGTGGCTTCCGCGTCCTCCGTCTGGGCTTCCTGGCGGCGTGCGATGAGATCGGCGATCGTGGTCAGCGCGACCGCCCCGAGTGCAGTCGCGACGAGCGCCTTGCCGCACTTGCCCTTGCCGGGCGTGATCGGCCTGAGCAGCTTCGGGATGACCAACGGGGCCAGCAGGCTGCCCACCCCCATCGCCAGGCTCGCGATCGTGTCGCGCCGTTCATAGTCGGCCGCCGACGGACCCTCTCGCTCGGCCCGGCGGCGCAACCACGCGGCCTCGGCCCCCATCGTCCCGAAGTAGACGGGAGTGGCGGCGACGGTCAGGTCCACGGAACCAGTGTCGCGCCCCGGGGAGCCACGCGCGCCAGCCGATGGCCACTATCCGTCGGGCGGCTCGGCGTTCGCGCCGTCGGTCTGGCCGCGATCGGGAAGCAGTGCCCGTGTCGACGGCCCCCGGACGAAGTAGGCGGCGAGCGCCGCGTAGACGAAATAGCACGCGATGGCACTGACGAACGCGAGACCGATCGAGGCGGTGTAGACGATCGGGCCGACGAACGATCGTCGGATCGATCGGCGGAGGTTCGCCGGCTCGACACCCTCGACGAGCAGGCCGCGGTGGCGGTCGAGGTATACCCAGATTGCGAGGAATGCCAACCCGATCGCGGCCATCGTCGCGCTGTAGATCGCGGCCGCGATGTGAGAATTGCTCCCCCCTTGCTTCGTGTACTCGGCGAGCAACGAGGTGGGGAACGGAAGGAAGGCGATGCCGAGCAACAAGAGCAGGTTCGTGAACAGCAACCCGCGGTCGACATGCCTGATCCGCTCGAACATCGAGTGGTGGCTCACCCACATGATCCCGATCACGGTGAACGACAGCACAAACGCGACGTACGCCGGCCACTTGACCGCGAGCGCGTCGAGGAGCTCTCCCGGTCGGGCGTCGGGGACCTTTATGTCGAGGACGAGCAGCGTGATCGCAATTGCGATCACGCCGTCGCTGAAGATCTCGAGTCGCTCCGTGGTGTTGTCGGGGTGTCGCCCATCTGTCGGCGATTCCGAAGATTCATCGCTCACGTTCGCAGCGTATCGACCAGGCGCTGGCGCGGGCGGCCTCAGCTACGGTCGCGTCGCGAACCTCCCAACGCGAGCGCGCTACTTCCCGGGTGCGCGGTACCCGACGCTGCGCTTCGCAGCTGCGTCGATCATCTCGGGCTCCACCAGCACCGTCGTGGCGATCGACGCGCCGCCTGCCGCGCCGACCGCCAGGGAAACCGCGGCGATCGACTCATCGTCGGGCATCTCGACGATGCAGTACACGTCCTGCTTGCCGAACGCGTAGTAGAAGCACTCGAGCTTGCCACCCATACCCTTGACGAGCTCGTCGACGACGCTCCGCCGACTCGATCCGCCCTCCTTCAGAACGCCCTTGACACCCTCGACGCTGTAGTTGACCTCGAGCAGGTACTTGGGCACGACGACCTCCCGATCGGTCGGGCTTCAGGATCAGATCTTTCCGGCCCCCGGATCAGACCTTCCGGCCGAGGAACGCCGCGAGCTGGTCGGCCGCGCTCGCCGACGCCGGCGCTTCGGCGACGGGGCCGAACGGCGCCTTGCCGTCGGGGCCACGGAACTGGTCGGGGATGCTCGTCTTGGCCCCCGCGAGCAGCTGCGCCGCGAGCTCAGGGTCCAGGTCCGTCGACTGGCCCGTCGCCTTGGCGAGGTCCCAGCCGTGGGTGAACGTGTCGGTCGTCGCCAGACCGAGGAACGCCGCACCTGGGAACTTCCCGAACGGGAGATCGAGCATCTTCTCCTGCGCGCCCGGCGCGGCGAATGCTGCCACCGCGTCCTTGGCGCCGGCGTCGAAGCTCGCGAGGTAGTCGCCGTCGGCGAAGTCGGGGACGTCATTGCCGTCGTCGGACGAACCGCCCTCGTTCACGTTCTTCGCGAACCAGTGCGTCCCCCCGACGATGTGGTTCACCAGGCCGCGCACATCCCACGACGCACACGGCGTCGGCTGATCGAGCTGGTCGGGCTTGACGTTGGCGAGCACGGCTCGGGTGGATGCGAACGCTTGCTCGAGTGCCTCGGTGGCCATCGCGATCTCCTTCGGTCGATGTCCCCGTTCCCGGCCCGGTGGGCGAGGCGAGGGGCGCGGGTAGACGCGCCGGATCGTAACCCCTCAGCGCCGTGGGACGCAGGCCCCGCCCGAGGTTGTGTGGCTACGCGGCGGAGCGGCGTGCCCGCAGCAGCCCCATCCCGGTGGCGGGGATCCCGATCGGGGTGAACCGGTCGCTCTCGGCGGTGAGCTCATCGGCCTCGGCGTCGGTCAGATCGAGATCGGCTGCGGCGACGTTGTGACGCAGTTGGTCGAGCGAGCTGGCGCCGGGGATCGCGACGACGTTGGCCTTGCGGATCAGCCAGGCCAGTGCGACCTGCGCGGGTGTCGCGTCGTGGGCCTGCGCGACGCGACGCAGTGCCTCGATGAGCGGCGTCGCACGCTCGAGGTTCTCGGGCAGGCACAGCGGGTTGTTGCGCCGCGCCGGACCCGGCGGGAGGTGCGTAGCGTCGTAGCGGCCGCCGAGCACGCCTTGCTCGAGGGGGCTGTACGCGATCACGACGCGGTCATGGGTCTGTGCGTAGGGGACGTTGGCGGCATCGGGCTTTCGGTGCAGCAGGCTGAAGTGCACCTGGTTGGAGAGGACCGTGCTCCCGAGCTCATGCTCGGCGCTGCGCCAGCGCTCAGCGGAGAAGTTGCTCACCCCAACGTGGTGCACGGTGCCCGCGTCCTGGAGGCGGTGCATCCCCGACATGGTCGAGTGCAGCGACACGAGCGGGTTGGGCCAGTGGACCTGGTACAGATCGATCGAATCGATGCCGAGGCGCAACGCCGAAAGTCGACCGTGCTCTTCGACTCGAGACGCGGTTGGCCAGACCGGGAACACCTTCGTCGCGACGAACGCCTCGGCGCGACGCCCTTCGAGCGCCCGCCCCACGATCGCCTCCGACACACCCCGCGCGTAGATCTCGGCAGTGTCGATGAGGTTCACGCCCAGGTCGAGCGCGGTGTGCACCAGCTCGATCGCGGTGGTCTCACCGTAGGACTTGCCGTATCCCCAGTCGCTCGAGCCGAACTGCCAGCAGCCCAGCCCGATGGCCGAGATGCGCGCGCCGTCGGCTTCGACGAACCTCACGACGCGGTCGGGACGACGGCGAGGCGTCCCTTGGGTCCGGACACCCGGGGTGGGGATGGTGCTCTGGTCGCGATTGCTGCGGGCATCGTTCCTCCGGGGGTGTGCGAGTGAACCTCGACGTGGGAGGATACGCGCTCCGCCGTGCCGCTGCTCGCGCAACCAACGCTCGGAGCAACCTGAGCCGCATCACGGGTACGCCCGAGCGACAGAGGGTCGGAGCAACAGCGGGGCCTGAGCGAGAGAGGAGTGGGATGAAGCTCGTTGCTGGCAAGGTCGCGGTGGTGACCGGCGCCGCGAGCGGCATCGGCCTGGCCCTGGCGGAGCGATTCGCGCGGACCGGCATGCATGTCGTGTTGGCCGACGTCGACGAAGGCGCGCTTGCGGCGGCGACTGAGCGAATCGGCGCACTGGGCGTCGAGGCGCACGCGGTCCCCACCGATGTGAGTGACGAGTCCGCAGTGCAGGCACTCGCGGCCACGACGGTCGATCGCTTCGGCGCCGTGCACGTGGTCTGCAACAACGCGGGGGTTTCGACCCAGGCCGACCCGTGGTTCGGTCCGTTGTCGGCATGGACGTGGGTGATCGGCGTCAACCTGTGGGGCGTCATCCACGGGGTCCGCGCGTTCTTGCCCCAGCTCGTCGCTCAGGGCGAAGGGCACATCGTGAACACCGCCAGCATGGCCGGGCTGGCGCCCGGTGCCGGCGCGTCCTACGACGCGACCAAGCACGCCGTCGTAGCCCTCTCCGAGGATCTCTACGGCAGCGCCCAACAGATCGGCATGCCCATCGGCGTGAGCGTGCTGTGCCCGGGCTGGGTACGCACCAACATCGCCGACGCCAACCGCAACTGGCCCGACCGACTCGGCGCGGAACCACCTCCGGGCATCGGCGCCGAGGTCATCCGCGGCCACTTCCGCCGCGCTATCGACGAGGGAATGCCACCCGCGGTCGTCGCCGACCTCGTTGCGGACTCGATCCAAGCCGAGCGCTTCTGGGTGCTCCCCCATCCGGAGTTCGTCGACATCGCCGTTCGCCGCTGGCACAACATCGCCGAGGGCAACAACCCCGAGGGGACTGCTGACTTCCCCGGGCTGCCCCCGAGCGCGCAGATCATCGAGGAGATCCGAGCGTCGCTCTCGCCCCCGGCCTCGTAGCCTCTCCGTCGATGCCTCCGCACCCCCCGGAGACGCTGGCGCAACGCGCGCAGGCCGTCCTCGAGCACAACCGTCGCGGTGCCTGGACGTGCCCGTCCCCCGAGCTCTATCCCCACCAGTGGCTCTGGGACTCGTGCTTTGTCGCGATCGGCCTCTCGACCTTCGATCCCCGGCGCGCCGCCGGCGAGCTGACCGCCGTGTTCCGCGGCCAATGGTCGAACGGGATGCTTCCCCACATGATCTTTGCCGACGACGTGAGCGACGTCGGAAGCAAGCGGATCTGGCAGTCGAGCAAGAACCCGCTCGCGCCACCTGATGTCGAGACCTCATGCGTCACGCAACCGCCGATCGCCGCGATCGCGGCCTGGCGCATCGGACAGACCCTCCCGACCGCTGAGCGGCGCAGCTTCCTCGCCGAGGTGCTCCCCAAGCTCGTCGCGTACCACTCCTGGCTCTACCGTGAGCGAGACCTCGAAGGCCGCGGGCTCATCACCCTCATCCACCCCTGGGAGTGTGGGCTCGACACCACCCCACCCTGGATGCGGTCGCTGCGCCGCATGTCGAAGCCGTGGTGGATGCGCGTTGTGCTCACGCTGCGGCTCGCGCGCGTCGCGCGGTTCTTCCGGCGAGACACGCGCTACGCACCGGCCGCCGAACGGTTGAGCGACGACGACGGGCTACGCATGCTCGTACTCGCGCACCGGGCCAAGCGCTACGGCTTCGAGCTGCGACGCATGCCCCCGAAGGAGTCGGTCCTGATCGAGGACCTCGCGTTCAACGCGTTCCTCATCGTCGCGAATCGGGCCCTCGCCCAGATCGCCGCCGAACTGGACGTCGGGATCGACCCGGAGTTGGAGCGCCGATTCCCCGCGACCCTCGTCGCGCTCGACCAGCTCTGGGACGAATCGACCGGTCAGTACTACTCACGCAACGCGGTCACCGGCGCGCTCATCAAGATGCGCACGGTCGCGACGTTCCTCCCGCTGTGGGCCGGCGTGCCGCCCGACCGCGCGGCGCGACTCGTCGGCCACCTTGCTGATGGCTCGGGATACTGGCCCCGGTACCCCGTGCCGAGTGTGCCGACCGATGACCGCGCGTTCGACGCTCACCGCTACTGGAAGGGCCCAACCTGGGTGAACATGAACTGGGCGATCGTCCAGGGGCTGCGCGAGTGCGGTGCCGCCGACGTCGCCGACGAGCTGCGGTCCCGCACGCTCGAGCTCACCGACCAGCACGGCTTCGCCGAGTACTTCTCGGCCCTCACGGGCGAGGGGTTCGGCGCCGAGGACTTCTCGTGGACCGCCGCGCTCGTCCTCGACCTGCTCGACGAGTAGGCGGACTCGACGACGAGGCGCGCTCGAGGAAGGGACCCGGTCAGGCGCGATCGAGCGCCCGTGCGGCGAGGCCGGTGAGCACGCGTGGGGAGACGAGCTTGGGATCCGCGCCGGGGGCGAGGATCGCGCTGACTTGCACGAACGTCTTGCCGTCGAGCACCTCGACGCTGCCCTCGTGGAGGAACTCGTCGAGCGAGGAATACGCCCGGTCGCCGAGGCCGGCGACCTTCTCCGGCGGATTGCTGTGGACCGACCTCAAGGTCTCGCGGAGCGCCCTCAGTGTCTTGGCCATCGCGACTTTGGCAGCCTTGCCCCGAGCAACGCGCACCGTGGCGCCGCGCACCGGGCCCGTCCCCTCGAAGCCGCACGTCACCCCGGTGCCGGCGACGTATCGGTTGCCGGGCCCGAACGTGGAGCCGAGCGCGGCGTTGAGCTCGGCGGTCGTGACCAGGTCGCACACCGACGCCTTCGGCGCCGCGCCCGCTGGTGCGCCCGCGAGCGCGACAGCCAGCGAGAGCATCGCGACGATCCCCATCAAACGAGCGGGGTTCACGAGCAACTCCTGGCCGTGCACGCGACCACCGGACGACCGCTGTCGGTACGCCACGACGCGGAACTGGTGATCAGTCGAGCTGTTCGAGCATCCCGAGCACATCGGCGTCGCTCGGGATCTGCCACTGCTGCGTGCCGACGTGGTCATACTGCACGACGCCGTTGGCGTCGAGCACGAACACCGCGGGTCGCTGGCCCAAGGACATCGCCTTGCTGATGACGTCGTACGCGTCGAACACCGCGTGGTCGCCGTCGCCGAGGATCGGGAACGGCAGCGGGTTGCTCTTCAGGTACGACTCACCGGCCGCGGCGGACTCGGCCGAGATCGCGAGTACCTGAACCCCCAGGGCCTCGAAGCGGTCGTGATCGTCGCGCAACTGCGCGAGATGGCGACGACAGAACGGTCAGGCGAAGCCTCGTAGGAACACCAGGACGACCGGCTTGCCGCGCAACGCCGAGAGCGTGACCTCGCCGCCACCGACCTTCGCGAGGGTGAAGTCCGGTGCTGACGAACCGACCGAAGCGGTCGAGCTGTGTGCGCTCATGGCCCGATCGTACCGTGCCCGAAGGTCGTTCGGTTCGTCATCCGGATCGCCGACCACGCCGTAGACCGAGGCGACGCTGCTGCGTCACACTGGGAGCATCACCGACGACATCTCCTCGGTCGTGGGCCACGAAGGAGCCGTTCCATGGTCATCAGCGACGACGAGCTCGCCGCGATCGCCGTGGCCGCGGATCCGGACACTGTCGTCGACCATGACGCCGTCAGCGTCTGGGAGCTCACCGAGACAGAACCTGCCCGCTACCTGCCGGACTGGTACATGCCGTACCCGGTCGGCGGGAGCCGGCTGCTGCACGGCTGGCGCCGCCGCGTCGTCATCCTCGTCATCGTCTCGTTCCTCGTCATCGACGCCTACGGGTTGTGCAACACCTACGGGTGGGTGGCGTTCGGTTAGGCCTGTGCGATCCTGACTGGCTCAGGGAGTCGACGGTGCCGGAGGACCGGCGGCGTCCGGGTTCGTCGTGGTCGACGTGCCCGACCCAGCCCCATGACCGGTCGCGAACTCGGTGCGTGTGTAGTCGACAACCGTCGCGATCTGCTCCGTCGTGAGCCGTCCGACCCAGGCCGGCATCTCGCCCCTGCCGTTGGTGACGACGGCGATCTCGTTTGCGACATCGGGGTACTTCGCCGCGCTGTCGACCAGGCTCGGGCCGACGAAGCCCTGCCCGCGCTTGCCGTGACAGGTCGCACAGAACGTTGCGAAGATCGCCGGGCCCGTCTTCGGGGGGACGTACGCCGTATCCGACCCACCCCCGCACGCAACGAGCAGCATCGCCGCGCCCGTGACCAGCGCAAGGATCCCGGGGACTCGCCAACTCCACTCCCCTCGTCCGTTCGCCACGGCCGCGACGGTACTGGCCCGACCGCAAGAGATCGGAAATCGCGACCCGGGGCGTCGTAGGGTCAGGTGACGACAGAGAGGGCTGCGCCGATGCTGCTCGACGGGTTCAACCACGTCGCCGTGCTCACCAACGACACGGAGCGACTCCAGCGCTTCTACGCGGAGGTCTTCGACGCGGAGATCCTCCGCGACGGACCCGAGACACCCGAGCAGACCGACGTCCGCATGACCGTGATTCACATTGGCCCGCACTCGGAGCTCAACGTCTTCCAGATCGTCGGGAACACCGAGGCCGACCGTCAGACGCCGATCTTCGGTCGTGGGCGCATCGATCACCTGGCCGTGCAGGCAGAGTCGCTCGAAGCGTTCGAGACCATCCGCGCCCGGCTGATGGCGCGGGGGGCCGCCGACGCGTTCGTCACCGACTTCGGGCCGATCCTCAGCGTGTTCTTCCGCGACCCGGACGGTCTCGAGTGCGAGGTCTGCGTCGCGAACCCCGACGCTCAGCCCGGCACCAGCAACCCGCCCGGGACTCCCGCAGCCCGCTACGCGTAGAGCCCGCCACCGGCGACGCCGCGACGGGGTTGCCGCTACGGCACGTGGTGCGCGATGACCTCGGCCCAGACCATGCTCGACGGGGGCGGCACACCAACCTTGGCCAGCGCGGGGCCGAGCCGCGCCTCGAAGAATGCGGCGTTGAGCTCCTGGGACTCCCAGACCTCGATGATCGTCACGCCGCCGCCCTCGGTTCGGGCCGAGACGTGGCTGACGAGCCCCGGTGGCCAATCACCCTCGCCCGTGTAGGAATCCAGGCCGAGCTCGGCGTTGACGGCGTCTTAGTGACTCTGGTCGATGTTCTCGAACTCGAGCATGAGCGCAACTGCCACGGTGTTCCTCCCGTCGATCGCGTCCCGCCCACATTCGCGCGGATCGGGGGAGCCGGCAACGGGCGACGCGAGACTCGTCACCGACACACCCACTTTTCCTCGCGTCGTGAACGGGTACGCGCGCTGGCCCGGGCATCAGGTCATCGCGGGCATCAGGTCATCGCGGGCACCAGGTCATCGCGGGCACCAGGTCATCGCGGGCACCAGGTCGTGGATGGCGAAGCCGGTCGGTCACACCTGACGCCCGGGCCGGTCGCTACGGCC
>Ga0209048_10000603_pt1 | contig 38032 bp, 20 predicted proteins | sample FrelakmetCRP12CR_FD_187146 | JGI IMG/M metagenome (GOLD analysis project Ga0209048, IMG submission 187146) | Freshwater lake sediment microbial communities from the University of Notre Dame, USA, for methane emissions studies - CRP12 CR (SPAdes)... | ecosystem: Environmental > Aquatic >...
TCCCGAAGGTCACCACCACGCCCGCGGCACTCGTCGCTTCCACGACGATGTTGCTCGACGGCGCCACGACCGGCGGCGTCGTGTCCTTGACGGTCACGGCGAACGAGCTCGAGCCGGTGTTGCCGTGCGCATCGGTGGCCGAGCACGTGACCGTCGTCGGCCCGAAGACAAAGGCAGTACCTGAGGCGGGCGTGCAGCTGACTGACGGGATGGCCCCGTCCACCACGTCATTCGCCGACACGCTCGCATAGGTCACAATCGCCCCGGTCGCGTTCGTGGCCTCGGCCACGAACGGCGCGGGGACCGTCACCACGGGCGGAGCTGTATCCACGACCGTGACAGTGAACGTCGCGGTCGACATCTTGCTGCTCGCCGCGTCGGTCGCGGTGCACGTCACCGAGGTGCTCCCGAACGGGAATGAGGACCCGGACGTCGGAGCGCATGTCACTGGCACCGGCGCGTTCGTCGCATCAATGGCAGTGACCGTGTAGCTGACGTTTGCCCCAGTGGGTCCGGTCGCTTCGGCCTTCACGCCACCCGTGGGCACCCCGATCGCCGGAGCCGACCGCGCAATCGACGATGAACCGTCGGAGTTCGCGGCTTGCGAAGCGGTCTGAGCCGTGGCCGCACCGGGAGCGAAGCTCCCGTCGTGAGAGACGCGAAGAGTTACGAGAGCGCTGTCGCCCGCAGCCAGTGCGAACGTCGCGTTCGTGATATCAGGCGCCAGGGGATTGCCGCCGCTGACTGGCTGAAGAACCGGGTTGTTGATCACCGCCTGGATGTCCGCGTTGAACTGCTGACCGAGGCTGCAGTCGGTCGAGCCAGGCGTGCTGTACAGCCGATTGATGATCAGCTGATACGTCGCACTCGCCGGCAGGGACGCGAGGACCGTGCTGAAATTGAACCCGGATGCCACGTTGCCGGAATTCGTCACCTGCCACGTCAGATCCGTCGTCAACGGCTGGTTGATGAACGTCGGGTTGATGAACGTCGGATTGATGAACGTCGGGTTGATGAATGTCGGGTTGATGAATGTCGGGTTGATGAACGTCGGGTTGATGAACGTCGGGTTGATGAACGTCGGGTTGATGAACGTCGGGTTGATGAATGTCGGGTTGATGAACGTCGGGTTGATGAACGTCGGATTCTGGTAAGCCGGGTTGGCATACGTGCTCACCATGGCGTCGCTGATGGACGGCGTGTGCAGTTCGACGGTCGCCACGGTCCCATCAACCGGCGGGGGTGCCGTGCCATCCGAGTTGATCACGGCGCTCCCGGTCAGGCCGGCCGCCACAGGCGTCCCCGACGCGTCGACTTCCGTGACATTCACGACCACCGGCACGAGCTGGCTTGCGGGCACGAACACTGTGCGAGCGATGGTGGACAGTGGCGCGATGTCCGCGAACAGATCGGCCAACGCCTGGCCGGATTGAAATGACGCCGTGCCCCCCGGGAGCTGTCCGGTGGCCAGGTGGAATCGCCGCGTCACCGTGGTGCCGTTCTGGAGGAAGACGGCGAACGCTCGCTCCTGGACGGTCGTAGCCGCTGAGACGATTCGTGAGTTCCCCTCGACACCGACGACAAGGCCCCGGCTGAGCCGCGCAGTGTAGACATTCTGGTTGCGGTTCGATACCACGGCTGCGGTGCAACCGGCGGCACCGGGTGGCGCCCAGACGGTCCAATCCACATTGAGGGCCGGCTTCACGATGTCGCGGTTGTCCGTCCACGCGGCGTGCAGGACGCCGGTGTCGTTCGGGTCACTGTTGTACGTCCACGCGGTCGAGCTCCCGATCGGCGCCTTGAACGTGCGGGCCTGCGCGAGGTCGATATAGTCACCGAGAAACGGCACCTGGCCCCCGGCGAACAGCGGCCAGTTCACGGGGTTGAACTCGAGTTGCACGAGACCGTTCACGCCAGAGCTCGTGGTGGTGTTCTTGGTCGTGTCAACCGCCCACTGGTAACGCGACACCTGCGTCGACGGCAGGAACGAACCACCCGTCGGGTCACTCGGATCGCTCTGCGCGGCCCGGACATCGATGGTGTGCGCGGGAGGGGGCGGAATTGGATCGAATATCATCATCCCGAACCACGACGGCCCGAAGACCGCCGGCGCGTTGTCGGACCGCTGGTCGTACCAGAGCACCGTCACCCGGTCAGCCGTACAGGCCACTGATGGCATGAACTGGTGGCCCCGGCCCGGGTAGTTCTCCACCAGGCTGGGCGCAGACCACGTGAGCCCGTCCGCTGACGTGACCATGACGATGCGAGAGTCATCTGCCGGTGTCGGCCAGCGCTGGGACCAAGCTAGGCGATAACGGCCGGTAGTGTCGACGCACGCCGCCGGGTAGCCGTTCGTTCTGAACATCCGCGCCGTTGGGCTCGGATCGCCAAGGACCGGGAGCGTCGGCTGGTCGAACGCGTACGTCGTCAACAGCGTCGGATCCGTCGGCAGCGGTGTCGGGTTCACGGGCCCGAGATTGACCACCTGCGTGCCAGTGCTGAATGTCTTGCCACCATCGCGCGACTTGGCCGCCATGATGCGGCTGGGGTTTCCCGCGGCCGCCGTTCCGAACTCGCGCCACGTCACGAGGACCTCGCCGGTCACGGGGTTGACGGCCACCATGACGCCCTGGCCGATCGTCGTCGTGCCGGTGTAGAGCTTGACCGGGGCGCTCCAGGAGGCCCCGCAGGTGGTCGACCGGCGGAACAGCAGGTCGGACACCGCGTTCGGGCCGGTTCCGTAGAATTTTGCGTAGGCGATGTAGATGTTGCCGGCGGGCACGACCTGGTTCGCCACACCGTTCGTCCCGGGAATTGTGCACGTCCCGGTACCGCGCGGGATGTCCACGGCGATCCAGGGCTTGTCGAGGAAGACGTTCGTCTCGCTGTCATCGACGAGCGAGCTCCTGACATATCGAATGGGCGTGTCGATGGTCTGGACGTTGTTGTCATCGACGAACAGGGACACGAACACACCGCCTGTCATTCCCTCGTCCCCGTCGCGTTCGTCATCGACCGGCGCCTGGTTGCGGTTGAACGCAATCCCGCTCACGTAGAAGAGCCCGTTGGTCCCTGCGCGGACCACCGGGTCCGCCGCAGCGTCACGCCCATGCAACGGAAACGCCCTTCCGGCCGCGGAGTTGTCCTGCGGAAACCCCGGAAGAAGCGTACTTCGCCACGACAACCCTTCGTCGTGTGACCAGAAGATGCCCAACCACGCGTCCCCCGTGACCTTGCCGTCCTGCACTCCGGGCGTGCCGACGAGCCGGTAATCGTTGGCCGCCGCCAGGCAGTTCACAGGATTCCGGGAACTGCACGCCATGGACGGTTCGTTTTGGCGCTGGAGATATGGGTCCCCGGAGATCTGGAACACTGGCGACTGGATCAGCGAGGCCGGGCCGCCCACCATGTTGACGTTCGTGCCGACGGCCAGTTGCTGGGCCGATGCCGGAATCGCGAGCAGCCCGCACGCGAGTGCGAGGGCAAAAACCTGAGCGATGACGAATCGGAGGGACACGAACCGTCGGAATCTGGACAAGGGAGCACCGGTACGGGGGAGATCCGTAGCCCTCATGGACGCCTCATTTGATCGACGAACGTTGTTGGTGGGACCCCGAACTGGCCGTGTGATAGAGCTCGTGCTCGCTCGTGCCACGCGCCGACGAGAACACAGTGGGATTCGGGGGGCAACATGTGAGATTCCGATTGTGGACCATTTTGGTCCGCTATGCAAGAACTAATTGTAGACTCGGTTACTCCACATTACAAATACACATTGAACTGCGAGGAGTTGGGGAGGCTGGTGTCAACGGACGATGGTCTGGTACACGAGGTAGCGGAACTTGTCCTGGAGGTCGAGGCCGGACGCGGGAATGAGCTGGGTCAGGAAGACCGCCACCAGTTTCTCCTTCGGATCGACCCAGAACTTCGAGTAATAGGCGCTGCCCCAACCGTAGGCGCCCAGAGAATCCGGCCGGCCGGCCGCACCCACGTTCTCCGTGGTTTCGAATCCTAGGCCGAACCCCAGACCGCCGTCCTCCCGGTACAGGTTGCCCACCTGGTTCGACGTCATCATCTCGATCGACTTGGGACCGAGCACGCGGACGCCGTCGAGTTCGCCGCCGTTGAGCAGCATCTGCAGGAAACGGGTGTAATCCGCGGCCGTCGAGAGCAGGCCGGCGCCGCCGCCGAAGCAGGCACGCGGGCCATCGACGTATTCCCCCTGCCCCGTCCTCGGCTCGGGCGCACGCACGAGCTTGCCGTCCTCACCGAGAGAATAGACGGTCGCCAGCCGGTCGCGCTTCTCTTTCGGTAGGAAGAAACCGGTGTCTGCCATCTTCAGCGGCTCGGAAATTCGCGTGCGAATGAACTCGTCGAGCGTCATCCCCGACGCCTTCTCGATCACCGCGCCGAGAATATCCGTGTTGTAGCCGTAGACGTACTTCTCCCCGGGCTGCGCGGCGAACGGCAAGGCAGCCAGCCGCTCCATCAGCGTGCCAATCGGCTCGACCTTGTCCGCCAGGTACCAACCGAACACTCCCGCAGCCTTGTATTCCTCGGCGGCAGGGCCGTCACCGTATGAAATCCCCGCCGTGTGGGTCAGCAGGTCCCTGATCGTGATCTCGCGCTTTGCCGGAACCACGCCGTACCTCCCGCTCGACGGCGCCCCTGGCATCAGGACGGTTGTGCGCTTGAACGCCGGCAGATACTTCGAGACCGGCTCGGCCAGGCGGAGTTTACCCTCCTCCATCAGGATCACGGCCGCGACCGACGTGACGGCCTTGCTCATCGACGCCATGCGGAAGATCGCGTCCTTCCTCATCGGCAGGTTCTTCTCGACGTCCATCCGCCCGATGGGCTCGAAGACAACGACCTTGCCGGCGCGCGCAATCACCACGGTCACGCCCGCGATCTGATTCCGGTTGACGTAGTCCGCCACCACGGCCTTCAGTCGCTCGACGCGCTGGGCCGAGAGGCCAACCGAGTCCGGTGTGGCGGCGGGCAGCCCCTGCGCCGACGCCCACGAGGCCACCAGGCCGAGCAGAAAGACGACGAGCCACGTGCGCCGCTGTCTCATAGTCCCGCTTCCTCCACGAGTCATGGACATTCTACCGCCCGCCCGGCGAACGCCGGTGCATCTTGAGTGCGCTCGGCGCAATCGCGAGACCGCCGCGAGACGTGCATCGAAGCCCAGCTGGCATCATCCGTCCCACGTCGTAGACGGCGTCGATGGTCTCGTCCAATCCGATCGGATTCTGATAACCGCCCATGATCAGGTCGGCGCAAACGAACGCGGATGCCGCACCAGCCGCGTTGCGGGTATGGCACGGGATCTCGACCGTCCCCTGGACCAGGTCGCACACCGAGCCCATCGTATTCTGAAACGCGATCGCGGCCGCGTCGCATGCCTGTCGCGCGCTTCCACCCGCGGCTTCGATGACAGCGGCGGCAGCCATCGCACCGGCTGCGCCGATCTCGACCTGGCAGCCCGCGACCTCGGCGGCGAACGTCGCGCGGAACGAGACTATCAAGCCAATCGCCGACGCGGCGAACAAGGCGCGCACGGCCGTCTCGAGGTCGAGCCCCCGGTCGTCCACCAGTGACACGATGACGCCCGGGAGCACGCCGGCCGAGCCGCCCGTCGGGGCCGCGCACACCACCCCCATCGCGCCGTTCACGTGCATGACGGCCATGGCACGCGCCGCCGCGCGGGTGTGCAGCCCGCCGATGGCCACGAGCCCCGCGGCCTCGGCGTCCATCACCTTGCGGGCCGTCGGCGTCAACAGCTGCATCGACGGCGCGGACGCGCTCAACCCTGCCTGGACGGCCCGGCGCATGATCTCGAATCGTTGCACCATCTCGCGGTTCAGCGCCGGTTCGTCGAGGCCGAGAAGCTCCGCCTCGTAGGCGAGGCCGGTTCGACCGAGCGACCATCCCCGCTGTTCGGCCAGCGCGATCATCTCCTGGCAGGACGTGAACGGCGGGCGTCCGCGCTTGGCGAAGCCCGTCGGAGGCGTCTCGCGAAGGGAGACCACGTCGGCTCGCGCACGCAAGGCGGCGATGGTCTCGGCGCCGAGCGGCTCCACGCGGGGCACGACGAGCAGACGTGCGGGCCCGCGCTGCAGGCTCGCGCTCCCTTCGGCGGCGGCCCCGTCGGCGTCGAGCGCAAACCGGACGGCCGCCTCCGCTCCGTCCCGAATCTCCGCAAGCGCACAATACGTCTCGCCAGTCAGCCCGACCGGCCAGTCGTCCACCCTCGTCACCTCCACCGCCCCGCCTCCGACCGACTTCGCCCGCAGCCTGACCTCCGCACCCGAGGCCGCCGCGAGCGCGATGTCCACGGTGTTCGGGTGGTCGGCCCCGGCGAGCGGCTCGGTCGCGAACTCCATTGCCAGCCCCGCCGCGGGAGCATCTTCGAGCGCATCGAAGAAGCGCGGGTCCGTGAGCGGCCACCCGAGCAGGCCCGCGGCAAACGCCAGGTCCACCCCCTGCTGCCGGTAGACCTGGGCATACGACCCCGCCGGGTCGAACGTGAACCGCGCCCGGACGGGCGGCGCGCCGAGGAGCGCCCGAGCGAGCACCGCGATGTGATACGAGCCTGCCGTGTGCGAGCTCGACGGCCCTCGCATCACGGGGCCGAGGATGTCGTTGAAGATTCCGGGGGCACTGGTGGTCACAATGCTCACTCTAACACTCCTGCCCACTCTGTGTTATCGTGGCGCGTTTCGGAGTCCCGACACATGCACCTTCAACTCATCGACTGGGTCATCGTCGCGTTCACGCTCGTGATCTGCTTCGCCCCGGCGCTCTTCTTCGGCAAGCGGGCCGGCAAGAACACCTCCGAGTTCTTCGCTTCCGGACGGGCGGTCCCGTGGTGGCTGGCGGGCCTGTCCATGGTGGCGACGACGTTCAGCAGCGACACCCCGAACCTGGTCACCGACATCGTTCGGCGCAACGGCGTCGCCGGCAACTGGGTCTGGTGGGCGTTCGTGCTGACCGGCGTCTCGACGGTGTTCTTCTACGCGCGATTGTGGCGCCGGTCGGGCGTGATGACGGACCTCGAGTTCTACGAGATTCGCTACTCGGGGATGGCGGCCGGTGTCGTGCGCGGCTTCCGCTCGGTGTATCTCGGGCTCCTCTTCAACTGCATGATCATGGCGACCGTCAACCTGGCCGCCTGCAAGATCGCAGGAGTGCTGTTCGGTCTCCCGCGCTGGCAGACGCTGGCGCTCGTCGGCAGCCTGAACGTCGTCTTCGCAACGCACTCGGGACTCTGGGGCGTGCTGGTCATCGACATGGTGCAGTTCTTCATCAAGATGACGGCGGTCATCGCCGCCGCGTATTTCGCGCTGCAGGTGCCCGCCGTTGGGGGCCTGCACGGGCTGGTGACGAAGCTGGCGACGATCAAAGGCCCCGGCGGCCTGAACTATCTCAATGTCCTCCCCGACTTCACCAACAACTGGGACATGGCCATCGCCGTGTTCGTGATGCCGGTCGCGGTCCAGTGGTGGGCGGCGTGGTACCCCGGCGCCGAGCCGGGGGGCGGCAGCTACATCGCGCAGCGGATGCTCGCCTCGAAGTCGGAGAAAGACGCGCTCGGCGCGGTCCTCTTCTTCAACATCGCTCACTACGTGCTTCGCCCCTGGCCGTGGATCATCGTCGCGCTTTGTTCGATTCTCGTCTATCCGCAGCTCTCCGACATCCAGACCGCGTTCCCGCACCTCGACCCGAGCCTGATCGGGCACGACATCGCGTACCCCGCGATGCTCAAGTTCCTGCCAGTGGGCTTCATCGGCCTGATGGTGGGCGGACTGATCGCGGCAAACTCGTCCACGATCCTGACCCATCTCAACTGGGGCGCGTCGTACCTGGTTCACGACTTCTACCGGAGATTCATCAGGAAGGACGCGACCGAGAGGCACTACGTCGCCGCCGGCCGAATCGTCACCGTGGGCCTCTTCTTCGCGTCGTCGTCCCTGGTGTTCGTCCTCGATTCGGCCAAGGACGCCTTCGATGTGATCATCCAGATCGGCGCGGGGACCGGGCTTCTCTACCTGGTTCGCTGGTTCTGGTGGCGCGTGAACGCGTGGTGCGAGGTCGCGGCGATGGTCAGTTCGTTCGGGGTTTCAATCGCCATCCTGATCATGGCGAAAAACGGCGTGCACCTCAGCACGCACGTGGCGCTGCTCGTGACGATCGCGGTCACGACCGCCTGCTGGGTCGCCACCGCCTACGTGGGGCCGGAAACCGACCGCAAGACGCTGGTCGCGTTCTACACAAAGGTGAGGCCATTCGGGCCAGGGTGGGAGCGCATTCGCGTCGAAGCAGGCCTCGGCAAGGACTTGATGCGGACGAAACGCGACAACATCCCGCTCGCGCTCCTCGGGTGGTTCGCGGGCTGCACCACGATCTGGTCAGCGCTCTTCACGGTCGGGAATTTCCTGTACGGTCGCACGCCGTATGCGCTAGGCCTGCTGGGCGTCTTCGCGGTGTCGGCCCTCGTGTTGCTGAGGGTCGTTCAGCAGCTGTGGCCCGACCAGGGCGCAACGCAGGGCTGAAGCCCTGCGCCACCGAACGCCCTGTCCTGTTTAGATCAGCCTCGAATCCAGTTCAGGGTGGCGCAGGACGACGTCCTTGACGATGTCGATCCAGGTGTCGCGGCTCCCGTCGGGCAGCCGCTCGAATGCCAGTTTCTTCTCGGCCAGCAACGTGTCCACCAGCTGGTCGATCTGCCTCATGAAGAACTCGTCGGTGTCCCGGACGCCGTCGGCCGCCGCCTGTCCGCAAATCGGCACCTTGAACAGCAGCGTGTAGCTCTTCATCCAGTAGTCGACGAACCGTTCGATCGGCTTCTGGCGGCCGCACGCGAACGTCAGGTAGGCGTAGTTGTCGAGCACGCTGCGATCGCAGACCACGACCTCGTGATGCGCGGATGAACGGATTTCCTCGGCAACCTGCGTCGTGAGAATCCAGGTCTGCGCGTCGAGCGACGTCTTGCGGTTGATCGGGAGCGGCGAGAGCCGGGCCACTTCCTTGACCATGTCCACGTTGATGCCCTGACGCTTGAGCGCGGCGGCGAGATCGTAACAGAGGGTGGTCTTGCCGACGCCGTGGGTCCCGATGAAGGCGAGTTTCATTGCGCGGGCAGACTATCGGCTCGCCTCCGGACTGTCAAGCGACCCACCGAGCCGCGTCAGAAGCCCTCGGAAATCCTCGGGATACGGACAGCGGATCTCGAGCGGCGTTCCGAGCACCGGGTGCGGCAACCGCACGGCACACGCGTGCAGCATGACCCTGGCGACCGGCACGTTCCCGGCCGACTCGGGTCCCCCGTACCGGACGTCGCCCAGCACAGGGAGATGCCTGGCCGCCAAGTGTGCCCGAATCTGGTGCTTGCGGCCGGTCACCGGTCGCGCTTCGACGAGCAGTGCCGCGCGAAGGCGCTGGCGCACGGTAAAGGCTGTTGCCGCCGTCAGCCCGCCTTCCGTCACCGCGGTCATCCGCGCGCGGCGCCCCGCTCCGACCAGCGCGAGCGGGGCGCGCTCGACCCAGGCGTTCGGTGGCGCGACGGCCGGGCGCGCGACCAGCGCGTGATACACCTTCACGACCTGGTGCCCGGCAAATGCGCGCGCCAGATTGGCATTCGCCGCCCGGTCGGTTGTGAACAGCATCACCCCGGATGTCTCGACGTCCAGGCGATGGTGGAGACCCAGGTACGGTTCGACCACTGGGCCGTCAACCGGATGCCCGGAGACGATTTCGCGCACGAGCGTGAAGAGGTCGGGGCGCCGCGCGTCCGCGCTGGCGTGCGCGAGGAGGCCGGCAGGCTTCGCGACGGCCAGGAGCCAGGGATCCCGGTACAAGATCTCGATCGCGGGCCTGACGGCCCGTGCGGCACCAGGTCCACGGGCGCCGGCGACATCTGGCGCAGCGATCCGGGCCAGATCGATCTTCGCGTCCAGGCGGCAGCCTGAACGCAGCAGCAACCCCGGGCGGCGAACCGGTCGGCCGTCCAGCAGGACGGCCCCCGCCATGATGAGCCGCCGGATGGCAGACTTCGACAGCTCGCGATCGAGCTCGGTGGGCAACCATTCGGCCAGAGCCGCGTCGAGGCGCTTGCCGGCATGAGCGGACGAGAGCGCCAGGAGGAGGCGGGTGATCGGCACGCCGACATTATGGCCCACCATCCACGATCAGCTCTTCAGCGGTTCCATCAACGCGATGCGCTTTCCTGCTGACGGGCGAGGCCCGGCTTGGTAGGATGGATGCACCCCATCCGTGAAAGGTCCCATGTCAAAGACAGCGTTTCGTCGTCTAGTGCTTGCGCTGCTGTTCTGTTCGCTCGGCAATCCTATCGGTTGCCGACCTGCGGCCAAGGAGGCGCCACAACAGGCTCCTGCGGCCAGCCGCGGCCCCGAAGCCCCGGCCCATCTCCCCGGCACCGATCGCACGCTGACCGACACCGCACGCCTGTTGGCCGGGCTCACACTCGACCCGTCGAGCCGCCTCGCCGGAGTGGCCTCGAAGCCCGAGTGGCAGGCCTGGCAGAAGGAATTCGACAGCCAGTGGACCCAGGCCACCAAGGAGAGATTTGTCCACATCGCTGAATGGCGCGACCGGGAGCTGAATGCGGCAACCGGCGCATGCAATACCTTGATGTACCCGTTCGCGGGCCCAGACGTCCTCAACGCGTTGCTGTTCTTCCCCGACTGCAAACGCTACGTCTTGTTCGGCCTCGAACAGACGGGGTCCCTGCCGCCGCTCGAACAGTTGCCGGCCGAGCGGGTGGCCCGGCTCCTCGACGAGACCCGGAAGGCGATGAACGACCTGCTCCAGCGGAACTACTTCATCACCAGCCACATGCTGAAGGACACCGCCGCCCAGGAATTGCACGGGACGTTGCCGCTGATGGCGGTGTTCCTGGTGCGGATGGACGCCCAGCTCGTCAGCGCACGCGACGTGGAAATCGGAGAAGACGGCCAGCTGCACCCGCGCACGCCACCATCGAAGGAACGGCGCGCTGCCTCGGCCGTCGAACTCGTCTTCGCCAAGCCGGGACACGAGCCGCAGACCGTCGTCTACTTCCGCGCGCAGGCCGAGGACAAGGCCATCAATCAGCGCCCCGGCGTCCTCCGCTTCCTCGAGCAGGATGCGCCGTACCCGACGTTCCTGAAATCCGCCTCGTACCTGCTCCACGGCACCGACTTCACCGCCGTCCGGCAGTTGCTGCTGCGGAATTCGCGGCTCATCCTCCAGGACGACTCGGGGATTCCGTTGCGGTTTCTCAAGGCCCCCGAGTGGACCGTGACGCTCTACGGGAAGTACCAGAAGCCGGTGAAGGACTTCAATTACGGCTACCAGCCGGACATGGCAAAGGCCTATGCGGACGACAAGGCGGTCAAGCCCCTGACCTTCTCGTTCGGCTACCACTGGGACGTTGGCGGGGCCTCGGTGCTCCTGGCGGTCAGGAACCCGTCGGCGGCTGTCCGGTAGGGCCTGTCGATGACCGGCCTCGCCCGCGCGGCGTACGCGCTGGTTCTCCTCGCCTCGCTCGGCCTGCTCACGGCCTCCCCAGTCGGCCAGACCGCGCCCGTCGGTCAGACTGCGCCCGTCGCCTCGCCACCGGCTTCCGCACGAGCCGAGATCCTCGGACGTCTGGCCGACGACGTGGCGCGCGAGGTCGAACAACTGCGCGGCTGGAAGTTCAAGCGGCCGGTAAAGAAGGAACGCATCTCGGTCAGCCAGGCGCGGCAGGACATCCGTCGGATGCTCCTCGCGTCGGACAAGTCCGATCACCGCGCCAGAGTCCAGGCCCTGCTCAGGGTGGCCGGCCTCATCCCTTCGGACTGCGACCTCGTCTCGACCAGCCTGACGGTCCTGGACCAGCAGGTGGCAGGCTATTACGAACCCGCGACGCGGACGCTAAGGCTCGTCGACCGTCCCGACCCGATGCCGACGTTCGTCGAGCGGATGATTCTCTCCCATGAACTCACGCACGCGCTGGACGATCAGTACGTGGACCTCGCCGACCTGATGAAGACCGAGCGCGGCAGCGAGGACACGGACTTCGTCGCAACCGCGCTCGCCGAGGGGTCGGCCACGTCGTTGATGCTGCAGTACATGTTCGCGGCCCAGAAGTCCGGCACGTTCAGCCTCGCCGACCTGTCCCAGTACGTGACCGACGAGCTCGCGCGGGCGCGCACGCTCGAGCAGCTGCCGCGCTATTTTTCCGCGATGTTCGGCTCCTACGTGGTCGGCGCGGCCTTTCTCGCCAAGGGTGGCGAACTGACGGCGCTCCTCACACTTCCCGACAATCGCTCGATCGGCGAGGCGCTCCTGACGGCGCGGCACGCGCTGCCGCGCTCCAGCGAACAGATCCTGCATGCCGAGAAGTACTGGGACCCCGCCAGGCGCGACGAGCCCATCGTCATCGACGACCGGGCGATGTCCCTCTGGCTCGACAGGCCCGGCCGTCACATCGTCCATCGCAATACGCTGGGCGAACTGCTCACCGCGATCCTGACCGAGCCGCGCGACGCGCCCCGCGACCTGACGAAGCTGCAATCGGTGGGCGCGTGGACGAACGCCGGCGCGGCCGGCTGGGGCGGAGACCGCTTCTACCTGATGTCAAACCGCGCGGGGCCCGACGCACTGCGCACCACGAAAGGCCTCCAGGGTGTGTGGGTGACCGCGTGGGACACCCCCAGGGACCGCGACGAGTTCGTGGCGGCGCTCCAGAAAGGCTCGCCACCACCTGACTCCGCCACCGTCCCCGTCGGACGACAACTGGCTGTCGTATTCATCGCGATCGATCAGGACGAACGCGAGTCTCTGATCCGCCGCCTCAACATCCTGCCGCTGCCGATGACTCGCGGCGGCCAAGTGTGGAGGCAGTAGGAGGTCCCAGCGTGCTCAAGCCCGCGCTTGTCGGTCTTGCCGCCCTCGCCCTTTCCACGATTATCATCACCGGCCACGAGCAGGTTCCCCGCACGCCACCCCCGTCCCGACAACTCGGCTCGCTCGCGGCCGTGTTCGTCGGCGCCCACGGAGCGGTGACCGACACCAACGGCGACGGACTGCCCGACTCCATCGCCGCGCGAATCATCCTGCCCGCCGCCCCCACGACCGACGACATCGAGGCCGCAGCCAACATTGCAGGGCGTCTCGGCTTCGAAACCACAGCGCTCACGCTGCCGCTGGTGCTGCGCGACAGCGAGATTGCCACGCCGGCCGACATCGCCCTTCCAATCCTCGTTGGGCGCCAGAACGCGTTCGTGCAGAAGCTCGTCGAGCGCGGAGCCCTCACCCTGAAATCGCTTCAGCCCGGCCAAGGGCTCGTCATGCTCGTCCCCTCACCTCTCGGCGGCCCGCCGGGGATCGTCGTCGTTGGTGCGGACGATGCCGGGACGCTGACGGCCGGGGTGGAACTTGGGGCGCGAGTGCCGCGGTTGTGGAACATGACCGGCATCACGCTCGGCGGCATCGAGCAGCAGGTCTCGACGTACCTCGCGACGAAGGGCGTGGCCGCCGTGACGGCCCGGGTGGTCTCGTTGACCGTGGATGCCGAGCGCCGCGGCATCGCGTCCGTCGGAGTGCGCGCCTCCGTTCCTGCCGGCCTGGCCGCTCGAGCGGCCTCCGCCCTGAGCGGCCTGGACGCCGCCCACCGTCGCGGCCAGGAAGAACGGACGCTGAACTTCGCCGAGGCGGCATCCACGGCGATCGAGATCGTCGCAGACGGCAAGTCGCAGGGCGCAGCGGCCGTGCGCCGGTCGGGAATGAACGCGCGGACGCTGACGCCGCCGGTCGACCCCGACGAGTTCGCGCCCGAACCCAACGCCAGCGGCGTGGTCGAACCGAGGCTGGCGCCCGCGAAGCCATTCGACCTCACCAATACGTACTCCATCGAAGGCTGGTACGGGGACGCGTACCAGGACCTCATCCCGGATCGCACCGACACCAGCATCATCGTCGGCGACGCCGCCGACTCGCTGGGCGCCGCGCACATCGCCGCAAGGCTGGGGCTGGAAACGACCGGGATGAGCCTGCCGATCACGAAGCGCGACGACAAGGTCAAGGAACCCGGCAACGAGGCCAGCCCGATTCTCGTCGGCCGCACGAACACGCTGGTGCAGCAGCTTATCAAGATCGGAAAGACTCATCTCGACGATTTGCGGCCCGGTCAAGGTGCCGTGCAGGTCGTGCCGCGCGCGTTCGGCAACGCCACGGCCACCGTGGTCGCAGGCGCCGATGACGCGGGGACCCTGGCTGCCAGCTCGTACCTGGCCAGGCGGGTACCCTTCCTCTGGGATGTCTCCCGTGGAGCGTTGACGTACGAGGATCTGGCAAGCGAGGTCACGAGGTTTCTCTCGGCCAAGAGTGGCGCAGGGCAGGCCGGCCAGGCGGCCATCGAGCTGAAGTCCGTTCTCGCCGATCTCAAGGGCAAGGCCATCGAATCGTTCGACGCGAAGCTCTTCATCGAGAAGGGCGACAAGGGGCTCGACGCCCACCTGGCGTCGCAGGTGAAGTCGGCACTCGGGCAAACCGCCGCGGTCACGGTGACCAGCCAGGGAGTGACCGACGCGTCATCAGTGTTCGAGGACAAGATCGAAATCCCCTGGGAGGTTGACGAATTCTGGGCGAAGTTCCGCTCGGACGTCCTGTCGAAGGTGAAGGCAGGGGCGAAGGTCGAAGTTGAAACCCGCCTGAGCGAGCCCCGCGAGATGAGAGACAAGGTGGGCGCGCAGGCCCGGGCCGAGCTCAGGAAAGCTGGCGCGGCGGATCCGCAAGTTCGGGTGTTGTCTGCATACAAGCAGGGCTACTCGTGGCTGACCGAGGTGGTCATCCCGGAGCTCAAGGGCAGGAACGCGAAGTCCGTCCGCGTCCGCATCGCCACACACAAGCCGGACCTCGCGAAGAAGTTCAAGTTCTACTCGGTGCCGACCCGCTGGCTGCACGAGCTCTACCCCGTTGACGAGATCTTCCAACGCGACCTTGGCATTCCGACCAGCGCCTTCAAGATGGAGCTGGTTGACGATCCCAAGGAGATCTACGCGCTGGAGGCGATGGATGCGGCCGGACGCGTGGTGCACCGGGCGACATTCAGCCCGAAGTTCGTCGAGCGTGAGTACCTGGACAAGTTCCCGGGCTGGTCGCACGTCGAGGTGACGACGGGATGGCTGACCGCGCGCGTGGATGGGCAGGTGGCGATCGACAGCCGCATCCAGACCGATCCCGAGCGTTTCTGGGACCACTACCAGGCCAAGATCCTGCCGAAGATCTACGACAACGTGATGAAGGTGACCGGCGGCAAGCCGACCGCGGACAAACAGCCGTTCCATCGCGACCTCGACATCGAGGTGTGGATGAGCGAACCGGACGAGCGGATCGGGATCGACGAGGAGCAAGTGTCGTCGCTCGAGGCGCTGCACGAGGACCTCTATTTCGTCACGCTGGATTTCTTCGCGGCGATGGGACGGACCCTCACGGAGAACCGCCTCAACGCGCCGGGCAAGATCTTCCCGATCGTCCACCCGTCGCGGACGGGAAAGGCCGGTGAGGCCAGGATTCTCTACGCGGGGAACGCGTCCACGAAGGCGAAGCTCGAGATCAGCTACAAGGAGAAGGACGCCGACAAACCGACCGTCGTTTCGCGCGACCTGGCGCGCATCGACACGACCCCGCCGGCGGTCCTGCGCGCGGTGGTGCGCGAGGACCGCGTCAGCGAGATCGAGCTTCAGGTGGAGGTGAAGGATGACAAGGAGGCCACGCGCGCCGTGGACGCGATCGACGGACTGGTCGCCCTCCAGGCGGCTGGCTTGTACAAGACGGCACTTTCGTTCGACCATGTGGACCGGGTTGCGATCGCCGTGGTCTTGAAGGACGCCCGGACGCGGCGGGTCGTGAAGTACACGGGCGCATCGATGCCGTCGAACGTCAGGACTGCCGCAAAAGGGACCGTGCCTCCGCGTGTAACGTGGGACCACATCATCGGGCCTGACGAATCCGAGAGGATTGTGGCCGCGCTCGCGGCATACCCGGAGGTCCGCAGCTTCAAGGTCGGCCAGTCCTATCGCGGCCGCGACATCTCGGCGATGGAGATCACCCTGCCGACGCCGAGCGAGCTTGTCTCGGTCGCCAAGCTCACCGCGTTCAAGCCCACGATCCTCATGATGGGGCGCCAACACGCGAACGAGGTCTCCTCCACCAGTCACATCCTGCGCCTCGGCGAGCTTCTGGCCACTGACCCGGCATACCGAAAGATCCTGGAGAAGGTGAACGTCATCCTCTGTCCGGTGATGAACCCGGACGGCGCGGAGATGGCCTACGAGCTCCAGAAGCTGACTCCAACATGGATGCTGCACGCCGGGCGCTACAGCGCGTTGGGGATGGACATCACCTCGCGCGCGGCGGGCCTGTTGCCAGAGGCGGAGGTCGAGGGCAAGTTGTGGCGCCAGTGGCTGCCCGACATCTACCTCAACCCGCACGGCTACCCGTCGCATGAGTGGGTGCAACCGTTCTCGGGCTACATCGCGCCAGGCTTCCGCGCCTACTGGAGCTCTCGCGGCTGGTACACCTTGCTGAGCGGCCTGCGCGACCCGCGGTATCCCGAGCACGCGGAAGCGACGGCGGCGCTTCGCGAGGCGATCGTGCGCGAGATCAACAGCAACCCGGACGTGCATGCGATGAGCACGCGCCACCAGGATCGCTACCGCCGCTGGGCGGCCGGCTTCGGCCCGCACCTGTTCGGCACCGAGATCTACAAGGACACGATGATCTACTACTCGGACCCCGAGACCGGCGAACCGCGCGGCAGCCGGCGCGCATCGCCGCCGCCCTCGGGCCCGGCCGGCCGGCGCGCCGCGATTAGCGCCTGGCCGCAGGTGACGTTCATGAGCGGCATGACCGAAGCGCCCGACGAGACCGCGCAGGGCGAGTGGCTCTCGCTCGTGACCAAGGCGGGCTTCTCGTTCCTCATGGCGCACGTGAAGTACCTGGAGCAGGGTCAGTACCGGGTGGAGCGCATCGAAGAGGGCGGCGCCCGCGACGGCGCGGTGCTGACGATGCTGAGGGTGAGGCCGGTGAGGCCGAAATGACAGATTGAGAATTGAAGATTGAGAAGGGGATTGCGGGGGTCGGCTCGATCCGCCTCCGGGAGGGATCCGCAGCTCCCGGGTGATCACTCCCCCGAAGGGGCTCCCTGCCAGACCGCCCTCCCCACGAAGAATGGCCCCAGCCGATCGAGGTAGAGCGCCGTCTGCTGGGTCTTCCGCATCGCCTGGACGACCGCCGACAGTGGATGCAGGTCCTTGCCAATCAGCCCGACCACGAAGTCGTTGTCGTTGACGTCGAGGCCGTGGCAGGCCAGCCGAATGTCGTGCGCCAGATCCGCGGCGCCGAATGCCATGCCGATCGCTCCGTGCTCGGCCAGGATCACTCGCTGCTCCTCCGGCGGCAGCTGCGCAAACCGGCCGTTGCGCCGCAGGGGATACCAGACCGCCCACGGCCACGCCGGGTTCAGAACCGTGCGTGTGGGCCGATGGAAGAGCGTGTCGTCCAGGTCCGGCTCGTATCCCAGTGCGTAAGTGCGGCCGAACATCGTGAACCCGGGCCTGTGCGCGAGGGCCGCAAATGGCCCTGCGTTGAGTGCGGGACGCAGCACGTCCACGAAGAACGACGGCGTCCGGCCGAGCGCCAGCACCGCGACGCCGCGAGGAGCGTTCAGGTCCTCGTAGACCACACCGGTCACGCCTGCATGGGCCAAGTGTGGGCCCAGCACGCGCGTATCGCCGCAGCCGCCGAAGGCGAGCAGCTGCATGAACAGCCGCTCGTCGGAGCGCTCTGGCTGGCCGCCCTTCTGCCCGCCCTTCTCGCTGATGTCGGGCGGCTCGGGGCCGCGGCGCGTTGGACGTCCAGGGACATCGTTCATCGCGCTACTTCCCCGCCTGGGCCTCGCCGTCGTCCAGCAGCCCGGCAAGGCCACCCCACGTCTCGGGGTCCTGCACCAGCAGCGTCTGGAAATAGAGCTCCACATCTTCCTTCGGATAGGCGCCACCGAGCTTGGCGGCGGCGTCCTTCAGGGGACCGCCGTCCGGCGCCTTGAGCTCTTCGGCCTTGAGCACGCCATTGTCGTGAGCGATGCCGAGCGCGTCCAGAAACGCCGCGAGCATCGGCCGCTGGTGCGCCAGGTGATACGCCACCAGCACACGCCCGGACACCGAGTCCGACACCGCCGGCAGCGACGCAAGGTAGCGCACCTTCTTCTCGAGCGGAAGCGTCCGGACGGTTTTGGGCCTGAACCGGTAGTGCGAGGCGATCGCCATCAGCGCCTCCGCCTGCTGCTCGAGCGATTCGTCCTCGTCCTTCCAAAAGGCGGTGCACGCCTCGAGGCGCCGGTCCTGGGGAATTCTTCGCCAGAGCTTGCCCGGTCCGGCAGGGATGTCCTTGCGACCTGTTGTTGGCGACTGAAACGGATAGGCCATGTTCACTCCACGGGTGATCCAGCAAACTCTGATCGTAGCACAGGCGGCGTGCTGGGCCTTTTCCTCCAATCCGGAGCGCCGTTTCAGGGTCACCATCGAAGGGCAGCTGCCAACATCGCGCTCAGGCCGTGGCCGGCGGCGGCTCGTCCATCTGCGACCGCCGTACGGTAAGATTCGCGGACGACTATGATCTCCACCGTCATCCGGCGAATCCTGTCCCTCATCTTCGTGTCGTGCATCGTCCTGCTGGCCGTTCTGGCTGCGCAGACCGCCGCCCGAAGGCCGGCCAGCGTGCCTGCTGTGACATCGACCGTTCCTTTCACCACGGGCACGTGGGATGCCGACACGCTCGGCAACCACCGCGTGGTGCTCGAGGTGGCCGCGCCCGCCGATGCCGTTCTCGCGCGCATCCCATGGCGGCGCCGTGACACCGACCCCGAGAAGAAGAACCTGATCGTCGTTGACGCCCAGTCCGGCGCGAGGGTGGTGAACGTTGAACGGGTGGTCATCACGCGGGAGTCCGGTGAGCTCGTGTTCCAGCCGACATCCGGCAAGGGCCGCTATTTCGTCTATTACCTTCCATACGTCGGTTCGGGCCGCTCCAACTACCCGAAGGTGGTGTATCCCGAGCCCGAACAGACGGCGAAGCCAGAATGGCTGGCCAAGCACGGCCTGACGACTGGTACGTCGACGGCCACTGGCGCGAAACGTCCGGGCCTTCCGCTCGCACGCGTCGTCGAGTTTCAAGCCATCGACGAATTCAATTCGTTCTTCCCGATGGAGGTGATCGCCACCGCAGCCGAAGTGAAGACGCTTCTCGGCCGCCACCCGTCCGCCTCGTACCTCGTGTTCCCCGAGGACCGGCGGTTCCCGATCAGGATGACCGACGACGTGCCGCAGCGGTGGATTCAGGCGGGCGCCAACTCACCGTTCCGTGGGAGCGCCGACCGCGGCGAGTTCTACGCCTTCCAGGTCGGGCTGTTCGCGGCGCGAAAGCCGATCGACGGCCTCGACGTCTCCTTCAGCGCCTTCCGCGCGACATCAGGCAGCGCCGTCATTCCGGCTACCGCCTTCCGATGCTTCAACCTCGGCGGGAAGGACTGGATGGGACGGACGTTCGAGAAGGCAGTCACTGTGGCCCAAGGCAAGGTGCAGCCGTTGTGGATTGGCGTTCAGGTTCCGCAGGATGCGGCGACCGGCGACTACCGCGGGGAAATCACGATTACCCCCACCGGGCTCGCGCCCACGAGAGTGGGTGTGACGCTCTCGGTTTCCGCTCGGGCAATCCCGGCCTCGGGCGACGACGAACCGTGGCGCCATTCACGTCTTCGCTGGCTCGATTCGACGCTCGCCGCAGACGACGAGGTCGTGGCGCCCTACACGCCGGTGCAGGTGCGAGACAACACGGTCAACATCCTGGGCCGCACGGTCGTCGTCGGCCGCAACGGTTTCCCCTCGCGGATCCAAAGCCGATTCGCCGAGGAGATGACTTCGATTGGCGAGAAGGGCAAAGACGTGCTGGCGGCTCCAATCCGCCTGGTGTTCGACGGGGCCGACACGCCGCTGCCCGCCTGGACGACGTCGGGAATCAGGTTCGTCGAGAATCCCCCTGGCGCAGTCCGATGGGAATCGGACGGCAGCGCAGGGCCGCTCTCGGTGAAGACCCGCGCGCTGATGGAATTCGACGGGAACATCGAGTTCGAAGTCGCAGTGCGAGCCTCGCAGCCGACGTCGCTCAAGGACATCCGGCTGGAGATTCCCCTCGCGAAGAACGTCGCGAAATACATGATGGGAATGGGCGTGAAGGGCGGCCTTCGTCCGGCCTCGTTTCAATGGACGTGGGACGTACAGAACAACCAGGACTCCGCCTGGCTCGGAGACGTCAACGCGGGGCTCCAGTTCACCCTGAAGGACGACAGGTACTCGCGTCCGCTGAACACGAACTTCTACCATTCGAAGCCGCTGATCATGCCCGCGTCCTGGGCGAACAACGGGCGCGGCGGTTGTCGCCTCAACCCGGCTGGCGACGCGGTGCTCGTGGAGTGCTTCAGCGGGGCGCGCGTCATGCAGAAGGACGAGGTGCAGCGCTACGACTTCCGCCTCCTCCTGACGCCATTCCACACGATCGACACGAAGGCACAGTTCACGACACGGTACTTCCATGCGTTCAAGCCAATCGCCGAAGCGGCCGCCACCGGTGCCAACACGCTGAACATCCATCACGCGAACGCCATCAATCCATATATCAACTACCCCTTCCTGCGGCCCGTCCAGATGAAGGCGTACATCGACGAGGGGCACGCACGCGGGTTGAAGGTGAAGATCTACTACACGGTGCGCGAGCTGTCGAACCGGGCCCTGGAGCTGTTCGCGCTCCGCAGTCTTGGCGAAGAAATCCTCTCGAAGGGACCGGGCGGCGGTTTCTCGTGGCTGCAAGAGCACCTCGGCTCGGATTACATCGCCGCGTGGTTCGTGCCGGAACTGAAGGACGCCGCGGTGATCAATACCGGCGTGTCGCGCTGGCACAACTACTACGTCGAGGGGCTCGCGTGGCTGACAAAGAACGTCGGTATCGACGGCCTCTATATCGACGACGTCGCGTTCGATCGGACCACGATGAAGCGGGTGCGCAAGGTGCTGGACCGAGGCCGGCCCGGCGCTCTCATCGACCTGCACTCGGCAAACCAGTACAACGTGCGAGACGGGTTCGCCAGCAGCGCCAACCTCTACCTGGAGCACTTCCCCTTCCTGAACCGACTGTGGTTCGGGGAGTATTTCGACTACAACTCGGCGCCCGAGTACTGGCTGGTGGAGATCTCGGGCATCCCGTTCGGCCTGATGGGCGAGATGCTCCAGGACAACGGCAATCCGTGGCGCGGCATGGTCTACGGCATGACGGGCCGGCTGCCGTGGGCTGGCGACCCGCGGCCACTGTGGAAGGCGTGGGACGCCTTTGGGATCGCGGACAGTCGGATGATCGGCTTCTGGGTGGACAGCCGTCCCGTGAAGGCCGATCAACCGGATGTCCTGGCGACAAGCTACGTGCGAGACGGGCGAACGATGGTGGCCGTGGCGAGTTGGGCGAAGGAACGCGTGAGCGTGAAACTCGCGATCGACTGGAAGGCTCTGGGACTGGACCCGGCCACGGCGACTATCGCGGCGCCACCTATCGAAGCGTTCCAGGAAGCGAAGACGTTCGCCGCCGACGAGCCGATCTCCGTGGAGCCCGGAAAGGGCTGGCTGTTGGTGATCAAGTAGGCCTGAGGCCTGAGGCCTGCGGCTTGCGGCTTGCGACCCGTTATTGCGCCGCAGGTCGCAGGTCGCGAGCCGCAAGTCGCCAGCTGGACCATGTCATTTCGCCGCGTCGACGAGTTTCTTCACCGGGGGCGCCACCATCAGGAGCACCTCGGCCACTGGCGCGCTGGCCCGGGTCAGCGCGTCGGTTTCCTCAGCCGTCAGCGTCAGCGGCGTCTTCTTCTGTAGCGCGTCGAGCGCCTTCAGCCCAAGGGCTGACGCCGCCGAGAGGTTCTGAACCAGAGGCGCGGCGTCCTGCAACAACGAACCGTTCAGCACGGGCTGGACCGCCGCCGCCTGTTCCTGCCACTGCCTCAACGTTTCCGAGATGGCCTCCCGCCCGGCCAACTTCGCCGGGTCGGCCAGCAGGGTGTCCACCATTCGCGCGAACGTCCGCGCCTCGTCGCTCTCCGGCCTCGCGGCATCCACCAGTCGATTCAGCGGGGTAAGGCTGGTCACCTTCACACGGCGTCCGCGGTTGTAGTCCTTCACCGGCTCCACGAGATCCACAATGGCCTGCAACGCGTCGATGGAACGGTTCCCGGTCAGGCGCTCGAGCATCGGCTCGTAATTCACCCGATGGATGATCCCCGTGGCGTCGAGCCGTTGACTGACCACGTCGAGGCGCTGATACATGTCCACCGGATCCGTCACCGTCGCCGGGGACCAGTATCGCTCGGCGATCGCGGCCGTGCGCGGCCAGATGCGCGAGTCGATGGTCTCGGGCGTCACCCACTCCGCCCACATGCACGCCTCGCCGCCGAGGATCCTGGCTTTCGCTTCGTCGGGGAGATTGGCGGCGTCCTTGCCCATCGGGTCCACCGCGTAGTGCCGCGCGGCCGGCCACATGTAGTCGAGGTAGTAGCCGTTCGACAAGATGCCCTTGAAACCTGCGCCGGCCGCGTCCGCCAGCGATTTCTGCCCGCGCCATGACTGGACAACGGCGTTCTTCGGCAGGTCCTTGTGCAGCACCTCGTCCCAGCCCACCACCATTTTGCCGTGCGCCTTCAGGAGCGCCGCAACGCGCTTGTTGAAGTAAGCCTGGAGGTCGTCGTTCGTCGCCATTCCGCGGCGCTTGCGGTACGCGACGATTGCCGGGGTCGCGTCCCACTGCTTGCCGTTCACCTCGTCGCCGCCAATGTGGAAATAGGCGTCCGGAAACAGCGCGGCCATCTCTCCGAAGAACCCGTTCAGGAACGCGTAGACCCTTTCGTTCGTCGGGTCGAGCACCGGGTCGAACACGCCCCACGTCCGCGCGATCTCGAACGGCCCCTTTCCGGCCGACAGCGACGGATAGCCGACCAGCCACGACAGCGTGTGAGCCGGCATGTCGAACTCGGGCACAACCCGGATCCCCCGGTCGGCCGCGTACTGGACGACGTCGCGCACCTGTTCCTGGGTGTAGTAGAGACCGTCGGACCCCTTCTGATGGAGCAGCGGGTGCACCTTGCTCTCGACGCGGAAACCCTGATCCTCCGACAGGTGCCAGTGGAGGACGTTGAGCTTCACGGCCGCCATCGCGTCGAGGTTCCGCTTGATCACCTCGACGGGCATCCAGTGACGGCAGACATCGATGAGCAGGCCTCGCCAGGGGAACCGAGGCTGGTCGGAAATCGTGGCGGCCCTCACCGCGAAGCCCGTCGGGCCCGGCTCGACCAGCTGGGCCAGCGTCTCGAGGCCACGGAGCACACCGTAAACGGTCGGTGCGTCGAGCCTTGCCCCTTCGGCCGTCACGCGCAGCGAGTAGCTCTCGTCCTCGACGGCCTTCTGCACACCCACGGGACCACGACCGCAATGAATCGTCAGCGCCGGCACGTTGCCCGACCGGACGATGATGACACCGGTGAGCCTCGTGATTCGCTGCAGCAACCGCTCGGCCGCACGCTCGAGGCGGGCATCCCGGTAGCCGTCGAACTTCACGCCGAAGTGAGCGTCGATGGCGAGACCGCCGGCGTCGAACGTCACGCTGGCCGGCACCGGCATCAGGTTGTGCCCGGCCGCGGCCTGCGCCATCGACGGCGCCACCGAGCAGGCCCACGCGGAGACCGCCGCCCACATCACCAGCCGTCGTCGCACACCCATGAAAGGAGTCCTCCTCATGCCAGCCATTCGGTTACCCGGTCGCGTACCTTCTCCGCAAGGCCGCGCGCCGCCTCTTCGCTCGTCGCTTCGGCGACGACCCTGAGCACCGGCTCGGTGTTCGAGCCGCGCAGCAAGAACCAGGCATCCGGCAGCATCACCTTCACGCCGTCCCGCAGGTCCATCGGCAGGTCCGCGTACTCGCGTCGGGCCTTCCGGAACACCTCTCCGAGGCGCTGCGACGGAAACGGGAACTGAATCTTCACGATCTCAAGGGCGGGCAGCGCCGTAACGAGCTCCGACACGGTCTTCCCCGAATCCGCGAGCAGGTGCAGGATCAGGCCCATCCCGACCAGGCTGTCGCGCGCGTAGTTGATTCGAGGATAGATCACTCCCCCGTTCCCTTCTCCTCCGATCACGGCCCGGTGGCGATGCATTCCCTCGGTGACGTTGGCCTCGCCGACCGGGGTTCGGTAGACGGCGCAGCCGTACCGCCGGGCGACCGGCTCGAGCGCGTGAGTCGTGGACAGGTTGGCGACGACGGGGCCCGGCGTCCCGCGCAGGACGTGCTCGACGGCCAGCACCAGCGTCCGTTCCTCGCCGATCGGCTCCCCCGCCTCGGAGACGATCGCGAGCCGGTCCGCGTCCATGTCCTGCGCAAAGCCGATGTCGGCGCGGTGGTCGCGGACGGCCGCGCACAGCGCCTTCAGGTTCTCCGGCGTCGGTTCGGCCGGACGGGGGAACCTGCCGTCGGGCGTCGTGTTGATGCCGACGACATCGGCGCCCAGCGCCTCGAGCAACCGCGGGCCCACCACCGACCCCGCGCCGTTGCAGGCGTCGAGCACGACTTTCGGTCGCCGCCTCCCCGCCGGCAACGGCCCGAGCGCTTCGAGGACCGCAGCGATGTGGAGATCGAGCGCGCCGGGCATCGTCTCCACGTTTCGAATCCGAGGGCTCCTCGCCTTCGAATACTCGCCCTGGTGGTAGATGTCGAGCAATTCGCGGCCGCGCGCGCCGCTCAGAAACAACGCGTCGGACCCGACGAACTTCAGCGCGTTCCACTCTGGAGGGTTGTGGCTCGCGGTAATCGCAATGCCACCCGCGGCACGGAACTTCCTGACGAGCAGTTGCACTGTCGGTGTGGGGCACACACCGGCGTCCACGATGCGGCAACCTGCCGACAGGAGGCCCGAGACGACCGCCTGGCGCACCATCTCGCCCGACGTACGGGTATCGCGGCCGATCACCACGCGGCCGGAACCCACGTAGGTCCCGAATGCCTGCGAAAATCGGGTCAGGAGGTCGGGCGTGAGCGAATCGCCGACGACGCCCCTCACGCCGGAAATGCTGATTTTCAGAGTGAGAATTGCGCGCATTGGACGACTCTCTGCTCGTGGCTCTCGGCGCAGCCGACCCGCCGCCTACGGCCTACTGCCTACTTCTCGGATTCCGCCTACCGCCGCAGCCTGTCCCTGCCCCAGTCCATCAAGTCGGCGGCCCTGGAGGGGGTGTCGGCTTCGACGATCAGGCGGATCATCGACTCGGTGTTCGAGGCCCGCACGTGCACCCAGCCGTCGGAAAACGCGACCTTCACGCCGTCGGACAGGTCTACACTCGTGCCGGCCTCGTCCTGCACGGCGTCACGGAATTCCTGCAGCGCCGAGTAGATCACGTTCGGCTCGATCGCCACGTGCTCCTTCAGCATCGTCAACTGCGGCAGCGCGTCGACGAGCGCCGAAAGGGGCGCGCCGGATTCCGCGAGGTGGCACAGCAGGAGTCCCGTGGCGGCCGCGCTGTCGTGCGACGCCTGCACGCGCGGCACCGCCACCGACCCGTTTCCCTCGCCGCCGATCACGGCGCAGTGTTCGAGGATCGCCTCGGAGATATAGGCCTGGCCAACGGGCGTCCGTACGACCGTCGCCCCATACCTGGAAGCGATCCGGTCGATGGCCATCGTCGTGGAGACGTTGGTCACGACCGGGCCGACCCGCTGTCGAAGCGCGATGTCGGTGGCGAGCGCCAGCGTGACCTCCTCCGACAGCGCCCGGCCGAGCTCATCGACGAGGCCGAGCCGCTCGCCGTCTGCATCGTGAACAAGCCCGACGTCCGCCCGTCCCGCCTTGACGAGCGCGCGCACCTGCACCGCGGTCTCGGGTTTCGGTTCTGGTGTGTGCGGGAACGGGCTGGACGGGTCGTCGTTGATGGCGAGAACCTCGCATCCCAGTTTCGCCAGCCACCGAGGCGCGAGCAGGGAGCAGGACCCGTTGCAGCAATCGACCGCCACCTTCAAACGGCGCGAATTCGCGGCACCGAGGTCGAACCTCGCTTCCAGGACGTCGAGGTGATGCGGGATCGCTTCGCTCCGCTCGACACGCGTGCGCATCACGTCCCAGGTCGCCTTCTCGAAGCGGCCCTGGTGGTAGATATCGAGCAACTCCTCGACCTGGCCAGGCGTCAGGTAGAGGCCATCCTGGCGCACGAATTTCAGGGCATTCCACTGGGTGGGATTGTGGCCGGCGGTGATCGAGATCCCGCCGTCGGCGCCCAGCCATCGGACGGCCAGCTGAAGGCTCGGCGTCGGGCAGATGCCGAGGTCCACGACGTCGCATCCGGTGGCGAGAAGGCCGGCCATCACCGCCGACGCGACCATCGGCCCCGAGGGGCGGGTGTCGCGGCAGACCAAGATCCGGCCGGGCCCGAGATACGTACCGAAAGCCTGCGCGAATCCGACCACGAGTTCGGGAGTGAACGTCTCGCCGATCACACCGCGCACGCCGCTGACGCCGATCTTGAGTGGCTTCATCAGTCGGATATTGTGTCGCAAACTGCCCACGTCGGAGCCGGCAAATCGGCGCTCACCGCACGTACTGCTTCAGCAGCGTCCGAAGCCGCCCAACCGAGTCGGGCAGGTTGGCGCTCGCCGACGGGGCGCCGAGCACCTCGCGGCTGCTCATGCGCTTCCCGTAGAGCCGGCCGTTCGCATCCGGGTCCGCCTTGAGCGTCGAGCCGTTGAGTGCGACGCCCGCGAACAAACCACGGCTCCTGGAGTAGCTGAGGATCTTCGCCCGGAGCTGGATGTCCGTCGCAGCTTCGGTCGATCGGCCGACGGGGCCGGCCGCCGCCGAGGCTTCGCCGCCAATCTTGAACTGGTTCCCCAGCAGGCGCTGCACACCGGTCTGATCCATGATCACCAGCACCAGATCGATCGACTGCCCGCCGATCTGCAGCCCGAAGCTGCCACCCGCGATCGTCAGAAACGCCGGGGCGGACCACGCCCCGGTCTTGGCGTCCCGCACGGAGATGATGCCGCGTCCCCACTGTCCGCCGAACGCGAACCCCGCGCGAAGAACGCCGGGGAAGATCGCGATCGCCTCGGCCTTGTCCAGCACGGCCTTCGGGATCCCGCCGTCCGGAGCCTGCATGATCTCGCTGAACACGGTAGCCGCATCGCTGACACGCGCGGCCTCGGCGACCTGCGCGCTCGCCATGGGGGCGCTCATCAACGAAAGAACCGCGATCGATACCGCAAGACGAGAGCACATGCGAGCACCTCGAGAAGACATGGACTTGGCACCCCACCCAGCCGGGCACCCGACCTGCAGTGAGCGGCCTATTCCCGGCTCATATGGATCCTGGACGCAGCCGGACCGGGGCGCGTCACGAGGAACCTCGGCGACCGTGGCGAAAACGCCGCGCGATACGCCTTCTCCCACCTGGCGGCGAACGTCTCCACCGCCGCGTCCGGCACGAGCGCCCAGACGCTCCCACCGAACCCGGCGCCGAATGCCGACGCGGCGTCGGCACCCAGTTCGCGCGCCGACCGGGCCAGCATGACCGTCTCCGGCACCTGATTGCCCAGCAGCCGCTCCGCGAGGTCCTGCGACCGGTCCACCAACGCACCGAACGTCGAAAGATCCCCCCGCTCAATCGCTTCGGCGGCAGCCGGGATGATCTGCACGCTCTCCTCGACGAACTGGTCGAACCGGTCGAGCAGGACGTCCGTCCCGAAACCGTCGACCACCGTGCGCTCGATGACCTCCCGCACCTGCGACGACCCTCCACCGTCGATCGCCGCCGCCAGCGAGCCGTCGGGGCGCCCCGAGGCCGCCCGCCACGCGTCGAGAATCGCACGTACGGCCAGCGACGCCCGGTTGTAGGCGTCCTTCGCCTCGCCCGTCTTCTCGGCCTTCACGCCGCTCACCGCGACCACAAACCGGCGATCGGCCGGGAGTGACACCTGACGTTCGTGGCGCACCGGGCAGAACGAATACTGGCTGAGTTCGCCCGCCCTGCCGCACAGCATCGCGGTGTGATCTTCGCTGCCGCCGAACGTGCCGACCCCGCTGTCGCCAGTCAGCGCGCCGAAACTCTGGCCGTTCTCGATGGTCGCCAGGTACCCTGCCAGGTCCTCCGGTGTCCCGATCGCGTGGCGGTACGCCTCGTCGGCCCCCAGGTGATTGATGTCGGCGATCGCCAGAAACACCGCCACCATGAACGCGCTGGAACTGCTCAGGCCGGAGGCGTGCGGAAGGTCGCTGAGGAAGGCGAGGTCGGCTCCCCGCCTGACCGTCCGGAAGTTCCTGGAGATGCGACGGAGCACCGTCGCGGGGTACCGCATCCAGGCATCCGCGGGCTCCCGAAGTGCGGGGTCGAGGCCAAGCGTCACCTCGGCTCCCGCCTCGACGTTGACGACTCGCACGGCCGCGTCGGTGCGCGGGACCGCAACCACCACAAAGCCCTGCTCGACGGCGCACACCAGGCTCCGGCCGCCAGCATAGTCCGTGTGTTTTCCGAGAACCTCGATACGCCCGGGCACCCAGTAGGCGCACGACTCGCCGGCCGCGTCGAGTGGCGCGAGCGCGGCCTGCGCCGCCGACAGCAGCTCCGTTCTCACAGCCGCACCTCGACGCCCGCCAACCGCCTGGCCACCGACGGGATGTCCTCGCGCTGCGACAGGTCGAGCACGCCCGCCACGACCGGCACAACGCGAAACCGCTCTCCGCAGCGCATCGCCTCTTTCACGGCGTCGGCCAGCTCGAACTCGCCGCGCGGCGACCGGCGGATGCGCCTGGCCGCGCCGAAAATCGACGGACCGAACCGCCAGCAGTTCATGCTGATCAAGGCGTCGGCGCCCGTGCGCGCCCACGTCTCGGCGCTCGGTTTCTCGACGATATCTTCGAGCACGCCGTCCGGCGCCACCCGGAGTACGGCGTACCGGCTCACGCGACCGTCATCGATATTGCCTTCACTCGAGAGCGCCGCCCGGTTGAAACCGGCCAAGCCTGGTCCCGGCAGCCGCCGGATCGCCTGGAAGACGGGAACCGGGTAGTAGTTATCGGAATTGATGACGAGGAACTCGTCGCCAGCCGCAAACGACGCCGCAGCTGTGACGGCATCGGCCGTGCCAAGCGGCTCGTCCTGAACCGCGAACGAGACGCGCACGCGTGTCAGCGGCACCTCCTGCAGGTAGTAGTCCCGGATCGTCTGGTGCTCCGGTCCGATCACGAGACACACGTCACGGAATCCGGCGTCGGCGAGCGCACTGATGACGAAGTCGAGGAACGGCCGACCGATCGGGATCATCCCCTTGACCCCGGAATCGGCCGCACGGGCCTGGCCCTCGTCGAGCGCCGCGCCGGCCGCGGCCCGGCGCATCCTCGTTCCCAGCCCTCTCGCCAGGATCACCGCCTTCGTCAGGTCTACGGGCATCGTCCGCACTCGGGCCACATGGGGTCGGACGGGAGCCGTCCCAGGCCGGAGCATAGCATAGCCCGTTGTTTTCCTCATCGAATCGCGCTCCACGGCTCGGGAGATGCGCTATAATCGCGCCGGCCATGCGGCCGAGTATCTCTTCGGCGTTGAAGGAGGCACAGATGGCGAAGAAGAAGGCGGCGAAGAAAGCGGTGAAGAAGGCGGCCCCGAAGAAGGCGACGAAGAAGGCCGTGAAGAAAGCGGCCCCGAAGAAGGCCGTGAAGAAAGCCGCCCCGAAGAAAGCGGCGAAGAAGGTCGTCAAGAAGGTGGCCCCGAAGAAGATCGCGAAGAAGGCCGCCCCGAAGAAGGTCGTGAAGAAGGCCGCCCCGAAGAAGGTCGTGAAGAAGATCGCCCCGAAGAAGGTCGTGAAGAAGATCGCCGAGCCGGTCGCGAAGCCCGCCGACCGCCCGGTGGTCGAGGCCGTCAGGACGGTCGTTCAGAACGTGCCGCCGCCCGTGGTGGCCGTCGCCCCGAAGGTGGCGCCGCCGCCCGTGGTGGCCGCTGCCCAGAAGGTGGTGCCGCCGCCCGTGGTGACTGTCGTCGAGAAGGTCGCCGCCCCGGTGACGGAGACTCTCGCCGCCGTTACCCCGCCCGCCAAGACCACCTAGGGCTGGACTGAGGCCCTGGGCGTCCGAATCGTTGGAGATCTCGTAGGGCGGCGGCGGCCTTGCCGGGGCCGCCCGGCCCTACGGTTTCGGTCTGTCTCCGGCCGTGGTTCACCTCGCCCGGCCGGGGCGAATCCTGTAGACTGCTCGGTGGCTCATGTCCACCCGTGTCACCGACTTGGTCTGCGCCGCCGCCGGCGCCCCTCCCGGCGCCATGCGCGCCGCGGCCCGGCTGATGTCGCTGCTCGCCGACGAGCCGTCCCGCCTGCCCGAGTTCTTCCAGGCAGCCGCCATCCTGGAGGCCGGCGACCCGGGCCGGCTGATGGCCCCGAGGCTCCTGGTCGGGATTACGGGCGCCCCGGGGTCGGGCAAGAGCACTCTCACCGACGCTCTCATCAGGGACTATCGCCGACGCCATCCTCAACGTCGTCTAGGGGTTGTTGCGGTCGACCCCTCCTCCCCATTCACGGGCGGGGCCGTCCTGGGCGACCGCGTGCGGATGATGCGACACGCCACCGACCAGATGGTGTTCGTGCGGTCGATGGCCTCACGGGGCCACCTCGGCGGCCTCGCCCTCGGCGTCAAGGGTGTTATCCGAGTAATGGGACTGATGGGCTGCGATGTCGTTTTCGTCGAAACCGTCGGCGTCGGGCAGAGCGAGGTGGAGGTGGCGGGCGTTGCAGATCTCGTCATGATCGTGCTGGCTCCCGGGCTGGGCGACAGCATCCAGTTGCTGAAGGCCGGCCTGATGGAGATTGGCGACCTGTTCGTCGTGAACAAGGCCGACCGGCCGGACGCGGAGCGGCTGCACGGTGAACTCCTGGCGATGCTGCGCGTAGCGCGGGAGGATCAGAGTGGCCACCACGCGCCCGCGGTCGAAGACGAGACGTCCGGTGACCTCGCGCCCTGGCTGTCCAGACGACCGGGAACGCTCATCGAGCCCCGGACGTTCCTGGTCAGCGGCGAAGAAGGCCGGGGCGTGGCTGGACTCGTGGACGACATGGAGGGGCTTAGCACCGAGTTCAGCCCGAGGTGGCAGGCCGAACGGCTGGCGTCGATCGACCAGGAGGTGCACGAGGCCGTCATTGAAGAAGCCACGCGGCGCCTGCGGGAGACGCTCGAGCACCAGGCTGCGGGCGACAGGATGGCGTCAGCGGTGCTGACCGGAAGCATCTCGGTCGAGCAGGCCGCTGCGCGCCTGCTGGCGGATACGGCCCTGCAGAACCAGGGCAAAGGGCAGGCCTAAAGCCCTGCCCCACCGAATCCACTGAGGCGCAGAACCAGCGCCGCGGCCCGAATCCACTGAGGCGCAGAACCAGCGCCGCGGCCCGATGAGCAGCGGTCGCGGCAGGGCTTCAGCCCTGCCCCGTCATCTCCCTTGCCATCAACCGCTCGACGGCGTCCACGACGTAGGGCCGCAGGTCGGCCGCGCGGATGATCCGATCGAGGGAACCCACCTTCAGCGCCCGGTGGACGCTGTGGATGGCGTCGAATTCGTCCGCCACCTGGCCCAGCTTCTCGGACCGAACCGTCCGGATCACCTCGGAGAGCTTCGCCCGCAGGGCGGCCTTCCCGGCGTCCGACGCCTGGTCCAGGTCCTTCTGGACGCCCTGGACTCTCGGATCCTTCCGGGTGCGGGCGTCCACCTCGCGCGCGAACACCACCGCCGCCGCCGGCGCGCCGCCGATCACCGACGCGTAGGTGCCCTCGAGCGCCACGACCTCCATGTTCTCGTTCAGCGCTTTCGAGAAGACGACGAACGCCCCCCCGTGATACCGCGAAATCACGACGAAGACAATCGGCCCCTTGAAGTTGACCACCGCGCGGCCGATCTCGGCGCCCCACTCGAGTTGCCGCCGGCGCATCGACTCGGGCGAGCCGTCGAAGCCGGAGAGATTGGCCAGGATGACCAGCGGCCGCACGCCGCTGGCGGCGTTGATGAACCGCGCCACCTTCTTCGAGGCCATCGGGAACAGGGTACCCGACGTGAACTGCTCGGGACCGTCGGGCGGCACCATGCCTACCCGCGGAACCGCACGGGATTCGAACCCCAGCAGGGCCACGGGGTAGCCGCCGATGTGAGCGTCCCAGGTCACCGCGTTCTCGGCGTCCCGCATGTGCGGCCATCGCTCGAGCGGCTGGTGGTCCTGGTCGGTCGCCGCCCGCATCACCTTCCGGATGTCGAACGGCTTCTTGCGGCCCGGGTTCTTTTCGTCGGAGAACACGTCGCCGACAAGTTCGAATCCCGTCCCCTGCTCGTCTCCGTGCGGAAACACGCAGACGTCGCGGGCAATCGGGTCGCGGGTGGCCGCCCGGCGCGGGAAACGTTCACCGGCCGCGACATAGGTGTGGTCGTAGTGTCTGAGGAGGATCTGGCAAGCCTCGCCCAGATCGCGCGCCCAGTACTGCGCCTGCCCGTTCGGCCCCATGATGTGCTCGTAGCCGCCGATCCCCTGGTTGTCCTCGGCCGAGACCGACCCCGAGTAGTCGAGCGCGGTCTTTCCCGTCAGGACCATCGCGCCTTCGGGGGTCATGATCAGGATCCCCCTCGTGTGCATCAGCATCGTCGCCTCGGCGTTCCAGTAGGGCTGTCCCCCGACGTTGATGCCGATCACGACGAGGTTGATCTCGTGGCCTCCCTGAGTGAACTCGATCAGCCGCCTCAGCACCTTCGCAATCCAGTCCATGTTCTCGGTGCCGCTGTCCATCGAGATCTTCGCGCCTGCTGACAGGGCAAACCACTCGAGAGGGACGCGCATCCGTTCGGCCATGTCGAGCGCCGCCAGGATTCTTGCGCACTCCGGTTGGGCCAGCGACCCCACTTCCTTGCTCGGATCGCCGAGGATGATGACCCGGGTCATGCCTTCCGGGTACTTCTCGGTCACGTTCTTGATCAGACCGACCACGACATTCGCGGTATTGTGCCCGTAGGGTCGATCGACCGGGACGAGCTGGCCGCCCGGGCCGAGATCGTGTTCGACGAACTCGCCGGGAGGCAGGTCCGCCTGTGTCGCCTCGCCCGACGGCGTCAGCATCCGGATGAGCTCGTAGGGATACGTGAGGCCGCGCTGGCGCATCCGCACGACTTTCTGCGCGTAGTCGGTCAGAGGGCGGATCGGCTCGGCGGACGCCGGGCTGAACTGCAACGCCATCCCCTGGCCGGCTCCCACGGCGAGGCGGAGCACGGTGTCGCGCGCCACGCCGTTCTCGTCGGGGATGTTCGCGCGAAGGACGACCTTCTGCAGGCCCAGCCCCTCTGCCTCGACGCCCATGCCCCGCGCGATCGTCTCGAGTTCCTCCTTCGGGAATGCGAGGGTCGGGCGAACGTAGAGCAGCACGCGATTCCACTGCAGTCGATCGCCGGGCGCCCGCCGGAACTGTTCGCGCCGGATGGCGGTCATCGTCTCCATCAGCATCCGCTCGAGGTGCGGGATCTGGACGAGCCTGCCGAGGCCGTCGCGGATGGCCGTCACGTCGCGCACTTCCGCCAGCGCGAACAGCCGTTCGTCCTTGGGGTTGTCCCTCGCGACCCCGTGGAACAGGTACACGTCCTCCACCGACGGCAGGCGATTCACGTAGAAGTTGCGCAGGCGCCACAACTCCAGGCGCTTGGCCATCATCGGATGCATGCCGCGGTAGAGTTTCTGCTCGCGGAAGCCGGCCGGGCCAGGGCGGAACGTGAAGTACTGCGTCTGGCCCGACGGCGCGACGACCCCCGGCCCGGACACCATCGTGACCACGCGCCGGGGCGGCCGTTCGAACCCGGCCTCATCGAGCATCAGGCGCAGATCGTCGGATGCCGCATCGGCGTCGTCCAGCGCGTTGCGCGTCCAGATATGCAGGTCTACGACGACCTCGTGCCCGGCCGGAAACGACAGCGCCACCCGTTCGATCGTCTCCAGCGCGCGCCGCAGATCGTGCTCGTTCGTATGCGCCGCCACGATGTGAATGCGCCGGCCGTCGAGCGTGTAGTCGGCCAGGACGAGGGTGCGGTCGCCGGTCTCGAGACCGGTGAAGGCGCCAAGATCGCGGATGCGGTAGAAGCGCCGCGTCAACACTTCGAGCATCACCTCGCGCACGACCGGCGGCGCCTGGTCGAAGCGTGGCGCGAAGAGCTCCTTGAGCGGCTGGGGACAGTCCACCAGCGCCGCGATCCGCACGCGACGGTCGGCGCCGAAGGGGTCCCTGGCGAGGGTGGCGAGGTGGGCCTCCATCGTCGCGTAGACGGCTCGCCGCGACTGTTCGAAGCCCGGACGGTCGAATGCGCGGTAGCGGACGTCGCGAGCCACGTCCGACACGGCCTGGTAGCGATTGCGCGAGACCGCGATCAGGCGATCGAGGAGCGCCAGGAATCCCGGTACATCCGCCGCGTCGCCGCGGGCCAGGCGCTGTTCGAGCACGGCCACCACCGCATCGACCTGCTGGTCCGTGCGCCGATGCGACTTGAACATCCACAGCAGGCTCTCGCGCAGGGCCGGTGTCGGCTCCAGGGAATCCACGCCGTAGTGCTCCAGCGCGCGCTGCAGCTTGTCGAGGAACGGGCGTGGCAGGTCGCCGCCCCGCGCCTCGAGCGTGCGCAGGTAGGTGAAGAGATACTCCTCCGCGCTCAGCGTTCCGCCCGCGTCGCCACCTTCGGGCCCGACGTGGCGCCCGAACACAGCGGAGACGTCCACGAAGATCCGCAGCAGGTCGTCCTCGCCGCGCCGGCGCTCGGGATCGTTCTCGTCGAGCGCCTGCGAGGCGCGCACGTACTCGCTCACCAGGCGCTTGGATTCGGCCGGATCCACGTCGAACCCCAGCATCAGGCGGCGGAGGTTCTGCAGCAGCACCGGCGCCCGGTGCCCCGGGCCGCGTTTCAGTTCGCCGAAGCCTGCCTTGACCCCCTTCAGGATTGCGCGGGCTCTCGACACGCGCCGATCCGGACGACGCTTCAGCAGCGAGATTCCCTCGAACGTCACGCGGAGCCCTTCGGGATCCCCGCCGCGATCACGCGCCGCATCGACGTGCAGCAGCGGGGTCCCCGCGCCCACCTGGGCATTGGCCATCACCATCACCTGACGCACCGTGCCCGAGAATGGAGCCGTCACCGCCAGCTCCATCTTCATCGCCTCGAGGACGGCAAGTCGGTCGCCCGCCGCCACGTGGTCGCCGACCTTGACGTTGATGCCGACGACCATCGCCGGCCCCGGGGCGCGGACGATGCCGGCGTCGGCACGGGAGATCCGATGCGGAATGCCGTCCACCTCGACCAGATGGGTGTAGCCCTGCACGAGCGAGAGGATGCGGTAGCGGTGCTCGCCGTGGGTGATCCAGCGCTCGCACGGGCCCACGCGCTCGACGTTCAGATCGATCCTCGTACCCGCGACGTCAACCCGGTAGTCCTGCAGCCCGTGCCGGTAGACCTTGAACTGGTAGCGGTGGCCCAGATAGCCGACCTCGACTTGTCGGCCGACGTCGGGCCGGCACGTCGGCTTCATCCTTGACGCCGACGAGAAGAACTCCTCGAGCTCGGCGTCCGACTCCGAGCTGTAGACCTCGATTGCCGCCTGCAGCAGCGCGATGCCAGCGTGCTCACCCGGCCCGACCAGCGGCACCTGGCTCGCGCGATCCAGCCAGCCCACGTCGACGCGAGATGCTCGCACTTCGTCTCGATCCAGCAACTGCAGGAGGAACGTCCGGTTCGTCGTGCCGCCCTTGATCACGATGGCGCTTTCGGCGAGCGCCCTCTTCAGACGGCCCAGGGCTTCGTCGCGGGTGTGGCCCACCGCGGAGAGCTTTGCGAACATCGAGCCGAACTCGGGCGGAATGACGTCCCCTTCGGCGACGCCCGAATCCACGCGAAGCCCCGGACCGGTAGGCAACCGGAACAGCTCGACCTCGCCCGGCGAGGCCGAGAAGCCCGCGTCGACGTTCTCGGCGTTCAGCCGAACCTCGATGGCGTGGCCCGAGGTCGCCGGCGGCTCTCCCTCCAGCCGCCCTCCGCGCGCGACGTGCAGCGACAGCTTCACCAGGTCCACGCCGGTCGTGTGCTCGGTGACGGGATGTTCGACCTGGAGGCGCGGGTTCACCTCCATGAAATGGAACAGGCGCGTGGACGGGTCGAAGAGGAACTCGACCGTCGCCATATCCTGGTAGTCTGCGGCACGGCACAACCGGACCGCCGCGTCCTTCAGCGCCTCTTCCTCCCCTGCCAGCAGCGCGGGGGATGGCGCCTCGGCGAACAGCTTCTGGAACCGTCGCTGGATGGTGCAGTCACGAACGCCGAGCGCCCACATTGCGCCGTGGTGGTCGCCCTGGATCTGCACCTCGACGTGGCGGACGCCTTCGAGCCAGCGTTCGACGTAGACCGTGGCGTCGCCGAACGTGCGCCCCGCCTCGCGGCGCGCGCTGTCGAAGGCCGCCGCAAGTTCCGATTCACTCCACGCGCGCCGAATCCCGCGGCCGCCGGCACCCGCCGACGCCTTGACGACGACGGGATACCCGAGACGCTGGGCGTGCGCCCACGCGACGTCGAGCGTGGCCGCCGCCTCGCCGCCCCACGGGGTGACCTTGAGGCCGGCCTGCTCGGCCAGCCGCTTGGCAGAGATCTTGTCACCGAGCCGGCGAATGGTATGACTGGTCGGGCCGATGAAGGTGACGCCAATCCGGTCGCACAGCTCGATGAAATCGGCACGCTCGGCGACGAAGCCCCAACCCACCCACGCGGCATCGGCCTGGACGGCCACCAGCGCCTGCTCGAGCCGGTCGTAATCCAGGTAGGTCGGTTTTCTCTGACCGTCCGCATCGTCCACAAATGTGGCCGGTCCGAGGTTGTAGGACTCGTCGGCTTCACGCACGAATCGCGCGCGCCGGTCCGGCTCGGTGAAGAGGGCAATCGTCGTGATGCCGGTGGCGCGTTCCAGGTTAAACTCTCGAATCGCGTGGATCACGCGCATCGCCGGTTCGCCGCGGTTGACGATGGCGACGCGCTGAAAGTCGGCGGACATGATGACCTCGGGAATGGGAGAATCGTGGCAACTCCAGCAGTGAGCGTTGAAATCACTCCCAGAGTGCCGAGGATTGTACCTCGCTTTCGCCGTTTCGTCGCGGCGCGGGCCGCGCTCGTTGTCGGGCTGACTTGGATCGCCATCCCGGCGTGTGCCCAGGAACCACCCGATCCACGAGAGGCAAAGCCCGAGCGCCCGACTATCGCCACGCACGCCTACGCCGTGGCTGCCGGGATCGTGGAACTCGAGGCCGGGATTCAGTGGCAGCGGCCGGTGCCCGGCACCGGTGTGCTGTCCAGCCCGATCCTGTTCAAGATCGGGCTGGGAAAGGGCGTCCAGCTGGACATCGCCGGAGGGTGGGCCTGGCTGGGCCTGGATGGCGCGCGGCAGGTCGGGGTCTCGGATGCCGTGATCGGCATCAAGTGGCAGGTTGCGGAGGGTCTCCCAGTCCTCGCCGACCTGGCGATTCAGCCGTCCCTCAAGTTTCCTACCGGTTCTGTGCCGGTCGGCACCGGAACCGGCACTACCGACGTCAACATCTTGGTGATTTCCAGTCGGACGGTCGGCCCGGTCTCGCTCGATTTGAACGTCGGCTACACGCGGAGGAGCGGACACGGGACCATCGCGCCAATCGATGCGACCGTGTGGACCGTTTCGACGGGGTTCCCGCTGAGGGGCGGCTTCTCGTGGAATGCTGAGATCTTTGGCTACCCGAGGACCCACGGCGTCGCCGGAGCGCCTGCGATCGTCGGCTTTCTCACCGGGCCGACCTTCACGGTCCAACGGAGCGTCGTCCTCGATGCCGGTGTCATTCTGGACGTGACCGGCTACGGCGGCA